>Ga0310811_10000015_pt1 | contig 350764 bp, 307 predicted proteins | sample YCmetagenome_FD_207642 | JGI IMG/M metagenome (GOLD analysis project Ga0310811, IMG submission 207642) | Soil microbial communities from experimental microcosm in Duke University, North Carolina, United States - YC | ecosystem: Engineered > Artificial ecosystem > Soil microcosm > Unclassified...
GCCGGCAACATGGTCGACCTCGATTCGAATCCGACCAAGCTGATCGAGATCGTCGAGATCGGCAAGCAGATGCTGATGACGCGCGGCTCGCTCACCACGTTCTCGATTGCGAACGACGTCGCCAAGTACTTCGCGATCATTCCGGCGGCGTTCGCGACAACTTATCCGCAATTGCGTGTGCTCGACGTGATGCATCTGAGCTCGCCCTCGTCGGCCATTCTGTCGGCGGTGATTTTCAATGCGCTGATTATCGTTGCGCTGATTCCGCTGGCGCTCAAGGGCGTGAAATACCGGGCGCTGGGCGCGGCGTCGCTGCTGCGCCGCAACCTGCTGATCTACGGGCTGGGCGGAATACTGCTGCCGTTCCCGTTCATCAAGCTGATCGATATGGTGCTGAACGTGTTCGGCTGGGTCTGACCCAATAGAGTGAAGATCATGAAAACGCTGCTTCGTCCGCTGCTCGTTCTGTTCATCCTGATGACCGTGATCACCGGGGTGATCTATCCGATCGTTGTGACCGCAATCGGTCATACGGCCTTCGCGGCGCAAGCGAACGGCAGTCTGCTCGAGAAGAACGGCAAGACGGTCGGCTCCGCGCTGATCGGTCAGCAGTTCGACGCGCCGGCCTATTTCTGGGGACGCCTGTCGGCCACCACGCCCCAGCCCTATAACGCGCAGAACTCGGGTGGCTCGAACCTCGGCCCGACCAACCCCGCGCTCGCCGACGAAATAAAAGGCCGCCTCGACGCGTTGAAAGCGGCCGGCAACGACATGTCGCAACCGGTGCCGGTGGATCTGGTGACGTCCTCGGGCAGCGGGCTCGATCCGGAGATCAGTCCGGCGGCGGCCGCCTATCAGGCGGCGCGCGTGGCGAAGGCTCGCGGCCTGACGGTCGGCCAGGTGAACGATCTGGTTGCGCGTAACACGTCGGGGCGGCAGTTCGGCCTCTTTGGCGAGGCACGCGTGAACGTGCTGAAACTCAATCTCGCTTTGGACGATCTCAAGCCGATGCATTGAACCGGTTGATTACTGTTGCTCTTTCTTTGCTGTTCAATCATTACGGAGACCCCGCCTGGACGTTGGCCGCTACCTCATCGGGCTGCTGCCGACGTGGCACATTCATGAGCGATTCCACCGTAACAGTCGTTGTGATCGACGCCGACAAAGCCATCCGCCGCTTTGTTCGCAGCAGCCTCGAAGCGAATGGCATGAGTGTCTTCGAAGCGCAGACCGGCGCGCAGGGCCTCGCACAGGCGGCGACGCGGCTAGCGGATCTCGTCATCGTCGATCTGAATTTGCCGGACATGGACGGCATCAAGGTGATCCGTGAGTTGCGCGGCTGGTCGGCGATGCCGGTGATCGTGCTGTCTGCGCGAAGCCGCGAGGAAGACAAGGTAGCCGCACTCGATGCCGGCGCCGACGACTACCTCACCAAGCCGTTCGGCCTGCCGGAGCTCACCGCGCGGATTCGCGCGCATTTGCGCAGGCAGGCCAACGGCGACAGGGTCGGCACGCCTCAGGTTCAGTTTGGTCTGGTCACGATCGATCTCGGTGAACGAAGGGTGGTGCGCGGCAGCCACGTAGTCCATCTCAGCCCCACCGAATATCGCCTTCTGTCCGTGCTCGTGCGCCATCCTGGGCGCGTATTGACGCATGAGCAACTGCTCGGCGAGGTGTGGGGGCCGTTGCGACTCGACAATCACCATTACCTGCGCATCTACATGGCGCATCTGCGCCACAAGCTCGAACGCGACCCGGCGCATCCTGAGCACTTTGTCACGGAGGCCGGCGTCGGGTATCGGCTGGTCGGCGTGCGATGAATTTCACAGGATTTTTATGGCGCCGGCGGCAATCGTTTCCCGGTCTTTACGGTGTCGTCCGTATAGTTCAAATCTGGCATACCGCCGTAAGAATGAGTCCGCGAATTGAAAGAGGATGTATGGCATTCAAGCAAACAAAGGGTAACGTGACCGTCGAGGCGTGCGTATTCCCCGCGCCGGGCCACATGTTCAAAGGCGCACTGCGCGTAACGACCGCGCGGCAAGACAGGCAGATCCAGCGGGTTACCGGGCGTGGTTGCGGCCGGCCGATGCGCGATTGCGCCGCGGCACTGGCCTTGGCCGAAGCCGAAGCACGCCGCATGCTCGGGGTTTGAGAATCCATGACGCCATCAAGACCCGCCATGATATTCAGGGGAATGTGCAAGGTCGTCGCCATCGCCTTCGTCACCAATCAGGTTCTCACGACTATTTTTACGTACGTCGCGCAGCAACTCGACGCCGCGCTGCCCCATGAAACGATCTGGCTTTTCAGTTGCGTGACATGCGGGCTGCTCACCCTATGGTTGCAATCCGACGCGCGGCGCGCGTTCGGTTTCGCACGTGAGAAGGGTTTCGTGAAGACGGTTGGCGAGCGCAAGCAGGAGTTGCAGATTGCCGAGGATTGTCCGAAGCGGTGGCTGGTCATTCTGCATATCGAACTGAATCCCGCAGCGATACAGACATCGTGAGAACGCGGTACGCCGCAGTGGAATGTGCCTGCATGCGGACACATTCCACTGCGGCGTGCTTTAGCATGAAGATTTCTACATGCCATTTTTTTACACGACATTAATACCGCATTGGCTAAGCTAAAAGTACAAGCTACCTGCCGGAGTTCTCGATGATACGAATGCTGATTCCTGTTCTCGACCATGGCGGCGCGATAGAAGCCGCGCGCTACGCGGCCTTCATGTTTCTGGAGCGTGGCGTGACCGAAGTCGAATTGCTGGAAGTACTCGAGCCGGTGGATCAGGGGCGCGCGGCAGCCTTCCACACCCGAAGCTCACTGGTACGGATGGAAAAGCAGGCCATGCTGAAAGCGTTGATCGACGCCCGCACCATACTGGAAGAAGCAGGTGTGCCGTACCACTGGAAACGGGTATTCGGGCACCGCACGAAAGCCATCGCCGATTATGCGGCAACCAGCCGCCCAGACGTGATGGTGATCGACGCAAGCCAGATGGGCTTCTTCAGAAGGCTGGCCATGTTCGCGTCTCTATCGAGGCGAACCCCCACGCCGGTCACGATGGTTCATTGAAATAGCCCACGTTCATCGGCGGCAGCTCCATCTGCTTGCCATGCCGGTGCAACTGCCTCGCGCTTATTCATTCCTTACCCAGCTCGGCAAAGCAGAGGGTGCTCGCCTCGCAGGCTTGCGTAAATGCGAGGTCGTAGCTCGAGAAAAAGACGGTGCGGGTTTCAGCGAGCGTTTTAAACAGATCGACCAGAACCGCGCGCGCCGACGCGTCGAGTCCGCCAACCGGTTCATCCGCGATCACGACTTTCGTGTCGCCGAGTACCGCCCCCGAGAGAAAGATCTTCTTGCGCGTGCCGAACGACATCTGTTCGAAGCGCTTGTCGAGATGCGGTTCGAGCCCGAAGCGATGGGCGAGATCGAGCGTGTGAGCGTCGAGCACCGTGTTTCGCTCCGCCGCCACGCGATTCAGATACACGCGGCCCGTCTGGTCGGGATAGGTCATGCAGTCTTCCGGTACATAAGTGAGCACGGATTTCGCCAGACGCGGCGCGCTGCGCAGTGAGTGGCCGCCGAGCCATACCTCGCCCGTGTCGGGTTCGATCGTGCCTGCGAGCATGCCTAGCAATGTGGATTTGCCACTGCCTGATTCATCGTTGAGCGCCACGCATCCTGCCGCGCTGTCGTAATGCAGGTACTGGAAGAGGATGCGTTCGCTATAGCGTTTGCTGAGGTTCTCGAATCGAAGCATAAACGTGGAGTGTATCTGCCGAAGAATGTGCCGCGCGCGCCGGCGCGGTGTGCGATTCCACGCGATTCCGCGCGGCGCGGCATGCTTCGGTAAGTTGGCGGTGTGCAAGTGTAGCAGCGCGCCTGAAGGCACTGCCCGGCGTTCGACGCTGCACCGGACGGTTGCGCCATTCGCCTGCGCAGTTGCGCGCAAACATCGGGGCAGGCGTGTAAAGTTGCGTCTCGCCGCGCCGTTAAGTAAAAAAAGCGCCATTGACACGCCAACAATTTCCCGACTCTCCCGACGCTTTCCTCGTCAAGCGCAATCCATGCAAACCGCTGCCCGCGAAAGCACTCCGCCGTCCCGCGCCGAACTCAGACGTATCGTCACGGCGATTGTCGTCGGTAACGGCTTCGTCGCATACGACTTCACCGTCTACAGCTTTTCCGCCGTCATCATCGGCAATCTTTTTTTTCCTTCGGTTAATCCCGCGTCGTCGTTGCTGCTCTCGCTCGCCACCTTCGGTGCGGGTTTCGTGATGCGCCCGCTCGGCGCGATCATGATCGGCCACGTCGCCGACACCCGTGGCCGCAAAGCCGGCCTCACGCTATCGCTAACCCTCATGACCGTCGGCACCTGGTTGATCGCGTGCCTGCCGGGCTACGCGTCGATCGGTCCGGCGGCGCCGGTATTGATGGTGCTCGCGCGCCTGATGCAGGGGCTCGCGGCAGGCGGGGAGATTGGGCCTGCGTCGGCTTCGTTGATGGAGTCGGCCGCTTACCGGCATCGCTGTTTCATGGTCAGCTGGCGCGGCGCGAGCCAAGGCGCGGCCGCGTTCGCCGCCGCGCTGGTCGGGGCGAGCATGACAGCGCTGCTGTCGCCCGCCGCGATGCAGGACTGGGGGTGGCGCATTCCGTTCGTGCTGGGCGGGCTGATCGGACCGGTCGGCTGGTATTTGCGCCGCCGGATGCCGGTGGCCGCGCCACCGCCGCGTGCGCGGCTCAGCCCGTGGCGCATGCTCACGGACCATCCTCGTCCGATTATTTGCGGCCTGCTGATGATGGCGGCGCCTTCCGTGGGCATCTACCTCACCGTCTTCTATATGCCGGCTTATCTGGTTCGCACGCTGCATCGGCCGGCTGCGATCAGCTTGCTGACGGCCTGCCTCAGCGGGCTCGTGATCCTCGTCGTGACGCCGCTCCTCGCGTACGCGGCCGATCGCCTCGCGAGCCGCAAGACGCTGCAATACGCGGCACTCGTGGCCGCGCTGGCGGGCACATGGCCGGCATTCCGGGCGCTGGTTCACGGCGTGGGCGATGTCGCTGCGCTCGTCATCATCACGGCGTACGTCGCGCTTGCGGTCAATAACGCCGGCCCGGCGTCCGTGCTGATGATGGAAGCGTTTCCGGCGCATCGGCGCGCGGCCGGACTGGCGGTGATTTACAGCTTCGGGGTCGTGCTGTTCGGCGGATTTTCGCCGTTCCTCGTGACGTGGCTGATCAACCGGACGGGCGATCCGATGGTCCCCGCGTGGTATCTGATGGCCGCGACCCTGCTCACGCTTGCTGCGCTGCGGGCATTTCCCGAGGCAGAAACGCCCCGCGCGAGTGTTGCCCGCGCTTCGCAGCCGAGGCCGTAAGCTCGCCCGCGCCGTGGTGCTGCAGGATCAGCGCCCGCGCCCGCATGTCCTGCGGGCTCATGTCGAAGGCGCGGCGAAATGCGCGGGTGAAATCGGAGGCGCTCTGGAAGCCGAGTCCGTACGCGATATCCGTCACCTGAAGATGTGGGAAACGGACCAGCTCGTCCGCCGCTTCCCGCAAACGGCGATTGCGGATGTAGGCGCCAAGGCCGCCGTCGTGCTCGAACCAGCGATAGATGGTGGCGCGTTTCAGTTGCAGCGCCTGGACCACGCTGGTTGGCGTGAGCTCGCTCTGATGCAGATTGGCGTCGACGTAACGCCGCACCTGTCCCATCACGGCCGCCTGCAGCGCCGCCCGGCTCGCACCCGTCAGGCTTGCTTCCTTGCGGAACGCGGCGATCATCAACTGGGCGCCTGTATGGAAGGCGTCTGCTGCGGCGAGCGGGTCGAGCGTGGGGATTTCCCTGGCGAGCGCCGCCATATGGTCCAGCACGAGACCGGTCAGCGGTGAGCCCTGCGGAACGATCCGCCCGTGAATGGCCGAACCGTCGCCCAGTTCCTCATCCACGATCGCGGCTGGCACGAACAGATTCAGGAGCCGGCTTTCGGGCCGCGCGGCCCGAAACGGCTGGTTCATGTCGAACGCGACGATGCCCTGCACCGAACCCGGCGCACTGCGTTTCTTGCGAACCCCCGTTACTTCGCCGATTTCGCCTTCCACGCACAGATGGAAGACGTAGTCGCGCCGCGAGTCCGTGGAGACGCGCGCGACTGAGCGTTCCAGCCGCAATGCCTGCGTGCGGCAATCTGTAAATACCATGCCGCCGACCGCGTACAGATCGATCTCACCGCGAAATCCCGCCACGATCTGTTCCTTCGACGGCGGCACGTCGACCACATGGCCCACACGCTCGCGCCAGCCGAGAAATTGTTCCTCGATTGGGAGTGCATGCGTGCTGAAGCGGCTCGCGGAAATCGCAGAGCGCGATTCGGCTGCGGCGGCAGCGGCCAGATGCGGCGGCAAGGTGCGCTGATTCATGGATTGACGGTGCGAATTGGGGGGGCGCGGTCCTGCCGGATCGAGCGGCGGTAACCCGATATTTAACACGCCATCGTCCAAAACTGAGACGTATGGTAAAGCGTATCAAAAAAGCTGGGTTATTGTCGGACGATTGGCGGCGAATGGTTTTCATCTGCCGTTTAATGAGTCCATTGATAACAGAACAGGCCGCGGCGACGAATAGCCGTTTGAATCTGTCGAAGGAAGAGTTGCGAGGATCGGGGGTAGTTGCAGGAGAGCCGACCGGTGCCACCAGGCACCGGCAATAAGAAAAGATGGACCTGAGAGTGCGGCGAATTGCGGATGGACCCATAGAGGTCCGCCTCCCAGCCGCGAAAACGTTGGGCGCCTTGCCCGACGTCCGTCCGGCGGCGTGAGGTAGGCGCCGCCGGACTTGGCCGAGCGACCGGTCGGGGACTGCCACTAACGTGTCATCCCCGCCGGGCGCCCGCTCGGTTAACTTCTTCTACGCGACACGCGAAACCCGTTTATAGCCATCCGCCGTGTCTGGATGAATGTCTCTAATAATCCACGCTTTGCTGTCATTCTGACCGCTTTTAAATAGGGCGCGGTTACTTTCAGATCTGAAGAATACGCAGGGAATATAGCGCTGATAAACTGTGCGCCGGAGCAACCGGGCATCGCTTTAGCGCGCCGATTGCTCCCTGAATCCGACGCTATCGAAGGTCGGATAGACGGTAGAAACAGGCCTTTTCTGCAACCCGGAATGAGTGGCCAGCCGGTCTCCTGGCCGGCGGGTTGGCTGCTAAAAGGGACAAATGCTTTGGTGTCCTTCTTTTGGTGTCCTTCTTTCCGCACACGCATGGTGTCGCATCAGCGGATCTTCCCCATCAGCCTCTACCACCTGATTTTGACCAGTATTGAAGGCCTGTCTTGGCCTGTTTTTGGAAGTGACTCATGAAGCCGGGAAAGAATTCGCTTGAGAAAAGACGCGTACGCAAGATCGCCATGGCGCTCGGTGCGTTACTCGTCGCCGTATTGCTCGCCTTGAGCATGTGGGCTTACCAGCAGCGCGACGGGCAGGCCAATCCGGCGCTCACCGGCATTGCGAGTCAGATGCGTCACGATCCTTCGGCGTGGACACACGAAGAGAAAGACGCGTCGCAAATGCTGCGTGACGTTCGCGCCGCCAACGTAACAGCGATCGGCGTGAGCCCCAATGCGATTCTGGTGTCGACGCGCGAGGGCGCGAAATACTTCGTCACCGACCATAACGCCACGTTCTCGCACGCATTGCTGCTCGGCGAACCCAAAGCCGATCAGGCGGCGTCGTATCAGCTCGTCTGGCTGCCCGACGCCGATATCCGGACCGGCGCGGCGCGTTGGGTGCCGATATTCGGCCTGTTGCGCGACACGATCGGTCTGCTGCTGCCGTTGTTGCTGATCGGCGGCATGGTGTGGTACATGCGCCGCGAGATGAAGGGCGGCGCCTCGCTGCTCACCAAGGCGCCCACGCTGTGTTTCGACGACGTGATCGGCGCGGGAGAGGCCAAGGCGGCACTCGCGGACATCCGCGGCTATCTGTCCGATCCGAAGCAATTCACGTCGATGGGCGTGCGCGCACCGTGCGGCATTCTGATGGTCGGCGGCCCGGGTGTCGGCAAGACGCGGCTTGCGCAGGCGCTTGCCGGCGAATGCGGCGCGAACTTCATTTCGATCACGGGCAGCTATTTCAGTGCGAAGTACTACGGCGTCGGCATCCAGAAGGTCAAACACCTGTTCGAACTCGCGCGCAAGAACGCTCCCACGGTCATCTTCATCGACGAAGCCGACGGCCTCGCCAAACGCACGGATACCGGCGGCGGTCCCGTCGAAGCGGAGAGCAATCGCATCATCAATCAGTTGCTCGCGGAAATGGACGGCTTTGCTTCCAACGAAGGCGTCATCGTCGTCGCAGCAACCAATCACCCCGACAATCTGGACGAGGCGTTGCGCCGTCCGGGCCGCTTCGATCGTACCGTGCAGGTTCGTTTGCCCGACCGCGAAGAGCGCGCGGAAATTTTCCGCTTCTACGCGCAGAAACTGAAATCGAAAGCCGCCGATATCGACTACGACCAGCTTGCGCGCCTGACCACGGGGCTTTCTCCGGCAACCGTCGCGATGGTGGTGAATCAGGCAGGCCTCGTCGCGCGCAAAGCGGGCGAAACGGAAATCGCGTCGAGGCATTTCATGGAGGCGATCAAGATCGCGCGCATCGGCGACGTGAGCGGCGCCGAACGGGCGCTGAGCGAGGACGAACGCACGCGGATCGCGGTGCACGAAGCGGGGCACGGACTGGTTGCCGCGCTGCTCGGCACCGGTGTGCTGGAAGAGGTGACGATCTTGCCGCGTGGCGGCGCGTTGGGTGTCGCGCTGATCACGAAGGCGCAGGACAAGCACCTGTACCGCGAAACTGAAATTCGCAACGAGATTCAGGTTTTGCTGGGCGGACGCAACGCCGAAATCCTCACGTTCTCCGAAGCATCGAGTGGCGCCGCATCCGATCTGCAGGAAGCGTCGCGCATCAGCCTCGACATGGTGTCCAGGTTCGGCTTCAATCGCGACGGCGATCTGTTCAGCCTCGCGGCGCTGCCCTCGCAATACGCGGGTCTGCAAATGAAGAGCGCCATCGAACACGCCAACGTGCTGCTCAAGGAATTGAACGAGTTGTGCTACGGGCTGCTGCACGCCTATGAGCCTGTCCTACGCGCGATTGCCGACGAGCTGCTCGAACGGGAGACCGTTCCTGGCGAAACGGTTTACCGGTTGATCAAGGAGCACAAGAGTGCGCTGAAGATCGTCCACGAGCCGGCTGCTGCCTGAGCAATTTGCCCGTCACGCGTCGTCTGCGTGGGGCGCCGGTGGTGGTGTTTCGCCTTTTTGCGGTAACGGCTTATCGAGACCCGGTTCGACCGGTGTGGGGATGGCGTCGCCAATCGGCTTGGACACCTCGGTAGGCGGGCCGCCCGGATCTTCATCCGCCTTGCGGTCCGGCTCATTCGGCTCATTCGGGGGATTTGCGTTGGTTGCCAAGAGGGCTCTCCGGTTGATTGCGGTAAGCAATAATCAGCAAGGCGCGTTCCACGGCCTGAACTGACCGCCACACGGAACCCGAACCGTTATAAAACCCCGGATTTCCAGACCATCTGCGCGGCGGCGGCCAGAACGAACAGCAGAACCAGCACCCGAAACGCCGCCGGCGGCAAGCGGTCTCGCAGCGGCCGTACCAGTAGCATGCCGATGATTACCGGCACGCTCGCACACGCTGAAATGATCAGATCGCTCCAACTGGCATGCGCGCCGCCACTGAACGCGGCAACCAGCGTGATGATCGACACCACCAGGATAATTGCGATCTGCTTGGTAAAAGCTTTCCCCGTGGCGCCGGTGGCGATCAGATACATCGCCAGCAAAGGCCCCGGCACCGAGGCGATACTTTCCATCACGGCCGCGCCGAATCCCAGCACGAAGCCCGCCGGCTTCGCCCACGCCGGCGATAATGTCAGCCGCGGCGACGACAGCAGTAGCAGTGCCGCAACGATCAGCAAACTGCCTGCGGCAGCTTGCGCGCGATGCGGCGCCAGCGAGATCAACACGCTCACGCCGACAATATTGCCGACCACCGTGCCGATCAACGGCGCAGCAATGCGCCGGACTGTGGGCAGCATGTCGCCGCCTTCCAGCGCCTGAGGAATATTGCCGAGGATGATCGGCATCGACAGCAACAGCACGGCCTCTTTGATCGGCATGAACTGGCTGAGGATCGGCATCGCCACCAGCGGTACGCCGATACTGACTACGCCCTTGACCATGCCGCCCAGCAGCAGCGCCGCAATGATGCCAAGCAGCGCGTAGAGACTGAGCGTCTGCAGGCTCGCGCCAAGCACGCCGTCGGCAAAACTGAAATGAAACATCGTTGGTGTCCGCGAGCCAACCGCGCGGACCAGGTGGAGCGGCGTTCGCGGGCAGTGGCTTGTTTTTATTGTTCGGCCTGTTCAGTGCCCGCGTGTCGCGCAAGGATCGAAGCAGCCGGCTAGGTGAGGCCGCATGATACCGTGCCAGCGTTCAAATCGCATGAAGGCATATCGTAAGCTTCGTCGCATTCAAATCGCATCTGACGTGACGTCTTGATCCTTCCGCCGTGCACGCTCGTTGCGAGCGGCTGCTGAGGAGGCAACTGAGGTGGCAGGCGAGGTGGCAAGCGCAGGCACTCTTTGTGCGCTGACCGGGTCCGTCGTGTCCGTCCGCGCGTGCCTTGTTTTCAGGCGCAGAATCGGTGCTTCGATCAGCCGCCAGGACAGCACGGCCAGCGTCAGCGAAATCAGGAATGACGCGACAATGCCGGCGGCGTGCGCCCAGACCGGTACAACGCCACCGAAGAACGCCGTGGCGTGGCGGTTGCGAGTCAGGTCCGGAATCAGGTTATGGTAGAGATAAAAGCCGTAGCTGATGCGCCCGAAATTGACCAGCCAGCCGGTTTCAAGCAGACCGATCACCACTGCGTTGCGGCAGCACGCAATCGAACCCACAAGCGCCGCGATACAGACGCCATACACGGCGGTCACCATCGTGAAGGCAAGCGGACTGTTCAACTGGCTCCACCTCGGCTCGGTCGCGCAAAACCCCACAAGGCACACACTCAGTACGAGTAACGTCATGCCATGTCCGAGCATGACGCGTAAGCGGCTCGTTTCTCCTGCGATCATCAGGCCGCCCATGCCGCCTAAAGCCAGTAGCCAGAAGTTGGTGAGCGGATGCGTGTAGATGGTGATTTCCTGCCACTGTGCCGCACGCATCGCTAACAGCGAGGCCAGCCCGACCGCGATGATCGCGAGACACACAGCCCGATGCCGCCGCGTCGCAACCAGCAGTAACAATGGCGCCAACACGAGATAAAACTGTTCTTCGATCGCGAGACTCCAGAGGTGCGAGTAACGTCCCGGCCAGTAATGGAGCACGGAGCCGATCCAGAAGTTCGACAAATAAGCGAAATGAAACGGCATGCCGCCCGCCAGTTCAGGACTTGCCATGCCCAGCGCCATCAGCACGCACATCACGCCCAGCATCAGGTAGTAAACCGGAAAGATACGCAACGTGCGGCGGAATAAAAAACGCTTCAGTTCGGCGCCGAAGCCACTGTCGTTTCTCTCGATACGTGTGCGTTGCGCGGACAGAATGCCGATGATCAGAAAGCCGCTCAGCGCGAAAAAAATCCATACGCCGAGGTGGCCGATCTCACCGATTTCACCGAACAGACGGTGTTGAAAAAAGACCATCAGGACTGCAATCGCGCGCAATCCGTCGAAGCCGGCGATCCTGTTGTTCATGGGGGTGTCTTCCAGCGGAAATGCATAAATTCATCCTACGATGAAAAAAAGCGAAAAAAATCGCGCGCCGGAATGTGTGATTTTTTTCAGCTTCCTTCAGTTGCCTTTACCGATCGCATTCGCACCGAACCTGGTAAAAGCCGCAAAACTTGCTGCAAGTTTTCCGTGAATCAACACGGGACCAAACTGTATTACGGTGTACCGACAGCCGAATTTCAGATTGCTGCCGCCTCGAATGCGTTTAAAGGGTGGTTGTCAGCGCGCACGGACACGGCGCACGGACTCGGCGGGAACGATTTATTGTCATAGGGTTCCTAACGGGAACAACGACATCTACCGGCCTTCCACGGCGCCTGGCACGCACGCGCCATCTTGCGAGAAACAGCATGGACATTCGTCGCGGACGCTCGATCGAAGTGGACTTCTTCCGTGGCGTCGTGCTGATCGTCATCGTGCTGGATCACATTCCCGGTAGCACGCTGTCGCATCTGATGTTGCACGCCTATGCGTTGTGCGATTCGGCGGAAGTGTTCGTATTCCTCGGCGGCTATGCGTCGGCAGCGGCGTATACGGCGGTGCTCGCGGGTCGCGGCGAAAGTGCGGCGGCAATGCGCTTTGTCCGGCGCTGCTGGGAAATCTACCGCGCCTATCTGTTGACCGCGGTGTTGACCCTGCTGTCCGGTGCCGTTCTCGCGCTATTGCATCTGAACCAGCCGATGATCGACCTCACGGGCTGGCAGCCGTTCGCGGTTCAGCCGCTGCACGCGGCGTTCGATATTGCCGTGCTGCGGCGCCAGCCGTATCTGTCGAGCGTGCTGCCCATGTACGTGATCTTTGCGCTGTGCGTGCCGCTCGTGGTGCCGCTGGCGCGCCGCTCGCCGCTCGCGGCGCTGGTTCTGAGCCTCGCGGTCTGGTCGCTCGCCCGGCCGCTGGCCGCGCTATTGAGCATTGACGACGTGGCCGACTGGGCTTTTAATCCGTTTGCGTGGCAACTGATGTTCGTGCTTGGTATTCTGTGCCGGGTGCAGCCCGTCAGCGAGCGCTTTCACGCCACCCGTGCGGCGCACTGGCTCACACGCGCCGCGGTGGTCGCCGTGCTGGCCTTCGCGATCGTCAAACTCTTTATACTGACGCAGCCATTGCCCGGCGTGCTTAAACAGAACCTTTCAGTGGATCGCGTGATCAACTTTGTCGTTATCGCCTGGCTCGCCGCGCAGTTCGTGCGCGCGGGCAGCATTGCGTGGCTCGCACAGCGGTTGCCGGCCGTGGTGACGGTCGGCCGCACCGGGCTGGTATGTTTCGTTTCCGGCACGCTGGTATCGCTGATCGTCGATACGGCGACACCGCATACGTTCCACGGCTTTCGCGGCACGCTGATCGGCCTCGGCGGCGATCTGGTCGCCATCGGCGCAGTGCTGATGATCGCGCGCGGCTGGAACGACTGGAAAGGGCAGCAGTCGCGCACGGCTGCCAGACGCGCGCGTTACGGATGAGGGCGCGTGCGGGCCTGGTGCGCCATGTGAATTTGACGCGAGGTTCGCGCACGCTGCTCATAGCCGTCGGCGCGATGCTGTGCTTGAACGCCCCGGCGGCATTCGCCGCGGCCAAGGACGCCCCGCTCGCCATGCGCTGCGCGGAACTCGCGGGCGCCGTGCTGCCCCCCGAACTGATCGCCATACCCACAGCCGGCGTGCTGATCGAAAGCGCTGCCATGATCGCGGCCACCGCGCCCGGCAATCAGCAGGGCGGGGAATATTGCCGTATCACCGGCCGTATCAAAGGGCTCAAGGCCACCACACCCGATATCCGCTTCGACCTGAATCTGCCGCGCCGCTGGAACGGCCGCGCGTTGCAGATTGGCGGCGGGGGCTATAACGGCGTGGTGGTGAGCGGCACGGGCGTGATGCCGTTCTCACCGGATCGCGCACCGCTCGCGCAAGGCTATGCGACCTTCGGCGACGACTCCGGGCATGTGGGCAATTCGTCACTCGCGGTCTTCGGCCTCGTGGATGAAGCGGTGACGAATTTCGGCTACGCGCATCTGAAGAAAACGCACGACGCCGCGCTCGCGCTCATTGTGCGTGCGTACGGCCGGCCGCCGCAGCGGATGTATTTCGCCGGCGGCTCGACGGGCGGCCGCGAAGGCTACACGGTGATGCAGCGCTACCCGGACGACTACGACGGTGTGATCGCCAATTCCCCCGCGCTCAATTTTTCCGGCGTGCGATTGATGGGCGTGAAGCTCGGCCAGGCGGAATACGCGACGCCCGGCGGCTTCATCCCGCCGCTGTTGCTCGAGCACGTGTATGAACGCACGGTTGCGGTGTGCGACCGGCTAGACGGCGCGGCGGACGGCATCGTCAGCGATGTTCCCGGGTGCCGGCAACACGAAGCGGAAATCATCGGCTCGTTGCGCTGCGCCGGACGAACACCCTCGCACGACGAGTGCCTTACCGACGCGCAACTCTCCACCTTGCTGCTGATGCGCGACGGCCTGGCGTTGCCCTACAGGCTGGCGTGGGGCGTGACCGGCTATACCGGCTATAACGTCTTTCAGGGCACGCGCCTGACCGGCCTGCTCGGGCTCGCGCATCAAGCCGAGCGTTTGCCGGTGCCGACTTTCTTCGCCAACGGCTACCTGTTCGCGCAGGGCGACGGCTACATCCGCTATTTCGTGACGCGCGACGAGGCGTTCGATTCGCTGAGGTTCGACCCGTCGCATCCCGGCAAGTATCGCGGCCAGCTTGTCGCGCTGTCGCAGACCATCGGCGCGATGAACCCCGATCTGGCAGGCTACATCGCGCACGGCGGCAAGCTCATCACACTGCAGGGTCTCGCCGACGAAGTCATCAGCCCCAACCAGACGATCGCCTACTACGAAGCGTTGGTCGATCGTTTCGGCGTCGATCAGGTCGATGCATTCATGCGGCTCTATATGGTGCCGGGTTTTCAGCATGGCAGCGGCGTGTTCATTCCCTCCGTGGATCTGCTGGGCGCGCTCGACAACTGGGTGACGCGCGGCGTATCGCCCGAAACGCTGACCGCCACCGATATCGCGCCCGCCACCAACGGACGCTCGCGCCCGTTGTGCCGTTACCCGCTGTTTCCCCGCTACAGCGGCAAGGGCAACGTGAATCTGGCCGCCAGTTTCACGTGCGCCGAGCCCTGAGGGACCGCGCCCGGCGGTTTTCCGGATTATCGGGGTTATGCTGCACGCTTTCGCACTTTCAATTACATTGCGGGTGCGGCCGCCTATTCGCACCGCCCCCTTCCAATCAAAAACCGGTGTCTGCCATCGTCGAATCCATGCAGCCAATCGTCTCGGTCACGAATCTGTCGAAAACCTATGCCACGGGTTTTCATGCACTCAAAAACATCAATCTGGCGATCAACCGCGGAGAAATCTTCGCCTTGCTGGGCCCCAACGGCGCGGGCAAAACTACCCTTATCAGCATCATCTGCGGCATCGTCAATGCGAGCGAGGGCAGCGTGACGGTGGACGGCCGCGATATCGCGCAGGACTACCGTGGCGCGCGTTCGCTGATCGGCCTCGTGCCGCAGGAACTCACCACCGACTCGTTCGAAACCGTCTGGGCGACCGTCTCGTTCAGCCGCGGCCTGTTCGGCAAGCCGAAAAACCCTGCTTACATCGAAAAGGTCTTGCGCGATCTGTCGCTGTGGGAAAAGCGCAATAGCAAGATCATTACGCTGTCGGGCGGCATGAAGCGCCGCGTGCTGATAGCGAAGGCGCTCTCGCACGAACCGCGCGTGCTGTTTCTCGACGAACCTACGGCGGGGGTCGACGTCGAGTTGCGCCGCGATATGTGGAAACTGGTGCGCTCGCTCACGGCCAGCGGCGTGACGATCATTCTCACCACGCACTATATCGACGAGGCCGAAGAAATGGCTGACCGCATCGGCGTGATCAATGCGGGCGAGATCATGCTGGTGGAAGAGAAGACCGCGTTGATGCGCAAGCTCGGCAAGAAACAGTTGACGCTGCAACTGGAGAGTCCGCTCGCCGAAGTCCCCCCGGCGCTGGGCGGATATGGGCTCGATCTTGCCAAGGGCGGCAACGAACTTATCTACACGTATGAAGGCGACGGCGGCCGCACGGACATCATCGCACTGCTCAAAGCGCTCGACGATGCCGGCATCCGCTTCAAGGATCTGCATACGACACAAAGCTCGCTCGAAGACATCTTCGTCAGTCTGGTACGAGGTAACGCATGAACATTTACGCAATCCGCGCGATCTACAAGTTCGAGATGGCGCGCACCTGGCGCACGCTGATGCAGAGCATCATTGCGCCGGTGATTTCAACCTCGCTTTACTTCGTCGTGTTCGGCGCGGCCATCGGTTCGCGCATCAAGGAGGTAGACGGTATCAGTTACGGCGCGTTCATCGTGCCGGGTCTGATCATGTTGTCGCTGCTGTCGCAGAGCATTTCGAACGCGTCGTTCGGCATTTACTTTCCACGCTTTACCGGCACGATCTACGAATTGCTGTCGGCGCCGGTGTCGTATCTGGAGATCGTCGTGAGCTATGTGGGCGCGGCGGCCACCAAATCGATTCTGCTCGGGCTGATCATTCTGGCCACCGCCGGCCTGTTCGTGCCGCTGCAGGTGCAGCATCCGTTCTGGATGATTCTGTTTCTGGTGCTCACCGCGGTGACCTTCAGCCTGCTCGGTTTCATTATCGGCATCTGGGCGGATGGCTTCGAGAAACTGCAACTCGTGCCGCTGCTGATCATCACGCCGCTCACGTTCCTCGGCGGAAGCTTTTATGCGGTCAATATGCTGCCGCCGTTCTGGAAAGTCGTCACGCTGTTCAATCCGATCGTCTATCTGGTCAGCGGATTTCGCTGGAGCTTCTATGGCCTCGCCGATGTGGATGTCGGTGTCAGCCTGGGGATGACCGCGTTGTTCCTGGCGGTGTTCCTCGCGATCGTCGCGTGGATCTTCAAGACCGGGTATCGGCTCAAGAGTTGAGCGTTCTGGCGATACGAACGCACGCGGCATGCGAAACTGACGGGCATGCCTACTTCGGAGCCGATAGCTGCCATGTCCGTCGATTTGAGTCTTGTTGAGCGAAGCGCGTGCGAAATTGTCGATCTGCTGCGTGAGGAGGCCGTCAGTCCGCACGATCTGCTCGACACGCTGGCCGCCCAGGTGGCGCGCGTCGAACCGCGGGTCAACGCGTTGCCCACGCTGTGTTTCGAGCGTGCGCATGCCCATGCCGATGCACTGCTGAAAAAGCCGGTCGCCGAGCGCGGTCTGCTATGCGGGCTGCCGGTGCCGATCAAGGATCTGACCGATGTCGCCGGGGTGCGCACCACACGCGGTTCGCTCGTCTATCGCGACCGCGTTCCGGAGACATCCGACGCCGGCGTGACACTTCTTGAGGCGCGCGGCGGCGTGGTCTATGCGAAATCGAACACGCCGGAGTTCGGCTCGGGCGGTCATACGTACAACGGTGTGTTCGGCGTGACTCGCAATCCGTGGGACCTGTCGCGCTCGGCGGGCGGTTCGTCGGGCGGCGCGGCGGCCGCGTTGGCGTCGGGCACCGCATGGGTCGCGCAAGGTTCCGATCTGGCGGGGTCGTTGCGCACGCCCTCGGCGTTTTGCGGCGTGGTGGGCATGCGTCCCACGCCGGGGCGCGTGTCGTACGGGCCGGCTGCCAACCCGTACGAGACCATGAGCGTTCATGGACCGATGGCGCGTAATGTGACGGACGTCGCGCTGTTACTCGATGCGATGTGCGGCGAGCTTGCTTGCGCGCCCTTGTCTCTGAGCGAACCGGCGACCTCGTTTCTGGATCATGCACGCAGTCCGCGGCGGCCGGCGCGCGTTGCGTTCAGCGAAGGGCTGGGTATCGCGGCGGCCGAGCCGGAAATTCTCACGATCTGCCGCAAGGCGATGGACCGCCTGGCCGCTTGCGGCGTGGGAGTGGATGAAAGCGATATCGATCTGAGCACGGCAACCCAGGCTTTCCACACGCTGCGCGGTATTTCGTACGCGGCGAACTATGAAGACGTGCTGGCGCAGCATCGTGATGTGCTGAACCCCGACGTGATCTGGAACATCGAATTCGGCCTGCGGGTGGATAACCCCGCGATGCTCGCCGCACAGCGCACGCGCAGCGCGTTGTTCCACAAGATGAACGCGCTCTTGCAGCGGTACGACGTGCTGATCTGCCCGGCCTCCATCGTGCTGCCGTTCCCGGTGGAAGCGCGCGATGTTCGCGATGCCGCCGGCCGGAACTTCGAGACGTACATCGATTGGCTCGCGATCACCTACGCGCTGACGCTCACCGGCATGCCGGTCATCGCGATTCCGTGCGGGATGAGTGCGAGCGGCTTGCCGGTCGGCATTCAGATCGTCGGTAAGCCGCGCGGCGAGGCGGCATTGTTGTCCGCTGCGCGTGCGATCGAAGAGGCGATCGGGACGTGGTTTGTGGGTAGGCCGCAAACGGCCTGACAGGCACGCCAGCACGCTTGATGGGGGGCGTGACGGTGTTTGCCGTCACGGCTCCGTTCTCCGCCGCAATAGTTTCCTCGCGATTCCTTCGCCGCTTTCTCCGCGACGTCCTGCGCATTGCCTCTTCGCGATCCCACCGTCGGTCTGTTGGGAAACCTGCTGTCAGCCCTCTCCGGCAATCCCCTTAGTCCATCCGGACGATGCCCGCATGCCTCCGATCGCCGTCAATGACGGTATGAACCGGGAGCGGCGCGACAAGGTTTTTCGTCCGCCGTATCGAGGCGCACAGCCACGCGGCAGGCGTTTGAGCCGCGTATAGGGATGGGGACAAGCAGGATGAGGACGGGCGTGATGCGGGAGGAATGCAGATGAAATCCAGAGTTCAGCGGGATGGACTGGTTGCGGGTTTGCTGGTGGCGATCGGTGTGGTTGGCGTATCCGTGCGGCAGCTCTACGCATGCGCCTGGAGCGACGAGTTTCCCGGCATGGTGTGCACGGCCGGATCGTCGCTGTCGCTGTTTCTGGGCATCACCGGATTGGCCGCGCTGGCTGGAAGAATCTGGGCGCGCCGCTCGGGCGCGGACGAACAGTGTTTCACCTTCCTCGGCGCGGTGGGCGGTGCGGCGCTGGTGTACGCGATGGTGGTGAGCGGTTTCTAGCCGCCCGCCCCGCCCGCCGCGCCACGACGCGCGATGAAACGAAGCGGTACCGCACCAAGCGGTACGGCACAAGGCGGCTCGGCACAAAGCGGCACGAAGCGTCACGGCACGAAGCGCCACGAAACGGCACGGCGGGGCATCCAGAACCACCGCGCCAATCGCCCCGGCACTCCGTATCAGGCCACGATCGCCGGATGCGCCTGCACCGGGCCGCCTAACGCCTCGCGATGCGAAGGCGGCTGGCGACCGTCGAGCTCAGTGATGCCGTACTCGCGCGCAAGCTCCGCGCCGACCAGCACCAGGCCGGATTTCTGTTGACGTTGCGGGTCGCGATACAACGCGTCGATCAGGCGTCCGGTGAATTGCGGGGTCTCGGCGAGTTCGCTGAAACCGGCATATTGCTCGGGATGCGCGGCGATCACGCGCGCGGTGCGCTCGGTCTGCAGCATGCCCATCCAGATGGAAACCGCTGCAACGCCATACGATTTCAGATCGACCGCCATGTCCTTGGCGAATTTATCGACGCCCACTTTCTGCGCCCCATACGCCGCGCCGTGCATATAGCAGCTCGCGCCGAACGAAGACGTGAACGCGATCAGCCCATCGCCTTGCGCGGCCATCAAACGCGCGGCGTGCCAGCTCGCGACATAGGCGGAGCGCAGACCCACGTCGAGAATGTCTACGAGGTCCAGCGGTTTTTCCCAGAACGGCGCCGGGCGAATCAGTTCGTCGTGCAGCGTCGTGGCATTGTTGACGAGAATGTCGAGGCGCCCGCTGTTGCGCCGGATGTAATCGAATACTTCGGCTACCTGCCGGTCGTCGGCGTGATCGCAGGTCAGGGCGATGCCCTTGCCGCCGAGCCTGTCGATTTCGATTGCCGTGGCGTGCACCGTGCCGGGCAAGGGTGCGTCGCCTTCGCGCTGGGTGCGTCCGGTTACATAGACCGTTGCACCCGTCGCGGCGAGCGCGAGCGCGATACCCTTGCCGGCGCCGCGCGAGGCGCCGGTAACGAGAGCGACATAGGGCTGATTGGGTTGAGTCATCGGGGTAGTCACCATGAAGAGGCTTCGAGTTCGTACGATGCCGGGTGAGCGCTTGCCTGCATCACCGCGGTGGATCGAGGAGCCAGGGGTTTCAATGTCACGTCAATCCTCGGCGCGGCGGACACGCGATCGAACCCGTGCGGGTTTTCCAGGTCCGCTTCGCCAAGCGGAATGAACGCCATGATTTCCAGTTCATGCCCCGACAGCGCCGGCAGCCTGAATGGACTCGACAACACATTCAGGTGACGCACGCCGAGGTCGCGCAAGATCTGCGAGCCGATTCCGGAGAGTCTGCCGTCCCTGCGCGCCGGCATGCTGTTGCCGCCGCTTATTGAATCGGTTCGCATGTCGCAATCGAGCAGAACCGCCACGCCGCATCCCGCCGCATCGATTTTCTGCAGTGCCGCGTGCAACGGCCATGAATGCGCGGAGGGTTCCGCGTCGAGCAGGTCGAGCAGCGAGAAGCATTCGTGCACGCGAGTGAGCACCGGTACATGGGGCATCGGCGTGCCGCGCACCAACGCCAGATGCGTGGAGTGACGCACGGTGTCGCGATACTGAATGGCGCGAAACGGTCCCCACGGCGTGTGCAGCGGTCTCTCGCCGACACGCTCGACGAGCGACTCGTGCGTACTGCGATAGTGGATCAGATCGGCAATCGTGCCGATTTTCAGGCCATGGTGTTCGGCGAATTCGATCAGTTGAGGCAGACGCGACATGGTGCCGTCGTCGTTCATGATTTCGCAGATCACCGCGGCGGGCGTCAAGCCTGCCAATGTGGCGAGGTCGCAACCCGCCTCGGTATGTCCGGCGCGCACCAGCACGCCGCCTTCACGCGCCGCGATCGGAAATACATGGCCCGGTTGCACCAGATGTTCGGCGCGCACGTCCGGCTGAATCGCCGTGCGGATCGTGTGCGCGCGGTCGGCAGCGGAGATGCCGGTGGTCACGCCGTGCGCCGCCTCGATGCTGACCGTGAACGCGGTGCCATACTGCGTGCCGTTCTGTTCTGCCATCGGCGGAAGCTTCAGGCGCGCGCAGTGCTCGGCACTCAGTGTCAGGCAGACAAGGCCGCGGCCAAAGCGCGCCATGAAGTTGATCGCTTCGGGCGTGACGTGGTCGGCTGCGATCAGCAGATCGCCTTCATTCTCGCGATCTTCCTCGTCGACCAGAATGATCATGCGGCCGGCTCTCAGCTCGGCGACGATTTCGTCGGTAGTGGCCAGTTTCATGGGTTTATCCCAGTGCTACTGATGTTGTTGCTGCTGTCGTTGCCGTTGTTATTGCGGTTGCCGTGTCTAAACAAGCGAAGAAAAAACGCTCAACGTGCGCTTGAGCCGAATACAGGTATGCGCTTCTCGAAGAATGCGTCGACACCTTCGCGAAAATCCTCGCCTGCCGCGCAGTGCAGAAAGCTGCGCTGTTCCGCGTACAGATGCTCGGCGAAGCTGCGCTCGGGTGCGTGCAGGATCAGATTCTTGGTTTGCGCGAATGCATCCGGCGAGAGCGCACCCATCCGCTTTAACAGCGAGCGCGTTTGCGCGGCGAGTTCGTCGTCAGGGACGACCCAGTTGACGATACCGGCCCGCAGAGCTTCGTCGGCGCTATGCCGTTCGTCGAGATACATCCATTGCGCGGCCTGCTTGATGCCGAGCGCGCGCGGCAACGTATAGGTCGCACCGCCGTCGGGGGAGGTGCCGATGCGGCCATATGCCGACGTGAACGTCGCGCTCTTCGCGGCGATAGCCAGATCGCAGGCGGCGACGAGGCTCAGGCCGAAACCCGCCACCGCACCATTGATGCTGGCGATCACCGGTTTGCGCGAACCCGTGACGGTTTCGACCACGGTTTGCGCAAGCCGCACGAGTGTGCCGATCGCCCGGTCTCGTACCGCGGGCTTTGCATCGAGCGCGGCGCGCATGGTCTGCAAGTCGCCGCCCGCCATGAAGGCGCTGCCGGCGCCGGTCAGCACGATTGCGCGGATATCGTCGTGGTGAGCGAGGCGTGCGAGCTTGGCGTTCAGTTCGTTGGCCATCGCTTCGTTGAGAGCGTTCAGCGCCTCGGGGCGGTCGAACGTGAGCGTCGCGATACCGTCTTCGGCCGCGAGGCGGATTAATGCAGTCATGTCTTTTCGGGTGAACGGAGTCAGGTGTTCTGGACGTGCAGCGCATGACGCAAGGCGCGCGCTGCGAGCGTGAGTGCCTGGTCGGCCGCGTCGAGCGCACCGAGCAGACTGGCGAAGCCGTGCATCTGTCCCGGCCAGCGCAGATGGGTCGTAAGCACACCCGCTTGCGCGAGACGCGCTGCATAGTGCTCGGCCTCGTCGCGCAATGGGTCGTACTCGGCACTGATGATGGTGGCGCCGGCTATCGCCGCGAGATCGGCGGCGGCGAGCGGACTGGCGAGCGGATCGGCGCGATCGGCGTCCGGCGTGAAATATTCGCTTTTGAACCAGCGCATCATGTCCGCCGTCAGCAGATATCCGTCGCCCATCGATTCGTATGACGGATGCTCGGTGGCGCAATCCACCACGGGATAGAACAGCACCTGATGCGCGATATTCACCGCGCTATGACGCAACTGTTGCGCGACGACTGCCGCCAGATTGCCGCCGGCGCTGTCGCCCGCCACGGCAAGCGCGCCGGGTCGCACGCGCAGATCACGTGAATTGGCCGCCGCCCAGCGCACGGCATCGCACGCGTCGAGCGCGGCGGCCGGAAAGCGTGCTTCGGGCGCAAGCCGGTAATCGACCGATAGCACGACCGTTCGCGCGCGCTGCGCGAGGCAACGGCAAATGTTTGCGTGGGTATCGAGCCCGCAGGAAACGAAGCCGCCGCCGTGAAAGAAGACGGTAAGGGGCAGCAGGGTATTGCTGTTGCCGCTGGTGCCACCCTCATCGGCGCTTTCCAGCGCAGGCCGGTAGAGGCGCGCGGCAAGCGGGCCGTTGGCGGTCGGAATCGTCAGATCTTCTTCTGCCGCGACGGAGTCTCCCGGTGCAAAACCGCCGCCCGCGGCGAGCATCGCACGGTATGCGGGCACGGTGAGTTGCGCGAAATCGAGTGGGGGCATGCCGGCGAAAGCGGCGCGCACGGCCTGCGCCTGAGGATCGAGCGCCATCGGGTCTCCTGGGAATGTGATGAAAGCGGCTATACCGGGTATAGGCGATACGGCTGCGCCGAACCCGAATCGCGCTGCAAATCAGGGCATTCGGCGCGCACGCCGCAACCCTGAATGCATTGAAACGCGGCGGCTTCAAGGGGGCATCGTCCGATTGGACGAGAGTTCGTTCGCACGCTCAGCGAAACTTTCGTCAGCTAAGTACTTCCCCCGATGCCAGCAAGCAGATCGGCCCTTAAGCTTGGCGTCGCGCTGCAAAGTCGCATGGAGGACGGAGAGTGTTGATGGAGACAAAATGGGCCCCTGAAGAGGGCCAGGCCATGAGTGAACTGGCCGAGGTGAGCGTCGCGCAGTTCAGCGAGCTGACCGCGCGCATTTATCAGGGGGCGCTGGAAAGCACACCGTGGGCCGGCGCGCTCGAGTTGATCCGCACCTCGCTGGGCGCGAGCTATGCCACCCTGATTCTGCGTTCGCCCTCGAGCGACCGGCGCGGCCTGATGGTGCACGCATCCGAAATGGGCTCGGGTGTGCCGGGTGAAGCGTCATACAACAACTACTACTATTCGCTCGATCCGTTCGTCGGTTTGCCGGCGGATCGCGTGGTCACTGTCGACGAAGTATTCGGCGACACGGGCTGGCTCACCAGCGAACTCTACAAACAGTTTCTGAAGCCGGCCGATATTCGCTACATCATGGGCGCCGATCTGCGTACGGAGTCCGGCGTGGAGTGCCGGTTTCGCGTGTGCCGCAGCCACGCGTCGAAGCATTTTTCCGCACGCGACAAGGCGTTTTGCGCGTTGCTGCTGCCGCATTTGCGACGCGCGGTCGAATTGCATTCGCGGCTCGATATCGTGGAGTCGGAGCGTACGCTGTATGCGAGCGCGATCGACCGGATGCTGGTGGGCACTGTGACGCTCGACGAGAGCGGTGCGATCATGCGCACCAATAGCGTGGCCGACGAGATTCTCGCGCAGGGCAACGGCTTGCGTATCGTGCATGGCAACGTCGAAGCGACCGATGCGCAGGAGAACCGCAATCTGCAACGTCTCGTGCGTCATGCGCTGATGGGACACTTCGGCACCGCCGCGCCGATTGTCGAAGCCATGCCTATTACGCGTGGTTGCGACAAGCCGAAACTCGGCGTGCTGGTACGCACGATTCCGCTCTCGGACTGGTCCGAGGACAACAAGCGCCGCCCGGCAACGGTGCTGTTTCTGCGCGATCCCGATCGCAAATCGCAGGGCTCGCAAGAGATCGTACGCAAGCTGTTCGACCTCACGCCCGCGGAGACCTCGCTTGCCTTGCTCCTGACCAATGGGTTGACGCTGGAAGAGGCCGCCGACGAATTGGGTATCAGCAAGAACACCGCGCGGGCCCATCTGCGGGCCATCTTCTCGAAGACGGGCGTCACGCGCCAGGCCACGCTCGTACGCATTCTGCTGGGCAGTGTGGTGCCGCTTGGTTGAAGCCGGCTGAGACGACGTGTGCCGCGCCTTTGTCAGGCGTGGCACACGCTCCACGGCCTTAAACCGCGCGCTTCTGCGACAACACCAGTAACGCGCCGTTCTTATCCTCCAGCACCGCACGCCATTCGTGCGGCCCTTGCTGCACCGGCACGCGCACTGACGCACCCGCCGCGACCACCCGCGCCATCGCTGCGTACAGGTCGTCGGTTTCGTCCACGCGAAACACCAGCGCCGCGCGTTCGACGATCCGTTCCTCGCCTGCCACCAGCGCGACGCTCAGCGCGCCACCGTCGAGCGCGCAATAGCGCTCGCCGTCACGAAACTTCACCGTCAAACCTAGCCCGTCGACAAAGAGCGGCAGCGCCGCATCGATCGTCTCGACCGGGTACAGCATCATCGAAGCCTTCATTGCATTGCACTCCCATCAGTTGAGCAGCGTTGTCCAGCGGCCTGATCGTAGCGCCACGGATGCTCGCCGTACGAGGTCCAATCGGACTAGCCCGGCTATGAAAAAGCAACGTGAAACCTGTGGCCGGGAATATGGCAAACCCGTGGCAAACCCGTGGCAAACCCGTGGCAAACCCGTGGCAAACACGTGGCAAAAACGCGGCAAACACCCCTTCGATCAAAGCTTCTACGGTAAAGCACACACCGTTAATCCAAATAGACGATGCCGCGCCGCACGCGCGAACTGAAACTTCATTCCGTGGACCGTCACGATCATCGTAGGAATCGGTGGGTCGGGAGCGGACCGCCCGTTTCAGCACAGTCCAAAATTCATGGAGACGCACGCAATGAAGTTTTCTCTGATTTACGAAGCCCAGACCACGGACGCTTCGCGGGAAGGCGATCACCGGGTATTCAAGGAGACCGTCGAGCAGGCGTTGCTCGCCGAACAGATGGGTTTCGATACTGTCTGGTGCGTCGAACACACCTCGCTGACGAACTACGCGCATATGAGCGCACCGGAAACCTTTCTCGCTTATCTGGCCGGCCGCACGACCCGTATCGGCCTCGGCCACGGCGTGATCTGCCTGCCGCCCGCGATGAATCATCCGATCAAGGTGGCCGAGCGCGTGGCCATGCTCGACATTCTGTCGGGCGGCCGCGTGCATTTCGGTGTCGGCAAAGGCGGCAGCCAGCAGGAAGCGGGCGCGTTCGGCTACGACCTCGCCGAGCTGCAACCGATGATCGACGAATCGATGTACCTGGTGCCGAAGATGTTCGTGCAGGACGAGATCGAGCACGACGGTAAATACATCAAGATTCCTAAGCGGCCGATTCATCCGAAGCCGTTTCAGGACCCGCATCCGCCCATGTACATGGCATGCACCAACAACGACGGCCTGCTGCGCGCCGGTCAGCGTGGCCTTGGTGCGCTGGTGCTCGGTTTCGGCGGTCCCGATGAAGTCGCGAAGAAAAACGCGCTGTATCGCGAAGCCTGGGCGGCCCGCAAGGCCGAGGACCAGGTCGGTTTCCGTCCGACGCAGCATCTGGCCGCGCTGTGCCCGACCGTCGTGCTGAGCGACGGCCAGCAGGCTCGCAAGATCGGCATTCGCGGTCAGCGTTATTTCATGGAGTCGCTGGCGTACTGGTACACCGGCGGCGAGCGTCCGAATCCGGATAGCTGGGGCGACGACCTCGTGAAGGGCAACACCGGCGAGATGGTGATCCGTTCGCGTTTCGCCTCGGAAGAGGTGGTGGTCGATTTCAGCGATCCGGCGCTGTCGATGATGAACCCGAATCACGCGTACGGCACGGTCGACGATTGCATCGGCTATGTGGGCCGTCTGATGGAAGCGGGTGTGGATGAAGTGCTGTTCCTCTGCCAGATGGGCACGGTGTCTCAGGAAGCGCAACTCGAAACGATCCGCAATATCGGCGAACACGTGATTCCGTACTTCAATCGCCTGAAGAGCGAGAAGCAGAAGGCGCAGGTTGCCGCCTGACGTTGCCGCGTAACAGCGGGCGAGACGGGCGTCGCTAGTCTCTTCAGACGATGCGACGCCGCAGCCGGCGCTCGAAGATGAACCCAACAAAACAGGCGCGATATCCATCTTGCGCGCCATCATGGAGACAGCCGTGCATCGCGACAACGATTCGAACGCCCTTGCAACCGAACTGATCGCCCGCGCCGAAGCGCTCGCACCGGTGCTTGCCGGGCGTGCCGCGCAGGCCGAGGCGAATGGCCGGATTCCCGCCGAAACGCTGGCCGATTTTCAGGCCGCCGGTTTTTTCAAGGTGCTTCAGCCGAAGCGTTATGGCGGTTACGAACTCGATCCGCAGACCTTCTTCGAGATTCAGATGGCGGTGGCACGCGGTTGCATGTCGACCGCGTGGGTGTACGGCGTGATCGGCGTGCACAACTGGCAACTGGCGCTGTTCGACGAACGGGCACAGCAGGACGTGTGGGGTAAGGACCCCGCCACGCTGATCGCCTCGACCTATATGCCGGTGGGGCGTGTGACCCCGGTTGAGGGCGGCTTCCGGCTGTCCGGGCACTGGAAGTTTTCGAGCGGCAGCGAACTGTGCGAGTGGGTCTTTCTCGGCGCGCTGGTGCCGCCGGCGAAAGAGGGCGAGCCGCCGGAATACCGCACTTTCCTGCTGCCGAAAAGCGATTACACGATCGAACAGGATTGGGACGTGCTGGGCTTGCGTGCAACCGGTAGCCACGACATCGTGGTGAACGATGCGTTCGTGCCGGACTATCGCACTCACAAGGCGATCGACGGCATGATGGGCACGAGCCCCGGTCTTGCAGTGAACGACGCCCCGCTGTTCCAGTTGCCGTTTGCGCAGATTTTCGTGCGCGCCGTGTGCACTGCGTGCATCGGCGCATTGCAAGGCGCGCTGGACGACTTCACGTCTTACGCGGCGACACGTGTGAGCGCCAACAGCGGCGCGAAAACCACCGACGACACCGGCGCGCAAACCGCCTGCGCCAATGCAGCCGTCGCTATCGACGAAATGAAAGTGCTGCTGATGCGCAACTTCGCCGAGCTGCTGGCCGCGGTCAATGGCGGCGCGGCGGTTTCGATCGAGCGGCGCGTGCATTTCCGTTACCAATCCGCACAGGTGGCCGAGCGCTGCGCGCAGGCTGCCAACGCGCTGCTGCGTTACGCGGGCGGTAACGGCATTTATAACCGCAATCCGCTGGTGCGGCGCTTTCTCGATCTGCATGCGGCACGCGCGCACTACGCGAACAACCTCGATCGTTTCGGCCAGAATCTCGGCGCGGTGATGCTCGGGCGTCCGAACACGGATTTCTTCATCTGATGGATGGCGCCATGAGCCAACAGCAAACGCAGAACTACGTGTTCGACGTGGTGGTGGTCGGCTCCGGCGCGGGCGGCATGCTGGCCGCCTGCCGCGCGGCCGATCGTGGCCTGTCCGTCGTGGTGCTCGAAAAGAGCGACGTGTACGGCGGGACTTCGGCGGTGTCGGGCGGTGGCATCTGGATTCCGTGCAACCACCATATCGCCGGGATGGGCGTCACGGACACGCGCGAGGCTGCACGAACCTACCTCGACGCCTGCACGCAGGGCGCGACCGCGAGCGAGCGGATCGACGCCTATCTCGACACGGCGCCCGAGATGCTGCGCTATGTCGAAGCGCATACGCCAGTGCGCTATGAGTCGTTGCCGAAGTACGCGGACTACTTTCAGGGCCTGCCTGGATCGATGCCGGGCTACCGCGCGCTCGATCCCTTGCCGGTGGACGGCGCGTCGCTCGGCGAAGAATTCGCGCGCCTGCGGCTGCCTTCACCGGGGACGCTGATCGGTGGACGCGTGGCGGTGACGTCGAAAGAGGCGCACGTCCTGCTGTCGAAAGCGCCGGGCTATATCGGCCTGGCGGTAAAGCAGTTCGGCCGTTACTGGTTCGATCTGCGCGCGCGCAGCCGCTCGCGGCGCGACCGGCGGCTGACGCTCGGCAACGCGCTGGCAGGTGGCCTGCGCCGCGCCTTGCTCGATCGCGACATTCCGTTGTGGCTCAACGCGCCGATGACCGAACTGCTCGAGGCAGATGGCCGCGTCACGGGCGTCGTGGTGGAGCGTGACGGGCAGACCGTGCGTGTGCTCGCAAAACGCGGCGTGATTCTCGCGGCCGGCGGTTTCGAGCGCAATCAGGCGATGCGCGAACGCTATCTGCCACATCCCACGCAGGCACAGTGGAGCGCGACGCCGCCGAACAACACCGGCGACGCGATTGCAGCCGGTCTGAAACTGGGTGCGCAGACTGCGTTGATGGAACACGTGTGGGGCGCGCCGACAGTTCACGTGGATCATGAGGAAAAGCAGCGCGCGCTGTTCGTCGAACGCAATCTGCCGGGTTGCGTGGTGGTCAACGGGCTCGGCAAGCGTTTCGTCAACGAAGCCGCGCCGTATTCGGAGTTCGTCCCGGCGATGTATCGCGACCATGCGCAAACCGGTGCGTGCGTGCCCGCGTGGATGGTGTTCGACGCGCAATTCCGCCGGAAATATCCGTGCGGACCGATCATGCCCGGCGCAATGATGCCGGATAACCGTATCCCGGCGGCGTTCCGTTCGCTGCTCCACAAGGCCGATTCGCTCGATGCGCTGGCCGCAGGGATTGGCGTCGATGCGCAAGGCTTGCGCGACACCGTGGCGAAGATGAATCGCTACGCCGCGACCGGTATCGACGAAGAATTCGCCAAGGGCGGTAACGCCTTCGACAACTACTATGGCGACCCGGGCGTCAAGCCGAATCCGTGCCTCGCGCCGATCGAAACCGGACCGTTCTACGCCGTGCGTATCGACGCGGGCGACATCGGCACCAAGGGCGGCCTGCTCACCGACGCCCGCGCTCGCGTGCTGCACGCCGACGGTACGCCGATTGCCGGGCTCTATGCCATCGGCAATACGAGTGCGTCGATGATGGGCGCCAGCTACCCCGGCGCGGGCTCCACGCTCGGACCTGCCATGACCTTCGGCTACATCGCCGCGAATCATCTCGCCGACGGCGGCGATGATCGCGACAGCAGCCCCTCAGAACCAGCACGCGCTGCCAGCACAGAACTTCGCGGAGTCACGCCATGACCGAACTCACTTCTGCACACCCGTTGCGCGCCGATATGCTGCTGGCGATGCGCCGCCTCGCGCGCTCGGTCGCTGTGATCAGTTGCAGCGACGGCGAACGGCGCTATTCGATGTCGGCCACCGCGGTCGATTCGCTATCGACCGAGCCGCCTTCGCTGCTGATCTGCATTAACCGCACGTCGTCGATTTTTCCGCCACTCGACAAGGGCGCGGCGTTTTGCGTGAACGTGCTCTCGGCGCAGCATCAGCACATTGCGATCGATTGCAGCGGACGCCTCAAGGGCGAGGCGCGCTTCACGACCGGCAACTGGCAAAACTCCCAGCAGGGCGTGCCCTATCTGCACGACGCGCAGGCGAGCCTGATCTGCACGCAGGACGGCCGCTTCGATTACGGCACGCATGCGATTTTTATCGGGCGGGTCGAGCAGGTGCTGATCAGCGGCGAGGTGGATCCGCTGGTGTATGTGGACGGTGTCTATACCACTGCTGCTGCGCCCGCGCCCGCGCGCTGCGCAGCGGCCTGATCGGATACGCCCGTGATGCCAAGCCCTTCGTTTGTGCAGCCGGAATCGGCCACGCCGGTCGAAGCACCTTTGGTCGTCGACGATCCCGCCGCTGTGCGTTGGGACGACGTCTGCGACGTGCTGGTGGCGGGCTTCGGTGCGGCGGGCGCCTGCGCGGCGCTGGAAGCGGCGGCGGCCGGCGCGAAAGTGCGGATCGTCGAGCGTTTCGAGGGTGGCGGCGCGAGCGCGAAAAGCGGTGGTGTGGTCTACGCGGGCGGTGGCACGCGCTATCAATCCGAAGCGGGCTACAGCGACACACCCGAAGCGATGTTCGCGTACTTGCGGCAGGAAGTGGGCGACGCGGTATCCGCGGCGACGCTCAGGCGTTTTTGCGCGGGCAGCGTCGATATGCTGCGCTGGCTGGAACGCTTCGGTGTGCGCTTTGCCGCGTCGGTGCCGCCGCGCAAGACCTCGTACCCGCAGAACCGCTACTACCTGTACTACTCGGGCAACGAAGCGGTGGGTGACGCCGTGCGCGAACATCCGCCGGCGCCGCGTGGGCACCGGGTAGTCGGCGATGGCATGTCGGGGCGCGTGCTGTACGACACGCTGCGGCGCGCCGTGCAAGCGCAGCCTTTCGTCGACACGATGTGCCATGCCAGCGTGCGCAGGCTGGTTACCGACCGCGGCGGGCGGGTGATCGGCGCGCAGGTCTGGCAGGTGGCGCCAGGCCGTGCGCAGCGCGCTCATCGGCGGCTCGCGCGCTGGGCCGAGCGTCTGCATAACGGCATGCCCGCGTGGGCCGACCGCTTGCGCGCCGCGCTGCATCGCGTCGAGCAGCGCGCGGGCCGGCTCATCACGATCAAGGCCGATGCCGTGGTGCTGAGCACCGGTGGCTTCATCTTCAACCGGTCGATGGTGGCGCACTACGCGCCGCGTTACTTGCCGAACTGGCGTTTGGGCACCACAGGCTGTGACGGTTCGGGCATCCGGCTCGGCTTGTCCGCCGGTGGCGTGGCCGAGCGGCTCGAACGGGTGTCCGCATGGCGCTTCATTAACCCGCCTTATGCATGGGCACAAGGCTGTGTCGTGGATCGCCGCGGCGAGCGTTTTTGCAATGAGGAAGTCTATGGCGCGGCGCTCGGTCACGCCATGTGCGAAACGCGCGACGGGCACGCGTGGCTGATTCTCGATGCGCGGCTCGTCAAGCAGGCGCTCAAGGAATGCTTGCGCGGCAAGCTGTGGGCGTTCCAGAGCGTGCCCGCGATGCTGTTGATGCTGGCGGGCCGCAAGCGCGCGTGGTCGCTGGCCGGTCTGGCCGCACGCATCGGTTGCGATCCGGCGGTGCTCAAGCGGACTGTCGATGCGTACAACCTGGGCGCACTGAACGGCGTCGACCGTGCGTTCGGCAAATCCGCCGCGATGTTGCAGCCGCTTCTGCACGGACCTTACTACGCGATCGACATTTCATCGGACAGCCGCGTTTTCCCGTGCCCGTCGATCACGCTGGGCGGCCTGCGAGTCGACGAGACGAGCAACGCGGTGCTGTCGGCGCAGGGCACGCCGATCGAAGGTTTGTTCGCCGCCGGCCGCGCCGCGTGCGGTCTCGCTTCGAATCACTACGTGAGCGGCCTTTCGCTCGCGGACTGTATCTGGTCCGGCCGCCAGGCGGGCCGGGCCGCAGCGGGCGTGGTTCTCGCGAACGCCGCCCATTTCCTGACTGAAACTGACTGACACTGAAAGAGAGAACGAAGATGGGAGACAGACTCAAAGGCAAAATCGCCGTCGTGACGGGCGCGGCGAGCGGCGTCGGCAAACAGGACGCGTTGCTGTTCGCCCGGGAAGGCGCGCGTGTCGTGCTTACCGACGTCAACGAGGAAGCCGGCCGCGAAGTGGCTGCGCAGATCGGCGACGCCGCACTGTTCGTGCGCCACGACATCTCGTCGGAAACCGGCTGGAACGATGTGTTCGGCGCGGCGCAAACGACCTTCGGCACACCGGATGTGCTGGTCAACAACGCTGCGGTGCTGTTGCTCGGCAGCATTGAAGACACCACGCTCGAACAATGGCAGCGTGTGCTGCGCATCAATGCCGAAGGCTATTTTCTCGGTTGCCGCGCGGCGGTCAAGGCGATGAAGGAGAAGGGCGGTTCGATCGTTAACATGTCGTCGGTGGCGGCGTTGGGTGGACTCGGCATGTTCTGCGCCTATTCGGCCAGCAAGGGCGCGGTGACGGCGATGACGCGTGCGATCGCGGCGCACTGCAAGCAGCAGGGCTACAAGGTCCGCTGCAACACGATTCACCCGGACGGCATTCTCACGCCGATGACCGCGCCGTTCTTCGGTGCGGCTGAAGAAACCCGCGATGCGCTCACGCAATCGGTCGATCCGCACGGCCGTATGTGTCTGCCGGAAGACATCGCGAATCTGGTGCTGTTCCTTGCGTCCGATGAATCTCGCTTTATCAACGGCAGCGAGTATCGGGTCGACAATGCGCAGATGATCATGGGCATTGCCTGAGTTCGCACGTCATGGCCGATTCGCGTTTTCACCGGCTCAAAGTGGCGGACGTGATCGCGGAGAGCGCCGACGCGCGCTCTTTCGTGTTCGATCTGCCACAGGCGCTGCACGATGCCTTCAGCTATCGCCCGGGGCAATTTCTCACGCTCAAGGTGCCGTGCGCGGATGCCGTCGTGCAGCGCTGTTATTCGCTTTCGAGTGCGCCGGGCATCGACCGCGCGCCGAAGATTACCGTCAAGCGGGTGCGCGATGGACGGGTGTCGAACTGGATGTGCGACAGCATTCAGCCCGGCGACGAGCTCGACGTGATGGCTCCCGCGGGCGTGTTCACGCCGCGCTCGCTCGACGGCGACCTGCTGCTGTTCGCGGGGGGCAGCGGCATCACGCCGGTGCTGTCGATCGTCAAGTCCGCGCTGGTGAATGGGCGCGGCATGCTGACCCTGATCTACGCGAATCGGGACGCGCAGTCGGTGATTTTCAGCGAGGAATTGCGACAACTCGGGCAGCGGCATGCGGGAAGATTGCGGGTGATTCACTGGCTCGACAGCGTGCAGGGCATTCCGCAGCAGCGTCATCTGGAAGAACTCGCGCGGCCGTGGAGCACGCAGGAATGCTTTATCTGCGGACCGGCGCTGTTCATGGAGAGCGCGCTGGCAGCCATGCTTGCGCTGGGCTTGCCACGAGCGAAGGTCCATGTGGAGCGGTTTGCTTCGCTGCCGGATCTGCCGCGCGAGCCTGGGGTGTCCGAAGGATCCGGAACGACCGGCTTGCCCGAGGCACGTGCCGCATCCGCCGCGCCCCAACCGCACGACCTGCCCTTAGCCTCCGATTCAGCCCAACCGGCTTCCAGGCCAGCTTGCATCGCCAACGCCGCCATTGAGACCGTGCTCGACGGCGACACCTTCACGTTCACCTGCGAAGCCGGTGAAACCCTGCTCGACGCCATGCTGCGCGCCGACGTGCCGGCGCCGAATTCGTGCCGCAGCGGCTTATGCGGCGCCTGCATGTGCCGGGTCGAGAGCGGCAGCGTGAACCTGAACGCCAACCACGTGCTCGATGCGGCCGATCTGAACGACGGCTGGACACTCGCCTGTAGTGCGATGCCTGCCAGCGCGACGCTGCGCGTGGTTTTCCCCGACTAGGTTTGCGGTTCGCACGTGCGACTCCTGTCTGTTGCGCGCGCTTCGAACCGCATCCATCGAATTCATCCTGACATTCTCCCCCTACCTGAAGGCCGAGGTTTCTCGGAGACACTGATGACGCTCAACTACATCCTGACGACGCCCGCGCTGATCGCGCGCGGCGCCGCGCGCTACGGCACGCGCACCGCGATCGAAACCGTTCAGGGCAGCCTGAGCTATGCGCAACTGGACGCCGCGCGAATCGAAGCGGCGCGCGCGTTGATGAGCTGCGGCATCCAGCCGGGCGAGCGTGTCGCGATCTGGGCGCCGAATATCGCCGAATGGATCGTGGCGGCGCTCGCGATTCATAGCGCCGGCGCCGCGCTGGTGCCGATCAATACCCGCATGAAGGGTCTCGAAGCCGCGGCGATTCTTGAGGACAGCGGCGCGCGGCTGCTGTTCTGCTGTGGCACCTTCCTCGGCGATTCGTATCCGGCCATGCTGGCCCCGCACCGTCCCGCGTCGCTTGAACGGATCGTGGTGTTCGACGGCCCGGTAGCGGAAGCGGGCAGCGCCGGCGACGAGACCTGGGACGCATTCCTGCTGCGCGCGGCCGGCACCGCGCTGGACCTGTTCCGTACCCGCGAGGCGGACGTGCGTCCCGACACGCTGATGGACATCATGTTCACGTCCGGCACGACGGGGCGTCCCAAGGGTGTGATGACCACGCACGGCCAGAACTTGCGAGCGGTTCACGATTGGGCGCAGATCGCGACGCTGCGCGAAAGCGACCGCTATCTGATCGTCAATCCGTTCTTTCATGCATTTGGCTACAAGGCCGGCTGGCTCGCGGCGTTCGCGAGCGGCGCGACTGTGCTGCCGCATCTGGTGTTCAACCCGGAGCGCGTGCTCGAACGCATTGTCCGGGAGCGCGTGTCGGTATTGCCGGGGCCGCCGACGCTGTATCACGCATTGCTCGACATGCCGGATCTGGCCACACGCGATCTGTCGTCATTGCGGGTCGCGGTGACTGGCGCGGCCGCGATCGCGCCGAGCCTGATCGAAAGGATGCGTGCGCAACTGGGCTTCGAAACCGTGCTGACGGGCTATGGTCTCACGGAGTCATGCGGGTTCGCCGCGCTGTGCCGCGGCGGCGACGACGCGCAGACGGTTGCCAATACGTCGGGACGCGCGATGCCCGGCGTGGAGATCCGGATCGCCGACAGCAGTGGTGCGGCGCTTGCCAGCGGCGAAACAGGGGAAGTGCTGATTCGCGGCTACAACGTGATGCAAGGCTATTTCGGCCAGCAGGACACCGCCTTCGACACGATCGACAGCGACGGCTGGCTGCACACCGGCGACCTCGGCACGCTCGACGCACGCGGCTATCTGCGCATCACGGACCGGATCAAGGACATGTTCATCGTGGGCGGCTTCAACTGCTATCCGGCCGAGATCGAGCGGCTCTTCTGCGCGCATCCGGCGGTGGCGCAGGTCGCGCTGGTCGGCGTCCCCGACGAGCGGCTCGGCGAGGTAGGGCATGCCTATGTGGTGCTGCGTTCAGGCGAGCACGCGAGCCCGGAAGAATTGACCGACTGGGCGCGCAAGAACATGGCGAACTACAAGGTGCCGCGGCATGTCACGCTGGTCGAACAGTTGCCTGTCAGCGCGGCCGGCAAGGTGCTCAAGTACCGCTTGCGCGAGACCGTCCGAAGTGACGTCGGAAGCGAGGTCCGAAGCGACGCTGGAAGCGGCCTCGAAAACCACCGGAAAACCGCGCAAAACACCGCTGCAAGCTAGTCCCAACAGACGATGTTGGCCCCCCTCCGGAGCGCCAGAATAAGCCTGACAACAACAGTTTTTGGAGGAGTCGGAGATGATCGATGTACGGGCTTTAGGCTACGTCGTCGTGCAGTCGGCGGAGGTCGACACATGGCGCGGCTATGCGGAAAACGTGCTGGGCATGCAGGCGCAGGACGCAACGGATGGCGCGCTGTACGTGAAGATGGACGAGCGCGATTTCCGCTACCTGATCGTACCCGGCGAAGCCGATCGCTACTTCGCGTCGGGTTGGGAACTGGCCGATGCGGCCGCGTTCGACGACGCCATTCGCCGCCTGGAGCGGGCCGGCGTGGAGCCGATCCGCGCCAGCGCGCAGGAAGCCGCGCTGCGCCGCGTGCAGGCGATGGTGTGGTGCACCGATCCGTCCGGCAACCGGCATGAGTTTTTCTGGGGCGTGCGCGCCGATTTCCGCCGCTTCGTTTCGCCGCTCGGCGTGCCCGGTTTCGTCACCGGCGCGATGGGCCTCGGCCATGCCGTGCTGCCCGCTCCGCAATTCGATGCGACCGACACATTCCTGCGCGACGTACTCGGCTTCGAGCTGTCCGACATCTTCCGCGTGCGCTTTACCGACGACCCCGCCGAACCCGAGAAGCGCATCCACTTCCTGCATTGCAGAAACGCGCGGCATCACAGCCTCGCGATCATGGATCTCGCCGTGCCGTCCGGCTGCATCCATGTGATGGCTGAAGTCGACTCGATGGACGAGGTCGGCCGCGCACTCGACCGCGTCGCCGCGCATAACGTGAAGCTCTCCGCCACGCTCGGCCGTCATTGCAACGACCACATGGTCTCGTTCTACATGAAAACCCCGAGCGGCTTCGATATGGAATATGGCTACGGCGGGCTGACGGTCGACTGGACGCAGCACAACGTCTACGAGGCGACCCGCGTGAGCCTGTGGGGCCACGATTTCAGCGTTGGATTCCGCTAGGCCGTAATGAGCGATCAGGGTGATCAGGGCGACCTGGTCGAACTCGCAGCAAACCCGCGGCGACCCCGTGGAAAACACGCAGCAAACCCGCAGGAATAACGCATGAAACCACTCGACAAAGCACTCAGCGCACGCGAAGCCGTCGCACAACTCGCCGACGGCATGACGATCGGCATCGGCGGCTGGGGCCCGCGCCGTAAGCCGATGGCCCTCGTGCGCGAAATTGTCCGCTCGAATCTGAAGGACCTCACCGTGGTGGCGTATGGCGGCCCCGACGTCGGGCTGCTGTGCGCGGCAGGCAAAGTCCGCAAGCTGGTGTTCGGTTTCGTCTCGCTGGATGTGATTCCGCTCGAACCGCATTTTCGCCGGGCGCGGGAACAGGGCGCGCTCGACGTCTGGGAACTCGACGAAGGCTTGCTGCAACTCGGCCTGCGCGCGGCGGCCGCACGTCTGCCATTTTTGCCGACCCGCGTTGGCCTCGGCACCGACCTGTTGAAACACGCACCGCATCTGCGCACCGTGCAATCACCGTATGGCGATGAAACGCTGCTGGCAATGCCGGCGCTCGAGCTCGACGCGGCCTTGCTGCATGTCAATGCCGCGGACAGGATGGGTAACACGCGCATCGACGGTCCCGATCCGTTCTTCGACGCATGGTTCGCCCGCGCGGCGAAGAAGTGCTTCGTCAGCAGCGAAACGCTGGTCGATTCGCTCGCGAGCGAGGACCTCGATCTCGCGCGCCGCAACACCTTCGAGCGATCGCTCGTGAGCGGCGTGGTGCACGCACCGTGCGGCGCGCATCCCACCTCGTGTGCGCCGGCTTACGGCTGGGATTTACCGCATCTGAAGGCGTATTGCGCGAGCGCGGAAGATCCGCAGCAAACCGCGGCCTACCTGAGCGACGTAGTAGGCGCCGACGAACCGGGCTATCTGCAACGCGCGGGTGGCCGGTCCCATGTAGCGGCGTTGCCGTTGCCGATTCTGTAATGGAGCGCAAATGAGCGACTCTCTCGATTATTCCCTGGCCGAACTGATGATCGTTGCTGCGGCGCGAGTCTGGCGCGATGACGGCGAGGTGCTGGCAACCGGCATCGGTACGGGGCCGCGTCTGGCCGCCGGTCTCGCACGCCTCGCCTATAACGCGGGTCTGATGCTTACCGATGGTGAAGCCTATCTCGTGGAAAGCGCCGTGCCGCTGGGACCGCGAGAAGCGGGCTGCCGCGTGCAGGCGTCCGGTCTGATGACCTATGAGCGCGTATTCGATTGTGTGTGGCATGGCAAACGTCACGCGCTGGTGATGCCCACTCAGATCGATCGCTTCGGCCAGGCCAACATTTCCTGGCTTGGTGACGACTATGCACGCCCGAAAACGCAATTGCTCGGCGCACGTGGTTTTCCCGGCAACAGCATCAATCACGCGAACTCGTTTTTTGTCTCCGGCCATGGCAAGCGCACGTTCGTGGCCGGTGAGGTCGACATGGTGTGCAGCGTGGGCTACAACCCGGCGCGAGAAATTCCCGGCATGCGCGCGTTCACCGACCTGCGCAGCGTCATTACCGATTTGTGCGTGATGGATTTCGGCGGTGCGAACCATGCGGTGCAGGTGCGCTCGCTGCATCCTGGCGTGAGTTTCGACGAAGTGCAGGACGCCACCGGTTTCGAACTGCGTGCGCATCCCGAGATGCAGGTGACGCCGCCGCCTGGCGCCGACGACCTGCGTATCGTGCGCGCGCTCGATCCGCACAACCTGCGGGCCGGCGTCGTGCGCAACAACCCCGCGCCGCGTCGCGTGTGAGGGACATCATGCAAGTCACCCACGAAAACGTTGTCGACTATCGCGTGAATGACGGCATTGCCACGCTCACGATGAATCGTCCCGAGTATCACAACGCGCAGAACTCAAAGATGACGTATGCGCTCGACGCTGCGTTCAAGCGTGCGTCGAACGACGATGCGGTGAAGGTCATCGTGCTCGCCGGTGCAGGCAGGCATTTTTCGGCGGGCCACGATATCGGCACACCGGGCCGCGACATCGATCAGTCGTTCGAGCGCGCCTCGCTCTGGTACGACCATGTTGGCAAGGAGGGCGGCGAGTTTCTGTACGCCCGCGAACAGGAGGTCTATCTTGGCATGTGCCGCCGCTGGCGCGATCTGCCCAAGCCGACCATCGCGATGGTGCAGGGGGCATGCGTAGCGGGCGGCCTGATGCTGGCCTGGGTGTGCGACCTGATTGTCGCATCGGAGGACGCGTTCTTTTCCGATCCGGTCGTGCGCATGGGCATTCCAGGTGTCGAGTACTTCGCGCACGCGTATGAACTGAATCCGCGCATCGCCAAGGAATTTCTGTTTCTCGGCGAGCGGATGGACGCGGCGCGTGCCTATCAGATGGGTATGGTCAATCGCGTCGTGCCGCGCGAGCGACTCCAGGACGTCACGAGCGAAATCGCTGCGAAGATCGCGCGTATGCCGCGCCTCGGTCTGACGCTGACCAAGCAGGCCGTAAATCATGTCGAGGAATTGCAGGGCAAGCGCGCGGCAATGGATGCGGCGTTCGCCTGGCATCACTTCGCGCATGCGCACAACGAACTGGTGAGCGGCGACAAACTGGGTGGCTATGACGCGCGCAAGATGGCCGAGTCGCAACGGCCTGGCGGCGGCGCGCAGGAGAACGGTAAGGCCGACGGAGAAGCCGCATGAGCGCGACGCTGCATACGCCCCTTTGCGACTTGCTTGGCTGTCGATATCCGATCGTGCAGACGGCGATGGGTTGGGTCGCCGATGCGAGACTCGTCGCCGCAGCCTGTAATGCGGGCGGCTTCGGTTTTCTCGCCGGCGCAACGCTGGAAGCCGAACGCGTGGAAGCGGAAATCCTGCGTGTGAAGGAACTGACGGACAAGCCGTTCGGCATCAACTTTCATATGTTCCAGCCGAACGCGGCGCAGGTAGTCGATCTCGCGATCAAACACCGGCTGCGCGCGGTGAGTTACGGCCGCGGGCCGGACGCAAAGACGATCCGTCGCTTCAAGGATGCGGGCGTGATGTGCATTCCCACCGTAGGTGCCCCGAAACACGCGGCCAAAGCGGTCGAGCTGGGGGCCGACGCAGTCACCGTGCAAGGCGCGGAGGGCGGTGGCCATACGGGCTCGATGCCGACGACTTTGCTGTTGCCGCGCGTACTCGATGCAGTGAAGGTGCCGGTGATCGCGGCAGGCGGGTTCTACGACGGGCGCGGTCTCGCGGCGGCGCTTGGCTACGGCGCGGCGGGCATCGCGATGGGCACGCGCTTTCTGATGGCCGAAGAGTCACCGGTGCCGCGCTCGACGCTCGCGCGCTACGTGGAGGTCGACGATCCTTCGCACATCCGCGTGTCCGCAGCGCTGGACGGCTTGCCGCAACGCATGATCGACAACCCGTATCTGCTGCGTCTCGAAGCATTCGGCCCGCTGCGCCGCACGCTTTTTGCGTTGCGCACGGCTGAAGCATGGCGCCGCCAGAGCGGCATGAGTTTGAGCCAGATGGCCGCGCTCGGTTTCAAGGCGCTGCGCGATCACAGCTACACCGCGAGTCAGACCTTGATGGCGGCGAACGCGCCGTTTCTGATTCAACGCGCGATTGTCGAAGGCAGGCCGGATGAGGGTGTGCTGCCGAGCGGCCAGGTCGCGGCGGTGATCGGCGCGATCGAACCGTGCGAGACCTTGATTGCACGCATTGTCGAAGAAGCCGTGGTGCGGCTCGACGCACTCGCGGCCATGCGCAGCGAGCCGGTTCACGCATGACATCGCGCATTCCCCAACGCAGCGCATGACCCGCTAAAACAAATCAGCATTAATCACCCGGGACGGAGACATGACAGAACCCATCAATAGCGTCCGCTCGCTGCCGTTCAGAATCGAACGCGAAGGCGGCATCGGCGAACTGGTGATCGACCAGCCGCCGGTCAATGCGCTCGACGCGCGCGGCTGGCAGTTGTTGGCCGACGCCATCGACGCGCTCGGCCGCGACGACAGCGTGCACGTAATCGTGCTGCGCGGCGCAGGGCGTGGCTTTTGCGCGGGCGTCGATATCAAGGAACTGGCCGCGCATCCCGAACGGATCGTCGCGGTCAACGCCGGCAATTACGCGACCTTTCGCGCGGTGCACCGTAATCCGAAGCCGGTGATCGTCGCGGTGCATGGTTTCGTACTGGGCGGCGGTATTGGCATCTGCGGCGCGGCGGACGTGATCGTCGCATCCGAATGCGCGCGTTTCGGCGTCCCGGAGATCGATCGCGGTGCGATGGGCGGCGGCGCGCATTTGCAGCGCATGTTCGGCGTGCAGAAAGTGCGCGCGATGTATTTCACCGGCGACATGGTCGACGCCGTCGAAGCATACCGGCTCGGCGCGGTCGAGCGCGTGGTGCCGCGCGAACAACTGCGTGACGCGGCCTTCGAGATTGCCCGCAAGATCGCCGCGAAGAGCCCCGCGATGTTGCAGCTTGCAAAAGAAGCGCTGAACGGTGTCGAAGACGGCGATCTCGAAGACAAATACCGCTGGGAGCAGGGCTTCACCTTGCAGGCGTACATGACGAACGATTCGGCGGAAGCACGCTCGGCCTTCGTCGAAAAACGCGACGCGCAGTTCAACGGCGGCAACGACGCCGAGCGCCAGGCCGGAGCACGCGCATGAAGCTCGATTACACGCCGGCGCAACGCGCGTTCCGCGCTGATATCCGCAGTTGGCTTGCGCTCCATGTGCCGCGCGAACCGCTGCCGAGCTTCGATACCGAGGCGGGTTTTGCCGCGCACCGGGAATGGGAGCGCACGCTGCATTCAGGCCGCTGGAGCATGGTGACGTGGCCGCGCGAACTGGGCGGACGTGGTTGCGATCTGATCGAGTGGCTGATCTTCGAAGAGGAGTACTGGCGCGCCGATGCGCCTATGCGTGTGAACCAGAACGGCATCTTCCTGCTCGGCCCGACCTTGATGGACTTCGGCACGGACGAGCAGAAGGCCCGCTTTCTGCCGGCGATGGCGGCGGGCGAGCACGTATGGGCGCAAGGCTGGTCCGAGCCGAACGCCGGTTCCGACATGGCGGCGATCCGCGCCAGCGCGATCCGTACCGACGAAGGAAAGGGCGGCGAGTACATCCTGAATGGCCAGAAGATCTGGTCGACGCGCGCGGTATGGGCCGACTGGCTGTTCGGCCTGTTTCGCAGCGATCCGCAATCCACGCGCCATCATGGTCTGACCTTCCTGATGGTGCCGCTTGCGACGCCGGGCATCACCGTGCGGCCGATCCGTCAGTTGAACGGCCACACCGGCTTTGCCGAGATTTTCTTCGACGACGTACGCGTGCCGGTCGAAAATCGTCTGGCGGGCGAAGGCATGGGCTGGCAGGTCGCGATGGCGACCGCCGGGTTCGAACGTGGCCTGATGCTGCGCTCGCCCGCGCGTTTTCAGCGCACGGCCGAAGCATTGCGCGCGCTCTACCTCGCGCACCGTGAACAGGCCGATCGCGATCCCACCTTGCGCGAGCGCGTGATCAGCGCGTGGATGGATGCGCAGGCCTACGCGCTCTCCACCTACGCGACCGCGAGCCGTCTGCAGAAGGGTGGCCACATCGGTGCGGAGTCGAGCACCAACAAGGTGTTCTGGTCCGAACTCGATCTGCGCATGCATCAGACCGCGCTCGATATTCTCGGCGCGCACGCCGAAGTCGTGCCGCAGACGCACGAACAACACGCGGCGCTCGGCAACTGGCTCGACGGGTTCCTGTTCGCGCAGGCGGGGCCGATCTATGCGGGCACCAACGAGATTCAACGCAACATCGTCGCCGAACGGATGTTGGGTATGCCGCGCTCGTGATGCCGGTGCTGCAAGCATGCAAGCACTTAAGCCGTGACAGCCGGCATTCAGACGCGTAAAGGATTGAGCGAGGAACTATGGATTTCGTATTCAACGAAGATCAGGAAGCATTGGCCAGCAGCGTCAAGCGCTTTCTGATGACGGAGATGACGCCGGAGTTGATCCGTGAGTTGTGGACTACGCCCACGGGCCGCTCGGAGCGCATGTGGGACATGTTCGCATCGCAAGGGCTGACCGCCGTGTCGGTGCCGGAAAATTTCGCTGGGCTGGGACTCGGTGACGTGGAGTGGGCACTGCTTGCGCAGACCTATGGCTATTTCGCGGGACCCGAGCCGTTACTCGATACGGCGCTCGTGGCGGTTGGCATGCTGGAAGGCTTGCCGGCGAGCGGGCAACGCGATGCGTTGTTGCGTGATATCGCGGCGGGTTCGGCGCGAGTGGCGATTGCACATCCGGTGAATCCTTATGTCAGCGACGCGCACGTCGCAAAGGTTCTGTTGTGCGAGCGCGGTGGCGAACTGCATTGGCTCACACCCGACGCTTGCAGATTGAATCCGGTGGAGAGCATCGATCCTTCGCGGCGGCTGTTCGAGATCGATTGGCAGGCAACGCCGCACACCCGGGTGGCGACGGTCTCCGAAGCGCAACCCTTGCTGGCGCGCGCACTCGACCGGGGTGCGTTCGCCGTCGCCGCGCAATTGCTCGGGCTCACGCAGCGTGTGCTCGACGTCGCGATCGATTACAGCGCGCAACGCAAACAGTTCGGTAAGCCGATCGGTTCGTATCAGGCGCTCAAGCATCTGCTCGCCGACGTCGCGATTCGCTACGAGTTCGCGCGGCCGGTGGTGTACCGGGCCGCCTGCGCAATCGCCGACAACGACCCGCAGCGCGCGCTCTACGTCTCCCACGCGAAGCTTGCCGCCACCGCCGCGGCGCAACTCGCCGCACGCCATGCGATGCAGGTGCACGGCGCGATCGGCTACACGTGGGAACTCGACTTGCAGATCTTCATGAAACGCATCTGGGCGCTCTCGGGCAGTTGGGGCGACACGACGTTTCACAAGGCCCGCGTGGCCGACGCGCTGATCGAGTCCTGTGCTCCGATCGGACCGGCCCGCACTTTCGAACTGGAATCGTAATGAAACAGGCTTATATCGTCGATGCGTTGCGCACACCCACCGGTCGCCGCAAAGGCGGACTTGCGCAAGTGCATGCCGCGGATCTCGGCGGCTTCGTATTGAAAGAGCTGGTCGCCCGCAATGGCATTCCCGCCGATGAATACGACGACGTGGTGTTCGGCTGCGTCGATACGATTGGCCCACTGGCGGGCAATATCGCTCGCACCTGCTGGCTCGCCGCCGGTTTGCCGTTGACGGTGCCGGGCGTCACGGTGGACCGGCAATGCGGTTCGTCGCAGCAAGCCGTGCATTTTGCCGCGCAGGCAGTGATGAGCGGCACGCAGGATGTGGTGGTTGCGGGTGGCGTGCAGACCATGACGCAGATTCCGATTTCGTCGGCGATGACGGCGGCCGAGCCGCTTGGTTTCACCGATCCGTTCTCGGGCAGCATCGGCTGGCGCGCGCGGTTCGGCGATGCGCCGGTGTCGCAGTTTCACGCGGCGCAACGGATCGCAGACCACTGGAACCTGTCGCGCGAAACGATGGAACGGTACGCACTGGAGAGTCACCGGCGCGCGTTGGCTGCGATTGAGGGCGGCCACTTTGCGCGCGAGATTGTGCCGTTCGCCGGAGTCGTTCATGACGAGACGCCGCGTAAGGACACCACGCTTGCCAGAATGGCCGCGCTTGAACCGCTGATGCCAGGCGGTGCGCTAACGGCGGCTGTCTCGAGCCAGACTTGCGACGCGGCGGCGGCATTGTTGATCGTCTCCGAAGAGGCGCTCAAGCGTTACGGTCTCACGCCCCGTGCCCGTATTCATCACCTCAGCGTGCTGGGTGACGATCCCCTGTGGATGCTCACCGCGCCGATTCCCGCGACACGTCACGCATTGAAGAAGGCCTGCCTCGCGCTCGCCGACATCGACGTGGTGGAATTGAACGAAGCGTTTGCGTCAGTGGCGCTCGCATGGCTCGCCGAACTGGGTTATCCGCATGAGAAGACCAATCCGAACGGCGGCGCGATTGCGTTAGGTCATCCGCTCGGCGCCACCGGTGCGCGCTTGATGACCACTCTGCTGCACGAGCTCGAACGCACGCAAGGCCGCTACGGTTTGCAGGCAATGTGCGAAGGCGGCGGGCTGGCCAACGTCACGATCATCGAGCGCCTTTAAGCATAACCAGGTGCACTCAGGCGCACTCAGCCGCATCACTGTCTACGAGGATCAAGCATGGGAATCTGCAACGAACGCACCGTGATCATTACCGGGGCGGGGGGAGGGTTGGGCCGCGAATACGCGTTGGCGTTCGCCGCCGAGGGCGCGGCGGTGGTGGTCAACGATATTCGTCAGGAAGCCGCGCAAGCCGTCTGCGACGAGATCGCGCGAGCCGGTGGCCGGGCGCTGGCGAACGCCGACGACATCACGCGGATCGACACGGCGCAACGCATTATCGACGCCACGCATGAGGCCTTCGGCGCGATTCATGTGCTTGTGAACAACGCGGGTATTTGCCGCGACCGGATGTTCACGAGCATGACCGAGAGCGATTGGGATGACGTGATGCGAGTGCATCTACGTGGCCATTTCTGTCTCTCGCAACTGCTGGCACGCGAGTGGCGCGACGCGTCGAAGGCAGGACGCGAGGTGGACGCACGCATTGTCAACACAAGTTCGGGGGCGGGTCTGCAGGGGTCGATCGGCCAGGCGAACTATGGCGCGGCCAAGGCGGCCATCGCGGCTTTGACGCTGATGCAGGCCGCGGAATTGCAGCGCTACGGCGTGCGTGTGAACGCATTGGCGCCGGCGGCGCGTACCTCGATGACCGAAGGCGTGTTCGCCGAGATGATGAAAAAGCCCGCCAACGGTTTCGATTACTTCGATCCGGCTAACGTGGCGCCGCTGGTCGTCTGGCTCGGCAGTGCTCAATCGCGCGACGTGACCGGTCAGGTATTCGAAGCGGCGGGGGGCATGATCGCGGTGGCAGAAGGCTGGCGCACGGGGCCGCGCATCGACATCGGCGCGCGCTGGCAAGTCGCCGCGCTGGGGGCCGCGGTGGCGAAGCTGGTCGCGGAACGTGAGCCGGCACAGCAGGTCTACGGAAGCTGACGCGATGAACCTCGCTCTCTCCGAAGAACAGACCATGATTCGCGACTCGGCCGCCGATGTGCTGGCCGAGCGCAGCGCATCGGCGGCGGTGCGGCAGGCGATCGAACACACGGCGGGCCGCGACGAGGCGTTGTGGCACACGCTCGCCGGCGAACTCGGCTGGTGCGCGCTGACCGTGCCGGAAGCGGCGGGCGGTGCGGGCCTCGGGGCGATGGAGCTGGTGTTACTGATGGAACAGATGGGGCGGCGCCTCGCCTGCGTGCCTTATTTCAGCACGGTGTGCCTTGCGGCGACGGCGCTCGCGCAGTGCGAATCGGCCGCAGCTCGCGTGTGGCTCTCGCGGATCGCGGGCGGCGAAGTGAGCGCGACGCTCGCGCTGGATGCGGCGGGTGGTTTCGATACGCGCAACGCGTCGGCGTGCGCCGTGCCCGGCTTTGATGCGCGTTCGGTGACGGTCTACGCCGAAGAGACGGCTTACGGTTACCGTTTGTCTGGGGCGTTGGCACAGGTTATCGATGGCGCGAGCGCTGATCTCGTGCTGGTGCCCGCCTGGATCGCCAACGAGTCGCAAACCATCGCGCTGTTTGAATTGAACTGCGCCGATCTTGCGGGCCTCAGCCGTACGCCGCTCACCACGCTGGATGCGACGCGTCCGCTGGCACGTATCGAATTGAGTGCGGTCGATGTGCCGCGCGACGCGCTGCTCGCGTGTGGCGGCGACGCGCAACGAGCGGTCGCAAGGACCGTATGGTTTGCCGCGTTGGCACTGGCCGCTGAACAACTGGGCGGCGCGCAGCAATGCCTTGATCTCACCCTTGCCTATGCAGCGGAGCGTGTGCAATTCGGCCGCGCGATCGCGTCGTTTCAGGCGATCAAGCATCGTTGCGCGCAGATGATGGTCGAGATCGAGGCGACCCGTTCGGCCGTGCTCGGCGCGGCACAAGCCTGGGACCAGGCGCGCGATGAAGCAGGGAATCAGGCGGCCGTTTCGTTACCGCCGTCCGTGCTTACCGACATCGCCGCGGCAAAAGCCACCGCCAACGACGCTTTCCGTTTCTGTGCTCAGGAAGCGATTCAACTGCACGGTGGCGTCGGTTTCACCTGGGAGTACGACCCGCAACTGTATTTCAAACGCGCGCAGGCTTGCAGCGCGCAATTCGGCACGACTGCGCAGATGCTGTCGTTTATCGCGGAACACGTGATCGATCGTAGCGAGGCTTCGGCCGTAACCCGGCCCGTGCCACTGGCGCATGCGCATGCGGATCACGTGCAAGCTGTCCTCGCGGGAGTGCTCTGATGAACAGCGAAACGCAGCAGCAACGTTTGCGCGCGGAAGTCGCCGGGTGGATGAGTACCCATCTGCGTGGCGAGTTCGCCTGCCTGCAATACCGTGGCGGTCCCGGCGATGAAGAGGCTTATCCCGCGCTGCGCAAACAATGGGAACGTGAACTGGCGAGCGGCGGCTGGACCGGGCTGGGCTGGCCGAAAGAACAGGGCGGCCGTGCGATGTCCGTCGCCGAGCAGGTGATTTTTCATGAGGAATACGCCCGCGCCGGCGGTCCAGGGCGTATGGGCCATATCGGCGAGGGTTTGCTCGGGCCGACTTTGATCGCGTGCGGCACCGACGATCAGCGTCGCCGGTTTCTGCCGGGCATTCTGAACGGCACGCAGTTCTGGTGCCAGGGTTACTCGGAACCGGGTGCGGGTTCGGACCTCGCGAACGTCCGCACACGCGCGGTTCGCGACGGGAGCGGCAATTGGCGTGTGCATGGCCAGAAAGTCTGGACTTCGCTCGCGCACGATTCCGACTGGATCTTTGTGATTGCGCGCACCGACGCCGAATCGCGCGGCAATCGCGGACTCTCGTTCCTGTTGATGCCGCTCGATCAACCCGGCATCGAGATTCGCCCGATCAAACAATTGAACGGCGGAGCCGAGTTCAACGAAGTGTTCTTCGACGGCGCACTCGCGGCCGCCGAAGATCTGGTCGGCACGCCGGGCGACGGCTGGCGCATTGCGATGACCTTGCTCGGTTTCGAGCGCGGCATGTCCACGCTGGGTCAGCAGATGCAGTTCATCCGCGAGCTCGAATGGGTGGTCGATGCGGCACACGAGGCGGGTGTGGCGAACGATCCGCTGGTTCGTCAACGGATCGCGCGGGCGTGGACCGGCTTACGCGTGATGCGCTACAACGCGTTGCGGATGCTGGCGGGCGCCTCTACCGATGAAACCGGCGCCGGCGCGTTGAGCCGCGAAGCGCTGATCTACAAATACTACTGGTCGAACTGGCATCGCGATCTGGGCCAACTGGCGATGGACGTGCTGGGCCTCAACGCCAATCTGATCGACAGCAGCGACGCGAAACGTACCCGTCTACAAGGCGTGTTCCTTTTCTCGCGCGCCGACACCATCTACGCGGGCACCAACGAAATCCAGCTGAACATCATGGCCGAGCGCGGGCTCGGTATGCCCAGAGAACCTCGAGGAACACTATGAACGAATTCCAAACGGTGCGTACCGCGCCTGCCTACGTGCCGGGCCATCGACTGCTGGCGGGTAAATCCGTGCTGATCACGGCGGCTGCCGGTGCGGGCATCGGCTTCGCCGCCGCGAAACGCTGCGCCGAAGAAGGTTGCCGCGCGCTTTTCATCTCCGACATTCACGAGCGGCGTCTTGAGCAGGCGGTCGACACCTTGCGCGCCGAAACCGGCTTACAGGAGATTTACGGACGCTTGTGCAACGTTTCGGTGGAACAGGACGTACGCACGCTGGTGGCGGATGCCGAAGACCGGCTGCAAGGCGTGGACGTGCTGATCAACAATGCCGGGCTCGGTGGCGCGCGTCGCATCGTCGAAATGGACGATGCCGAATGGTCGCGGGTGATCGACATTAGCCTCACCGGCACCTTCCGCATGACACGGGCAATCCTGCCGCACATGCAGCAGCGAGGCCGGGGCGTGATCGTGAACAACGCGTCGGTGCTCGGCTGGCGGGCGCAGGCGGAACAGGCGCATTACGCGGCAGCGAAGGCCGGCGTGATGGCGCTGACGCGCTGCGCCGCGCTCGAGGCCGCGCCGTATGGCGTGCGTATCAACGCGGTGGCGCCGAGCATTGCACTGCACGATTTTCTGAAGAAGTCGGCTTCGGCCGACCTGCTCGATCAACTGGCGTCGCGTGAAGCATTCGGACGCGCTGCCGAAGTGTGGGAGGTGGCGAACGTGATGGTCTTTCTGGCAAGCGACTACGCGTCGTATATGACTGGCGAAGTGCTGTCGGTCAGCAGTCAGCACGCGTGATGGAGCGCGTTATGACTGAAGTCGGCGACATCGGCAGCACCCGTGGCGTTGGCAGTGTGAGCGACGTTGACGGCCATGGCCAGCCCGCTCGCATATTCGCCCATCCCGAAGCGCTGATAGCGGCCGTGGGTGAAACGCTCGGCGCGAGCGAATGGCTCGCGATCGATCAGGCGCGCATCGATCTGTTCGCCGAAGCGACGCTCGATCACCAGTGGATTCACGTCGATGCCGAGCGCGCTCGCCATGGTCCGTTTGGCGGCTGTATCGCGCACGGCTTTCTCACGCTCTCGCTCGTTAATTTTTTCTTGCCGCAGATCGTGCGTGTCGACGGCGCGCGGCTCGGCGTCAATTACGGCTGCGACAAGATCCGCTTTCCCGCGCCGGTGCGAGCCGGCGCGCGCATTCGTGGCGTCGGCCAGTTGTTGCGCGCCGAAGCGATTGAAGGCGGCGTGCAGGCCTGGATTCGCGTGAGCGTGGAAATCGACGGCGAGACCAAACCCGGTTGCGTAGCGGACACCATCAGCCGCTACTACCTGTAGAAACCTGTAGAACCCGTAGAGGAAATCTCATGAACGAAGCGGTCATCGTCTCGGTTGCGCGCACACCGATCGGCAAGGCATTTCGCGGTGTGTTCAACGACACCGAAGCGCCCGCGCTCGGCGGCCACGTGGTGCGCGCCGCGGTCGAACGCGCGCAACTCGACCCTGCCGAGATCGACGACGTGTTGATGGGCTGCGCCGCCCAGCAGGGAAGCCAGGGCTACAACATCGGCCGGCTCTCGGCGGCCGCGGCCGGTTTGCCGGCTTCGGTGCCGGGCATGGCGATGGACCGGATGTGCTCGTCGGGCTTGATGACAATCGCGACCGCCGCACAGAACATCTTGTGCGGCGATGCGCGGATCGTGGTGGCCGGCGGCGTGGAGTCGATCACGCTCACGCAGAACAAGCACAAGAATGCGTACCGCGCGCGTTCCGAGGCGGTGCTCGCGTATCAGCCGGCTGCCTATATGGCGATGATCGAAACGGCGGAAATCGTCTCGCGCCGGTACGGCATTTCACGTGAGGCGCAGGACGAGTACGCGCTGACGAGTCAGCAGCGCACGGCGGCGGCTCAGGCTGCGGGCCGCTTCGACGAAGAGATCGTGCCCCTCGACGCGCAGCGCGCGCTGTTCGACAAGGAAGGCAAGCCGGCCGGCAGCGAAGCCGTGCGGGCGAGCCGCGACGAATGCAATCGTGCCGATACCAGCGCGGCCAGTCTTGCGGCGCTCAAGCCGGTCTGGAGCGGCGGCGAGGCGGTCGCGCAGGGCGAATTCATTACCGCGGGCAATGCATCGCAACTGTCCGACGGCGCGGCGGCGGTGGTTGTGATGAGCGCGGCGGCGGCGAAGCAGCGCGGTTTGACGCCGCTCGGCATGTATCGCGGCATGGCTGTCGCCGGCTGCGAAGCCGACGAAATGGGTATCGGTCCGGCGCTCGCGGTGCCGAAACTACTGGCGCGCCATCGGCTGACGGTGAATGACATCGGGCTGTGGGAGATGAATGAGGCGTTCGCGTGCCAGGTGATCTACTGCCGCGATCAACTGCATATTCCGGCGGACCGTCTGAACGTGAATGGCGGTGCGATCTCGGTTGGCCATCCGTTCGGGATGTCCGGCACCCGTATGACGATGCACGGCTTGCTTGAAGCGCGGCGGCGCGGCGTGCGCTATCTCGTCGTAACGATGTGCGTCGGCGGCGGCATGGGCGCTGCGGCACTCTTCGAAATAGCGGCGTAGATCGCACTCGGAGCTTTGCATGGAACCAGAGTAAGTGCTCTGCGTGGGGCCTGAATAGCGCCAAGGCGCGAACTCCGGTCGACACGCCAAAGCGCGAACTCTGGTCGACAGGAGACAAAAAAATGAAATCGACACTACCCGGTTTGCTGCTTTCTGCTGCCGTGCTGGGTGCGGCGCTGTTTGCGTTTTCGCCTCGCCCGCTGCCGGCTTTCGCTGCGACTGCCATTCAGGCCGACCGCCTGCAGATCAACGGACTTGCCCGAGCGGGCACGCGTCTCGTCGCGGTGGGCGAGCGAGGCGTCATTCTGTTGAGCGACGACGCGGGCGCGTCCTGGCGGCAAGCCGGGATGGCCTCCGACGAAGCGTCCGCGCTTACCCAGGTGTTTTTTATCACGCCGCGTATCGGCATCGCGGTAGGACATGACGGCTGGATCGTACGTACCGTCGATGGCGGCGCGCATTGGAGCGAGGTGCACTTCGATCGCAAGCATTCGGACCCGCTGCTGTCGGTGTGGGGCAATGCGAGCGGACTCGTGTTCGCGAGCGGCAGCTTCGGCCAGTTGCTCGTTTCGCACGATGCGGGCGCCACCTGGACTCAACAGAAAACGCCCGCCGACGATCGGCACCTGAACGCGATTGCCGGCGATGCAAGTGGCCGTTTGATCATCGCCGGCGAAACCGGCACGCTGCTCCTCTCGACCGACAACGGCGCGAACTGGGAGAAGCGGCCCGTGCCCTATCAGGGTTCGCTATTCGGCGTGCTGAAGCTGGAGAACGGCGACTGGCTCGCCTACGGCATGCGCGGCAACGTGCTGCGCAGTACCGATCAGGGCAGCACGTGGACGCATATCGACAGTCACGTCGGCACCTCGTATTTCGGCGCGGTGCAACTGTCCGACGGCGAACTGGTGCTGGTCGGCCAGGGCGGTGCGATCGTGATCTCGCGCGATAACGGACAGAGCTTCACGGTGCGCAAGGTGGGCGGCGTGCAGAGCCTCGCGGCCGTGGTCGACGCCGGGCATGGCGAGCTGGCGTTGGGCGGGGAGGCGGGCGTGGCGTTGCTGCCGGTTTCGCCGGCGGCCCAGCCACCGCTTGCGCCGCTGAACGCGTCGCCCGGCGCGTCACCGTCCTGAATCCTTCGGTTTCGTTCGCCGAATTCCATAGCGCGCCCGCCGGCCACCGACTCGCCACGCCCGCCGCGCTCCCCGTTGTTTTGCCGTGAGACGCACCATGAACGCATCGTCCCGTCCTTCTTCGTCCCGTCTTTCGCGTTTTGTCGAGCGCTGCGCCGACTCCATCATGCGGCACCGGCGCATTCTGCTGACGCTGTGTCTCGCGGTGACCGTCGCGCTGGGCTGGTCCGCGACGCGTCTGCGGCTCGATCCCGGGTTCAACAAGATGATCCCGATGCAGCACCCGTATATGCAGGTGTTCAACCGCTATGCGAGTGCTTTTCCGGGCGCCAACACGATTCTCGTGAGTCTGCGCTGGAAGGGTCACGGCGACATCTACAACCCGGCGTTCATGGACGATCTGCGCCACGCGACCGATGACGTGTTCTTCATTCCTGGCGTGAACCGCTCGCGCGTGTTTTCGCTGTTCACGCCGAATGTGCGCTACACGGAGGTCACCGAGGCGGGCTTTCGCGGCGACGTGGTCGTGCCTGGCCAATTTAGCAGCAGCAATCCCGACGATCTCGCCAAAGTGCGCCGCAACGTGGCGCGTTCAGGGCAGATCGGCCGATTGGTCGGTAATGACCTGCATTCCGCGCTGATTCGCGCGGAGTTGCGCGAGACCGATCCGGTTACCGGCAAGCATCTGGATTACAGCGCGGTGGCGCGGCAACTCGAACAGATCCGTGCGCGCTATTCGAACCAGCATGTCGAGGTCGACATTATCGGCTTCGCGAAGCTCGTGGGGGATGTGGAGGCAGGAATCAGCGGCGTAATCGGCTTTTTCGCCCTTGCATTCCTGATTACGGCAGCGTTGCTGTTTGCCTACACGCGCTCGGCGAAGACCACGGTGCTCGCGCTGTTCGTCGCCTTGCTGCCGGTGGTGTGGTTGCTCGGCGCGTTGCCGGTGCTGGGCCTCGGTATCGATCCGATGTCGATCCTCGTGCCGTTTCTGATTTTCTCGATTGGCGTTTCGCACGCCGTGCAGATGACCAATGCGTGGAAGCAGGCGCTGGTTGCGGGCATGTCCTCGACCGATGCCGCCCGCGACGCATTTCGCAAGTTGTTCGTGCCGGGCACCGTTGCACTGCTGACGAATGCGCTGGGCTTTATGGTGATCATGCGCATCCAGATCGAGATCGTGCGTGAGTTAGGCGTCACTGCGTGCCTCGGTGTACTGCTGATGATCATCACCAACAAGGTTTTTCTGCCGATTCTTTTGTCGTACACACGATTGGAAGCCGGCACGCTGGCGCGTGCAAAAAACCGCGCGGCGCAGGGTGGCAGCCGCCTGTGGACGCGCTTCGCGATCTTCGCGCGTCCCGCGCCCGCTCTCGGCGTGTTCGTGATCGCGCTGTTATTGCTCGCGTTCGGCGCGAGGGAGTCGCGCAAGCTTCAGATTGGCGACATTGGCGCCGGCGCTCCCGAGCTACGCGCCACTTCGCGCTACAACCTCGATAACGCGCGCATCACGAGTCAGTACAACATTGGCGTCGATGCGCTCGCGGTGATTGTCGAGACCACCGGTTACGACGATGCCTGTCTGCATTACCCGGTGATGAGCGCAATCGAGCGCTTCGAGATGGAGATGCGCGGTGTGGCGGGCGTGCAGTCGGTGGTGAGCGTGCCTTCGCTTGCGAAGATTTCGATTGCCGCTTTCAATGAAGGCAATCCGCGCTGGGGTGCGCTGCCGCGTTCGAGCGATGGCCTTACCCAGGGTTCGAGCGCCTTCGATCCCGACAACGGTATGAACACCGAGAACTGCCAGGCGATTCAGGTGTTGATCTACACCACCGATCACGAGGGCAAGACGATCGCGCATATCGTCGATGAGATCAAACGTCTGGCGGCGCAGGACCACACGCCGAATATCGCTTTCAGGCTCGCGGGCGGCAATGTCGGCGTGATGGCGGCGACCAACGAAGCGGTGGGCGACGCCGAGGTGGCGATGTTGCTGTCGATTTTCGGTGCGATCGCGTTGCTGTGCTTCGTGACCTTCCGGTCGTGGCGCGCGGTGTTGTGCATCGTCGTGCCGCTGACGGTGGTGTCGATTTTGTGCAACGCGGTGATGGCGTGGCTCGGTATCGGGCTGAAGGTCGCCACCTTGCCGGTGATTACGCTGGGTGTGGGAGTGGGCGTTGACTACGGCATCTACCTGTACGAACGTTTGCAGCATGAAGTGCGCGGCGGAGCCTCGTTGCCCGAAGCGTTCGCGGCGGCGATGCGGCAACGCGGCACCGCGGCCTTGTTTACCGCGGTGACCATGTTCATCGGCGTGGGGACATGGGCGTTCTCCGCACTCAAGTTCCAGGTGGATATGGGCGTGCTGCTTGCCTTCATGTTTCTCGTCAACCTGTTCGGCGCGGTGTTTCTTTTGCCGGCGCTGGCGGCATGGCTTGGGGTGGAGCGGGCGGAGCGGCGAGCGGGTTCGCGGATTGGCGCAGCGGGCGTGGCCGTTGCGAACGTACGAAACCCGACCGGGGCGGCTGATGCACCTGTGCGCGGTGCTGCACCGGCTCCTGGCGAGGTCGAGCCGGCTGCGCTCGAGCATGGCAATCCGGGGCGCTAACGACGTGCGGGTGCCGTGCAAACAACGCGCGGGCGAGGCGCTGAGGCGTAGCTGAAGTCCCTAGTCCATCGGGACGATGAAGGCGGAGTGCGTGGCGCTTATCGTCAGGCGTGAGCACGAAAATCTGCCCGCGCTCTGCAGAAGTATTGGTGACGGCGGCTAATCAGAAGCGCCGTCTTTTCCATTGGAGGAGATAAGAGATGTCCGCACGGCCCTACAGAATTGAAGCGCAGCCGCTGGTGCAGCGATATGCACGCGGCTGGCATTGTCTTGGTCTTGCCAGCGAATACAAGGATGGCAAGCCGCATACGCTGAACATTTTTGGCCAACGTCTTGCTGCGTTCATGGATTCACAGGGGAAGGTGAACGTGGTCGATGGCTACTGCCCGCACATGGGTGGTGATCTGAGCACTGGCCGTGTGGACGGCGACACGCTGGTGTGTCCGTTTCACGGCTGGCAGTGGGACGGCGAAGGCAACTGCCAGTCGATTCCGTACTGCAAGCGGATTCCGCCGAAGGCCAGGATCGGCGCCTGGCAGACTTGCGAACAGAACCAGTTGCTGTTCATCTGGCATGACCCCGAGGGCAATCCGCCGGGCGAAGATGTTGCGATTCCCCGTATCGACGCATGTTTTTCCGACGAATGGTCCGATTGGGTTGTGGATCTGATGAAGATCGACACGAACTGCCGCGAGCTGGTCGACAACATCTCCGACATGGCTCACTTTGCTACTGTGCACGGCGCGCCGGTCGATTATTTCGCGAATCTGTTCGAAGGGCATAAGGCAACGCAATTGCTGGTTGGCCGCAGCGAGCGGCTGGGTGACGACGAACTGATCGCGCTGTCCACTTACTTTGGTCCGGCATATCACATCACGGAAATGACGGGTAAGAGTGGTGGTCATCCGATCCATTCGATTCTGCTGAACTGTCATGTGCCGGTCGATATGAACAGCTTCGAATTGCGGTATGGCGTAATGGTGAAGAAGGTGCCGGGTTTATCCGACGAGCAGAACATGGAGATTGCGCGTGCTTATTCGAAGCAGGCGCAGGCTGCGTTTTATGAGGACGTCGCGATCTGGGATACGAAGACGCGGATTGACAATCCGCTGTTGTGTGAGGGTGATGGTCCGTTGTATCAGATGCGTGACTGGTATTCGCAGTTTTATGTCGATGCGGTGGAGGTGCGGCCTTCCAGTACCGCGAGAAAGGTCGTGGAGATTAAGGTTCGGGAGGGGGCGGGGAGGGGTGGGGCCTTGCGGCATGTGTTTGAAGAGTGAGATTTTTTTGGGGGCGTTTTTTGCCTGCTCGGCGGGTTGCTTGTTGAGTTGGCGGTTTGGCTTTTTCCTGGGTTGTTAGTGGTCCGTTCTGTTGTTGGTCTTTTGGACTTTTTGGCCTTTCCTTGAATTGTTAGTGGTTTATTAGCGTTGCCCCTGTGCGGGGCGGCACCTACTTCTCTTTGCCGCCGCAAAGAGAAGTAGGCAAGAGAAAGCGGCTCACACCGCTAATTCTTAAGTGGGTCCCCCGCGCAGCCACGGTAGTGGTGCATCTGGAATCTGTGTTCTCGCACATTCCGCGTTAGTGACAAGGCAGTCATACCTCCGGCGGCGCTGCGCGCGCCGATACCCAGTTCTGAACACCACCCGCTTCGTTTTGCGGTGCGCCGTACGTGGCGCGATGGCACCTCCAGAATGTCATGTTGCTTCTGCATTGGTACCTCGCCACGGCGAAGCCGTGGCTCCGCTGTGCGAAGTAAACCCGCCGGTTTCCCTGGCAGACCCGTCCGCGACGCACGTAGTGCGGAGTGGGAGCTGATGAGTCCTTTGTCAACGGCGCGGAGTGTGCGGGGGCACGGATTCCAGATGCACCACTACCGTTACTGCGCGAGGGACCCGCTTATGAGCTGGCGGTGTGAGCCGCTTTCTTTTGCCTACTTTTCTTTGCGGCAGGCAAAGAAAAGTAGGTGCCGCCCCGCACAGGGGCAACGCTAATAGACCGATAAGAAAACAAGGAAAGGCCAAAAGCCCAACAACAGAACACCCCCCAAAACCTTTACACCAAAACCTCCCTCTCGCGAGCAAGCGTCAACGCCGTATCTTCAATCATATCCTCCTGCCCACCGACCAACCGCCTCCTCCCCATTTCAACAAGAATATCCCGTGCCGGAACCCGATACTTCGCTTCAGCCCGCTTGGCAAACAGCAAAAACGACGAATAAACCCCCGCATACCCAAGCGTCAACGCATCGCGATCGATCCGGATCGGCGCATCCATAATCGGCACGACAAGATCCTCAGCCACATCCGAAATCCCAAACACATCGACACCCGTCTCAATCCCCATCCGCTCGCACACAGCGATAAACACTTCCATCGGCGTATTGCCGGCACCAGCGCCAAGCCCCGCCGCCGCCGCATCGATACGATTGGCCCCCGCAGCAATAGCCGCAATCGAATTCGCAACCCCCATCGCAAGATTGTGATGGCCATGAAACCCCAACTCGGTCTCAGGTTTCAACGCAGCACGAACCAAGCCAATGCGCGCAGTCACATCGTCAGGCAACATATAACCGGCCGAGTCGGTAATGTAGATGCAGTTCGCACCGTACGATTCCATCAGCTTCGCCTGCTTGACAAGCTGCTCGGGCGGCGACATGTGCGCCATCATCAAAAAGCCCACCGTGTCCATCTCGAGCTTGCGGGCAAGACCTATGTGCTGCTCGGACACGTCCGCTTCCGTGCAATGCGTCGCCACACGAATCGTGTGCACGCCAAGCCCGTGCGCCATGCGCAAATGCTCAACCGTGCCGATGCCCGGTATCAAAAGCGCAGAAACCCGGGCCTGTTTTAGTTCTTCAATCACGGCGCTTAAATAGGCCTCGTCGGTATGCGCCGGAAATCCGTAGTTAACCGATGCGCCACCCAGGCCGTCGCCGTGCGTGACTTCAATGAGCGGTACGCCAGCGGCGTCGAGACCGCGCGCAATCGAGCGCATCTGGTCGAGTGAAATCTGGTGACGCTTGGGATGCATGCCGTCGCGCAACGTCATGTCGTGGACGGTAATGCGGGTTCCTGCTAATGACATGGGAGCTCCTTACGCAGTGGCAGGGGATGCGGCAAGCATCTGTTGGGCAAAGACTTCAGCGGTACGCGCTGCGGCTGCGGTCATGATGTCGAGATTGCCGGCATATTTCGGCAGATAGTCGCCGAGACCTTCGACTTCCATGAACACAGACACGCGGCGGCCGTCGAACACAGGACCGTTTTTCAACGTATAGCCGGGTACGTACTGGCGTACTTCGTCGATCATCGCGTGGACGGAGGCCGTGATCGCGTCGACGTCCGGATCGCTCTCAGTCAGGCAATGGATTGTGTCGCGCATAATCAACGGCGGCTCGGCCGGATTGATCACGATGATCGCCTTGCCTACCGCAGCGCCACCGATCTGTTCGATCGCGAGCGACGTGGTGCGGGTGAACTCGTCGATGTTCTTGCGTGTGCCGGGGCCGACCGAACGCGACGATACGGTCGCGACGATCTCGCCATACGCCACGCGCTGTACGCGTGAAACGGCGTACACCATCGGAATCGTCGCCTGTCCGCCGCAGGTGACCATGTTGACATTCATCGCGTGCTGGTCGATCTGCGCAGCGAGGTTGACCGGCGGCACGCAGAATGGGCCGATCGCGGCAGGTGTCAGGTCGATCACGCGCACGCCGCGCGCGGTCAGCTTGTCGGAATGCTCGCGGTGGACATACGCGGAGGTGGCGTCGAAGGCGATACGAATATCGTCGGAGGCCAGATGGGGCAGCAGGCCGTCAATGCCGTCGGCCGTCGTTTTCAAACCCATCTCGCGGGCCCGTGCGAGGCCGTCGGAATCCGGGTCGACACCGACCATCCACACGGGTTCGAGTACCGCGCTGCGGCGCAGTTTGTACAGTAGATCGGTGCCGATATTGCCGGGCCCGATCAACGCGCATTTGATCTTGCTCATTCAATGCATCCTCAAGGAAAAGACGGTGAAGCGCTCAGACGAAGTGCTCGGATGAACGCTCAGATGAAGCGCACCGAACAACTGCCGATACCTTCGATCCGCATGTGCAACTGGTCGCCACGGGTGACAGGAATCAACGCCGCCAGCGAACCCGACAACACCACTTCTCCGGCGAGCAGTGGCACACCGAGGTCGCCCAGTGTGTTTGCAAGCCACGCGACTGCATCGGCGGGGTGACCTAGTGCGGCGGCGCCGAAGCCTTCCGCGGCACGCGCGCCGTTCTTATCGAGCACCATGTGGCAGGCCGCGAGATCGAGCGTATGGGGCGCGACGCGTTCTTCGCCAAGCACGTAGACGCCACATGACGCGTTGTCGGCCACCGTGTCGCCGATGCGAATCGCCCAGTCGCGGATGCGCGAATCGACGATTTCGAAGCACGCGCCGACCGTTTCGGTTGCCGCAAGTACGTCGTCTCGCGTGATGCCCGGACCGCGCATATCGTCTTTCAGATAGAACGCTATCTCGCCTTCCGCGCGCGGCGCGATCAGCTTGTCGATCGGGATGTCCTCGCCTGCGACATAGTGCATGCCGGAAAGCAGCACGCCGAAATCCGGCTGGCGCACGTCGAGCATGTCCTGCACGGCCTGGCTCGTTACGCCGATCTTCTTGCCGACAATGGTTTCGCCGGCTTGAATGCGGCGGGCGACGAAGTGCTGCTGCACGCGGTAAGCGTCGGCAAGCGACAAACCCTTGGCGCGCGCCGAAAACGGTGCGATCGGCGCACGCTCGTGCCATGCGCGGTAAAGCTCGTCGCCGAGCGTGGTATGTAGTGTCGAAGTCATGGCGGGCGCGATTAGAAAGGAAAAAGCGCCGGGGCTGGACCTGAATCCGTCCCCGGCCGTGGTTTCGTTAGCGAGGCAACGAAATCAGTTGCCCGCGCCGCGAATCGCATCCGGCGAGAAGTACGCTTCGGTCAGTTGCGAGCCGCGTGTGAGCACCGGCATCGGTTCCTGATTCGACAGACGGTCCGCGTAATAAGCACCCGAGATCAGATCGTGATAGAACACGGCGGTCGAGTAGAACGATTTGGCGTCGTACGCGTAGAGCGTCGGGGCAAGGTTGGTGCGCCACAGCGTGCCGCGTGCGTCGTAGTTGTCTGCGGCGACCGCGTTCCAGGTGTCCTCGTCGAGATACAGCACCCGTTTCGCGTATTGATGGCGATAGCCGGACTTGAGCGTAGCCTGCAACACCCACACGCGATGCAGCTCGAAGCGCATGTACTGCGTATTCTCATGGCCCTTGGTCAGCAGATCGGTGTATTTGATCGACGGGTCCATCAGCTTGTAGTTGTCGTACGGCACATACACTTCGCGCTTGCCGAGGATCTTCCAGTCGTAGCGCTCGCCCGAACCGTTGAAGAGGCGGTCGTCGTCGACGGTGCGAAAGCCACCCGGTCCTTCGGGCTGGTCGAAGCCGAACTCGGGCGTCTGGCGTACGCGCCGCGTACCGGGGTTATACGACCATGTGCGGCGGGTGTCGGAGCCTTCCTGGTCCCACATTTCGTAGCCGGTGATGATCGTGCCGCGATCGGAGAGCGGCAGCATGGTGGTCTGGCGGAAGAAGCTCTTCGCGTTCAACGGGCTCTTCGGATCGAAATGGTCCGCGCTGCGCGGTCCGTAAATCGCGTACTGTACCTTGCCCCACGCGATATTGCCGTCGGGGTAGACCACCGCCTGGTCGTAGGTCGCGGTTTCGCCTTCGACCGCGGACGCGAAGCGCAGATTCCACATCGCCTCGACGCCGTTTTTCGGCACCGGGAACGGCGTGACCGGCGGGAAGTCCTTCAGGCCGTTCTGGTCTTTCGTCATCGTGGTATTGGGCGAGTACAGGCGAATGTCCTTGTACACGGCGTCGCCATAGCTGAAATCGCGGTGGCTCGGGTAGACCGGAATCTTGAAGCTGTCGGGATACTTCTTGAGCAGCGCTTTTTCGCCATCGGTGAGACGCGCTTCGTACTGCTGCATGTTTTGCGCGGTGATCACGAAGAGCGGCTTCTCGTTCGCATACGGATCGGGGAAACGCTGGCCCGGCTTGTAGTCGACGCCCGGTGGCGTGCCGAACCATTTGCCGCTCCACGCGGGGATCGTGCCGTCGGTGTTGCCTGCGCGCTCCGCGCCCATCGGCGTGAGCGGGCCTTCGAGTTTGGCGAGATCTTCCGGGCTGGTTTTGGCAAACGACGGGGCACCCAGTGTGACGGCGAGCGCGGCGCCCGCCGCGAACACGCAGACACGCAATGCGGGATTGAAAATTCGACTCATGACCAAATCCTCTTGCAGTAAAAAGACGGCTGATTCAAAGGGTGATACCTGCCGCAAAGCGCCCGAAGCGTGCGATACGCGCAATACGCGGGGCGCTTTGCAGCGTCAGAACGAGTAAGTGGCGGTGGCGAGCACGTAGTCGCGGTCGGCAAGCGGGCGATTGTTCGGGTCCGGCGTGCCGAGGAATTTCGCGTACACGATCCCGAGTTTCAGGTTGCTCAGACGCGTGAAGTTCACCCCCACTGTCACGCGGTGGTCGCCCACGCCGGTCAGCGAACCGAGCGCGCCGCTTAGCGCGGATTGGCCGGTGAAATCGTCGGCATAGGTGATCGGTACGTCGACGTCCCAGCCGCTGAAGACGTTCTTGTAACTGAGCGTCCATGCCACCTCGAAGGCGGCGGAGTTGCGCGTGCTGGTGAGCGTCGTCGAGCCCATGACCGGCGTGATGTTGCCGGCGTGCACATACGAGATTTCGCCCACCAGCGTTTGCGACGCGGCAAGGAAGGTCGGTCCGATCGAATAGATCGCCGAGAGATTGGACTGCCAGACGTCGCCGCGCGTCGCCTGAGGCCCGGTGGGGGTATTCACGAGCACCGCGGCGCCTTGCCGGTACGACGTTTCACCCGCGACGTTCACGCCGTTCAGATCGGTCGAGAAGCTAAGGCCGGTGAGCTTGATGTGGTCGAAGTACTTTTGCTGGTACTGCAGTGTCGGGAAGTACGTCGTCACGACACTCGGGTTCATGTCGTTGTAGTGCAGGTAGTACGCACCGAGCTCGGTGTCGCCGAAAACACGCCAGCGTGCGCCCACGCCCCACTGGTCGTCGCCGTTCGGGCGGATGTCGTTGCCGCGCGGAATCTGCATGCCGCCTGGCCCGATGATGTATTGCGCGCCGGGGCCGACGACGTCCGAGTAGCTCCAGTAGCCGCCGGGCGGCACCAGCCGGTTAGGCTCGAACGCGAACTGGTAGTAGCCGAGCAGGCTGAAGTTCGGCGCGAGTTGCCATTGCGTCGAGATCTGCGGCACCGGCAGCAGGATATCTTTGACCTCCGCACCGGCCACATACGACGCGGTGGCATTGGAAGGCCCCTGGGCGCCCGCGATGTTCGGGAAGAACACGCTCTCGCCCCATGCGACAACCTGTTCGCCGACCTTGACGTTCAGGCTCGTGCTGCCCAGGTGGATGGTGTCGTACGCGTACGCCGCGAGCAACTGCGGATATCCGCCGGCAAAGTAGCTTGCGTCGCTGGTGAACTGGTTGTATGCGCCGCTGTGGTTGACGGTGTAGGGCGCGTTGTTGCTGTTCGGGTGCTGGTAAGCCTGATCGTAGAACACGTTGGCCCGCACGAAGACCCCCCAGTCGTCGTGCTTGAGGTTCACCTCGCCCAGCAGGCTCACCTGGTTCTCGATCAGCTTGTTCTTCGCGAAGTTGCGGTCGCCGTCGTCGCCGTTGATGTTCGCCGGCGTAAGCAGATTGCCACTCGGCGAGCGCGTGCGCATTCCAAGGCCGTAGCCGAGCGTGAAGGTGTAGTCGAGTGTGGTGTCCGCGCCGAGATTGACGGTGTCGCCCGCGTAGGCGGGCGTGGCGAAGGTCGTCATGGTTGCCGACGCCGCTGCCAGCACGGCGAGTCTGCATGCCGCGCACACTGCGCGCATTGCCGGTGCGCGCGCTTGTGTTCCGTTGATCTGCATCCTGTCTCCTCTGTGGTCACGTCTGAAATTTGTTGTGATCAGAGGTTAGGGGGCACGTGCGGCGCGAGAATCGTCAAAACGGACTAGTCGCTTGCCCCAGGGATGCGAGGTGGGCGCGCGTGAATGCGTCTATGAGTGGGTGGCGAACGCCTTGTGCAGATCGGTGGCGGCGAGAAAGGCGGGCACTTCGCCGCCGCCTTCGAGAATCAGGTTGCTGCCCGACGCATAGGCGGCGTGCGGCGAGGCGAGGAACAGGCACGCGGATGCAACATCGCCGGGTTTCGCGAGACGGCCGGCGGGAATCGTCGCGGCGATGCTGGCGAGAGCGGACGCGGCATCCGCCGTGGGGGAACCCGTGTGGCCGCTCGTGGCGGCTTCTGTTTCGACGAGGCTCGGGCTGACCGCGCACACGCGAACCTTGGGTGCCCACTCCACTGCGAGCGAGCGCACTGCATTCAACAAACCCGCTTTCGCCGCACCGTAAGCTGCGGTTCCCGGAGAGGGCCGCAAACCGCTCACGCTGCCGATGAACAGCAGGACGCCGCCTTCCGCTTGCTGCTGCATCAGCGCATTCGCGCGTTGCGCGAGATGCAGCGGCGCCAGCAGGTTCAGGCGGATGACGGCTTCGGTAAAGCGCGGCGAGGCCTGCGCAGCGAGCGCGAACGGCGCGCCGCCCGCGTTGTTCACGAGCACGTCGAGCCGGCCCGTTTCGCGTTCGATCCGCGCGAGCATGGCGTCGACGGTGTCGATATCGCGTACGTCCGCGGCGATGAAACGTGGAGCGTTTTCAGGCATATCCGCCGCGGTGCTTGCGGGTGGTGTGCGTCCGCATACATAAACCGTTGCGCCCGCCGCCTGAAACGCCTGCGCAATGGCCGCGCCTATTCCCTTGGTGCCACCCGTCACCAGCACCACCTTGCCGCTGAAATCGAACCCTGTCATTGCCGCTGTCTCCGTCTGTCCATGTGGGCCCGATGGTAGGAGAAATGCGGCGCTGCCTCGTAGTCTGAAAAGACGATGCCTCGCTGCGGATTCGAAGGGATGATGCTTTCGCTGGCGACCCTCATACAATCTGCCGCGCCCAACGAGCGCGGCGCGAGCTAGGAGACAAGCGCGCATGAACGCAACGCCTACCGAGTCCCAACACCCCGGAGCGCCCAGTAAGTCCGGCAGCGCATCGCAATCCTTGCAGGCGCCCAAAGGGATATTCACGGAAGTCCCCGGCGGCCTGACACTGCATCACTTCGAAGCCGGCAGCGGCGCACCCGTTGTGTTCATCCACGGCAGTGGCCCTGGCGCGAGCGGCTTCAGCAACTTCAAGTACAACTACCCGCAGTTCGCCGCGGCAGGGTTCCGGGCGGTCGTGGTCGATCTGCCGGGCTACGGCGCGTCGTCGAAGCCCGCGGATGTGAACTACACGCTCGATTTCTTCGTCGACGCGTTGCGCGCGCAACTCACGGCGAACGGCATCGGCCGGGCCACCTTGCTCGGCAATTCGCTCGGCGGCGCAATCGCGCTGCAATACGCGCTCGATTATCCCGACGACGTCGACAGTCTGATCATGATGGCGCCGGGCGGTGTCGAAGAGCGCGAAACCTACTTCAGGATGGAAGGCATCCAGAAGATGGTGTCGCTCTTCACCAACCGCCAGATGAACCGCCTGACGATGCGGCAACTACTCGAACTGCTGGTGTTCGACCGCAGCCTCGTCACTGACGCACTGGTCGAAGAACGGCTGAGCGTGTGCGAACAGCAGCCGCCGGAAGTGCTGTCGACCATGCGTGTGCCGAACCTCACCGAACGGCTCGACGAACTCAAATGCCCGGTGCTGGGTTTCTGGGGCACGGACGACCGCTTCAATCCGGCCAGCGGCGCAATGCGTTTTCTCGAACACTGCGCCGACGCGCGCTTTGTTCTTATGAATCGCTGCGGGCACTGGGTGATGGTCGAGCATCGGCGATATTTCAATCGCGAATGCCTGGAATTTCTCGCGGAACGGCGCGCCGTTTGAGGCATCCTTCGGATGCGGCGCGCCAGGGTGAACGGCTCGACGGGGGTGCCCGGCACGAGCCGCTCAAGTCCGCACGCCGCCGCAACCCCCAACTACAACATGACAACATGACGGAGACGGTATGACATTCCCTCATCAACTATTCGACATGAGCGGCAAGGTGACCGCCATTACCGGCGGCGCGCGCGGCATCGGTGCGCAGACTGCCCGCACCCTGGCGGCGGCAGGTTCGGCGATCGCGGTGCTCGACGTGCTGACGGAGCCGGGCGAGAAACTGGTCGCCGAGATCAACGAGTCGGGCGGCCGCGCGGCGTTCTGGAAGATGGACGTCACGCAGGAAGAGAACGTGCAGCGCGTGTTCGGCGAAATCGCCACGCGCTTTGGACGGCTCGACGCGCTGGTGAACAACGCCGGGATCGAAGGGGCGAATCTGCCCACGCACGAAATGACGCTGCAGCAATGGCAGAAAGTCATCGACGTCAATGTGACGGGCGTGTTCCTCTGCACCAAGTACGCGATTCCGCACATGCTGACGGCGGGCGGCGGCTCGATCGTGAATCTGTCGTCGATGTATGGGCTGGTCGGCGGCCCGGATGTGCCGGCATACCACGCCTCGAAGGGCGCGGTGCGGCTGATGGCGAAGACCGAGGCGATGCTGTACGCCGCGCAGAACATCCGCGCGAATTCCGTGCATCCTGGCTTTATCCGCACACCGCTGCTGGAAGAGGCGTTCGAAAAGCTCGGTGACCCGGAGCAGATTTTCGCGCATATGAAAACGCTCGTACCGCTCGCGAAGATCGGCGATCCGCAGGATATCGCGGCGGGCATTCTGTATCTGGTGTCGCCGGCCGGCCGCTATGTGACCGGCACGGAGTTGGTGATCGACGGCGGCTACACCGCGCGCTAGGAGGACAGATGAACGCCAGCGAAAACATGAAAGCGCGCCTCGTCGACTATATCGAGGCATTCAATGCGGCCGATGCCGCTCGCGTCGTCGCGCTGTTCGCCGACAATGCGAGCGTCGAAGATCCGGTCGGCACGCCCTTGAAAGAAGGTCGCAGCGAGATCGAAACGTTCTATACCTACGCGACCTCGGTGGGCGCCCGGCTCGAACTGATGGCGCCGCCGCGCGGCTCGCACGGCAATAGCGCGTCGATCAGCTTTCGCGTGCATATCGCGGGGCAGGACGGCCGGCCCGCATACATCGACGTGACCGACGTGATGGACTTCGACGCCGCCGGCAAGATTGTGCGCATGCGCGCCTACTGGGGCGCGGACGACTATCACGTGCTCGCGCCCGCGAGCTGAACCGGAGCGGCGGCACAGTGGCGCTCTACGAGTTCAACGGCAAGCGGCCGCGCGTCGATCCGTCAGCGTACGTGCATCCGAGCGCCGTGCTGATCGGCGACGTGACGGTGGGCGCCTGCTGTTACATCGGGCCGCATGCGAGCCTGCGTGGGGATTTCGGTGCGGTGGTAGTGGAGCGTGGCAGCAACGTGCAGGATAGTTGCGTGCTGCACACCGGTGTGGCGAACACTTGCCGGCTCGGCGTCGACAGTCATGTCGGGCACAGCGCGATCGTTCACGGCGCGACGCTTGAACCGAACACGATGGTCGGCATGCATGCCGTTGTGATGGACGGCGTCGTGCTTGGCGCAACGAGCATCGTGGCCGCTTGTGCGTTCGTCAAGAAGGATTGGCGGGTGCCGGCGGGCGTGCTGGTGGCCGGGGTGCCGGGACGAGTGGTGCGTACCCTGAGCGATGACGAGATCGTGGCGAAATCGTCCGGCACCCGGATTTACCAGCAGCTCGCGGCAGATTGCCTGCGCAGCATGCGCAGTGTTTGAGTCGAGTGCCGCTCATCGCGAGCGGCAACGGGTGCTAAGCAAATCGCGGCGGCAACGAGTGCTGCGCAAAAGTTCAAACACTGCGTCCGGCGCGCTTATCGCGCCGGACGCAGTGTTTTTTCAAGCTCTTCTACGTCACATACCCCTGCGCCACATTGATCAACTGCACGCGATTGCGCACGTTGAACAACTGCCGCAAACGCCGCAGGTGATAGTCGACGTTATGCGGAGACAGCCCAAGGAAATACGCAATCTCCTTGTCGCGCTGTCCCTGCACGACCGCCTTCAACACCGCGTGCTGCAACTCGCTCAGCGTGACGCGTTGTTGCTGCTGCGCGGGCGCGATCCCGATCACGCTCTTCGCGTGCGTCCAGATGAATTCGTGGATCGTGTGCGCGAACATCAGCGTTTCGGCCACGATCGACTCCGTCATCCAGCGCGGGTTGCCGATCTCCGAGTTGAAGCACAGGCTGGCGCTCAGCTCCGGCTCGGGCAGCGGCATCTGCGTAAGAATGCCGCTTTTACGGCCGGTGGCCTCCAGCATGTCGATCAGCCCGCCGAGCCTTTCGCTGCGCATCTGCGCACGCGGCAGGTCGGCGCGCATATCGGCGGTGTTCCAGAGGAACGGCATGCCGGTCGGCGACGCCAGCGCGACGCGCGGATCGAGTTCGAAATAACGCTCGCGGAAATAGCGCGTGAGCCAGGCCTGCGACTCGTAGCTGGTCAGCACGAACATCGTCTTGTGATGTGCGGTGGTGCGCGTGGCTGAATAGCTGAACGAGTCGAAGCCAAGTTGCTTGATGCGCCGCCGCACGAACTCCATGCGGTCCTGCGCGCTGCCAAATCGCACCAGCGGACTGATGATCGGTGCGGACCGCCGCGCGGCGGGCGAGGGCGTGCCGATCTCCTCCTCGGTGAAGAGCGTGAGGAAACCTGCGGGCGCGACGCTTGTTGCGGTGCGGGCAGATGCCCTGGATGCTTCAGCCGCGTGGGCTGAATTCCCGGGTTGCCGCGTGCCGGCCGGGTAAGCCGGTTGTGCGGCAACCGCTGAGGTGTAAGCCGCCGACACGTGGCTGGCTTCGCCTTGCGGCGAGCCGGTTAGCCAATGCGGCAGCGTATCGCATTCGTGTTCCATGAAACGGTAGCTCCAGCGTTCAAAACGCATGAAAGACGACAACCTGGATGATTAACTATTTCCAAATATTACGGTAGCCGGTTCCTTGCTATCATTTTTGAGATCTTGCGCTGACCTCTAACCGGCGATGCGGGTGTGACAGGGTTTGCTCATGTACATACGGGACCTCCCAGGAAGAGACGTGATGGCAAAAATTCCAAGGCTGACAACGACGCTTGCCTACGACCGCTATATGGCGGGAAAAAAACTGGTGTCGAGCGTGGATCGCCCGTGGCGGCACTTGGTGCTGCGCTCGTACCTCGAGCCGGCCGAGCAGGAACTGCTGGAAGCACCTGGCCTGCAGGACGTCACGTTGATGACGCTCGGCAGCGGTGCCGAACACCTCGAGCGCAACGTGAACGGGCACTGGGAGAGCGCCGAGTTGCGCATGGGCGACGTCTGGTACGTGCCGCCCGTGCCGGTCTCGTGGCGCTGGCGTTCGACCAGCGATGAGCCGCTGTCGACTGTCCATTTGCACCTGGAGCGCAGCCTGATCGACAGCGTCGCCGACCAGATGGAACTGGGCGGCTCACGCGAGCTGTCGCTGGGCGACGCGATGCAGTTTCACGATCCACTGATCGCCGCGATGCTCGGCGCGCTGCATCGCGCCGCGGGCGACCCCACCGACTCGCGGCTGTATGTCGACGCGCTGGCCCACGCGCTCGCCGCTCATTTACTGCAACACTATTCGCGCGGCCCTCAGGTGGGCTGCCTGCCATCGCATCCCGAGCGCCTGGTGCCGCGCCGTATCCGGCGTGTAACCGATTACATCCGTGCCAATCTTGCCGCCGATCTGGCCATTGGCGAACTGGCCGCACAGGCCGGTTTAAGTAACTTTCATTTTGCTCGGGTGTTTCGCCGCGAGACCGGTGAAACGCCTCATCAGTTCGTTACGCGTTTGCGGCTCGAGGAGGCCGCGAGATTGCTGCGCGCCACCGATCAGCCGGTGCTGCAAATCGCGCTTGCGGTTGGTTACGAGAACGCCAGTCATTTCTCCGTGCAGTTCAAACGTGGCTACGGCGTGACGCCGCTTGCCTACCGGCTGCGCGGCTGAGTGTCGGGTTGTGCGGCTGAATCGTGTGAGCGGCTCGCCAGCATGCGATGCCCGAGCGGTGCGCCGGCGCTTCAAGGCGCGCGGGGGTTCGCCGGTTGCGACACGCTGTTCTGCCGGGCGGCGCCGCAAGGTTCGCGCGTGGCCTGGCATGTCAAGATGGTCGCAGGGGTATCGAGGGCAAGGTTCTCGCGGCGGCGTGTGAAACTTCCACGGTGACGCCGGTTCCTTCGCCAGCTTTGCCGTCCGTTGAATTGCCGGAACGGACGTCATGCACTTTTCGCAGTTTGCTGCGCATTGCATCGCTTGCAAACTACGAAGTTTCGTGGCGTGCGCGCCGGTAAAGCTGGCATGCAGGGGCCCGATCGGTGTTCAGGCCGGTTTACCGCCGACCTTTTCGCCATCGTGCAGCATGAAACAACAAGCCGGGAGCAGCCATGGCCTCGGACGGATCGCGGAGCATTGCGGCGCAGCCTGATAGTTGGTGATGGGGCACGGCGATCCGCTTCCCGAGCGGTAGCCGTCGCCACTGGTTCAACTGGCCTGACCAGTTGGACGGCAAGTGTATCTGTCGAAGCCTTGCACGGGCCGACAGAATGTTGCGCCTGCAGCCGCGCCCCGGCCGGCGTCTGACCGACCTTTCCACTCAACCCGTCACACGGATATCCAGCGATGACCCGACTTCGAATTACCGCCTGCGGCCATGTTTTTACTGCCGAAACGCATCCTGACGCGCCGCAAACGGTGGCTGCTTTTCTGAAGCTCCTGCCGTACCGTCAGAAGCTCATCCACGTGCGCTGGAGCGGCGAGGGCTGCTGGGTTCCGCTTGGCGACTTCAAACTCGAAAACGACGGCGCGGCGGTCGGCTTCGAAAATCACACGAGCCATCCGTCGGTTGGCGACATCCTGTTCTATCCGGGCGGTTACAGCGAAACGGAGATCATCCTCGCGTACGGGTCGTGCTGCTTCGCGAGCAAGCTGGGCCAACTCGCGGGCAATCACTTCCTGACGATCGTCGAAGGCAAGGAAAAGCTGCGCGAACTCGGTACGAAGGTGCTGTGGGAAGGCGCGCAGGATGTGCTGTTCGAGAAAATCTGAAGCGACGATGTACCGGTGAGAGGCCGGAGGCAGGGAAAGCGGGCAGAGACGAATGCGCGGTTTGCGCGCGCCGTCGGCCCGCTTTTTTTGCGCCCCGCACGGTCGATCGTGCGGGGGTTGTGCAGCGCAGTGCAGTGCAGTGCTTACTTGAACAGCTTCATGGCCTGCGTGAGCGTATTGATCACGCCCCATGCCAGCGGCAGCGTCACATACAGCCAGAAGACGGCGAGCTTGACCTTGTTGGTCGGATGAACGGCTTGAACGGTCGACATGCGAGTCTCCTTAGGCGCCTTTGGCGAGTTGTGCGTCGGTCATGTGGTGCTTGTCGTCGACACGCTTGACCAGCAGGTTGCAGATGAAGCCGATCACCAGCAGCACGACCATGATGTGAATCGTCATCGTGTAGGCATCCGCCTTGGCGACGCCGTGCTCCACCTGATACGCGCGGATGTAGTTCACCAGCACCGGGCCCGCCACACCTGCCGCGGCCCAGGCGGTCAGCAGACGGCCGTGAATGCCGCCCACGAATGCCGTGCCGAACATGTCAGCGAGATACGCGGGGACCGTTGAGAAGCCGCCGCCGTACATCGACAGGATCACGCAGTACGCGAGCACGAACAGAGCGATCTGGCCGGAAGCCGCGAAGCCGGGCACGAGGTAGTACAGCACGGCGCCTAGCGCGAAGAAGATGAAGTAGGTGTTCTTGCGGCCGATCCAGTCCGAAGCCGAAGCCCACACGAAACGGCCGCCCATGTTGAACAGCGACAGCAGACCGACGAACCCGGCCGCCGCGGCTGCCGTCACGGTACCCTTGAAGCTTTCCTGAATCATCACCGACGCCTGGCCGAGAATGCCGATGCCCGCGGTCACGTTGAGGAACAGCACCAGCCAGATCAGATAGAACTGCGGCGTTTTCAACGCCTGGTCGATGTGCACGTGGTTGCGCGAAATCATCTTCTTCTGATTGGTCGCGGGCGGCGTCCAGCCGGCCGGCTTCCAGTCTGCCGGCGGCACGCGAATCGCGAGTGCGCCGATCGACATCGAGATGAAGTACGCAATGCCGAGCACGACGAAAGTTTCGGCCACGCCAATGCTCGTCGCGCTGCGGAAGTGGTTCATCAACGCCACGGACAACGGCGCGGCAATCATCGCGCCGCCGCCGAAGCCCATGATCGCCATGCCGGTCGCCATGCCGCGGCGGTCGGGAAACCAGCGGATCAACGTCGACACCGGCGACACATAGCCGAGCCCGAGTCCAATTCCGCCGATCACGCCGTAGCCCAGATAGAGCAGCGCGATCTGATGCAGATGCACGCCGAGTGCGGCAATCAGGAAGCCGCCCCCGAAGCAGCACGCGGCGGTAAACATCGTGCGGCGTGGACCGACGTGTTCGAGCCACTTGCCGGCAAACGCGGCCGACAAACCAAGGAACACGATCGCCAGCGAAAAGATCCAGCCGAGCGAAGTCAGCGACCAGTCGTCGGGCGCGGATTGGGTAATGCCGATAACTTTGGTGAGCGGCCCGTTGAACACGGAGAAGGCGTAGGCCTGGCCGATACACAGGTGAACCGCGAGCGCCGCGGGCGGAACCATCCAGCGCGAAAACCCCGGTTGCGCGACGGTGGCCTGTTTGGAAAAGAATGGGGCTGAGCCTGAAGTGCCATTCGGCTCGGTGATACTACTCATGGTCGGTCTCCGGTGAGGAATTCTTTGTTATCGGCGCTTCATACACAATGCTTAAGTGTCGCGGGGTAAAAAAATTGCAAGTAATTCGTCATCAATATATGTACTCGAATTTCATATGTTGTATGCAAATTCGATATAAGCCCCGATTGGACGAACGATAGGACGCGGGCATAGCCTTTGCAATATGAGATGCAAATGCATAAGGTATTAGCCTGGTGAAATACGACCGTAATTTGCCGAATTGCGGCAACGCGGCATGAAGCATCGGAATGAACGACCTGAAGCGCGGGATCTGGATGCCGGAACCGGCAAGAAGGGGTCGAAAGAGAAGCGGGCCGGCGTGGCGTTTTCGCCCGGCCGGCCCGTCGGAACATCGCAACAATCAGAGATCAGTGAGAACCACGGTGAGAGTCAGGCGACACCACGCCCGGTCTTCATCTTCGCGGCCACCAGCACCGAGATCAGACAGCCGATCGCGAGGTAGGCCGCCACCGGATGCCATGAGCCGCCGGCAAAGCTGACCAGCGCCACCGCGATAAACGGCGTGAAGCCGCCGCCGACCACGCTCGCCACCTGATAGCCGACCCCCGCGCCGCTATAGCGATACTCGGTACCGAACAGCTCGGTGAACATGGGCTGCTGCACGCTCACGACCATATCGTGGGCGACGTTGGCGAGCATGACCGCGAAGATCACGATCCACACCGTCGAGCGTGCTTCGAGCGCGAGGAAGAACGGCACCGCGCTGAACATGCCGACCAGCGCGCCGACGATATACACGCGGCGGCGGCCGAAACGGTCGGCCAGCCACGCGAAGCAGGGAATCGTCACGCAACTTACCGCGCCCACCAGCAGGCCGATCGAGAGGAAGAACTCGCGCGGCATGTGCAGATTGGCCGTCGAGTAGTTCAGCGCGAACGCCGTCACGATGTACATCGTGAACAACTCGGCGAGGCGCAGTGCGATGATCAGCAGGAAAGCCTTCGGGTGCTTCAGCAGGGCCTCGACGATCGGCAGCCGCACGCTGCGTTCGCCGTGCGCGCCGACCTTCTCGACGAACTCCTTCGACTCTTCCATGCTCGAGCGGATCCACAGCGCAATCAGCACCAGCACCACACTGAACAGAAAGGGCAGGCGCCAGCCCCAGCTCAGGAACGACGCGTTGTTCATCGAACGGCTGATGATCGCGACGAGGCCGGTCGAGAGCACGAGACCCACGCCGTAGCCGACCTGCACACCACTGCTGTAGAAGGCCTTCTTCTTTTCCGGCGCGCTTTCGACCGCCATCAACGCCGCGCCGCCCCATTCGCCGCCGACCGCGAAGCCCTGTATCGCGCGCAAGGTCACGAGCAGCACCGGCGCCCACCAGCCGATGCTGGAGAAAGCCGGCAGCAGGCCGATCGCGGCGGTGGAGAGGCCCATCATCATGACCGTGAGAACCAGCATGCGCTTGCGTCCAAGCCGGTCGCCGTAGTGGCCGAACACGAAGCCGCCGAGCGGCCGGAACAGAAAGCCGACGCCGAAGGTCGCGAAGGCGGCGAGCGTGCCCATTGCCGGACTGACCTTCGGGAAGAACTCAGCATTGAAGACCAGCGCGGCGACGATGCCGTACAGCAGAAAGTCGTACCAGTCGACCACGGCGCCGACAAAGCTGCCGAGCGCCGCCTTGCGTGCCTGGCTGCGCGCGGAGTTGTTGCCGGCCACGGCCGATTTCGGTGCTTTGGGGATGGTGGTACTCATGACGGTGTCTCCTTCGGATTCTCGGACTGCGGTTCGGGATCGCGTGGCGGAAGATAAGCCCAGGAATCAGCGCCGGCCGCCGCCGACCCGTTGCAGGATTTCCGAAGGTTAATGACGCGATGCATATCTCACAATCCGCATTCGATGCAGATTGCGCGATTATCGATCGTTTATGCGCGCATAGCGCGCGTTTTACGCGTTTACACCAAGCTGCTTCAGGTGATTGCTGGGCTCCGCACGCCGGAGCCGCGCCGAATCACGCAGGGTGTCGCTCGCAAGCAGTTGCGCCTCGCCAATGCGATTGCGCTGTACCGGGAGCCGGGCGGCGGCTGGCAGGCGGAGGGCAGCGTGGCCGTCTAGGGCAATTCAGGCGTGCCGTGTAGCGGGCGATCGTGCTACCTTGATTTGATGTCTGGAAACAACAATTCCTGATATACTACATACGGAATATTGATATTTGCGGCATTGCAGCATATGATTGAGGCATCTGTTCATTTACTCAATCATTGGAGTTGCAAATGGAATTTGTTCCTTTCGCGTTGCTCGCCGTCGCTGTCGTGGGTTTAGGCTCGGCCGCCACCGTTCTGTTGACCCGCTGGATTCCGCAGCCGGTTGCGCAACTTGCAGCGCAGCATGGTCGCTTTGTCGGTCTGGGCGAGCAGGGCGTCGCAGTGCCGGCGGCGCCGTATCGTGCGCATGTTCAACAAGAGGCGATGAATGTCGTCAGAACTTCAAACTGAAGCAGTGGCCACACCGTTGACGTTGTCATTGCAGCCGATCGGCGCGAGCGCGAGCTTGCGCGATCAGGCGTATACGATGCTCCGCCAGGCGATAGCCGACGCGGACATCTATCAGAATCGCGAAGAAATCCGTCTCGACGAGCGCGTGCTGAGCGAATCGCTGGGCGTCAGCCGCACGCCGGTGCGTGAGGCGATGACGCTGCTCGAACAGGAAGGTTTTCTGCGCATGGTGCCGCGCCGCGGCATCTACATCGTGCGCAAGAGCAAGCGTGAAATTGTCGAAATGATCCAGATGTGGGCCGCGCTCGAAAGCATGGCCGCGCGTCTGGCCACGCTGCACGCCACGGACGAGGAAATCGCCCGTCTGCGCCATATGTTCGACAATTTTCGCGACGCCACGCCGGCCGAACATATCGCCGAGTATTCCGATGCCAACATCGCGTTTCATCAGGCGATCGTCGAACTGTCGAAATCGCAGATCATTCTCGACACGATCAAGAACATCTTCATCCACGTGCGGGCGATTCGCCGCATGACCATTTCGCAAAGTGACCGCGCGTCGCGTTCGATCGTCGATCACCTGCGCATTATCGAGGCGCTCGAGCAGCGCGATACCGAACTCGCGGAGCGGCTTACACGCCAGCATTCGCTGGATCTGGCGGCGTTTGTCGAAGCCAATTGCGATTTTCTGGATTGAGTTGATCGCTGCCCCGACGCCTGAGTAGCGGCGCGAATTAAAAAGCCTGCGGTGATGTTCACCGCAGGCTTTTTTGTATCTGTGCCCTGAATCTGCCAGGCGAGGCTTGCGTATCGTGCCATGCAGCAGCGTCAGAATCGCCCCTGATGCTGTATTTAGCCGGCATGTTCGAAGCAGATTCGCGCACATTTTCCTGTTTCGTCCATTCGCCGTCATCTTGCGCTACGGGATAAGCCTCGCTTGACGCTCTGTAAAATATGGTATGTGATATATCAAAAGGGCAAACGGCTGACGGAAGACTTCTGGAGACAAGATATGAGTAAAGCACTCGACGGCGTGCGCATTCTCGATTTCACCCATGTGCAATCGGGCCCGACCTGCACGCAGTTGCTCGCGTGGTTCGGTGCGGACGTGATCAAGGTAGAGCGGGCCGGCGCCGGCGACATTACGCGCGAGCAGTTGCGCGATATTCCCGACGTGGACAGCCTGTACTTCACGATGCTCAATCACAACAAGCGCTCGATCACGATCGACACCAAGAATCCGGAAGGCAAGCTGGTGCTCGAGGCATTGATCCAGAAGTGCGACGTGCTCGTGGAGAACTTCGCGCCGGGCGCGCTCGATCGAATGGGCTTTACGTGGGAGCGGATTCAGGAACTGAATCCGCGCATGATCGTGGCGTCGGTCAAAGGCTTCGGCCCGGGTCCCTACGAGGACTGCAAGGTCTACGAGAACGTCGCGCAATGCGCGGGCGGCGCGGCTTCGACTACCGGTTTCGACGATGGCCCGCCGGTAGTGACCGGCGCGCAGATCGGCGACAGCGGCACGGGTTTGCATCTGGCGCTTGGCATTGTCACGGCGCTGTATCAGCGCACGCAAACCGGGCGCGGCCAGAAGGTGCTCGCCGCGATGCAGGACGGCGTGCTTAACCTGTGCCGCGTAAAACTGCGCGACCAGCAGCGGCTCGAGCGCACCGGCGTGATGAAGGAATATCCGCAATATCCGAACGGGACGTTCGGCGAAGCGGTGCCGCGCGCCGGGAATGCTTCGGGCGGCGGTCAGCCAGGCTGGATTCTGAAGTGCAAGGGCTGGGAGACGGACCCGAATGCGTATATCTACTTCATCACGCAGGCGCCGGTGTGGGCAAAAATCTGCAATGTGATCGGCAAGGAAGAATGGGTCACCGATCCGAACTACGCGACGCCGGCCGCCCGCTTGCCGCATCTGAAGGACATCTTTGCCGAGATCGAGCGCTGGACCATGACCAAGACCAAGTTCGAGGCCATGCAGATTCTGAACAAATACGACATCCCTTGCGGGCCGATTCTGTCGATGAAGGAAATTGCCGAAGAGCCGTCGCTGCGCAAAACCGGCACGATTGTCGAAGTGGATCACCCGACCCGCGGCAAGTACCTGACCGTTGGCAATCCTATCAAACTGTCCGACAGCCCGACCGAAGTCAAACGCTCGCCGCTGCTGGGTGAACACACCGACGAAGTGATGGCTGAACTCGGCTACTCACCCGAGCAGATCAACGCATTGCGGACCGCCGGCGCGATTTGACGGCTCAAGGAGCGACGTATGGATACGTGGATGCGTTTCATGTCTAGCGACGGTGGCATCGTGTTCGGCCGGGTGGAAGGCGGCTATCTGCACGAGTACGAAAGTCTCGAGCAACCGGTGCCGACCGGCGCGGTGTTGTCGACACGAGCACTTACGCCGCTCGCGCCATGTGCGCCCGGCAAGATTGTCGCGTTATGGAATAACTTTCATGCGCTCGCGGCGAAGCTCGACAAGCCTGTGCCTGCCCATCCGCTATTTCTGCTGAAGCCGGCGGGATCGGTGATCGGCTCGGGTGAGGCAATCCGGCGGCCGCCCAGCTATGCGGGCAAGATCGCCTACGAAGGTGAACTCGGGATCGTGATCGGACGGCGCTGCCGCGATGCGAGCGCTGAAGAGGCCGCGGATTCGATCTTCGGCTACACGCTGGTCAACGACGTGACCGCGGCCGATCTGCTGAACGAAAATCCCCACTTTCCGCAGTGGTGCCGCGCAAAGGGCTTCGATACGTTCTGCTGTATCGGACCTTCGATCGTTTCCGGTTTCGCCTGGTCCACAGCGCGTCTCGTGACGATGCTCGACGGTGTGGAGCGGCAAAACTATCCGCTTGCCGATATGGTGTTTTCTCCTGCCGAGCAGGTGCGGCTGATTTCACAGGACTTGACGCTCGAACCGGGCGATGTGATTGCATGCGGCACGTCGGTTGGCGTTGGATCGATCAAGGATGGTGCGACCGTGACGATCACGGTCGAGGGGATCGGCACGTTGAGCAATGCGCTGACCGCCGCCTGTGAGGTCGTGCTATGACGCAGCGGCCCGGCCTCGTAGCGTTGTTCGGCAGCGCCATGGGACTGGCTGTGATGGTGGGCGGCTTCGCCTGCTATCTCTCGGCGGCGATGGTGACGACGGTGACACGGACGAATGTCGAGCGTTTCGAACTCTATACGGCGGTGTTCATCGGCGCGCTGGTTTTTGCCGCGTGCGCAATCGCGTTCTGCATGCTGCGCGGCACATTGAATCTCAGCGCGGCGGCGCGTCCGGGTCACGGCATCGTCAATGTATCGGCGCTGCTGCTGTGTGGGTGGCTTGGCTACGGCTTCGTCACCGAGCAGGCCCAGCCGTTCGGGCTCGCCGCGCTGCTGGCGATGAGCGTGCTAGCAGCGGCGCTGGGTATGCATCTGATGGCGAATCGCGCCTACTCCCACTTCCACAATTCCGGCGCCTACGCGTTCGGCGCACGCCGCCATGCGCGCGGCGATGCGCGTTGTCACGCGGGAACGCGCAAGCAACAAGGCGTGTTGGCGCGCATCGAGTGGCACGGTGGGGAAGAGCAAACATGGGCGCTGCGTGAGATCACGCCGGGCATGGTGCGCGCGGCAGCATACCGGCATCGTCGCGGCTGGCACGATGCTGGGAAGATGGGCGCACACAGGCATGGGCCTGTACGCCGGCATGCCATGCACCGCGCGATGTACCGTCAAAGATGAATACAGGGATACGTCGAGCGGAACGCTGGATGAATGGCGGGAGCCTCCCACCGAAGTCTCTATTCGCTGGCTTCGCTGGCCCCGTTGGCTGGCGCGAACTCGCTGTAATACCTGAGCTTCCTGCTCAGAATCATCTGGGCGAGAAACTCGGCGTCATACGCTCGGTGAAGATGCGAGTGAAATCGCTCGATGTAGGCCGTGATACGCGCCGCTTCACTATTGAATTCCTTCAGCACATCCAGTGTGGTCTGGTCCCAGCGGAACCGCAGGCCGAGGTCGCTGAAGGCGGCGTTGTAGGCGCTCAGGTGGGCGTCGTCGGCGCTGCTCACGGCAGCGCGTGGGGACAGCGTGCTGGCATGAGCGTCAAGCGGAGCGGAATTCATGATCGGCCTCCTCGGCAGACAAGTAAAAGAACTCACTTGCAGCATAGGGATACTGATCAGCCTGAAATAGTTAAAGTTTTAATGGGTTTGCATAAGCTACTGTTTATAGACGCTCAATTCCTTCACGCGGGTAATTTTTTCGATGAGATTCGCGCCTTCCTCCATCAGGAAGCGTTTGAAGGCAACCGCAACCGGCGGCAGGCGCTTGTTCTTCCGATGCACGACATACCAGTTGAGCATGACGGGAAAGCTCTCGACGTCGAGCACGACCAGATGGCCGAGCTGCAACTCGAGACTGATCGTATGGGCGGACAGGAACGCGATGCCCATGCCGGCGATCACAGCCTGCTTGATCGTCTCGGTGCTCTTGATCTCCATCGCGATCTTGAGATTGGAGAGACGGCCGGCGAAGCCTTCCTCCATCGAATTCCAGGTGTCGGAGCCGCGCTCGCGCACGATAAAAGCCTCGTTCGCCAACTGGCTCATCTTGATGTTGCGTTTGTGCGCGAGCGGATGCGTGGGCGCCGCCACGATCACATAAGGGTGCGGCGCGAACGGCTCATTGGTCGCGTCGGTTTCGTGCGGCGGGCGCACCATCACGGCGAGATCGGTCTGGTTGGTCGCGAGCTGATGCAGCAGTTCCGCGCGATTGTGTACCGCGAGATTGAGCACGACGCCCGAGTAGCGCCGCGTGAACTCGGCCAGCACCCGCGGAAAGAAGTAGTCGCCGGCGCTGATCACCGCGACGTTCAGCTTGCCGCCGGACACGCCCTTAAGCTGCCCCATCGCCTCGTCGACTTCGTGGAACTGCTGGATGATCGCGCGGCTGTAGTGGAGCATCTCGGTGCCGGCCGGCGTCAGGTAGATTTTCTTGCCGAGCTGTTCGAACAGCGGCAGTCCTGCATGTTCCTCGAGTTGCCGGACCTGGGTGGAGACGGCGGGCTGCGTCAGATGCAGTTCCTCCGCGGCGCGCGAGAAGCTCAGGTGGCGCGCCACCGTTTCAAAGACCTTCAGTTGCCGCAGAGTCGCATTGCGCATCGTCATGGCCAATGTATAAGCAAATGTGAATCAACATAATAACAAACTTTAATTATTAGTAATTCAGCAATGACCCTAGCATGGGCCATTATTAGAAGCGGAATTGCCGGCGCGGTGGTTAGCCGGGTACTCGGGTTAACGCTTGAATCTGACGCATGGCGGGGGCGAAAGAAGAAGTTGGCGCGGTACCGATGCTTAATTGATCGGAATAAAACAACTGATCTGAAAAGCAATGATTAAGGCAGGATTTTTTCGAATAATGCGAATTAAAGACGCAAATATCAAATATTCCCGAATGGCAAGGCTATTCGGGTCATAACCAGAAGGTGAGACACATGGTGCGCGGCGCGGCGCGGCGCGACGGCCGGCCGCACGCTAAAAAATGGCGGAGACAAGGCGCATGGACGATATTACTCAGCAGACCACGGCTCGCGTATTCTGGGCGAACCGTTGGTGGCAGCTCGTCATCGGCATGATGTGCATGGCATTGGTAGCGAATCTGCAATATGCATGGACGTTGTTCGTGACGCCGATGAATGCGCGACATCATTGGGGGGAAGCGTCCATCCAGCTCGCTTTCGCTATTTTCATTCTCACCGAAACGTGGCTTGTGCCGGTAGAAGGCTGGCTGGTCGACAAGTTCGGTCCGCGCCCCGTGGTCGCCGGCGGCGCGGTATGCGCGGGTCTCGCCTGGGTCATGAATTCCTATGCGACGACCTTGCCGATGCTGTATGTGTCGGCGGTCATTGCCGGGATCGGTGCGGGTGGCGTGTACGGTACGTGTGTCGGCAATGCGTTGAAGTGGTTTCCGGATCGGCGCGGTCTCGCGGCCGGTTTGACGGCGGCGGGATTCGGCGCCGGCGCGGCCGTCACCGTCATTCCGATCGCCAGCATGATCACGCGCTCGGGCTACGAGCACACGTTCTTTTTCTTCGGCATCCTGCAGGGTGTTTGCATACTCGCCCTCGCGCTGCTGCTGAAGAAACCCACCTTGCGCCAGCAGGCGGCGCCGAAGAAGAAGTTCGCGGTCACCAAGGTCGATTACACACCGGGCCAGATGATCAGGACACCGGTGTTCTGGGTGATCTACGTGTCGTTTGTCGCGGTGGCGGCCGGCGGCCTGATGGCGACGGCGCAAATTGGTCCGATTGCGAAAGACTGGGGGCTCGCACGCATCCCGATGACGATCTTCGGCATGACCCTGCCGCTGCTCACCGCCACGCTTTCGATCGACAACATCTGCAACGGCTTTACGCGCCCCCTATGCGGTTTCATTTCCGACAAACTCGGCCGTGAAAACACGATGTTCGTGATCTTCATCGGCGAAGGGCTGGCGTTGCTCGGCCTCATGCAATACGGCAGCAACCCGTATGCGTTCATGACGTTCGCGGCATTGATCTTCCTGTTCTGGGGCGAAATTTTCTCGATCTTCCCGGCAATCTGTGCCGACACCTTTGGCAGCAAATACGCGGCCGCCAATGCGGGCACGCTCTACACCGCGAAGGGCACGGCGTCGCTGCTGGTGCCGATCGCTTCGGTATTGTCGGCGGCAGGCGGCTGGAATCTCGTCTTTATCGTCTCGGCGGTCGTCACGATTGTCGCGGGCATCTCGGCGAAGTTCATTCTTGCGCCCATGCGGTCGCGCTGGATCGAAACGCACAACGAACCTCAGGGTGCGCTCGCCGTTGCCGGCAGCAAGTCCTCGCGGCTTAGCCATTGGCCTGAACAGACAGGCGAATAGAGTGAGCTGCCCACCCCCGGCGGTAACCTCATGAATGTGTCGCTGCAGCAACTCAAGGTGTTCGTCGCCGTGGCGCGTGAACGGAGCTTCACGCGCGCGGCGCGCCAGTTCGATCTGACACAGTCGGCGGTGAGTCGTTGTGTGCGCGAACTCGAGGACGCGGTCGAATTGAAACTGTTCGATCGGACCACACGCCAGGTGGAACTGACGCATGCGGGCGCGAGTCTCGAACGCAGAATCGGTCGCCTGCTCGATGAAATCGAACTGACCTTGCGCGAGGAGCGCGCCGCTTACGACGGACACACCGGCGTGGTCGTGCTGGCGAGCAATCCCGTGCTGTCGTCGAGTTGGGTGGCTCAGGGGCTGGCCCGTTGCGCCTTGGCGTTTCCGGAGCTGATCGTGTCGGTCAAGGACCTGGCGCAAGGCTCTGTGCTGGCGAGCGTCGAGCAGGGCGAAGTGGACTTCGGCGTAGTCTCGGTCGTGGAGCCCCTGAGTTCTGATCAGTTGCATGCACAAATGGTTTTCGACACGCAGCTGCACGTGGTGATGCCGCCCGCGCATCCGTTGGCGCGGCAAACCGTTGTTCCGTGGCGCGCCTTGCAGGAGTACGCGCTCGTCACGCTGAATGCCGACGCGGGGGTGCGCACGGCGCTCGAACTCGCTTTCACTACGCACGGCCTGAAGCGACGGCCGGTCCAGGAGCTCGGACACGTCGCGGCGGTGTCGCGCATGGTCGAGCTCGGGATCGGCATCGGCGTGTTACCTGTCGGTGGACATTGGCCCGTACCCGCTGCGTCGCTGGTGAGCAGACCGCTGGTTCCCGAGATGAATCTGACGACGCTGCTTGTGCATCGCCGCAACCGCTCCCTCAGACCCAACGCCGCGGCGGCGTGGGCGCAGTTCGCTGCCCTGACCGATCCGCTGCTGGTCAGCCCACGCGACATTCCACACAAGGAGCTTCATGATGGAAACTGAAACCGACCTCAGGCGCCATGATCTGCTGATCGACGGCAAGCGTTTGCCGCCCGGCACGGGCGAATATTCCATCGATATCAACCCGGCGACCGAAGAACCGATTGCACTGGTTGCGCAAGGCAGTGCCGCCGATGTCGATACCGCGGTACACGCGGCGCGCGCCGCGTTGAAGGTGTGGAACGCGATACGGGCAGCGGAACGAGGCCGCATCCTGATGCGTCTCGCCGGTCTGATGCGCGCGAATCAGGAAGAACTCGCCGCGCTGGAAAGCCTCGACGCGGGCAAGCCGATCTCGGCAGTGATGCGCCAGGATATTCCCGCCGCAATCGATACGCTCGAATACTACGCAGGCTGGTGTGACAAGATCAACGGGCAGGTGGTGCCGGTGCGTCCTGACGCGTTGACGTACACGCTGCGCGAGCCGGTCGGTGTGGTCGCGGCGATCGTGCCGTGGAATTTCCCACTGATGATCGGCATGTGGAAAATCGCACCCGCGTTGGCGTGCGGTTGCACGTTGATCGTCAAACCCGCGGAGATCACGCCGCTGAGCGCCTTGCGCATCGGCGAGCTCGCGCTCGAAGCAGGCGTGCCGCCGGGCGTATTGAACATCGTCACGGGCAAGGGACGGGTGGTCGGCGATGCGCTGGTGGCGCATCCGGGCGTCGACAAAGTGACTTTCACGGGCTCGCCTTCAGTGGGGCGCGGCATTCTGCAGGGCGCGGCCGGCAATTTCAAACGTGTCACGCTGGAACTCGGCGGCAAATCGGCGAACCTGATCTTTCCCGATGCGAATCTCGACAATGCGGTGCGAGCTGCGGCGTCCGGTATTTTCTTCAACACGGGGCAGGTATGCTCCGCCGGCTCGCGCATTCTGGCCCACCGCGATGTGTATGACGAAGTTGTCGAGCGTCTTGCGGCGCGTGCCAAGGCGATCAAAGTCGGCGATCCGGCGGCACGCGAAACGTCGATGGGGCCGCTGATCTCCGCGGCGCAGATGAAGACGGTGCTCGGCTATGTCGAGGCAGGGCGCGCCGAAGGGGCGTCGCTCGTGACGGGCGGCGCGCGGGTGGGCGAACGGGGTTTTTTCGTCGAGCCGACGGTATTCGCCAATGTCGAACATGAAATGCGTATTTCGCAGGAGGAGATCTTCGGGCCGGTGGCAAGCGTGATTCGTTTCAACGACGAAGCCGATGCGTTGCGGATTGCCAATGGCACCTTGTATAGCCTCGCGGCCGGCGTATGGAGCGCGGATATCGGCCGGGTGCATCGGGTGGCGCGCGACCTGAAAGCTGGCACCGTGTGGATCAATACTTACGGTTACACCGACGTGCGTTTGCCATGGGGCGGTTCGGGTGATTCAGGATTCGGCCGCGAGCACGGCGACGTCGCGATCGAAAACTTCACCGAACCGAAGGCAGTGTGGCTGGCGATCGATCAATAGCAGCGTAAATAGAGGATCGAACGCCTGGCGTTCGATCCTTGCCTCGGGCCTGCCGCTGCCGCCTGCCGCGAGAGGTGGGCAGGCAGCGTGAACTGACGTTCAGTTGCCCTGTAATGCCATCCGTTCGCGCAGTTTGATCAGGGCGAGCACGACGTCGATAGTCGGCGTGGGCTCGGCAACGAGACGGCCCATCTCCTGGACCACCGTCAGGAGCGGATCGATTTCCATCGGCCGGCGGTTCTCCAGATCGACCAGCGTCGAGGTCTTATGCGCGCCGACCGCACCCGCGCCGTCGATGCGCTTTTCCACATCCACCCGAAAATGCACGCCGAACTGATCCGCAATGCGCTTGGCCTCCAGCATCATTGTGCGTGATACCGCACGCGTGCCGGGGTCGCTGGTGAGGACGTCGAGTGTGGCGTGAGTCAACGCGCTGATCGGGTTGAAGCACAGATTGCCCCATAGCTTGAGCCAGATTTCGTCGCGGATATTGTCGCGGATCGGCGCATCGAAACCCGCTGCCTGCATGATCTCGTGCAACTGCTGAATGCGTGGCGTGCGTTCGCCGCTCGGCTCGCCGATCGGGAATTTCTTGCCATACACGTGCTTGATGACACCCGGTTCGACGATCTCCGCAGCGGGGTACAGCACACAGCCAATCGCGCGTTCCGGACCGAGTCTCGTCCACTGGCTGCCGTCCGGGTCGATGCTGGCGAGGCGCGTGCCGGCGAATTTTCCGCCGTGCTGATAGAAGTACCAGTAAGGAATGCCGTTGACGCCCGTGACGATCGCCGTGTGCTTGCCGAGTAGCGGTTGCATGGTCTCGACCACGCCCGGCAGCGAGTGTGCCTTCAACGTGATGATGACGAAGTCCTGCACGCCGAGTTCGCGCGGGTCCGACGTACAGCGTACCGGCGCGCTGTACGTTTCATCGTCCATGATCAACCTCGCGCCGTGTTCGCGCATCGCCGCCAGATGCGCGCCGCGCGCGACGAAACTCACCTCCGCGCCGGCACGCGCCAGTTGCACGCCCATCAAACCGCCAATCGCTCCTGCTCCGAAGACGCAAATCTTCATGATGCCGCCCCTGTGACTATGAGAAGTCGCTTGCCCGCCGCCGCATGTGGTCTTGCCGCGGCGGCGGGTCATTGATCGAGCATAAGTCTCCCACGCAATTGCAGATAGTTAAAGTTTCTCCGCCGATGTATTAGGGATTGGTTATGGAAGAGAGGAGTGGGGAGGCGCTGAGGGTATCTCGGAACCAGTCAGAAATTGGCGTAGTTCGTCTGATTGATACCGGGCAGAAATGGGAAATTTCGCAATCGATCAGGATGTCGTTGAGAGGAGAATGCGGCTTCGTTGAAAAGTGATGCAGATGAATGGCATTGCGAACTGATTCCTGGAAGCGATGCCGTGAAGTCGAAGATTGATTTGCAGAATTCGAAAGTGTTTTTGTGTGTGCCGCTGGTGTGCGGATGGCATGGCGGCGAGTGTACGGCACTGCGGCGCGGCCGAACGACAGGTTAAGCGCCATGCTCACGATAAGTCGTCACACCGCTCGCGAGGATTTTGCGTACATCGAAAACGTACTCGCGCGTCTGCTCGATGTGATGTTGATCGCACTCGGCGCGGCGCTTGCTTCGCTCCTGTTGGTGACCGGCGCCGCACATCCGATTCTCGAAGGCGCCTTTGTGGTGCTTGACATGGCATTGGCGATTTTGCTGTTGCCCCTGTTCGGCACTTACGACTCGTGGCGCGGTCGCTCGAAATGGCGTCTTGTCGTCAACATCGTGTTCGGCTGGATTGCGGTGCAGCTTTGCGGTCTCGCGATCATGTTCCTGCTTCACCGCACGGCGTCGGTGTCGCGGCTCTGGTGTGTGAGTTGGACCCTGATGACCGCGGGCGGACTCGTCGCATCGCGCTTGCTCGTGCATACCGTGCTCGGCCGGATGCGACGCGCGGGACGCAATCTGCGCATGGTGGCCGTGGTGGGCGCGGGGGCGCATCGCGATAGCGTGATAGGCAACATGGTGAGTTCGCCGAGCGCTGGCTTCAAGGCGGTTGCCACCTTAAACACGCAGCCGCACAGCGAGCCTGACTTTCCGGGTTTGCGCTCATTCAAGCGTGTGCGTGAATTTGCACACTGGGTGCGAAGCGAACGAATCGAAGAAGTATGGATCGCGTTGCCGATGTCCGAAGAGCAGATGGTATTACGGCTCATCGATGAATTCAGCGGCGACCTCGTCAATCTGCGGTTCATCCCCGACGTACGCAGTCTCGCGATGTTCGATGGACACCTCGTCGATCTGATCGGCGCTCCGGCCGTCAATCTGATGGCCTCGCCCATGACACCGCGCGCGTTGCTCCAGAAGGCGATCTTCGACCGGCTGTTTGCGGCCGCGGCATTGCTCGCGCTGTCGCCGCTCATGCTCGCGATTGCGGCGGCTATCAAGCTGTCGTCGAAAGGGCCGGTGTTCTTTACCCAACGGCGCAAGGGCGTGGACGGCGAGGTCTTTCGCATCTTCAAGTTCCGCACGATGCGCGTGCACGCAGAGCAAGCCGGTGTGGTGCGCCAGGCCACGCGCGGAGATCCGCGCATCACGCGGGTGGGCGCGTTTCTGCGCCGCACGAGCCTTGACGAGTTGCCTCAGTTTCTCAATGTCTTGCGTGGCGAGATGTCGGTGGTGGGGCCGCGTCCGCATGCACTCGAGCATGACGATCAGTACCGCAGTCTGGTTGACGGCTATATCCACCGCTACCGCATCAAACCTGGCATCACGGGCTGGGCGCAAGTGAACGGCTTTCGGGGTGAGACCGATCGGATCGAGAAGATGCAGGGGCGGGTCGAGCGCGATCTTTATTACTTGCGCAACTGGTCGTTCGGTCTGGATATGCGCATCGTTGTTGCCACGGTGGTGAAGGGACTGGTGCATCGGAACGCGTACTGACGTGCGACGTATTCGTATCAGGCAGAGAGCGGCAGTGCGCGCGATGGTCGGCAAGGTTTGGCCGGCGCGCATGGCATGAACACAAATGGAAGTTGAGTTGGGATGGCCTAGTGGCTCGTGACGACACGAGCGGTGCGCGTGGCGCGACTCGTTTAGGAAACAGGTTGAACAGGATGTTAGTGGTGACCCCTACGCAGACGATCGGTCGTCTTGGATCTTTGACAGTTGCGGCGACTCTGCTGCTGTCCGCTTGCGCGGCGGCGCCTGGCATGCGTATGAAGACTTCGTCAAGCCAGGTGCAGACGACGGCAGCGGACTTTGCTTATCCGGCGAACGCGCCAGGCGTGGCCGCTGGCGCCATGGTTGCGAACGATACCGCGGGGGCCACGAAAGCATCTGATCCCGCAGCGCAAGAGGATTTGAGCAAGGCGCGCGGGAAGGTGGATGCCACGGCGGGTACGCCGGAGATTCCGCTGACGGAACTCGATATTGCACTGGTCAAGCGCATGTCCGAAGAGCAAAAGCAGAAGCAGCTGGAGCAGGCGCAACTCCTTTCCGGGGCGCCCCAGGCTTATACAGTCGGCCCGGGCGACGTGCTTCAGATCGTCGTCTGGGATCACCCTGAGTTTGCCGCGGCGCTGGGCTCGGCACAGACGCAGTCGTCGTCGCGTCCGGCCGATCCGATGGCCGGTTTTGTCGTCGACCAGGGCGGTAAGTTGACCTTTCCTTACGCGGGCACGCTACAGGTAGCGGGTTTGCATATCGAAGAGATTCAGCAGCGTGTGACGGCCGCACTGGCGAAGTATCTGGTCAAGCCGCAGGTGACGGTGCGAATGGCGTCGTATCGGGCACATCAGGTTTATGTCGATGGCGAGGTGCATAACCCCGGCGTTCTGGCTGTGAATGACGTGCCAATGACTTTCTACGAAGCGATCAGCAGGGCTGGTGGGTTCAGCGATACGGCCGATCAGAGTGACGTCGTACTGGTGCGTGACGGTGTCTCGCATCGAGTGAATCTGACCCAGATGATTGCCCAGGGGATGAGCCCATCGCGGTTGTATCTGAAGTCCGGCGACATGTTGCGTGTGGTGTCGCGTGACGAAAACACGGTGTACGTGATGGGCGAAGTGAACAAACCCGTTTCGGCCATTCCGCGCAGAACCGGGCGTATCACGCTGGCGGATGCGCTTTCGCAGGCGGGAAGCGTGAACTCGAGCACCGCTGACGCCGCGCAGATGTTTGTGATTCGCGGTTCGCTCACCGAGGCACCGCAGGTCTTTCACCTCGACGGCAGTTCGCCGGTTGCAATGTTGATCGCCAAGGAATTCGACCTGGAGCCGAAGGATGTCGTGTATGTGGATGGCAGCGGCCTCGTTCGCTTCAATCGTGTGCTGAGTTTGTTGATGCCGCTTGTCAACGCGGGACTGACCGCAGGCGTGGTGGCGAAATGATCGGCAGCGTTCTGATGGTTTGCGAGGGCAATGTGTGCCGGAGCCCGGTCGCGCGAGTGATGCTTCAGAGGGAGCTGCCGCATCTTGTCGTGAGTTCGGCAGGTACAAGGGCGCTGGTTGGTGAACGCGCTGATCCGCTAGCTATGCAGCTTGCGAGCGAGCATGGTCTGGATATCAGTGATCATGTGGCAACTGCTCTGACGCGCGAGGATGTGTGTGCCGCCGAACTGATCCTGAGCATGACTCAGGTGCAGCGCGAGTTGATTGTGACGACTTATCCGTTCGCAAGAGGAAAGGTCTTTCGCCTGGGCGAACACGATCAGACTGACATCGTCGATCCCTATCGGCGGCATCGCGCCGCATTTGATCTGGCATTTGCACAGATCGAGCACGGTGTTTCGAACTGGCGCGACGTTATTGCAAGGTTGGCTCACTGAATCATGAATCTGCTTAAACAAAGTCGTGCGGCCGATGCGTCGGCCGACGACGAAATCGACCTTTCCGAAATCATTGCGGTTATTCGCGAGAATCGGCTTTTGATCGCGCTTGTTACGGCTGTAACCTTGATTGTTGGCATCGCCTATGCGTTGCTCGCGACACCCGTCTATCGTGCCGATGTCCTGATTCAGGTGGACGATGACTCCGGCTCGGGCAACATCAATGCGAAGCTGGGCGATCTTGCCTCGCTTTTCCAAAACAAAGCGACGGCAGACGCGGAAATCGAACTGATCCGCTCGAGAATGGTAGTCGGTGAAACTGTGCGCAGTCTGCACCTTGATGTTGGCGTGAGACCACACTATTTCCCTGTGATTGGAGAGCTGATTGCAAGGCGTTCGTCGAGAAATGGTGTGACTGATCCAGCGTTGGGAATGAGCCGCTTTGCGTGGGGGGGAGAAAAACTGGAGGTTACGCGATTCGATGTGCCGCACAAGCTGTACGGTCAGGCATTCACCGTGGTTGCCGGTGAGGCTCAGCGCTTTGAGCTTCGCGATCCGCATGGCAACACGATGCTTCACGGTCGCGTTGGCAATTCCGAGCGCGTAATGACTCAATACGGTCCCATCGAGCTGACGGTAACCACGTTGGCTGCGCACGCCGGCACGATGTTTGATCTTACCCGGTCGTCGACTCAACTCACGATCGAAGATTTGCAGAAGGCGCTTGATGCCAGGGAGAAGATCAAGCAGTCGGGCATCATTTCGGTCAATCTTGATGGAACGGATGCCGAAAAAACTGCAGCAACGGTGAATGCAGTTGCGCATATCTATGTGCAGCGCAATGTAGATCGGAAGTCGGCCCAAGCGGAACAGATGCTCAGTTTTCTCGGTGAGCAGCTTCCGCAGTTGAGAGGTGATCTTGACACGGCCGAACAGCGTTACAACACCTTCCGAGCGCAGCATGGCACTATCGATCTGGAGGCCGAAGGAAAGCTCCTGTTGCAGTCCATCGTCGATAGCAAGACAAAATTGATCGAACTGCAACAGCAACGCTCAGAACTCGTTCAGCGATTTACTACCGAACATCCTTCGGTGGTTGCAATCGATGCGCAAATTGGCGAATTGCGACAGCAACAGGAAGTGTTCGATCGGAGAGTCGGAACGCTGCCCGCTACTCAACAGCAAGCACTCCGCCTTATGCGCGACGTGCAGGTCAATACCGACCTGTATACAAAGCTTCTTGACAGCACGCAGCAACTGCGAATTCTGAAAGCAGGCCAGTTAGGCAATGTACGTGCTGTCGACTACGCCGTTGTTGCAGAAAAGCCAGTCAAACCCAAGAAACTGCTTGTAATTGCCTTGTCGGCCATCTTCGGTCTGCTGCTGGGGTGCACGATTGCATTCGTACGGCGTGTACTCAATCGCGGTCTTGAGAGTCCGGCGGAAATCGAACGTGCGGTTGATGTGCCGGTGTACGCGATCATTTCGCGTAGCGAGCGTCAAATGAAGTTGCAACAGTTGCCTCGCAGAGACGCGTTGGGTCCCCGCGTGCTGGCCTCGGCCTTCCCCGAAGACATCGCCGTGGAGGGTATCAGGAGCCTGCGTACGGCGTTGCAGTTCGGCATTCTGAAGCCCGACAACAATATCGTGATGCTCACCGGGCCGCGGCCCGGTGTCGGCAAGTCGTTCCTCTCCGTGAATCTCGCGACGGTGCTCGCGGCCACAGGAAAGCGGGTATTGCTTGTTGATGCGGACATGCGTCGCGGCAACGTTCACACCTATTTTGAATTGCCGCGCAAGCCGGGGCTTTCAGACGTAATTGGCGGTATTGCTCCTGAAAAGGCGATTCATCGCGAGGTTCTGCCCAAACTCGACGTACTCATGAGCGGCACCGTTCCGTCGAGTCCGGCTGAGTTGTTGATGAGCGAACGCTTTGCCCAGGTACTGGTGCAGTTCGGCAAGGAATACGACGTGGTCATTGTGGATTCTCCGCCGGTTCTGGCCGTCACCGATCCTGTCCTGATCGGAAAACATGCCGGCGCGACATTGCTCGTCATGCGCCACGGCCGCCATTCTGCGGCGGAACTAGGTGAAACGACGCGTCAGTTGAACAGTGCTGGCGTAACGGTGAACGGCATCCTGTTGACCGATGTGCCGCAACGCGCTAGCAGTTACGGCGCATTCTCGGAATACGAAGCAAAGAAGTCTGAATCATGAACTCCGAAAATCCAACCAGGCGCTGGGCGCCGGCATGCGACATCGATGCAATGCATACCCGTGAAACTTACACGCTCAGTAGGTGGTGGCCGCTATGAACAACCGGATACTGCTTACCTTCGGAACTCGTCCGGAAGCCATAAAGATGGCGCCGCTTGTGAGGCGGCTGAAGAATACGAAGGGGATTGACTGCTTCGTTTGCGTGACGGGTCAGCATCGGGAAATGCTCGACCAGGTGTTGTCCCTATTCCAGATACGTCCTCATTTCGACCTGAACGTGATGAAGCGAGGCCAGGACCTCTATGACGTGACGACCTCGATCATGCTCGGCATGCGAGATGTACTGACCGATTGCAGGCCGGACCTCGTTCTCGTGCACGGCGATACCACGACGACGATGGCGGCAAGTTTGGCTTCGTTCTATCAACGCATTCCGGTTGGGCACGTCGAAGCTGGTCTGCGTACGGGAAATCTGCTGTCACCGTGGCCTGAGGAGGCAAACCGAAAACTGACGGGGGCGCTTGCGGCAACACATTTTGCACCCACAGAGCGTGCGCGTCAGAACCTGCTTGCGGAAAACGTGCCTGACGACCGGATCGTGGTGACAGGCAACACTGTGATTGACGCGCTGCTGTATGTACGCGAACTGCTCACGAACGATCCGCAGTTGCGCGCCGCGGCAGAGCGGCATTTACCGAAACTCGCACCTGATCGGCGCATCGTTCTCGTTACGGGGCACCGCCGTGAGAGTTTCGGTGACGGATTCGAACGTATCTGCTCGGCGCTTGCACAACTGGCGCATGCGCATCCGGACGTGGATATCGTGTACCCGATGCATCTCAACCCGCGCGTACGCGAGCCTGTTAGCCGTCTGCTTACGAACATTCCAAATGTTCATCTGATTGAGCCACTCGACTATCTACCGTTTGTTCATCTCATGGATCGCGCGTTTCTGATCCTGACTGATTCCGGGGGCATTCAGGAAGAGGCGCCTTCGCTTGGCAAACCCGTACTGGTCATGCGTGGGACCACTGAGCGTCAGGAAGCCGTCGACGCGGGAGTGGTGAAACTTGTCGGCACTGACGTACAGAAGATTGTCGATGGCGTATCGCAACTGCTTGGCGACGCCGAAATGTATGACGCAATGAGCCGTGGCAGCAATCCGTACGGCGATGGCAAGGCTTGTGAGCGCATCGTCCGCGCGCTGACGGCCGGTCTCCCGGCGGCGACCCTTGCGGCGTAACAATAAACTGATAACTCTACAGCTTGAGCAATATGGAATTCGAAACTGTCTCGGTAGTCGGACTTGGCTACATTGGCTTACCGACTGCGGCGGCCTTCGCGGCGCGCCGAAAACACGTGATCGGCGTAGACGTCAATCAACATGCGGTTGACACCATTAACAAGGGGGCTATTCACATTGTCGAACCGGAACTCGACATGCTCGTTCATGCAGCCGTTACGCAGGGCTATCTGCGAGCAACGACGGTGCCGGAACCCGCCGACGCATTTCTGATCGCCGTGCCCACGCCGTTCGCGGATGGTTTCCGGCCGGACCTGAGCTATATCGAGGCGGCGAGCCGTGCCGTTGCTCCGGTGCTCAAGAAGGGTGATCTGGTCGTGTTGGAATCGACCTCTCCGGTAGGTGCGACCGAGCAGATGGCTGCGTGGATGGAGGAACTTCGGCCAGATCTAACCTTTCCGCAGCAGGCGGGCGAAAACTCTGACATTCGTATTGCGCATTGCCCTGAGCGCGTGTTGCCTGGGCATGTGATTCGCGAGCTAGTCGAAAACGACCGCGTGATTGGTGGGATGACGCCCCGATGCGGCGAACTGGCGCGCGAACTGTACCAAAGCTTCGTGCGCGGTGAATGCATTCTGACGGACGCCCGTACTGCTGAGATGTGCAAACTTACCGAGAATTCGTTTCGCGATGTGAACATTGCATTCGCAAACGAATTGTCGGTGATTTGCGATGAGCTCGATATCAATGTGTGGCAACTGATACGACTTGCAAACCGTCACCCGCGCGTGAGCATTCTTCAGCCTGGTCCTGGTGTTGGTGGACACTGCATCGCTGTCGATCCGTGGTTCATTGTCGATTCTGCGCCCGAGCATGCTCGCCTGATTCGCACTGCGAGGACGGTGAACGACGATAAGCCACACTATGTGATCGATCGTGTTGAGCGCGCGGCGAGTCGCTTCAAGGATCCAGTGATCGCGTGTCTCGGTTTGGCATTCAAGGCGAACATCGATGATTTGCGGGAGAGCCCGGCTCTTGGGATCACGCACGCGCTAGCGGAGCGTTTTGCCGGGCAAGTGGTAGCGGTCGAACCGAATATCCGCAAGCTGCCAGAAACGCTTGAAGGCAAGGTCAAACTTCGCGAATTGAATGAGGCGCTAGCGGAGGCGGATGTCGTGGTAATTCTCGTCGACCATGCCCAGTTCAAGCGGGTCGATCCAGTGCGGTTGCAGGCAAAGGTGGTGATCGACACGCGAGGGCTGTTGTCGCATGGCTAGGCGGGAGCTTGGTCTGGTTGTGGGGTATGCCACCTCTCTGGTGGGCGGGGTGATTTCGCTTGTGCTGTACGCGCACATGCTTGGACCTGCCGATTACGGAGATCTTGCGGTGGATCTTGCGCTGGTCGAAGCATTGCAAGGCGTTCTCTTTCAGTGGCACAGGCTCGCCGTGGTGAAGTTCTGGGCTGCGAATGAAAAGACAGGTTTTGCATCGTACTTGACTACCTACCATCTGACCTGGCTTGGGTTGGCGTGTGCAGTTCTTCTTTTTTCAGGCGCATCTGAGATCGTTGGTGGCAAGTGGTGGAAGATCGAATGGACGGCGGTGATCGTGATGGGCGTTGCGAAGAGCGCTGCACTGTACGCTCAGGAAATAGCCCGGGCGTCAGGAGCGAGCTTTCGCTACGCAGTCGGAGCGCTACTACTGACTGTTGGCAGTTCAATTGCCGGCGTAGTTGCCTATCGATTGACACAATCGATTGCACCGGTGCTCATGGCCTCGACAGCTGTGTTTTTACTATCGAGCGCCATATGTATATGTCGCGCCGGGTTGATCGGGACAGGGGCCAGATTCAGGCGAGAACATTTTCGTACGATGCTGCGATACGGACTTCCTCTGATTCTCGTATTTGTCTCCGTGACTGCCTTGACGAGGCTCGATCGCCCAATTCTGGCACTATTCGAAACTTCGTCTGTTGTTGGTGTCTACGCGGCGGCAACGGCGCTGATCACAAACATGGTCTCAGCAGCCTGCCTGCTGTTGGTGACGCCGGCCTACCCCTGGTTGCTTCGGGAAAAGGAGCGTCGTCCGGAACATGACTATCGGCGTCTGCACGCACAAGTTGGCGTGCTGATGCTCTCAGGTGTGTTGGCGGCCGGGACCGCGCTCTACTGCGCGCGCGGCGCTGTGTTGCCGTTGCTACTCGGAACAACAATCGGCAATGCCGCGCGGCCGTATGTATTGCCGCTCCTTGCGATCGCAATTGTCGGAGCATTCCGGGCGCACTTCTTTGACCAGGCGTACCACCTGTTTTCACGGACGCGAACTTTGATGGTGCTTAATATCGCAACGCTTGTTGTTGCGACGCCCGCGCTTTATATGGGCGCGAAGCTGGATGGCCTCAATGGGCTGCTTTGCGGGCTGTTGATTGCGAACGCTTTGTCCCTACTGGCAAGTGCGATTTTTTCCAAGTCGTTCGTCAATGTGAGGCAATTGTTAGGCGGCGTCGGGACGCTTGCCGCCGTGTCCAGCGTTTCCGGTCTCGCGGGTGAAATGCTTGTTCACTCGTTCTCTTACGCAGCGACCAACCCTCAGCTAGCCGGGATCGCGTCTGCAACAATGGCGATGTTCGTATTCTTTGTGGGAATGTATTTAACCGACGTGGGCGCAATCCGTTCGCTGAAATGGGGGCGAGTGTGAAAAAGCGCTACGACGTATTATTTCATGTCCCTTCGCTGAAAGGCGGGGGGGCTGAGCGGGTGGCTGTCGAGGTCGCCCGCTTCTTTGTTCAACAAGGGAGATCGGTCTGTTTTTTCATTTACGACGATGAAGTTTCATACGAACTGCCATTTGGTATCGAACTCATTGTTGCACGACGCCGAGGGCATCTCCAGCGCGTTGCTGAATTCCGCTTATTGTTGACGACAATAGAGGTTCACGCAGTCATTTCGTTCTTACCGTACGCGAATCTGATTTCCTTGCTCGCGAATGCTGGTCGAAAGCGCTGCGCCAGGCTTCTTGTTAGCGAGCATCAGTCTTATGCCAAATTCCATCCTGCAGGTATCAAGGAGCGTATCAAGTTCGGTCTGCTAAAGCGGCTATACGCGCGCAGCGATGTGATTATTGCCGTGTCAAACGGAATTGCCGGCGATTTGCGCCATCGTCTAAGCAACGCTGCATCCAGAAAAATCGCTGTAGTTCACAACCCATGCTACATCCGTGATGCGCTGGCTAAGCGTGACGCGACGTCGTCCTGTACCGTGCTGGCGGCGGGGCGACTGGTTCCCGAAAAGGGATTTGACGTGTTGATTGACGCATTCGCTGCCGTCACACGGAAATTAGTCGATGTTCGCTTGGTGATCGTCGGAGAGGGGCCAAAACGGAAAGACTTGGAAGCGCAAGTTAAACACCTCGGTTTAACGGGTAAGGTGAGCTTGCCAGGATTCACGCAATCCATTGCGGACGAATATCGCCGCGCTGATCTTTTTGTTCTTGCCTCGCGCGTCGAGGGATTTGGAAATGTGCTGGTCGAGGCAATGTCGTTTGGGTTGAGAATTGTATCAACAGCCTGCCCGGGACCCGAAGAAATTCTTTGCAATGGAATTTACGGGGCGCTCGTTCCGGTTGGAGATGCTAGTGCGCTGGCGCAGGCAATAATTAATACTCTGGCAACGAAAGTTGATCCTTACAGACAAATCAGCCGGGCACAGGATTTTTCGCTTGACGTCATCGGGAATCAGTATATGAAGATGGCGGAGATAAAGATATGATTGATTACTTACAGATGTTATGCGACTGCCCGGCGCATTCAGTGTGTCATTTGGTTAATATTGTTACCAATGCTTCGCCCATTAAGTCCAGTGCGCGATCAGGGCATCGTGGACAAATCGATATTGAAAATAGAGACTCTATTAACGGGTGCGGATATAGGGGCAGTCATTTTTGTGAAGGTGAAACGGGCCGCCATCGAGCCCGTTTTTCGTGGTGTCGCGATATAGGTGCGGTGGGAGATCCACGTTGCCTTACGTGGAGAGGCCATTGTGAATAATTCGCCCATTTTGTCAGCATCCTATTTCAGGCGTCGTTCATTATCACTTAGTTCAATTGGATTGGGAGCCGTAATCCTTGCTTATCTGATTTTTTGCGTGAGTGATACATTGCTTGTTTTGAACGATGAGCGCTCCCAAACACTCAAGGCTGTGGCGTTTGGATTGCTTTGCATCGCAATAGTATTCAAGCCACGGTTTCATCGGTCGATTTTTCTCATCGGTCCGCTTCTGTTTTTTCTGCTTATCAGTCTTATGCGGTCCGTCAATTCGGACGCGGGTCTGGAAGAATTTCTTCGATTTTTATTTCCGATTGTCATCACGATTGCAGTCTTCGCATACAGGGACAGGTTGGATACGCTCGTTGCAGTCTTTGTCGCCGTGGTGATAAGCAATGACTTAGCTCAATGCTACTTCTATCTTGCATATTTTACGGGGCTTCCACTACTACTGCCGATACATTTCGATACCGGAATATTCTTAAGGGCGCAGGGCTGGATTGGTTTTTTTTCTGAGTTTAGTTTTACCAACTTCTGCGCATTTATGTTGTGTCGCTGGCTAAGGCCGACAAATCTGTCCAGGAGATCATCTTGGATATTTTTGATTTTTGCGATGCTTGGTTTTTCGTTCAAATTATTTGTGCCCTTGTTGTTCTATCCTCTTATCGTAAAGAAGGCGAAATTACGCGTCTGGATTCTGATGGGCGCGGGGGTAGTTGGGGCAATGATTGCATTTTTTAACGGAATTTTAGATTCGTTTATGAATGTGGCCTTATCAAAATTATCATTCTATGTGACTACCGGAAACTCCGCCCGGGCAGAATCTTACCGGGTCATGTGCGAGTCGCTCATGGGCGGAAATTTTCTCGGCGAGGGGCTTGGAACGTTCGGTGGCCCGGCGTCGGTTCGATATGGATCACCTCTATACAGCAAATATCATTTCGATTGGTATGGGCTGGGCGGAGTACTCAGGACGACAGATACGTTTTATCCGCATCTCTTTGTTGAGATGGGGCTATTGGGGGCTTTGACGTGGCTTCTGTTCGTATTGTTTTACGGTCAGGGCGGGAGGCGAAACATGCCATGGATTTTCGTCGTGGTTGCATTTTGTTTCGACAACCTTTTTTCTATGGCGATTTTGTCCCCGCCGTATGTTTTTTCCGCATTGATAACCATGCATATATTGTCAAGGAAGTGCAGTGGATCGCACTGCTTTCCTGTTGGAGGTTATAAAGGAATGACACAGAGTTCAGGAAGGGAAAATGCATAAAATTGAAAAAAACAAATCCTTGAGTATAACTCGCACAGTCGTTCAGATTGGCCCCGACCCTTACGCGCAGGGAGGAATTGCTGCCGTTATCGGAGGTTATCAGGCGCATCGAGCTGGCTTTGAGAAGCTTGGCTATTCAATGGTTTTTATATCAAGCGGGGCAGGTGCTGATCACGGAGCAATACTCAGGTTTTTTGCCGCATGGTTTCGATTGATCTGGTTGTCTATATGCCACAACGTGCATCTGGTGCAGATTCATACGTCTGTTAAGGGTTCATTGCTGAGGAAGTCAGCATTTGCCGCTACTTGTTTGGCACTGCGAAGGCCATATGTGATGCACGTTCACAGCGGTGCATTCATACCATACTATCAGGCGTTGCCTCGAGCCTTGCGCGTTCTCGTCAGATGGATATTCAGTAGAGCCGCATGCGTTATCTGTCTGTCTGAACATGTGCGTCAGCAATTCGGTCTGACTGGCCTTGTGGCGGCAGAGAAATGTCGTTTGATATATAACGGTATCGAAGATCCTTTGGCGAACCGTGATGAAGTCCCGCTGACACCACAAAAAAAAGCGTGCAGTTCATCAGGAAAGCTGACTATAACTTTTCTCGGAAAGCTAATCGAAGCCAAGGGGCTTCCTACTCTACTCGAAGCTTTGGCTGGACTTCCTGCTTCTGCTTTCGAGTACACACTATTGGTTGGTGGGAATGGGGATATCGCGGCGTTTTCGGAGCAGGTGAAGGGATACGGACTTGGCGAACGCGTCACCTGTCTGGGATGGGTATCCGGGGAGCGGAAAGCTACACTACTGAGTGAGTCCACGATATTCGTGCTTCCTTCCCGTAGCGAAGGTTTTCCAGTTGCACTCGTCGAAGCGATGGCGTTTGGCGTTGCCGTTCTCTCGACCCGGATTCCGGGTGTCGTCGATGCGGTTCGGGACGGAACAGACGGTCTGCTGGTGGAACCGGACGATCCGGATGCACTGCGTAGGGCCTTGATGATGCTTCTTCGTGATACTGAATTGCGTGAGCGCCTAGGCGCATCGGCGCGACAGCGATTTCTTGATCATTTCACGATACTGCAGATTAGTCATCGCCTTGCAGCGATTTACGACGGTGTGAGGTGACTCTGGTGTCTATCCTGACCAGAAGCATAATTGAGGCGACCACTGTCGCAGAAGAGCTGTTGAGCCAAAGCCGGGAGGCAGACTTCTGTGGTTACGATCCGTTTGACGGATTGAATAGCGAAACCTTCGAGCGGCTCGGTGTTGGGCGTTTTCCGCTTGCACGTATTGCGTGGTTACAGTTGCACAAGCGTAGCCCGGTAAACGTGCGTCGCATCGTCGGAGTGCCGAAGAGGCGTAATCCTAAAGGGATCGCACTCTTTATTCTGGGCCTGATTGAGCGGCAGCACTATTTGGACTCTGACGGTGAATTGAGCGAGGCAGTTGCGTTGGGCGACTGGCTTCTGGGCGAGCGTGTCGATCGAGGCGTTTGGAAGCATAGCGCGTGGGGATATCATTTTGATTGGGCGGCGAGAGCCTTTCACGTTCCCCGCGGCAAGCCCAACGCAATCACTACTTGCTACGTTGCGCGGGCACTTTATGGGCTTGGTCAGGCGACTGGAATTCAGAGGTTTACGGACGCTGCTATCGATGCGGGTTTCTTTCTCGACGATTTGTACGTACGTGCCTCGGACGTCAAGTACTACGCGTACATTCCTGGCGAGTCGGCGTTTGTTCATAACGCCAGCTTGTGGTCGGCGGCCCTTGTTGCCGAGACGGCGGTGCGCAAGAGCGACGAGCGACTACGGGAACATGCGTTAAGCGTTGCGCGACAGTCTGCTTCAATGCAGCGTGCGGATGGGGCTTGGGTCTATGGAACACGCTCCCATCATGCATTCATCGATGGGTTCCATACCGGCTACAACCTGGAGGCGCTCGACTCGCTGCAGCGGACACTCGAGATACGAGAGTTTGACGAGACTATCGAAAGAGGAATGGACTACTACCGACGTCATTTTTTTCTTGTTGATGGGACCGTCAAATATTTCCACGATTGTGTGTGGCCGCTAGATACTCACTCCGTTGCTCAGGCAGTTGTAACTCTGGTAAAGGTTGGTAGTAGTGAGGCAGATCTCGTGCTCGCAACCGACGTCCTGTCACGCGCTTACTCAAGTTTATATTTGCCTGAAGGGAAGCGCTTCGTTTATCAGAAAGGGCGCTGGCTCACGAACCGGATTAACTATTTGCGTTGGACTCAAGCTTGGGCGTTTTATGCACTGAGCCTTTACGGTGCTCGTGCTTCCGGGCAGTTAGGAAAATGACATGAATCGCATTGAGTTGTTCCACTGCCCAATGGATGCCATCACGATGGACGAAACTGTCGAATGGATAAGATCCAGGATTGAAGCAAAACAGTTTACTCAACACGTTGTCGTCAATGTTGCCAAGCTCGTTCATATGCAAAGTGATGCAGACTTAGCTTCGTCTGTTCACGCGTGCGACATTGTCAATATTGATGGAACGGGGGTCGTGTGGGCGGCACGCATGCTTGGATACAACGTGCCAGAGCGTGTAGCGGGTGTGGATCTTTTTGAGCAATTGCTTCGGATGGCGGCGGGTCGTGGTCTTCCAGTGTTTCTGCTCGGTGCTACGGACGACGTGGTGACACGTACAGCGGCCGTTGTATCCGAGCGGCACCCGAAATTGAAAATCGCCGGGTACCGTAATGGGTATTTCTGGAGTGACGAAGGAAGTGTTGTTGATGCTATCCGCCAATCCGGGGCTCGACTGCTATTTGTTGCGATTACGTCACCAAAAAAGGAAAACTTCATCAACCGATGGAAATCTGACCTTGGTGTTGACTTCGTCATGGGCGTCGGAGGAACGTTTGATGTAGTTGCCGGCAAGGTTCGTCGCGCTCCGCACTGGATGCAGCGTAGCGGCCTCGAGTGGGCCTATCGCGTTATGCAGGAACCTCGGCGGATGTGGAAGCGTTATTTCACTACGAATAGCAGATTCGCGCTGATGCTGCTAAAAGCGCGCTTGGGATTGTCGACCCGAGATCCAGTGCTCCGGCGAGGAAAATAGAGCGAAGATGAAAAATAGAAAAACATCGCTGACTTTGGTATTCCTGGCGCTCGCTATTGGTGGCAGTTGGTCCTTTGCTGCTGACGACACCTACGCTGTGATGTATCGAAGCGCATGGCGTGAAGGTATTGACCCGCGTTTGACGATCCAGGCCCCCAAGCCTGACGCGATTTCCGTCGGAACGATACCTCAATTTGGCGAGGAGGCCCTTAGAGTGTCGATGCACCGGTCCGATGATTTCAGTACAACGGAGGGGCATGTGCCACGGGCAGAAATTGTTTTCGCGCCTGTCGCCCGCTTCGGGAATGGACACGAGTATGAACTCCGTTGGTCGACGATGATTCCGATGGACTACCTGCTTGATTCGCAACAACCAGAGATCATTACTCAGGTGCATCAAAGTAGCCACTTCGGGTCACCGCCTGTCTCGTTGATTCTGGTGGACGGACGGTATCGGGTTGAAGTCAGAACTGAGCCTGGAAAGCCCATTCACTCATACACATTCGGTGCGCCAGCTGACGACAGGGGGCGCGTCGTGAAATGGATGCTCCAGTATCGTCCGGACGATACTGGAGCGCAGGCACTGACGAACGTGTACAAGGATGGTATGCGGGTGGTTCATAGCGTCGGCGAGCCGAACGCGTTTCCAGGAGAAAGGAATGCCTATTTCAAAATTGGCATCTACAAGTGGTGGTGGAACAGTCGATCCTCTGACGTCAACGATCGTACGATGTACTACGGCAACGTTGAGATAGCGGAACGAGTTCGGGGTCGCTAGCGGACAACCCGAATTCAGTTTTTTCGAAAACCGGGGTGCTAACAGTTGGGCTGTAGGTATTCTCGGTCTTAGCTATTAAGGAGTCTCATGAAACGATTGAATTCATTTGTATGTATCGTTTTCCTTATGCACTGCTGTGTAGTGCATGCTCAAGAAGTTTCGATGCGGTGGACCGATCCTACGACCTCGGTGCTCGGCAGTACATTTACAACAGTCAAACGTTCGAACTGGCAAACTGGGTTGGGAGCGTTATACGGCATTCAAAGTCCATCTGCGGATAATATAACGGTCGTTGATGATCCACTTTTGCCGGAACGCAAGGTCGTTCAGGTGTACATTCGTAGCGACCAGAATTTTTCGCAAGTGGCAAATGGTTCGCCTCGAGCGGAAATGGTCTTCGGAGGAGACCTGAAGTTTGTTCAGGGAAAAGACTATCTGTTGCGGTGGAGTACGTATATCCCGCCGAGCTACGTGTTCGATCCGAAGCTTCTAATGGTTATCACGCAGATTCACCAAAGCCAACTGACCGGCTCGCCGCCGATGGAACTGGACCTGAATGGCAGTAGTTACGTCATTTCAGTGCGCGCGGGTAGTCATGGGACTTATAGCAAACAGATCTGCTGTGCGCCACAGGACCAGGGAAAATGGGTTAACTGGGCGCTGCGCTACGTTCCCGACTCAAGTGGTACCCATGCATCTACACAGTTATGGAAGGACGGCGTCGCTGTCTTTGCGACTCAAGGAGTGCCGAATGCATATCCCGGTGATAACAATGCCTATTTGAAGATGGGTATCTACTTGCTTTCCCTGTTCCAAGGCCTTAATCAAATCACGCTGCTGTTTGGTCCCGTAACAGTTGGTCAACAGTGATTGTGGCGAAGACGTTCAGATGTGAGGACGCATTGGTCTGCACTCTCGTGCAGCGAGGTCTATAGGGGTGCGAACCGACGCCTATTCTTTGCGTACCCCTCACCCCCTCCGAACCAGCAAAAAACTCACCCCAATCGCCCCAAGAAACGCCCCACAGCAGCGATTGAACCACCGCCGAACCTTCGCACGAACCAGCCACTTGCCAAGGTGCATCCCCGCCCACGAGTAAAGCGCGATCGCCACCCATTCAAGCACCAGAAAACTCGCACCGAGCACCGCGAATTGCGGCAACATCGGCTTGGCAATATCGACGAACTGCGGCAAGAACGCGGTGAAAACCAGAATCGCCTTTGGATTGCCGGCAGCCACGAGGCACTCCTGCCGCGCGATCCGCCACAGCGACGCGTCGTCCTGCTGCATCGTGTCGATCGCGGGGGCGTCGCTGCGCCACAACTGTATCGCCAGCCAGATCAGATAGGCGGCGCCCGCCAGTTTGATCGCTAGAAAGAACCACTCGGATGCATGCAACACAACGGCGAGACCGGTTGCAGCCAACACCAGCATCAACGCGAACGCGACAAGCCGGCCGGTGCCGCCGACGAAGGCCGTCATGAAGCCGTGGCGCGCGGCGACGTTAATCGACAGAAGATTGTTTGGGCCGGGCGCGAGGTTGATCGCGAAGCAGGCGGGCAGGAAGAACAGCCAGGCGGTGAGGGACATGACGGCTCGCACGGAGAAAGGCACGGGATTGCGACGAACGGGCGTGCGCGGAGCCGCGGGCGCCTGTAACGCCCCGATTCCGCGATTTCCCGATATTTGCCGATTGTAGCGAATCGGCGAGCCGTGCCGATTCAGTCCGTGCGTTCAATTCACCGATTTGACAAAGCCCGGGTCGCTGATCAGCGCATCGACGCTCAGCTTGACCGTGTCTTCGATGGCGATGGTATTGCTGGTGAATTTGGGTGACTTCTGCCGGACTGTCTTCGTGGTCGAGAACACCACTTTCTGGCTCGCGGCATCGGTCACGACGTAGTGCATTTTCAGTGTCCAGTATGCAGGCGAGCGCGTGTCGTCCACCGTGAACTTCTCGATGCTTCCGCTCAAAACCCTGCGGCCTTCGGTGAGATGAAAACCGGCAATCTGCAAACTGCTGGCGATGCTGTTGCGCACGGCCTCGTTGATGTCGCTTTTGAGCACGATGCCGGTCATTGCCGTATTTTCGATCCGGTTCGGCGAAACCTGGCCGTTGCGCGCCGCCATGTACACGAAGTCGCGAGCAGGGGCGACGCTGAGCCAGCCGGTGGAGTGCGCGGCCGCGCGCGGTGGACTATTCAGGCCGAACCACGACCAGGAGCAGGCAGACAGCATCAACGGCAGTGCTACGGCGCCACAACCCTTGAGCACAGTGGATCTCAAGGCCGGACGCATGGGACCATGCGATTGCCGCTGAGATTGGCTCTGGTGCGGCGACTTGGGCGCTGTGCTGGAAAAAGCGGCGGTCGAGGTCAGAGGGGTTGCCTTTTAAGTTGAGTCATCCCGGTACAGAGCAGCATGGTAACAGCGAGCCGATCCCATTCGTCTTCTTAACAGGATCAGGGGCCGGAATTCGCGACCGATTGAAACGGCCCCGCTCATCATAACGGGCCGTTTCTTCAATAGGCACTGCGTCATTAGAGGATAGCTGCTACCCATGCCGCATCCGCGCGCTCACATCGATGCGCTGGCGGTTGTTCCAGTTGTCTCACGACAATAACCGTCGCGCGTGAAAATCGCGAGACTTGCGCGTCATCTCATGCAGGCCGCTATATCCATCATTACGTATCGATCGGCGTGTGATTTCGGCGAAACTGCGTGGCATAATCTCCCGGCTTTCATTTCTCCAACATCTCGCCCTATGCTGCGCCGCCATCTGCAGAAGATCGGCAGTATCCTCGGATTGCTCGCAATCCTGATGGCAACGCTCGCACCTACGGTGTCGCAGGCGTTGAATGCGCGGGATCGTCTCGACGCGGCGCTGGTCGACCATTGCTCGGCGCAGGCCGACGCGTCGGCGAGCAGTGGCGCAAGTGACTCGCATTCGCTGGCGTTTCATTGGGAAGCATGCGGCTATTGCGGATTGCTCGCACATTTCCCGGTCGTGCCACCGGTGCCGCTTGCCTTCGCGACTCAAGCAGCTTTCGCGCATACCGCTGTCGTCCATGCCAGTGTCAGCGCACCGTCCGTTACGCCGCATCTGTCCGCGCAGCCCCGCGCCCCACCTGCCGCCGTTATCTGATTCCCACCGGTCTGCCTGCATGCCAGGTGTGGCGTGCTTGCGCATGAATGCCGCTGTTGCGACGACGCGTATGCCTGCCTGAGCGCGCAGACCCTCTTTCCTCCGCCACCGGCTTTTATCGCTAGCTAGCAGAGCCTGCGCGTGCTTGCATGCGCACGCCTGTGCCTGCTGGCGCGTGCTTGCCGCGTGGCCCACTCACACGCGTATTCGACCTGATCGAATGCGTGCGATATGCCACATTCAAAAAAGACGCTGCCGCGATGCAGCGCCGGGACCTCATCCTATGTATCGATTCATCAAAAGAAGCGGCGCGCTATCGAGCGCCGCGGTTTTCTTCGCCACGCCCGCGCTTGCGCAGACCAGCAAACCATCCGACGATGCGGAGCCGAAACTATTGGCGCCGGTTGTTGTGCAAGGGCAGGCCGGGCATTCTCTAACGTCCAGCACGCCGGCTCAGCAGAAGCGCAAGCTCGACGAAACGGCGGGTTCAGTGGGCTTTGTGGATAGCGAGTCGTATACGAACACGTATGCCTTTACCCTGCGCGACGTGCTGAAGGACGTGCCGGGCGTGTTCGTGCAGAACCGCTATGGGCAGGAGTTGCGTCTGTCGATCCGCGGCTCGGGGATTGCGCGTTCTTATCACACACGCGGGCTGGAAATCCTGCAGGACGGCATACCGACCAATCAGGCCGACGGCAGCGGCGACTATTATCAGATCGATCCGCTCGCGTTGCAGGCGACCGAGGTCTACAAGGGCGGCAACGGGCTCGCTTACGGGTCTTCGACGCTTGGCGGCGCGATCGATTTTCTGACGCCAACTGCACGCACAGCGGTCGCGCCGAACATCTTGCGGCTCGAAGGCGGCAGTTTTGGCACGGTGCGCAGCAGTGCGCAGTTTTCGCGCGTGGTGGGGCCACTCGATTTCATCGGCACGTTCACGGTCGATCATAACGACGGCTTTCGCCAGCATTCGCGCGGTCAATATGAGCAGTTCAACGCCAACATCGGCTACCGCTTCAGTCCGAACGTCGAGACGCGCTTCTATCTCGGCGCATACATCGTCGATCAGCAATTGCCGGGCACGCTCAGCCTGAGCGATGCGCTGAACAATCCGACCAAAGCTGCCGCTAGCGCGTTGTCAGGCGACCAGGCGCGCAACACACGTACGGAGCGGATCGCGAACCGCACGACGGTGAAACTCGACGTCGGCCAGCTCGACATCGACACGTGGGCCATCCACAAGAGCCTGTATCACCCGATCTTTCAGGTCATCGACCAGGACGGCTGGACCTATGGCGTGGCGCCTCGTTATACGGCAACGCTGAACCTCGGCGGCATGCGCAACGACGTGATTGCGGGCGCACGCTTTTTCGGCGGCAATACGCAGGCGCGGCAGTACGTGAACGTTGCCGGCAATCGTGGCACGCAGACACTCGACGCGTCGCAGAACGCCTACAACTACGAGGCCTACGTCGAGAACCGGCTGTTTTTCCTGCCGACCGTCGCGCTGATGACCGGAGTCAAGGCGCTGCGTGACGTGCGTGAATATGTTGACCACGGCGGCCTCGCTGCCGACCCAACCTATAAATCGGCGAGCCAGACCTACAACGGCATCAATCCGAAGCTCGGTTTGTTGTGGCAGCCGAATCGCGAGATTCAGGCCTTTGTCGACATTACCCGCAGCCAGGACACGCCGGATTTCACCGACCTCGCGCAGTCGTTCGCATCGACTACGCGCTTTACGCCGTTGCAGTCGCAACATGCGTGGACGCTGGAGGTCGGGACGCGCGGCACGCGTGGCGCGGTGAGTTGGGACCTCACGGCGTATCAGTCGATGGTGCGCGATCAGTTGCTGCAGTACACGACGAATCCGGATATTCCGGCCGCTACCTTCAACGCCAACAAGACCGTGTTGCGCGGCATTGAAGCGGGTGCTTCGGTCGATGTGTGGCGCGATGTTTTCAAGCCGGGCTCGGGAGACCGGATTACGCTGTCGGGGCTATGGAATCTGAGCGATTTCCGTTTCAAGGACGATCCGCAGTACGGATCCAACCGGATTGCCGGCGTGCCGGTCAACGTGCTGCGCGCCGCATTGAGCTATGCGCGGCCGGACGGTTTTCATGTGTCGGCGACCGTGGATTGGGTGCCCGCCGGCGCCTGGGCTGATGATGCCAACACGCTGCGCGTGCCGGGATACACCTTGCTGGGCCTGCAAGCCGGAATGGATTTCCGCAATGGCGTGTCGGTGTTCGTCGATGCCAGGAATCTGACCAACAAGCGCTACGTTAGCGATATCAGCACGGTGGCCAATGCCGCTACCGCGAGTGGGGCGATCTTTTATCCCGGGGAGGGAAGGAGTGTTTTTGCCGGCATAAGATACGCGTTCTGATTCTGCGTTTACCCTCTTCGCGAGGAGCGACGAGCGAGGAGGGCAAATGCGATCAGAAGAAACCGGCCTTGCCCTGAGTCATATCCACGAGCGCCAGCCGTGCATCGTCGACCGCGTTGACCGGAAGCCGGATCGTCATCTTCACCAGCATCCCGTAAGTGCTGTCGACGAGTCCATAGCCTTCGGCTTCGATCCATCTGCGCACTTTCGCTTCGTCGGCATAACTCACTTCGACGATCAGCGTGACCTGAGCAATCCGCTCCACCCGTGGCGCATCCAGTAGGGCCGAGGCAATCGCATCGGTGTACGCTCGCACGAGCCCGCCGGCACCCAGTTTGACGCCGCCGTAATACCGCACGACGGCCGCGAGCACGCCGTCCAGATCATGATGCCGCAGCACTTCAAGAATGGGGCGGCCCGCGGTCCCCGAGGGCTCGCCGTCGTCGGACATGCCTGACTGACCGCCCGCCAGCAGCGCCCAGCACACATGCGTCGCGCCGGGATGCTCGTCGCGCAGACGCCGCAACTCGGCCATCGCGGCGTCGCGGTCGGCGACCGGTATCGCATGCGCGATGAAACGGCTCTTACGGATTTCGAGTTCCGCGCTGAGCGGCGCGGGCAGGGTATAGGTGGGCAAGGCTAAGACTTCAGTGGACGGAAAAGTTGCGGACTCATGGGGCGTGTGCATCTCACGCAGCCCCGTGCCCGCCATGGTAACGGATCGCCGACGGCTAATCGGCGAATGTCTATAATCGACTGCTGAACGCGACCCTGTCCAATGAACGAGGCGCGCCACCCAGGAGATGACATGCTCGACCTTTCAACGCTAGGAACGTTTGTCGCCGTTGTACTAGGGCTCTTTCTGATTCCCGGTCCGGCCGTGCTGCTGGTTTTGACGCGCACGGTGCATGGTGGGCGCAAGGCCGGCATACTCACCGGTCTCGGTATCGCCGTGGGCGATTTCATCCATACGCTAGGCGCGGCGGTCGGGCTGTCGGCCCTGCTGATGACCTCGGCACTTGCCTTCAATGCCGTGAAATTCGTCGGCGCGGCGTACCTGGTCTACCTGGGCATTCGCGCGTTGCGCGAGAAACAGGCGAGCACGCATTTGCCGGCGGTCGCGCCCGTATCCGCTTCCAAGGCCTTCTTTCAGGCGATTCCTGCCGAAGTGTTGAATCCCAAGACCGCGCTGTTTTTCCTCGCGTTCCTGCCGCAGTTCGTTCACCCGGAGCACGGCTCATCATTCCTGCAGTTCGCGACGCTCGGATTGATCTTCGTGGGCATGAGCGCGCTTTATACAACGCTGATCGTGCTGACCATTCGTCCGTTGGGCAAACTCGTCAAGCGCATGACATGGCTTAGCCGCTGGCAGAACAAGATTATCGGCGTGCTGTTTATTTCGCTCGGCCTGCGCGTTGCGACGCAAACGCGCTGATTCAGCGGGACCGACCTGGCCGCGCGCCGTGCCTAAGTTCGGGCGCGCGCAGAAATACGCCGGTTAGCTCGGGCACCGTGCCCGAGCTAGATATTCCGCCGCTGCCGCCTCAAGCGGCCTTCACGTGCGTATTCCATCTGGCCCTGAGTGCGCACGGCGAGCTTTTCCTGTGCGGCGCGGCTCATCTGCCGCGTATCGTCGATATCCCCCACACGCAGCACCTCTTGCGCGATCCTTATGCGTAGTGTCATTAATGGCTCGCCGCGCTCGACTAGCGAGCGGTCGGCGGCACGCGCCTGCTGGACGCCGCTGTCGATCAGGTTGCGCAATTCCAGCAACGTGAGCCGTTGGCGCTGGATCTCGAGGATAAGCCGATGAATGGCCTGCTCGTCGCACGTGCGCCACCAGGCGCGCAGTTCAGCGAGCGTGGGAGGGTCGAAGGGAGGAAGGTGCATTGCTCAGACGAAAAGTACTGTATATGCATACAGTATAGCCCGTCTTTTTACGGAAACGCGTAGCGCGTGTCGAGCGAATATCAGCCCCGCCAAAAGGGCGCCGTTACGACGCTCAGCTGAGCGCGAGCATGATGGACGTGGAGACCACGATGATGAAAAGACAGGCGGCAGTCAGTACATCGTACGGATAGTTCATGTCGGGACCATAGCGCGTCGGATGAATCGAGCCATGATAGGTGTAACCGTTCGCCGTGACTGTCAACCATTGCAAAGGCCTGGTTAGCTGCCCGCATCGCCGCATAGCAACGCCACCCCTGCAACAGCCGTGGCCCGCAACGACGCGCGCGAATCGCCCGCGCGAATCGCCCGCGCGGGAGCGCAACGCGAGGCTGTGCAAAATCGCCGACGCGAGCTTCGGGAGACGGCCGGCCTCGATATAACGTTCGAGCGTGGTCAGATACAACGCGCGTTTGTCGCCGGATGCGGCATACAGGCCCGGGTGGTTCATGCTCGCTCGCCACGCGGATTTCTCTATATGAAGCGGGGGCGCAGGCCGGAAAAATTCAGGTCGATACAAAGTCGAAGCAGCTGGCGGATGGTTCGGACTTCTATTCGAACAACGCGCTCGGCCAGATCAGTCGTCGCTTTGCTGGCAGAAACGGCGCCCCGGAATGTGCGACACGACCGCCTGTGCGATTTCGAGTGGCGTGCTTTCCGCGGGCACCACGCGGCGGCTCGACTCGGGGGTGTGTTTCATGGTCCATTCGACGAGCCTGTACGAGCGTCCCCAAGGTGGCTGCAAAGGGTCCGAGACCTTGCACGAGTGGATCTGGCGCACCCATTCGTTGCCGGGCATCGCGCGCAAATACTCGAATACCGTGTCTTCCACCATGGTTTGACTCCTTGTTCGCAGGCATGCTGCCCATGTATCCGCGCGTCGGCGACACCCCCGGAGAAAAAAGCGCCGCCGATGTTCTGGCGGCTCAACAGGGGATGTTGAGTGTCATAGTTACAGGTAAGAATTAAGCCAAACTTAAAAGCCAAACTTAAGCGCGCGACCGGATTCCCGCACTGAGTCCGTTTGCCCGATCGTCTCGTCAAGCCGCTGTTTTACGCGCGCGATGATCCAACCCTCAAGACCTCACAGAATTGGCCGTTATTACAGCGATTGGGGCCGCCGACCTCGCTCCGCCTTCGGGCTCGCATCGATAACGTGACGAATCTCGCTCAAACGCCGCTCTCAGACCGCCTTCGCTCGCTCGTCGATACGGTGCAGCACAATGAGCGCACGCTGCGCCGCTTCCAGAACGTCGAGTTGAGGTTGATCGGCGCTCAGGATTTCACGTCGTTTCTCGACACGCTGTTTAGCCATCTGCCGCGAGAATTCTCGCTGGCGAGCGTCGTGTTATGGCTCGACGACCGTGCGCCGATGTTGCTCGAACTCCTCGAGCCGGGCGCTTTGCATGCGCTCGACCAGGCCAATCTGAGAACCTCGCGCGAAGGTGGTCTCGCCGCCCAGGGGCTATGCGACGCGGGACGCCCGTGGCTGGGCAAGCTGGACGAACTGGATGAAATGGCGCGCCGCGCGTTCTTCGGCGACATCGATACGCCGGCTAGCGCGATCTTGTTGCCGCTAGCCGCCGGCGATACCGCCAGTGGCTATCTATGCCTCTGCAGCGACGATCCCGCGCGTTTTGCCGAAGGCATGGCGACGGATATTCTGGAACGCTTTGCAAGCATCGTGACGGCGAGTCTCGACAACGTCGCACATCGCGAGCGGCTCAAGCAACTCGGTATGACCGATTCGCTGACCGGCCTCGCCAATCGCCGCTACTTCGACGAACGGCTGCGCGAGGAGATCATGCGCGCCGTCCGGTATGGCGTGCCGGTCGCGTGTCTGTTCATCGATATCGACAATTTCAAGCTGATCAACGACACCTACGGGCACCAGACCGGCGACCGCGCGCTGGCGGCGGTGGCGGCCTGCGTGCGGCAGCAGGTGCGGCTGGGCGACACCGTGGCGCGCTACGGCGGTGAAGAATTCACCGCGCTGCTGCAAGGCGATCGGGCCGATGCGCTGACGGTAGCCGAGCGCGTGCGGCAGGCGGTCGAAAAATTGGATTTGCAGGACGACCACGGCGAACGAATTACACTGACGGTGTCGGTTGGCGTGGCGGCGCGCACGATTACCGGCACTCCGGCCGAGGCGGCCGTGCACGGTCACGCGATGATAGAAGAAGCCGATCGGGCGATGTACTGCGCCAAACGCAATGGCCGCAACCGCATCGAAGCGCTGGTGCAAGCGGCCAGCAATAACGCTGCACGCTGACCCTTGCTGCGGCAATGGCAGCGCGCGTAATTGACGGAGCAGCGGAGACCCTCACGCGTCCGGCGGCACGCCCAGCAATTGCAGCGCGCCACCCGTCACCGCGCCGAACACGGGGCCGGCCACCGTGCCTCCGTAAAACGCTTTGCCGGCCGGGTCGTCGATCATGACGGCGACGATTAGCCGTGGATCGCTCATCGGCGCCATGCCGACAAACAGCGCGCGGTAACGGTTTTTCGCGTAAGTGGCGCCGACCTGTTTGCGCGCCGTGCCGGTTTTGCCGCCGATCCGGTAGCCTTCCACTGCCGCTGCGCGCCCCGTGCCGCCCGGACCCGTGGCCATTTCGAGCATCGAGCGGATCGCGCGCGCGGTGGCGGGCGTCGTGACCGCATGGCCTCGGTCTGCGGCCTGCGCCGCGCGGGCCGCACCCGCGTCTCTGTCCGCGCCCTGGTCCTTGCGCAACAGACTCACGTGATGCAGGATGCCGTCGCCGGCGTAGGCGGTGTAGACCTGCGCAATCTGCAGCAGCGAAGTGGACAGACCGTAGCCATAGGCCATGGTCGCCTGTTCGATTGGACGCCAGCGTTTGTACGGGCGAACCTTGCCCGACGCGACACCCGGAAAGGTCAAATCCGGCCTCAATCCAAGCCCGTATTCCTGATACTTGTTCCAGATCGTTTCGGCGGGCAGATTCAGCGCAAGCTTGGCAAGTGCGATATTGCTCGACTTTTGCACCGCTTCGGCAACCGTCATTGCGCCATGATTCGACGTGTCGTGAATCACGGCGGGACCGATCTTGTACCAACCCGGCGCGGTATCGATGATGCTTTGCGGCCGCACCTTGCCTTCGTCGATCGACAGTGCGACGACGACCGGCTTGATCGTCGAACCCGGCTCGAAGGTGTCGACCACCGCGCGATTGCGCAGTTGCCTTCCGGTTAGCCGCGCGCGGTCGTTCGGATCGAAGCTCGGATAATTGGCGAGCGCCAGAATCTCGCCGTTACGCGCGTCGAGCACCACCACGCTGCCGGCTTCAGCATGATGTTTGGCGATGGCGTCCTTCAGTTGGGTGTAGGCGAGTTGCTGAATGCGCCGGTCGATCGTCAGGTGGATCGTGTCGCCGTTTTGCGCGGGTACCAGCGGCCGGGTCTCGGATACCACCCGGCCCAGACGGTCGCGGATCACTTCGCGCTGGCCCGGCACGCCGAGCAGCTGCTCGTTGGCGGCGAGTTCGACGCCTTCCTGGCCGTTGTCCTCGATATCCGTGAAGCCGACCACGTGCGCGGCCGATTCGCCTTCCGGATAAAAGCGTTTCGAATCCGCGATTTGCGTGATGCCGGCGAGGCCGAGTTTGTTCAGATGGTCGGCGGTGTCCGCATCCACCTGGCGCTTGAGCAGCACGAAGGTCTTGTCGCCGTTCAGACGCCGGCGCAGTTCCGCCAACGGCAGGTCGAGCAGCTTCGAAAGCGGCGCGAAGGCGGCTTCGTCGAGCAGCTTGGGAGAGGCCCAGATCTCATAGGTCGCGAGGCTGACGGCGAGCAGCGAGCCATTACGGTCGACGATGCGCCCGCGTGTGGCATCGAGTTCGAGGGTGCGCTGATAGCGTTTTTGCCCCTGATCGACGTAGAAATCCTGATTGACGATCTGCACCCAGAACGCGCGCGCAACCAGCGATGCGAACGCGCTGAACACCAGCAGGATGACGAGTTTCGAGCGCCACATCGGCAGGCGCGCGGCCAGCAAATGGTTCTTCGCGACGGGCGTGTACGGATCATGCGACTGCGATTTCTTCTTTTGGACCATGAGTGCGGTGAGCGAGCAGCGCTCGCGTGGCGGGCTGAAACCGGCAAGGCCGGCGGCCTGTTACGCGTGACTGTCGAGCGGGCTCCTCGAGTGAAAGCCGCACGCGGGTGGCGCGCAGCGGGATTAGCTTGCGCCGCCCGAATCGGCGGCGGTGAATACCTTGAGTTGCCAGCGAAACCGCACGGCCAGCATGCGCACCGTGAAGCCGCCTGCCAGCACCACGATGGAAGCCGGCCCCGGCGCGGCATCGCAGGCTTGCAGGGCCACATACAGTGCGCCAGCGCCGAGCGCGATGCTGGCGTACAGTTCCTCGCGCAGCACGAGCGGTATCTGATTGCACAGCAGGTCGCGCAGCATGCCGCCGCACACGCCGGTGATCGCGCCGGCCAGCACGACGATGGCCGGGCTCACGTCGAGTGTCGCGGCAACATCGCAACCGATGATCGTGAACGCGATCAGGCCGATGGCGTCGACCGTGACAAACAGCCCTTGCCAGTTGCGCAACCATCTGGCGCCGGCCGCGGCAATCGACGCCGCCCCAATTGTAATCAGAACGTAATCTGGATGCGAGATCCATGCAAGGGGATAGTGGCCGAGCAAGACGTCGCGCACCGTGCCGCCGCCCAGAGCGGTGACGGTGCCGACGAGGCACAGGCCGAAGCGGTCCATGCCGCGGCGCATGCCCATCATGGCGCCGGACATGGCTTCGGCGACGATCGCAAGCAGGTAGAGGGAATGGAGCAACATGGCGGCGAGCCTTGGTGGGGCGGCGCTCGCGAGATCAAGGACTCCGCGCATCGGAGCTTGCCGCGAGGCGCGTGTTCGAAAGCGGCCATTATCGGAAGCGGCGGCTCTTGATGAAAATTTCTTAAGCCGAATTCGGCACTGCCAAATTCGGCTTAACTTCGTTGCGGGATCGAGCGAAGTAAGCGTCTGCTGAATGGCAGGGGCTTTATCCCGATCTTTTTGAAGCGGACGTGGCTGTGGCCTGAGCCGTCGCCCCGAGCGCCCACAAAAAAGCCGCACGGACTTGAAAATCCGTGCGGCTGGTTCGTTCGATTAATGCGTCGACTCCGACGCGGCGTGTTAAAGAGGCGCTCTCTGCCTGTTGGGCGCCTTCTTTTTTCTCCGACGTTCTCAGGCCGGCAACGCGAAGCTCGAGATCGCCTCGCGCAACACGCCGACCTGATCCTTCAGCGAATGGGCTGCGGCTGCGGCCTGTTCGACGAGCGCGGCATTCTGTTGCGTGACCTGATCCATTTCGCCGACTGCGCGATTGACCTGTTCGATGCCCGCGCTCTGTTCGCGCGACGCATTGCTGATTTCCTCGAGGATTTCGTTCACGCGGCGCACCGACTGCACGATCTCGCCCATGGTCGAACCCGCGTTGGCGACTAGCGACGCGCCGGCTTCGACGGTGTGAGTGGACGTTTCGATCAACGCCTTGATCTCCTTCGCGGCGGTGGCTGAGCGCTGCGCAAGGCTGCGCACTTCGGCGGCGACCACGGCGAAGCCGCGTCCCTGTTCGCCCGCGCGGGCTGCTTCGACGGCCGCATTGAGCGCGAGGATGTTGGTCTGGAACGCGATGCCGTCGATCACGCCGATGATGTCGCCGATCTGCCGCGAGCTGCTGGTGATTTCGCCCATCGTGCGCACCACGTCGTCGACCACGCGGCTGCCTCGCGTGGCCACATCAGCGGCCTGCCCGGCGAGATGGGCGGCCTGCAGCGCGCTGTCCGCGTTCTGCTTCACGTTGACCGTCATCTGATCCATGCTCGACGCCGTTTCGACGAGCGCCGCGGCTTGCTCCTCGGTGCGTTGCGACAGATCCGTGTTGCCGGCGGCGATTTCGGTAGCGCCGATATTGATGTTTTCGGTGCCCAGACGCACGCGCGACACCGTATCGACGAGACCGGCCTGCATGGTGTGGAGCGCGTGCAGCAGACTGTTGGTGTCGTTCGTGTGTATCGGCACGCGCGTGGCGAGGTTGCCGCGCGCCATGAGTTGAGCCGCTTCGACCGCGACTTCCAGGTCGCCGCCGAGTGTGCGGCGGATGCTGCGCAATACCAGCAGCATGACCGCGGTCGCGATTGCGCCGAGCGTCACGGTGATGACGAGCCAGCGCAGCAGATTGGCGTAGAACGCGTTCTGCACGTCGTCCATGTACATGCCGGTGACGAGATACCAGTCCCACGGCGCGAAGCGCAGCGAGAAGCTGGTTTTCGCCACGGGTTTGTCGCTGCCGGGCTTGGACCAGAGATAGTCGACGTAGCCGCCGCCGTCGTGATTGCCTGCCTCGACGATATCGGTGAAGAGGTGATTACCGGCCGGGTCGGTGAATTGAGTCAGGTTTTTGCCGACCAGTTCCGGTTTGAACGGGTGCATTAGCATGACCGATTGCGAGTTGTTGACGGAGATGTAGCCGTCTTTGCCGTAGCGCATCGCGGCGAGTGTTTCTAGCGCCTGCTTTTTGGCTTCGTCTTCGGTGATTGTGTGTTGCTGGGCTAGGGTGTAGTAGCGGTTGACGATGTGATTCGCCTGGTCGATCAGCGAGGCGAGCTGGTCACGGCGGTCGGAGATCATCGACGCACGGTTTTGCCATGCGCCGAAGCCGCCGATCAGGATCAGGCCGGTCCAGAGGACGGCGATCATTGAGGCTAGTTTTTTGTTCAGAGTCATAGCGGGAGGGGTTTCGCTTTCGCTTGGGCTTTCGCTTTCGCTTTTGCCCGGTGGTCGGTCAAGGGCTCTTTCTGTGTTTCGCTTGCAGCGAGTGGCTTGTCGCTTACTGTGTTTACGGGTTCTTGTTCGTTGCTCCGCAGGGAGGGGAAACCCGTTGTTTTTATTTGTCTGATCAAAAGGGGGGTATGCCGTTGGGCTTTTGGCCTTTCCTTGTTTTGTTAGTGGTGTATTAGCGTTGCCCCTGTGCGGGGCGGCACCTACTTTTCTTTGCCTGCCGCAAAGAAAAGTAGGCAAAAGAAAGCGGCTCAAACCGCTAATTCTTAAGCGGGTCCCCCGCGCAGCCACGGTAGTGGTGCATCTGGAATCCGTGCCCCCGCGCACTCCGCGCTAGTGACAAGGCGCTCATCAGCTCCCACTCCGCACTGCGTGCGTCGCGGACGGGTCTGTCAGGGAAACCAGCGGCTTCGCTTCGCGCAGCGGGGGCCGTCGGCTTCGCCTCGGCGAGATGCCCCCGCTCTGATTGGCCAACCCCACTTTAATGAAATGGCGTGCGTCGCATTCGCGGTGCAATCGCGATCGCTGCCGCGGTTGCGCTTGCAGCAGCGAAGCAACGGCGAGTTAGGGAAAGGCGCAAACGCGATAGCGAAACGGCATCGAGGGAGCAGCGAGGCAACAACGAATCAGGGAACGGGACAAACGGGAGAATGAAACCGCAGCCCGGTGGCAGCGACGCAACGGCGAGCTGGGAAGGGACCAAACCGCGGAAGCGAAAATCCGGCGGCTGGTTTTATGAGCCGGGTATCGGCGCGCGCAGCGCCGCCGGAGGTATGACGGCCTTGTCACTAAAGCCGAATGTGCGAGAACGCAGATTCCAGATGCACCACTACCGTTACTGTGCGGGGGACCCGCTTAAGAATTAGCGGTGTGAGCCGCTTTCTTTGCTTATCTTTCTTTGCGGCGGCAAAGAAAGTAAGTGCCGCCCCGCACAGGGGCAACGCCAATAGACCACTAACAAAACAAGGAAAGGCCAAAAGACAAACACTAATAAACCACGACCGAGGTTAATGCATAAAAAAACAAACACCAACCATATAAACCATAAAAACAAAATAAATAGAAAACGAAAAAACCCACCCCAAACCCCAAGCCCCGCAGGGCCCAATCACATTTCACCACGCAACGCCAAAAAACCCCAACCAGACACTCATCCGCATGAAAATGCAAAAAACAGCACATTTCCCCACTTAACAACAACACCCAAAAAAGGTGAATACAACCATCACTACCAATAAAAACGATTTCAGCTATAGTCGCCATTTTCCAGTCGCCAGCCGGGCAAAAAAGAGCACCAATAAGCCCGCCACCAGGAGTAAAGAAAATGAACGCCCGCGAACCCGCATTCATCCCGGTTTCCCGCAGCGCACGCCTGCGCCAGATGCTCGTCAGCAACGAACTCGAATTCATGATGGAGGCCCATAACGGTCTCTCCGCCCGCATCGTCCGCGAAGCGGGCTTCAAGGCGATCTGGGGTTCGGGTCTCGCGATCTCCGCCCAATTCGGCGTGCGCGACAATAACGAAGCGAGCTGGACGCAAGTCGTCGATAACCTCGAATTCATGGCCGATGCCAGCGATCTGCCCATCCTCCTCGACGGCGATACCGGCTACGGCAACTTCAACAACGTGCGCCGCCTCGTGCGCAAACTCGAACAGCGCGGCATCGCCGGCGTCTGTATCGAAGACAAGCAATTCCCGAAAACAAACAGCTTCATCAACGGCGAAGCCCAGCCGCTCGCCGATATGGACGAGTTCTGCGGCAAGATCAAAGCCGGCAAAGACTCGCAGTCGGATGAAAATTTCTCGATCGTCGCCCGCGTCGAAGCACTCATCGCCGGCTGGGGCATGGACGAAGCGCTGCGTCGCGCGGAAGCCTATCGGCAAGCAGGCGCGGACGCGATCCTGATCCACAGCAAGCTCTCGCGCCCCGATGAAATTCTCGAGTTCGCACGCGAATGGGCGGGCCGCGGGCCGCTCGTCATCGTGCCGACCAAGTACTACAGCACGCCCACCGAAGTGTTCCGCGAAGCCGGCATCAGCACGGTGATCTGGGCGAATCATCTGATCCGCGCGGCAACCTCGGCCATGCAGGCCGTCGCCAAGGAAATTCACTCGAGCGAAACGCTCGTCAACGTCGAAGACAGCATCGCCGCCGTCAACGAAATCTTCCGTCTGCAAGACGCGGACGAATACTCGGAAGCCGAAGACCGCTATCTGTCCAGCGGGCGCTCGGCCGGCTCCGCCATCGTGCTCGCGGCCAGCCGCGGCAAGGGGCTCGAAGCCGTCACCGAAGACCGTCCGAAAGTCATGCTGCCGATCGCGGGCAAGCCGCTGTTGCGCTGGCTCGTCGACGCGTTCAAGAAGCAAAGCGTCAACGACATCACCGTGGTCGGCGGTTATCGCGCCGATGCGATCGACACGGCCGGGATCAAGCTGGTCGTCAACGAACGCCACGCGCAAACCGGCGAGTTGGCGTCGCTCGCCTGCGCGGCCGGCAAGCTCGCGGGCGATACCGTCATCTCCTACGGCGATCTGCTGTTCCGCAGCTACATCCTGCGCGATCTGGTCGAAAGCGAAGCCGCGTTCAGCGTCGTGGTGGATTCGTCGCTGACCGATGCGGAAAACGCCAGCGTGCGCGACTTCGCATGGTGCTCGGCAGCCGACGATCGCGGTCTGTTCGGCAACAAGGTCACGCTGCGTCACGTGTCGAGCGGGCAGGAAGCAAGCTCGGCCATCGCTTCGCAAACGCCGCATGGCCGCTGGGTGGGTCTGCTGAACGTGCGCGGCGAAGGGCGTGAGCGTCTGCAAGCGGTGCTGGGCAAGTTGCAGGCGCGCCCGGATTTCGATTCACTCGACATGCCCGCGCTGCTCAATGCGCTGATCGAAGCAGGTGAGGCGATCGAAGTGCAATACGTGCACGGCCATTGGCGCGGCGTGAACGATCTGGAAGACTTCCGTCGCGCCGGCGATTTCGCGCATGCGCAAGCGCCGTTTGCGGCAGCGGCCGGCGGCAAGACGAACGAAGCCAGCGGAGCAGCGCAATGATCGAGGCAGCACAGTTTGTCGAAGCGGCGCGCGAGCGTGGTTTCGACTGGTATGCAGGTGTGCCGTGCTCATATCTGACGCCGTTCATCAACTACGTATTGCAGGATGAATCGCTGCATTACGTCTCGGCCGCCAATGAAGGCGATGCGGTTGCGTTGATCGCCGGCGTCACGCTCGGCGCGCAAAACGGCCGCCGCGGTATCACGATGATGCAGAACTCCGGGCTCGGCAACGCGGTGAGCCCGTTGACTTCGCTCACGTGGACCTTCCGTCTGCCGCAGTTGCTGATCGTGACGTGGCGCGGGCAACCCGGCGTCGCGGACGAACCGCAGCACGCACTGATGGGTCCCGTCACGCCCGCGATGCTCGATACGATGGAAATTCCGTGGGAGACTTTCCCGACTGAGGCTGACGCGATCGGCCCGGCGCTGGATCGTGCCATTGCCCACATGGATGAAACCGGCCGCCCCTACGCACTCGTGATGCAAAAGGGCAGCGTGGCGCCATATGAGTTGAAAGAGGGCACCGCGGGCGCGCGCCGCGTGCCGGTCGCGCCGCGTTCGCAATTCAAAAACGTCGCGGCGAATGAATTGGCTTCGCGTCACGACGCGCTGCAGAAAGTCATCGCGCACACGCCGCTCAAATCGACGGTAGTGCTCGCGTCGACCGGTTTTTGCGGCCGCGAACTCTATGCGATCGACGACCGTCCCAACCAGTTGTACATGGTCGGCTCGATGGGCTGCGTGACGCCGTTTGCGCTGGGCCTTGCACTCGCGCGTCCGGATCTGCACGTGGTCGCGCTCGACGGCGACGGCGCCGCGCTGATGCGCATGGGCGCCTTCGCCACGCTCGGCGCGTACGGCCCGTCGAATCTCACGCACGTGCTGCTCGACAACGGCGCGCACGATTCGACCGGTGGTCAGGCGACGGTGTCGCCGCAGGTGTCGTTTGCGGGTGTCGCGGCGGCTTGCGGTTACGCGTCGGCGCTTGAAAGCGACGACGTCGGCGTGATCGACGAGTTGTTCGGCACAGCGCCGTCGCCCCACGGCCCGCGCTTCGTGCGACTGGCGATTCGCCGCGGCACGCCCGATGGCCTGCCGCGTCCCACGATCACTCCGCCCGATGTCAAGACGCGCCTGATGCGCCACATCGGCGCCGCTTAAGGAGTCGGTGAATGCTGCTGCTCAATCCGGGGCCGGAGATGCTTACGGAACGCGTGGGCTAGCCAGCCTGGTGGCAGACTCCCGGGCGTCACACCGGATCTTTGTCCGGCGGTCCATCGGGCCGCTGCGGCTCTTCGGTGTGATGACCCGGCGACGGCGGCACTAGCGGATCGGCTTCCGGGTCCCGATTCGGATCGGCGTTCGGATCGGGAATCGGGCTGGTATGCATGTCGTAGCTCATTGCGTCACCTCTTTGAGTCAGGAATGTGCCTGAACGCAGGCCGTTTCCTTCTAGCGTAGGCGATCCAGCACGGCACGCCTCTTACTTTTTCCTGCGACGGCCCGCGCTCAATTGCCAGTAGCGTTCGGCGGCGAAAACGTCGTCGTAGTTGCCGGCGCCGAAAGCGCGTAGCTGGCTTGCGTAAGCGTTGACCGCTTCGCGCTTGAGCTGGAGGCGGCGCGGCAGGTCGATCGTGTGACTCGCGTTCGGATAGTCCGGCGTGGCGACGATGCCGCGTTGCGCGAGGTCGGCGAGGCGCGCCTGCACGACGCCGGGCGTGCGGCGGTGAATCGCGTCCTCATAGGCGAACCATGTGAGGTGTGACAGCCGCGGCAGGATTTCGCAACAGGCTTCGAATACCAGGACGTGATCCTCGTGCCGCAGGCCGAGCGGCATGAGCAGCGTATTCGCGGTCGTGCGGTAGATAGTCTCTTCAAGCGCCGCCGCCAATCGGGCGATCGACGGCGAATCCAGATATTGGCCGTCGCGAAACGGCATGCGCAGCGGAATCGCGTCGAGCACTTCGAGCGCGAGGTTGTCTTCGCGCGTGCGGGCGTGGATGGCCTGATGGGCGCTCGTGAATCCCGACTTTGCATCCCATTCGGTATGCATTTCCTGCGCGGGTGGGGCGGCGAATACGGTACAGACCGCGGCGTCGGGATGGGCGGCGAGTAATGCGCCGCAGCTGAAGACGGCGTCATCGAAATGGGGCGAGACGATAAAAAGGCGTGGGCTGGTTTCGCTCATGGAATGTGTGGAGATTGCGAGACGTGCGGGGCCGCGTTCGAAGCTTCAATCTTGCGCGAGACACACTCGCGGGATCGGCGGCGTCACATCAGCTTAGGCGGAATTGGCGCAGCTTGTGGTAATCGTTGTGAGCGCTGCAAACCGCGTGCCTGGGCGGCCCGATTCTGCGGCGGCTTCCCGTAGAGGCTCACCGTTGTGTCTCTGGCCTATCCCGAACCTGCTCACCTCGAGCGGGCGCGCTGCCCTCCGCCAGTGCCGCTGCGCGGCTGAACGCGCTCGTGATGGTCGCCACGATGTCGTTGCGCAATGTGGCGTCGGCCATTCCTAGCGCATACGACGGGTGCCAGGTCGGCACGATCAGGCGCCCGTCGTGGGCGATGGTTTGACCAAGGTATTCGGACAGATTGACGTGTGCGCCGGTCAGTGTTTGCAACGCCGTCGCACCGAGTGCGACGATGACGCGCGGTGCGACCCGCGCCAGTTCTTTTTCCAGCCAGTACTGACAAGCCTCCAGTTCGCGCCACACGGGTGTGCGATGGACGCGTTGCTGGTCGAGCGTTTCCCATTTGTAATGCTTGACGGCATACGTCAGATACAGCGCTTGGCGCTCGAGGCCGGCGCGCGCCAGCACGGTGTCCAGCAGTTGGCCGGCCGGTCCGGTGAAGGGCTCGCCATGCTGGTTCTCGTCTTCGCCCGGCTGTTCGCCGATCACCATGATCGCCGCAGGTGCGGGCCCGGCGCCCGCCACCGCCTGTTTCGCGTTGCGCCATAACGCGCAGCGCCGGCAGGTGGCGAGCGGGCCGGTGGGTTCCTGCAAGGGTGGCGTCACGGCCGAATACTCGACCGGCGGTTTGCGGGGAACGGTGACAGCCGCGCTTTGCGCGCCGAGACGGCTGCGTTCGCGCGCGAGATGTGCGGGCAGCGGTGGGCCTGCCGGCGGCATTCTCCAGTAACGCAGCGGCACCGGCGACGGCAGGCTGTTGACGGCGTTGCTGTAGTACGCGAGCCAGAGCGCCTCGGTGGGTGTGCTGGTGACGGCTTCGCCACTGAGTGCACCGGCCGCACTGGCCGCGAACGCAGGCGCGGCTTGCTCGCATTGCGCCAGTAACGGCCGGTCAATGCGCAGCAGCATGCCGTTCCAGAACACCGCGCCGTGCGGCGTGGCCAGCATCCACGTGGAATTGCCCATGCTCCCGGCGAAGCGCACGGCGGCACGCTCCAGCAAGTCGTGATGCGGCTCGTACCAGCCGACGAATTCGGGTGGCCCCATCGACGGATCACGCCGTCTGAACAAGGTGAGTGTCAGCAGGTCTTCGGTTTCGCGCTCGATAGTGCGGATGCGCTGATCTAGCAGCGCGCCGTCCGGGTCGCTGGGGTCTAGGACATTGCGCTCGCTGCGCGTCCAGCGCCAAAGGACGCGGTACAGCAGCGCCCAGCGGTCCGGCGCGCGGAAGCACGCCGCCGTTTTCAGCCAGGAGAGCAGTTCGCGCGGAATCACGGGTGTGGCGAGGCCCGGGGCAGCGGCGGCGATTGCTGGGCCGGAGGCACCCGCCGTGGCAAACGCGGATTCAGTAGTCGGCACGCCCGGCGTTGCAGCCCCCGCTTCAGCTTCGGACTCGACCCACTCGACCTGTAGCGGCTCGATACCTTGCCGCAGCAGTACCCGCGCGGCACGCCGCCATGTGGCGAAAGACGGTTCGATCGGAATGCGTTTCATGCTGACGCGCGGCGGATGCGCGCATCGTGATGCGCGTACCTATGCTGCTAAAATACTGTATGGATATACAGTATGCGACAGAACGCCTGCCTGGATCAAGTCGACCGGATCAAGCCGGCGCCGCGGGTGCGTGACATTGCAACGGGGCCAGAGACATACTCGCCGGCCGACGGGTATTTGCGTCAACGGCGCCCGTCACCACGGCACGACCCTTCCGAGGTAGTCGAGGTAATGCAGGCCGGCACGCCCTTCATAAGCCTCAATCGTATTGACCAGGTTCGGAATGCTTTCCCCGATGGTCAGACGCGCCGTAGGACCGCCCATGTCGGTCTGGACCCATCCTGGCGCCATCAGCAGAAGGCTGCGCGGATACTCGGCGCTGCGCGCCGCGAAAGTCCGCATGAACATATTCAAGGCGGCCTTGCTGCCCCGATAGACTTCGTAATTCGCGTTAGTGGCGTTGGTGATACTGCCTTGCCCCGACGACATGACGCCAATCGTTCCAGTCGGCGGGACGAGGTCCTGAAACGCGTCGATGACTCTCATCGGACTTAGCGAATTCGTCACCATCACCCGCACGAATTCCTCGGTTGAGACATCCGCGATTGTTTCCCCATCGTCGTTCTTGACGCCGGCGTTCACAAAGAGCACATCGATACGACGGTCTGCAAGGCGGGTGCGCAGCGCTGCGATCTGCTCCGGAATCGTGATATCGACAGTTTCTACTTCCAGCGCGCCAGCGGAAGCCTCCGCGACATGCCGGAGCTTGTCGGTCGAGCCGGTTCGTCCGGTGGCGATGACCTGGTAGCCGCGCTTCAGATATTCCTCGACCATCGCCAATCCAAGGCCGCGGGAGGCGCCGACAAGGAGGACGGTTTTCTGCGAATGGGTGTTTTTCATGGGTATTCCGGAGAACGAAGCCGCTCCCGAACCTGAGTCTAACGGGAGCGATCCTCGTGGATAAATTGTGCAACCCAATATAGCCATACGCAGGAAAGGGCGGAAGCCGCGCTGAATGCAACTAATATCTGCATCAGACGCCTTATCCCATCTCCGCCGACCACGATTAAAAATGCCTGAACCGGACCTCAATCTTCTTTTCGCGTTAGATGCGTTGCTCACCGAGAAAAACGTGACGCGCGCCGCCCGGTCGTTGCAGTTGAGTGCGTCGGCAATGAGCCGCACGCTGACCCGGCTGCGCACTGCGACCGGCGATCCATTACTGGTCAGGGCCGGGCGCCAGATGGTGCTGACGCCGTATGCCGAGGAGATTCGTGAGCGAACGCAGAACGTCGTTCAGGACGCGCGTTCCTTACTGCGCCCGTCGCCCGCGGCGCTGGATTTTTCAACCCTGCGCAGAACCCTCACGATCCGCGTCAATGAAGCGTTCGTGGAAGCCTTCGGCGCGCCCTTGATTGCAGAAGTGACCGCGCAGGCGCCGTTTGTGCGTTTGCACTTTTCGTCCAAGCCGGAAAAGAACGCGGAATATCTGCGCAATGGCTCCGCCGATCTCGAGATCGGCGTCGTGGAGGAAATGGGGCCCGAAATTCGCGTTCAGGCGTTGTTTCGAGACCGTTTTTTGGGTGTCGTCAGAAAGGGGCATCCCCTCGACCTGAAACAGGAGGTGACGCTCGAGCAATACGCCGCGTTTGGTCACGTCGTCGCGCCGTACGGCCGCCAGACAATCGATTCGCTTGACGCCGCGCTTGCCCAGTCAGGTCTGGAGCGCACGACTGTCGCGGTTGTGCCGAGTTTTCCGGCGGCGCTGGCCGTGGCGCGAGCGTCGGATCTGGTCGCGCTCCTGCCGGAATCTTTTGTGAACACGCAGCCCGGTGCGGCCGTCAGCGTCTACGCGTTCGAGCTTCCCGTGGTGACTGAGGGTTTTACGGTTTCGCAGATGTGGCATCCCCGTTCGGAGAATGACCCGGTTCACCGCTGGCTCAGGCAGCTCGTTCTCAGAATGTGCCGTCAGCAGGTGTCGTCGGACTAAACGTTGCGCAGATCTTCCGGCGTATCTACGTCCCGCAGGATCCCCGGATCGTCGACGTCCAGCCGCATGACCCGCTGCGAGGTCAACAGCGCGCGTGCGCCGGTGTCGCCGTCGAGCGCCATCAGGGCGTCCCGATGCTCGATGCCGAAGCCAACCGGATGGCCGCGCTGGCCCTGATAAAACGGCGCGACGATCGAAGCGCCGCCGTCGAGCGCACGTGCGACGGCTTCGATCGTGGGGGTGGCAATGCGCGGCATATCGGCAAGCGCGACGATCCAGCCCCCGGCGTCGTCGCTGGCTTCGATGCCGGCGGCGAGACTCGCACCCATGCCACGATTGGCGCTCTCGGCGAACACCACGTCACAGCCGGCGTCGTTCAGCAGGCGCGCGAGGGCGTCCGAGCCCGGCCGCACCACGGCCAGCACACGCGAGACGACCCGCAGCAGCCGGTGTGCGGCTTCGTGCGCGACCGGCGTGCCGTCCGGCATCTGCGCGAGCAGCTTGTTGTGCAGGCCGTCCGGGTCGAAGCGTGAGCCGAAGCCGGCGGCGAGCAACACGCCGGTCGCGAGCGAGGCGTAGGCCATGGACGGGCACCGAGAGAAAGGATGTGCCCGATTGTGCGATGCAACGCATCGGCAGGCAAGCGCCAATGTATCGACCGTTATGCGCGCATCGTCCCCATCACCTTGTCGAGTGTCACCGGAAGATCGCGCACGCGCACGCCGGTCGCGTGATACACCGCATTCGCGATGGCCGCCGGTACGCCGGTAATGCCGATCTCGCCGATGCCGCGCACGCCGAGCGAGTTGACGTACGGATCGGGCCGATCGATGAACGTGATGTCGAGCGAACCGATATCGGCATTCACCGGCACGTGATACTCGGCGAGATTCGCGTTGACGAAGCGCCCATAGCGCGTATCGAGCGAGGTCTCTTCCTGGAGCGCCGCCCCCACGCCCCACACGATGCCGCCCATCAACTGGCTGCGCGCGGTCTTCTGGTTCAGCACGCGCCCCACGTCATATACGCCGACCACGCGCGCGACCCGAATCGTGCCCAGATCCGCATCGACATGGACTTCGGCGAACACGGCGCCAAACGAGTGCAGCGAATACTTCTGCCTTTCTTCGCCGGGTTTGACCGTCGCGGTGGCTTCGATCGGTTTGCCGCCTGAGCGCGCGATGATCGCCGCCGCCGGATCGCGTTTGGCCGGTTGCGAACGGCTCACGACCCAGCCGTTCTCCACCGTGATGTCGTCGAGCGCGATGCCGTGCACCGGCGAGGCTACATCGGCGAGCGCCAGGGCGATCAGCTGGCTGCGCGCTGCGTTGGCGGCCTCGCGCACCGCGGGCGAAACGCTGGCCGCCGATTGCGAGCCGCCCGAGCCCGGTGCTTTCGGCAACGACGAGTCGCCGAGCGCGAAGTGGATATTCTCCGGCGCGAAGCCGAGGGCGTCGGCGGCCACCTGGGTCATCACCGTGTAGGTGCCGGTGCCGAGGTCCTGGGTGCCGGAGGCGACCATGGCGCTGCCGTCCGGCAGAATCCGCGCAATAGCTGCGGCTTCGCTGCGGTTGGCCGGATAGGTCGCGGTCGCCATACCCATGCCGATCAGCGTATTGCCGTCGCGCATCGAGCGCGGTGCGCCGGTACGCCGCGACCAGCCGAATTTCTCCGCGCCGATCTGATAGCACTCGCGCAGGGACTTGCCGGACCACGGCTTGTTTTCCTGCGGATCGGCTTCGGCGTAATTCTTCAGGCGCAGCGCGAGCGGGTCCATTTTCAGCGCCACGGCGAGTTCGTCCATTGCCGATTCGAGCGCGAACGAACCGGTTGTCTCGCCAGGCGCGCGCATGAAGGTCGGCGTGCCGAGATTCATCGGCACGATCCGGTGCGTCGTGATCTGATTGGGCACCGCGTACAGCATGCGCGTGACCATGCAGCAGGTCTCGGTCCAGTCTTCGAACACCGACGTGTTCGAGGTACTGTCGTGGCGCATCGCCGTCAGCGTGCCGTCGTGCCGCGCGGCAAGCGTGAAATGCTGTTCGGTATGCGGCCGCGCGCCGACCGGCCCGAACATCTGCGGCCGCTCGAGCACGAGACGCACCGGACGCCCGGTCTGTTTCGCCGCCATCGCGCACAACGATACGTGCGACCACGACGATCCCTTGCAACCGAAGCCACCGCCGATGAATGGCGAAATCACGCGCACGTCGCTCACCGGCATGCCGAAGGTCTTGGCGACCGCCTGCGCCGCATTGCTGACGCCTTGCGTCGAGTCGTAGAGCGTGAGCTGCGGGCCATCCCAGCGCGCCATGGTGGCGTGCGGCTCCATCGGGTTGTGATGCTCGATCGGTGTCGTGTAGACGGCGTCGATGTGGACTGCGCCGCTGCGCATGCCGTCCTCGAAGCTGCCGCGTTGCGTGTCGGTGGTGCGGCCTTGCGGTTTGTCGGGCGCATGTCCGTTCGGCTTCGCCTGTGCGAAATCGAGTACCGCGGCGCTGCTCTGATACGTGATGCGCAATTGGCGGGCGGCGTCGGTAGCATGTTCGAGCGTATCGGCAACCACCACCGCGACCGGTTCGTTGTTGTACTGAACCTGGTTGTCCTGCAACAGCGACAGGCGTCTGACTGCCGGCGGCGCCAACGCGGGCTTGCCGCCATTCGGCAGGCGCGGCGCGTTCTGATGGGTCATCACCAGCAATACGCCTGGCAATGCCTGCGCGCGGCTGGCGTCGATCGACGTAATCGTGCCGCTTGCGATCGTGCTGGTGACCAGCACGGCATGCGCAAGCCGCGCCTCGGGGAACTCGGCGGCGTAGCGTGCTTCGCCGGTCACTTTCAGCAGACCGTCGATACGGTCCATGGGTTGACCGATCAGATTCATGCGACACCTCCGCTGTGGCCCGCGGCCTGATTCACTGCGCGCACGATCGCGCGTTGCGCGAGCTGTACCTTGAACGCGTTCTCGTGCTGCGGCCTCGCATCGCGTAGCGCGGCGGCTGCGGCGTCATGCAACCGCGCCTGTGTGAGCGGCTGGCCGTTGAGCGTCTGCTCGGCGGCAGTCGCACGCCATGGTTTGTGCGCGACGCCGCCCAGCGCGATGCGCGCGGTGCTCACGTGATCGCCGTCCATCTGCAACGCGGCGGCTACGGACACCAGCGCGAATGCGTAACTGGCCCGGTCACGCACTTTCAGATAGTGCGAGTGATCGCTAAACAGAGGCGGTGGCAAATCCACGGCCGTAATCAGTTCTCCCGGCCGCAAGGTCGTATCGACGTCGGGCCGATCGCCGGGCAGCCTGTGAAAATCCGCGAACGCAATCGTCCGCTCGCCTGCGGGGAACGTGACGCGCACGACGGCGTCGAGCGCGGCGAGCGCCACGCTCATATCCGACGGGTTCACGGCGATGCATTGTGGACTCGCACCGAGAATCGCCTGTGTGCGATTGTGGCCTTCGAGCGCCGCGCAGCCGCTGCCCGGCGTGCGCTTATTGCACTGCGTGAAGGCGGTGTCGTAAAAGTAGCCGCAGCGGGTGCGCTGCATCAGATTGCCGCCCACGGTCGCCATATTGCGCAGTTGCGACGAGGCGCCGGCCAGAAAAGCTTGCGACAGCAACGGGTATTGCTCGCGCACCAGCGCGTGATTGGCCGCATCGCTATTGCGCACCAGCGCGCCGATGCGGATACCGCCATCCGGCAGCGTGCCGACCGTATCGAGCCCGCTGATGTGCGTGATATCGATGAGCCGCATTGGCCGCGCCACGCCGCCTTTCATCAGGTCGAGCAGATTGGTGCCGCCGCCGATGAATACCGCCCCTGGCTGCTGCGCCGCGCGCACGGCGCCGGCGACGTCGCCGGCGCGTTCGTAAGAGATCGCATCCATGCTGGTCGCTCCGTCAGGCTTTGGTGTCGTGCAAGCCGCCGTTGCTGCCGGCGCCCGCGCTGTTTTGCCCGCCGCCGTCATGCACGGCGCGCACCGCCGCGACGATGTTGGCGTATGCACCGCAGCGACAGATATTCCCGCTCATGCGCTCGCGGATTTCGTCGTCGGAAAGCTGGGGCGGGCGGCTGCGGACATCGGCGGTCACGGCGCTGGCGGTGCCGTTATGGAATTCGTTCAGCAGGGCAGTCGCGGAACACAGCTGCCCGGACGTACAGTAGCCGCACTGGAACGCATCGTATTCGATGAAGGCTCGTTGTAATGGACTCAGCACGTCGTTGCTGGCAAGTCCTTCCACCGTCGTGATGTTTTCTCCTTCATGCATCACGGCGAGCGTCAGGCAGGAATTGATGCGACGGCCGCCGGCGATGACCGTGCATGCACCGCATTGCCCACGGTCGCAGCCTTTTTTCGTACCCATCAGGCCGGCGTATTCGCGCAGCGCATCGAGCAGGGTTACGCGTGGCTCCAGTTGCAGCGTATAAGCACGACCGTTGACGGTTAGCGTGACTGGCCGGCTCGGCACCGGCGTATGGGTTTCAGCGGGCGGTAGCGCGGCAGGACCGGGTGTCTGGGCCCGCAAATGCGGCGCCGCGCCGACAGTGGCGGCAGCGGCCGCCGATTGCAGAAAGCGGCGGCGTGAAGGTTGAGGTGGTGCGGCGTCGGGCTCGTCGCCCGGATCCTGAAGTTTGTTTCTCGTGGACATGACGATCTGCTGGCTCCATTGAAAGGACAATGCAGGCATGACGACACGTGCGTATCCCACGCCCCGATAGCCGACACGCGGGTGTCCCATGCGCGGGCACTCGAAGTGTCGCGGTTTAATTCATTACACACTCAGCAATTTCGGTGCCGTTGCGAATGCAACAGGTTGTCGACGCGGCGTAAAGCGATTCTTCGTAATCCGGCGACAAGCCGCGGCGAATCCGTTCGAATCGTGGAGGCGCGGCCAGATACGCGGTGGCGCACGTCAGTGACTGACGTTGCGCTTAACGAACGGGAAAGTAAATACGCTTGGGTGGCTTCTTTCTGCGTGTAAAGAGAAAGACTGTTTTGCTTGGGACGAGGAGTCCGCGTGGGGAATTACAGGCGCGGGTACTGCTCAGGCATCAGCCCAGCGGCGCAGCAGATTGTGATAAATACCGGTGAGACTGACCACGGTCGGATCGTTCGAGCCTTTCTCGGCAGCGAGGCGCTGCACGTCGTTGTCGAGTTGAAACAGCATGGCGCGTTCGCCGTCGTCGCGCACCATGCTCTGAATCCAGAAGAACGACGCGATCCGCACGCCGCGCGTCACCGGGCTCACGTGATGCAGGCTCGAAGCGGGGTAGAGCACCATATCGCCCGCCGGCAGCTTCGCGCGATGCACACCATAGGTGTCTTCGATGCAGAGTTCGCCGCCGTCGTAAGTATCCGGCTCGGCAAGAAAGAGCGTGGCCGACAGATCGCTGCGAATGCGGAAGTCGGTGCCGCGTAAGTGCCGGATCGCATTGTCCACATGCGTGCCGAAACCGTCGCCGCCTGCATAGCGGTTAAACAGCGGTGGAAAGACTTTCAGCGGCAAAGCCGCGGAAAAGAACCGCGGATTGCGCCCGAGTGCGTCCTGAATCGCATCGCCCACCGCGCGCGCGGCGGCGGAGCCTTCGGGCAATTGCTGGTTGCGCTTGGCCTGCGCCGACTGTTCGCCGGACGTCGCATTGCCGTCGATCCATTGAGCTGCGTCGAGAACTTCGCGGCATTGCGCGACTTGTTGTTTGCTGAGTACGCCCTGAAGATGCAACATCATGCGTGCACCTTTTCATCGATCTCCGCAGCGAGCGCACGAAATGCAGCCACCGGCGAAGCGGCCAGCCATGCCCGCATTTTCTCGACGAACGCCGCCGTTGCCGTCATCGGCACGCGCCGCAACCATCCGAGTGCGGCGTCGATCTCGCCGCGCGTGGCCAGCAGCCGGGCATAGTTGAACTGGCCGCGAAAGTCGCCGCCCACCGCGGCGCGCCGGTAATAGTCGAGCGCGATGCCTGCGTCGGCATCGACGGCCCAGCCGTCTTCGTAAAAGCTGCCGATATAGTTGAGCGACTTCACGTGGCCTGTCTCGGCGGCGCGCCGGAACCACTGCAGCGCCTGCGCCCGGTCGCACTCCACACCATGGCCTAGCGCCAGCGCCGACGCGTAGTTGTACATACCCCAGTCGAGTCCCGCCTGGGCCGCGAGCCGATACCAGTACACGGCTACCGGCGCGCACGCGGCCGTTCCCCAACCGTGTTCGTAGCAGCGGCCCAGCATGTTCATCGCCATCGGATGATCCTGCCGGGCCGCGTGCCTGAACCACGTCAACGCTTCTTCGGCATTGCGTTCCACGCCGTGACCGTCGAGCAGATACTGGCCGTACACCGCCTGTGCTTCGACGATGCCGTTGTGCGCGGCAGCCGCTACCCACGCGGCGGCGTGGGCAGGCGGCCCGGAGAGGATCGCGGCGAGTTCGTCATGCGACACGCTCGCCAGCGCCTTCAGCGTCACCTGTTCCGTCATGCGTTGCCTAGTAGTGCGCGTTGAGCGTCAGGAAGGCGGAACGGCCGGGTGCGATCGACGCGTAATGCGCCGGGTACGCCTGGTCGTAATACGTGCGGTTGAAGATGTTCTGCACGTTCAGTTGCAGATCGACCTTCTTGTTGATCCGGTACGTGGCCATGCCGTCGAAGCGCCAGTAAGAGGGCACCGCACGCAGATTCGCCGTGTCGCCGTACACCTGTGACATGTAGAACGCGCCGCCGCCGATCGTGAACTTCGGCAGCACGTCGTAGTTGGTCCACAGGCTGATGCTGTTCTTCGGCGTATTCGGGAACTGATGGCCGTTATCCGACGCGGTCTTGCCGTTGTCGCGCAACTGGCTCTTCATGTACGTGTAGCCACCGAACACCTGCCACTTGCTGGTCAGCTTACCCGCTACGCCGAATTCGAAGCCTTGCACACGCTTGTTGCCGACCATCGCGTATTCGTTGTTCGGCAGCGTGACGCGGGCGTTGGTCGTATCGATCTGGAACAGCGCGCCGGTCAGCGAGAGCTGGTTGTTCAGCACATTCCACTTGGTGCCGAGTTCGATGCTGCGGTTTTTTTCCGGGGCGAGTTGATCCGCGTTCGCACCGACACCGCCGCGGCCCGGCGTCAGCGACTGCGTCTCGCTGCCCTGGCCGAGCAGGGCGCCGGCCGGCGTCGACGAGGTTGCAATCGACGCATAGATGCTGCCGTTGGACGCCGGTTTGAAGACTAGGCCGAACTGATAGTTGAACAGCGTGTCGTCGCGCGAGGTGCGCTTGCCGCCGTTGGCTACTGTATTGCGGAAATCGGTCGAGTAATCGTCGACCCGCAAGCCGACGTTGGCCTGCCAGCGTTTGGTGAGTTCGATCGTATCGAACGCGTACAGCGATTTGGTGACGGTGCGCTGCTCGCTCGGATCGTTGGTCTGCTTGACCGAACCGGCCCACGGGTCGTTAGGATTCGGCGACCACAGGCTCGTGCAGTTGTAGCCCGACGCCGCGCCGATACCGTTGGTCCTGCAGATCGCGCCGGTGGCGGCGGCCACGGTGTACGAATCGTTCACGCTGGTTTCACGTGACAGTTCGAGGCCGGTGGTGAAGCTGTGCTTCAGGAAGCCGGTCCTGAACTCGCCGAACAGTTCGGTCTGGTTCGCGAGGCTGTAGACGTCACTGGCACGCGTGTTCGCGCGGCGCCACACCATGCCGTTGACGACGTTGCCCTGGCTGTCGTCCGGCTGCGTCCAGATGTAGTCCTGGGTGGACTTCGTATAACGCGTGGTGTTGCGGATCGTCAGGTTGCTGTTGATGTCGTGTTCGATACGCACCGTGCCGACGTCCGAAGTCGTCTTGCGGAAATCGCGGTCGATCAGGCCGTAAAAGTTGTGGCGGTCCACATTGGCCGGATAGATCGTGTCGACGTTGGCCGGTTTGTTGGTAGTTGTGTAGAAGTACGGAATACCGCTGTCGGGCAGGTCGTCGGTCGAGAGATGATAGTAGCTCGCCGTGACGCGGGTAGGCGTGCCGAGACCGTAGGTGAACGACGGCGCGATGCCCCAGCGTTCGTTATTGACCGCATCGCGGCCGGCCACGTCGTTGTTGTGGCTCATCACGTTCAGGCGGAACGCCGCATGATCGGCCATCTGCCAGTTGCCGTCCGCGGTGAAGCGGCGGTAGCGATCAGTGCCGAGGCCGACGCTGCCATCGGCGGAATTGCCCAGATGCGGGGTCTTGGTGATCAGGTTGATGCTGCCGCCCGCGCCGCCGCGGCCGCCGTAGGCGCCGTCCGAACCCTTGGTCACTTCAACGCTTTCGATGTTGAACACTTCACGGGTGGTCGCGCCGATGTCGCGCATGCCGTCGACGAAGGTGCTGCCCTGAGCGTCGTAGCCGCGAATGAACGGCCGGTCGCCGAGCGGGTTGCCGCCTTCGCCGGCGCCGAAGGTGATGCCCGGCACCGTGCGCAACGCTTCGGTCAAAGTCGAGGCGCCCGTGCTCCTGATCAACTCCTGCGGAATCACGGTGACCGACTTCGGCGTATCGACCAGCGGCGCCGTGAATTTGACCGACGCCGAATGATCGGTCTTGAAGCCGTCATCCAGTTGACCTTGCACGGCAATCGGCGCGAACTGGTTTTCCTTGTCGGGCGGCGTGGTGCCGGGCGTGCCTTGCGCGAGGGCGGGACCTGCCGCCAGCATGCCGCACAGCGTCGTGCTGATTTTGCCGAGCTTCGGTTCGTCGGACCGCAACTTCATTTTTATCCCCGTTGTTGAGTGCAGGCGGCCGGGTAGAGAAGCTGTTCCTTACCCGGGCATGTCATGTTTATTACAAAGTGTTTTCGGCGTGCATTCTATGCAATCCGCTTGTAATTGAGAAGCGTTCTCAACATAAAATCTCGGGGTGCGGGGTGGCATGCGTGGGCCGGCAGATGGAATTGGCGGGTCAATCGGGGAAAATGGAGGGGAAATGCGAGAATTTAGCGACTCTGCGCAGAGGTGAATTTGTTTCTGCGGCGCGATCGGTACGAGTAGCGGGCGATTGAGCCCTTCTGGCCAAAAGGGGCGGCTTACCCACCGTCGTCCTACTGCGCCGCGAGTTCAGCCAGCGTTTCCCGCAGCCACACGAGCGCCGGATCGGCCTGGTTGCGCGGATGCCACGCCGCATACAACGTGAAGCCGCGTGCGTCGAACGGTAGCGCAAAGGTATCGAGCCGATCGGCGTAGCGTGCCGCGAAGCGCGACGGCAGTGTCGACACATAGTCGGTTTTTGACAGCAGTTCCGGCACCAGCGTGAAGTGCTGAACCGACAGCGCGACGTGCCGCTCGCGGCCGAGTTCGTCGAGATGCTCGTCCATGAAACCGTGAAAGCTGCCGCCGCTGGTGGACACCAGCACGTGATCGAGTGTGCAGTAAGCGTCGAGATCGAGCGGAGCGGTGCCGCGCGGGTGTCCCTTGCGCTGCACGAAGACGAAATGCTCGTCGTAGAGCTTGCGGGCTTTCATCGACGGCGGAATCATCCGGTCGGAACCGAGCAGCAGGTCGATCTCGCCGTTCTCGAGCCGCGACGCGGTGATGGGCTGATCGCCCATCACGAACGCCACGCGCACGCCAGCCCCCGCGAGGGCGGGCAAGCGCTCCATCAGGCGCATGCCGAGCACCGCGGTGGCGTTGTCGTGCGCGGCGATCGCGAAGCGCCGCGTGTCGCTCAGTGGATCGAATGCGGACTGGTGGCGCACCACGGCTTCGAGATTTTTCAGCGCGGCATGCAGCGGCGTCATCAACTCCAGCGCCCGCGCCGTGCGTGTCATGCCACGGCCGGTTTCGGCGGGCAGCAACAGCGGATCGCCAAAGATCTGCCGCAAGCGCGCAAGCTGCGTGGAGACGGCCGGTTGGGTCAGATGCAGCCGCTCCGCCGCCCGCGTGACGTTCGACTCGGCAAGCAGCGCGTCGAGCGAAACCAGCAGGTTCAGATCGATGCCACGGAGATCAATCATGTTGATGGGTCACATATGAGTAATTGATTTCAAGAATACGTACCGCGCTTCTACAGTTCAAGCACCGAAACGAACTGAAGGACAACCAAGATGAAAGCCTGGATGCTCGATGAACCCGGCAAGGCGCTGGCCTTGCGTGAAGTGCCGCAACCGCAGCCGCGCCGTAACGCTGTGCTGGTGCGGATGGAGTCGGTGCCGCTGCTGAGTTACACGCGTGACTATGTGGAAGGGAAGTTGGGCTATGCGTGCCCGCCGGGACCGTTTTCGCCCGGTACCAATGGTGTCGGCCGGATCGTCGCGGTCGGCGAGGGTGTGGTGGCATTCCGCGCGGGCCAACGGGTCGCCGTGAATCCCTATCTGATTGCCGATGAAACGGTGCGCGAACCCGCGCAGGCGCTACTGGGGCTCACCGCCATCAGCGCCGACAGCGGCGCGTTGATGGCCGACTTTCCGCACGGCACGTTGCGCGAACTGGCCGAATTCCCGGCTTCGACCGTCATCGCGCTAGATGGTCTGGATCAGATCGACGCCGCCCGTCTTGCGGTGCTGGGCAAATTCGCGGTGCCGTTCGGCGGCCTGAGGCGCGGCCGGCTATCGGCGGGCGAGACGGTGGCGGTCAACGGCGCGAGCGGTTACTTCGGCTCGGCAGCCGTGATCGCGGCGCTGGCGCTCGGCGCGAGCAAGGTGGTCGCCCTGGGCCGTCGGCTCGAGCCGCTGCAAGCGCTGGTCGAGCAAGGCCGCGGGCGTGTGGTGCCCGTCGTACTGACCGGCGACGTCGCGCAAGACACGGCGGCGATTCGTGCCGCCAGCGGTGGCGGCGTGGACCTCGGCTTCGATATGGTCGGCCACGCGACCGATGCGAACGCGACGCTCGCCACATTGCGCAGCCTGCGCCGCGGCGGCCGGCTCGTGCTGATGGGCAGCATGCAAGTGGATTTGCCGATTACGTACCGGGAGATGTTGCAGAACAACTGGGAGTTGATCGGCCACTTCATGTACACGCGCGCTGACTATCTCGCGTTGATTTCGATGGTCGCATCCGGCCAGATCGCACTCGATGCGGTCGAGTTGAAGTCGTACCCGTTTGCCGAGCTGGAGGCGGCAATCGACGCGGCCGGCCGTATGTCCGGCTTGCAATGCACGGTGGTGGACGGCAAGTCGCAGCACGCGTGGGGTTGAGCGTGTAACGACCCGCTCGGCCTGATCGGACCTGCTTGCGGCAGCGTAAAAAAAGCGGCCTTGCTGGTTCACAGCAAGGCCGCTTCGCATCGGACGGTCTCAGTCGATCGGCAGGCGATCAATCGATGCCGTGAAACACCGCGTCGTCCGGACCGAGGTAAGCGGGCGGGCGCCACGCGGCGTCGCGCATCGAATGCTGGACCAGCTTTTCGACGCCCAGCAGTACCGCGAAAATCGCCATCCGCACGGGAATGCCATTATCGGTCTGCCGGAAAATCGCCAGCCGCGGATCGTGATTCAGGTCGACGCTCAGATCGTTCGCGCCCGGCCGGCTGTCGCGCGGCAGCGGGTGCATGATCAACGTGTCGGCACCGCATACGCTGTCCATCAGCGCCTGATTGATCTGGAAATCCGGCGTGTAGCCTTCGAACGATTCGTCGGTGAAGCGCTCTTTCTGAATGCGCGTGGCGTACACCACGTCGGCGCCGCGCAGGCCGGCGGTCAGATCGTGAGTCTGCTCGATCACATGATCGTTGCGTGAAATCTGCTCGATGATGTAGCTCGGCATTTCGAGCATGGGCGGCGAGATCAGCGTGAACTTGATGCCGCGATAGAGCGCCAGCAGCTTGACCAGCGAATGCACCGTGCGGCCGTATTTCAGATCGCCGACCAGCGCGATATGCGCCCCGTCGACAATCTTGCCCAGGCGCGAGAACTCGCGCTGGATCGTGTACAGGTCGAGCAGCGCCTGGCTCGGATGCTCGCCGGGGCCGTCGCCGCCGTTGATCACCGGCACGTTGGTGGCGCGCGCGAATTCGGCCACCGAGCCTTGCTCCGGATGACGGATCACCAGCGCATCCACGTAGCCGCTCATCACGCGGCTGGTGTCGTAAATCGACTCGCCCTTGGCCATCGACGAAAACGTGAAGCCGGTGGTGTCGCACACCGAGCCGCCGAGCCGGCAGAACGCCGCGCCGAAGCTCACGCGGGTCCGGGTGCTGGCCTCGAAAAACAGATTGCCGAGTACCGCGCCCTCGAGCACGCGGGAGATTTTCCGGCGCCGTGCGATCGGCTGCATGATGTCGGCGACGCGAAACAGTGCTTCGACCGAGTCGCGCGAGAACTGATCGACGGACAGCAGTTGCGGTTTGCCCTCGAACAGCATCTGGCTGGCAAGCGACTGCGAGTCTACGCTTTGCGTATGCTTTTCGCCCGGTTCGCCATGCACCACGATTTCCGACACGAAACGCTCCACGATCTCCGGCATGGCGCGCGATTCCTGCGAATCGTCCGGCAGCAGCCATGTGTCGAGTGCGCGGCGCGACACGCCGATACGGCTCGCGAACGCTTCGCGGGTCATGTTCATGCGACGCATCGCGTCGCGTAGGAAGGCTTGTTGTGGGACGCTCATGCGGGCACCTGTCGGAAAAGGGCTGCGTATCTGCTATGTACGCGGTGCGTATATTAGTTTCCCTGTCGCAGAAGTCAAGCAATTTTGCGAGTTTGGCCGGCCCGCTTTGCCAACTCGCGCCGGACGCGGTTAAACTGCGTGTCATGCATTCCGGCCAAACGTTCCGACCCTGCTCGTCAACCGCCGCACGTCTCGCTTCTGCGAGCGTCGTGGCCGCACGCGCGAATCTCGCGAACGTCAACGCCAAAGCCAAAAAACAGCCGCTCATCTGACCGGAGCCGCTGTTCCGTCAGATGTTGCGACGGAACAGCCGGTCAACGCCCCCTGCGGCATTCCCCGTTTTTCCTCCCTCGCACGGCTGATCGGAATCGATACGGTCGTCATCGAGGTAAAAACATGTCTATTTTTTCGGGTATCTGGGTTCCGCTCATCACGCCATTCGCCGACGGCGAGGTGGATCACGCCGCGCTGCGCGCGCTGGTGCGCCGCTATGCCGGCGCGGGCATTGCCGGGCTGGTCGCACTCGGCACGACCGGCGAGCCAGCCGCGCTCGACGACGCCGAGCAGGACGCCGTGCTGGCGACGATTCTCAACGAAGCGCAGACCGCCGGCCAGGGCGCGAACGCGCGAGCGCTGCCCGTGCTGGTCGGCGTGTCGGGCAATCACACGGCGAGCATGCAGGCGCGCATCGGGCAACTGAACGCATTGCCGATCTCCGGCGTGCTGATAGCCGCGCCTTACTACATCCGGCCTTCGCAGGCGGGCATCGTCGGGCATTTCATGGCGCTTGCCGAGGCGAGCGAGAAGCCTGTCGTGCTGTACGACATTCCCTATCGAACCGGTGTGCGGCTCGAACTCGACACGCTCCTGACGCTGGCCGCGCATCCACGAATTCAGGCGGTGAAGGATTGCGCCGGTTCGCTCGACACCACGCTCGCGCTGATTCGCGATGGCCGCCTGCAGGTGCTGACCGGCGAGGACATCAATCTGTTCAACACCCTATGCCTGGGCGGCAGCGGGGCGATCGCGGCTTCCGCGCATCTGCGGCCGGAGCGGTTCGTCGCGCTGTATCGTGCGTTATCGGCGGGCCGCCTCGACGAAGGGCGGCGTATTTTTCATGAGCTCGCGCCATTGATCCAGGCGCTGTTTGCCGAGCCGAACCCGGCGCCGGTGAAGTCCCTGCTTGCAGCGCAAGGCCTGATACGCGACGGCTTGCGCATGCCGATGACGCGTGCCAGCGATGCGCTGGTTGCACGGCTGTGTGAGCTGGACGGGTTTGATCGGAGCGAGCCGCGTCTGGCGGCACGGTGAGCATGAGCGCGGACTCGTCAACTGACCTCTGTATTTGAGATGATGGTTCGTGATGCCAGGCGATAATCGGCCCCCTTTGTCCATTATCGCAACCGGTAAGTTGTCCGGTTGATGCCGCATGCAGTCAGTCCTGTTCGCCGATTTCCCGTCTCGTTTTTGCCTGTTCAACATGCGTGGCGCGTTCAACACACCGCGCGTGTTGAACGCGTCCTGCATCGCCCGTACGCCGCCTTGCGCGCGCCTCATGGCGCGTGCCGGGAGCTGCTGATGTCCTCCATGTTTGGCGCCGGCCGCAGGTTTTCCAGCGGGCCGGTCAGTTTCGTGACGCGCCGCACCGTGCTGACCATCGTGGTTGCGACCGCGTTCGGCGCGGCGGCGCTGGCGCTCGCCGCAGGCATCGCGATCGGCATGCATTGGCCGGCACACGACGCCGCCGGCGAGCAAGTGGCGAACCGTGTCGAGCACGACTATGCGATTGATCAGCTCGGCAAGCTGAACGCATCCGTGGCGCAGATCGAACCGCGCATCGCGCGCCTGACGCTGCAGGTCGACGCGTTGCGCGATTTCGAAACACGTCTGAATACACCGCGGCCGGCGCCGCGCGCACCGGCTACTTCAGCTACCCCGGCCATCCCGGCCACCCCGGACGCCGCCTCCGAACCCGACCTGTCGGCAACCGACGGCGAGGGCGGCCCGTCTTTACCGCCGCGCCGGTGTACGGATGTCATGCCGCAAGCGGCCGGTCATGCCGATGCCGCGCGCACCCGGCAACAACTGGATTGCATCGCGGCGACGCTGTCCGCGCTCGAGCAGCAGACCGCCGACCACGCGATCGCCTACGCTGCCTTCCCCGGCCGCATGCCCGCCGACGGCGCGCGCTTCGGCTCACCGTTTGGCAACCGCACCGATCCGTTCACCCATCGTTTGAGTTTTCATCCCGGCGTCGACCTGGTCGCCCGAACCGGTACGCCGATTCTGGCGGCAGCAGGCGGCCGGGTCATCTTCGCCGGTGAGAAATCGGGCTATGGCAACTGCGTCGAAATCGATCACGGCAACGGCCTAGTGACCCGTTACGGCCACGCGTCGCGCATCGTTGCGCATGTCGGCGATCTGGTGCTGCCGCGCCAGTATGTCGCCGACGTCGGCTCCACCGGCCGCTCCACCGGGCCGCATCTGCATTTCGAAGTACTGGTCAACGGCGCGCCGGTCAACCCGGCCGCTTACCTTGCGCTGTTCGCGCCCCCGCCCCATGGTTGACCGACGCCTCTCCCGCGATGCGGGCCGTCTGACGCAGCGCGCCTACACGTTGCAGCCCGCACGCTCGCCGGCTTTTCGCGCGGCCCTGTGGGTTCTGGTGTGCGCGCTCAGCGCGGCTGGCGGCGCGGCGGCCGTTGTGGCTTGGCACGCGCAGCGCGCCGGCACACCGGCGCTTCAATGCACTGCGGCACCCGCGGATGAAGGCAGCGAACAGAGGGAGCTAGCCCGCGCGCGGCTTGCGTTGGCGCAGGAATCGGCGGCGCGCGCCGCGGTGCAGAAAACCGCGGATGGCGCCGCCGCGGACGTCGCGAGATTGAATGCCGAACTGCAGTTTCTGCGCGGCCAGAGCAAAGCGAAGCCATCCGAGCCGCGCCGCTGACTGACGGGTATGCGGCGCAACACCCCGATGACCCGGCAAGCGGATGACCCGGCAACCGGGCAGGAACAATCAGGCAACAACAGCCAGGCAACAACCAGGCAACAACACCCCGGATCGTCGCCCGGATGGCATCGCGCGACGAACATTTTCATTTTCACGAGGTATTTATGTTCAGCAAGAAAAAGCACGCGGGCATCCAGCAGACGAAGCTCGCCACACTCATCGCCCATGACGTGCGGATCACGGGCGACCTCCTGTTCAGCGACGGCCTGCGCATGGACGGCCACGTGACCGGCAACGTCAGCGGCGAGCCGGGTGCGCAGACGCTGCTGGTATTGAGCGAGCGCGGCTCGATCGAGGGCAACGTGCATGGCTATGACGTGGTGGTCAACGGCCGGATAATCGGCGACGTGATCGCCGATCACTTTGTCGAGTTGCAAAGCGGCGCGCACGTGACCGGCAACATCTACTACCAGCAGTTGCGGATGGATTGCGGCGCCTCGGTGGACGGCAAGCTGGCGAGGCGTGAAGCTGTACAGATTGCGACGCCGATGCTCGTCGAAGTGGCCGATAGCGCGCGAGAGGAACGCAAGGCCGGTTAATCCGTTAATGAGCGATCAATGAGTGGCTAATGCGCGACCAATTAGCGCTTAACGAGCGCCTGACTGGCGGCTAAAGTCATGAACGGGCCAATGCGCCGCCAACAGGGGTTCACAAGCGGCCCGCGCGCCGCGTCAAATCACTCCCGGCAGCGACTGGCGTTGCGTGGACGTGTCGTGACCGAGCACGTCGCCGCGTGGCAGCCGCGAATCGCGCAGAGCCCGCATTTGCCGTGCTCCGGCGAGATGTTCCAGCGCGCCGCGGTCGAGCGTGGCGAGCATGTCGCGTTCGGTGACCAACTGGCGCAAGGCCAGCACGATCAAGCCGACGGTCAACAGCAGATCGCCTGCAAACACCACCGCGTACAGCGCCGAGGTGGTGCGAGGATTGCCGTAGAACAGTGTCATATTGGCCCGGTCCAGCAGGACGAGCAGGAGCGGCACGATGACATTGAGCATCGCGATGATGCTGCCCACGACCACCAGCACACGTGCCGGCCCGAGATGCGGACGGCGCTGGCGGCACACTTCATACAGCGTCGCCGCGCGGCACGGCAGAAAAAACAGCGCCAGCAGCAAGGCGCGGGCGCCCAGCGGCGCGTTCAATGCCAGCATGCTCCCATGCAGCACGGCAAACACGGCCGTGACGGCAAGGCCGGTGCGCCACCGCGGCGCGGCGCCGAACAGATCGCGCGTGCCCGACCAGATCAGAATGCGGCTTAGCAACGCCAGCGTCGCGGTGGCCAGCATCAGCAGGTCGTTGGGCCAGATCTTATGCAACGCGAACGATGCCGTGGCGGTGGCAAGCAGATAAAAGCCGATGGCCCAGAAGCGGAAGGCGCCGACCTGCGCGAACATGCGCGAAAGCGCCGTCGTGATCAGGGCGCTGCACAGAAACAGAATCAGCCATACCGTTTGGAACGTCGCTACGTCAATTTTCATGAAATCTCCGGCCGCCAATCTGTCTGTTCCTGCTTATCGGTAAAACGGGGTCGCGCAGCGGGCAGGGCACGGCGGCGCACACCTTCGCGGCGCGCCCCTGGGCGTTTCGAGCGGGTCAGGATGCTCATGCCGCCATCATCCTCTCACGGAGCAGTTCACTGAAATCGTCGGCGCTAAGCGGCTTGCCTAGCAGGAAGCCTTGCATCTCGTCGCACATCATGGACTTGAGCTTGTCGAGCTGCGATTCGGTCTCGACGCCTTCCGCCACGACGTCCATCTCCAGCGAGTGCGCGAGCGCAATGATTGCGGAGACGATCGCGCTGCCTTCCGGTCCGTGCTCGTCGAGGCCGTTGGTGAAGAAGCGGTCGATTTTCAGTTGCTTGACGCGAAAGCGCTGCAGGTAAGCGAGGCTGGAATAGCCGGTGCCGAAATCGTCGATGGCGATTTCAAAGCCGCTTGCCTGAAACTCGCGGATCATTTCGATGGTTTTAGGCGCGTCCTGCATCGCGACGGATTCGGTGATTTCGAACATGATCTGTCCGCATTGCACGCCTTCCTCCTTGACGATCTCGAGCATCGTCGGGACGAGGTTCGGTTGCGACAACTGGCGCGGCGACAGATTGATCGCCACTTTCATCGACGGCAGGCCTTGCGCGACCCAGCGGCGAATCTGCCGGCAGGTTTCACGCATGACCCAGTAGCCGATCTGTACGATCTGGCCCGAGCGCTCGGCAATCGGCACGAACTCGAGCGGCGCCAGCGCGCCAAGCTGCGGGTGATTCAGGCGGATTAACGCTTCGGCGCCCGCCAGCGAGTCGCCGCTGCCATGGAACTTCGGCTGGAAGTGCAGCGAGAAATGTCCGGCGGTGAGCGCTTCATGCAGTGCACTCTGAATTTGCAGCGTACGCGTCGCGGCTTCGTTCATGCTTTGCTCGAAGAAGCGATAGGTGCTGCGGCCCGCGCGCTTGGCTTCGTACATGGCCGCGTCGGCATGTTTGAGGAGCGTGTCGACGCTGTCGCCGTCGTGCGGATAGAGCGCGATGCCGATGCTCGGCATCACCTGCAGCGGCTGCGAGTCGGTCCAGATGCCACGGCGCATCCGGTCGAGCACGCCTTCGGCGATCGTGCCGGCATCTTCGCGTGAATCCAGATTTTCGGACAGCACGACGAACTCGTCGCCGCCCAGACGCGCGACGGTGTCGCTGGCACGCACGCACAGCAGAAGACGCTGGGCGAACGCGGACAGCACTTCGTCGCCGGCCGAGTGGCCGAGCGAATCGTTAATGGTCTTGAAGCCGTCGAGATCCATGAACAGGATGGCGAACAGCGAACGCTGCCGGCGCGCAACATGGATCGCGTGTTGGATGCGGTCGGTGAGCGTGCTGCGGTTGGGCAGGCCGGTCAGCGTGTCGAGCGTGGCGAGCCGCACGATCTGACCGTTCAGTTTCGATACCGAGCCGATCAGGAAGCTGGTGCGCGCATCGAAACGCGACAACATCAGCGTCACGATCAGAATTGCAAATGTGAACAGGATCACCGAGGTCGCCAGCCATTCCGCGTTCACGCCCTTAGCCGCGCCGCACATGGCGCCGGGCAGAAATTCGGCGGCCGCCATGCCGGTGTAATGCATGCCGCTGATCGCCACGCCCATCACCAGCGCGGCGCCGAAACGTTTGCGCACGACGTGGCGTTCGTCGTCGTTACTGAGTGCGCGCGCCATCCATAGCGCGGCGGTCGAGGCGCCGATCGCGATCACCAGCGAAGCGGCGAACCAGGCCGGGCGGTAATGGATGCCCGGCGCCATCTGCATGGCGGCCATGCCGGTGTAGTGCATGCCGGCAATGCCGAAGCCCATCAGCACGCCGCCGGCTACGAGCCGAAGCGGGGTAAGCCGTGCCTGGGTCGTCACGACCAATGCCAGATACGAGACGCCGATCGCGAGGCCGAGCGAAAAAGCGGTCGTCGCGAAGTCGTAGCCAAGCGGGATCGGCAGCGAAAAGGCGAGCATCGCGATGAAGTGCATCGACCAGATCCCGACACCGAGCGCCGCTGCGCCGCCCAGACGCCACGCGCGACGCAGACGTACCGATGCCAGCATGAAGATGCGGCCTGTCAAATCGAGCGCCGTATAGGACGCTAGCGCCGCGACGAGGAACGAGATTGCAACCAGCCAAAAATTGTATGAGCTCTGCATGTTAAGTCCAACCGCGAAAGGGAAGCGGCTGAACCTGTTATCGACAGTTCGCGGCGTTTATTTAATTAATTTTCAATATGTTAGCGATAGGGCTCGATCACGCCTGGTCTGGCTGCGGCCTGGCGGTAATTGGACCGTTCTTCAAGCCAGGGTGAACCCCTCGTCGAGCCAGCCTGTGACGCCGCCGATCATCAATTTGACGGGCCGTCCCAGTTGCGCGAGACGCAGCGCGCCGCGTGCGGCGCCGTTGCAATGTGGACCCGCGCAGTAGGTGACGAAGAGCGTGTCCGGCGGGTAGGCCGCGAGCTTCGAGGCCACGATTTTGCCGTGCGGCAGGTTCAGCGCGCCCGGCACGTGGCCTCGTTCGAACAGCGCCGGGCTACGCACGTCGAGCAGCACGAAGCCGGGCGTGCCGCTCGCTAGTGCCGCGCTGACGTCGGCGCAATCGGTTTCGAATTGCAGCGACGCCTGGAAGTGAGCGACGGCGGCGGCGCTATCGGCAGCGGCGATAGCGGTGACAGGGTTGGTGGAGGGGGCCGCGGTGTGATCAGGCATGGCTAGGTTCCGGTAGAGAGTGAGCGTGAAGGCATCGCGAGGCGATTCAGGAGCCTTCATTGTCGCGGTACCCGAGCTGCCGGATAAGTGGCGTAATCGTCAATCTCCGGTAACATCACGCCATGCAAAATCATCTCGTTGTTGCACTGGCTTACGATCGGCTCTGTACGTTCGAATTCGGCTGCGTGACCGAACTGTTCGCGCTCGAACGTCCCGAGCTCGGCGTGGACTGGTATCGCTTTGCGGTATGTGCGAGTGAGCCTGGTCCGATTCGCGCCGCCGGCGGCATTACCGTCACCGCGCCGTACACGCTCAAGCTGCTGGATCGCGCCAACACGATTGTGGTTCCCGGCTGGCGCGATGCCGGCGAACTGCCGCCCGAGCCGCTGCTAAAGAAAATTCGCGCCGCTCACGAGCGCGGCGCACGCCTTTGTTCGATTTGCTCCGGCGTATTCGTGCTGGCCGCCGCGGGCGTGCTCGACGGTAAGACCGTGACGACCCATTGGCGCTACGCCGACACCTTGCAGCAGCGTTATCCGCAACTGCGTGTGCAGCCGGACGCGTTATATGTCGACGAAGGACAGATCATCACCTCGGCGGGATCGGCGGCAGGGCTCGACATGCTGCTGCATCTGGTGCGGCGCGACCACGGCAGCGCGGTCGCCAACCGGGTCGCGCAGCGGCTCGTGGTGCCGCCGCATCGCGAGGGCGGTCAGGCGCAGTTCGTGCCGCGGCCGATGCCGCAGGATGAAGGCGGCCGCCTCGCGAAACTGATGGACTGGGTGCGCCGTCATCCGACTTTGCCGCACACCTTGCAGTCGCTGGCCGAACGGGCGGCGATGAGTCCGCGCACGCTGCAGCGGCAGTTTCACGACGCCACCGGCATGGCGCCCTACGAATGGCTGGTGCGTGAACGCGTGGCGATCGCGCGGGAACTGCTTGAGGCATCCACGCCGTTGCCCATGACGCGCGTTGCGGAACTCGCGGGCTTCGGCTCTGAGGAATCACTGCGACGGCACTTTCGCCGTATCGCATTGACGAGCCCAGGCGCGTATCGTAAGAAATTCGGCGTGCAAGCCGAGGCATAGGGCGGCTTGCAAACGGGCCGGTAGACGTAGGTCACGTCCGTGTTGCCGTTCTCGTGTGCGCGTGCCGTTTCAAACACGCGCTTGCCGATGTGAAAAATCATCCGGGGTGCATGCATGGCAAGCGCTTCGATGCGCGCCGCATGAGATGTCGAATACGCGTCACGCCGGCTTCCGCGCGAGCTCAAACGTCACGAAGCGCCATAAGCCGGGCGTTGCGACTGGTTCGCGTGATTGAGCACCCGCACCGGCCGCGTGCGAGGGTTCGCGCAATCGCCGGTTTTCTGTCAGCATCACGGCCAGTGTCCGTGGCAACCCACCTCCAGCGTGTGGCGCATACGGCTGCTTGAAGTGCGTCTTTGAAACGCGTCGTCGCCACCGTCCTCTCTTGCTCATGAACGTCAAAATCACCGTCGCTGCTGCTGCCGTCGTCGTCACTGCTGCCGTTGCTGTGCTTACGCCCGCGCTTGCCGCGGCGCAAACGCAAGCCACCGCGTCGCGCGCCGAACTCTATCGGCGCAACCTGCTGGCGGGCAAAGACGTGCCGTGCCGCACGAACGCGTCATGCGCGGCGTTGGGCGTGGCCGCACTCGAAGCCGGGCACGTCAAGGAGGCGCGAACGCTGGTCGAGATGGAAGCCGCGCTCGCCGAAGCCACCGCCCTGCAGGCCGACGAAGAGAACTCGCCGAAAGCCACCAGTTCGGCGCGGGCCCGCGTGGCGATGGCGCTGGTCCATCAGGGCGACGTGCAATTGAAGCTGGGTGCGCTGCCCGATGCCCGCGCCTACTACCGGACCGCGGTGAGTCGTGGCGGCGAGTACCCTGACGATGCGCTGCTCGGTCGCGCCGTCGCGGCCGCGCGTCAGCGCCTCGAGTCGATCGCCGGCAAAGCCGTGGTGAACGGGGTGCCGCCAAACGGCGCGCACTTCGTCAGCTATATGTTTTTCGGCGCATGGAACAGTATCGAGATCAAGCCGGTGAAAGGGCGGCACGGCATCTACCGGATCGACGGCGACTTCATGTATCCCACGGTGGGCGCCGACGGTCAGCCCAGCGCGAACCTGGGCAACCTGTCGGCCTACGTGCGTTTTTACGACGGTGTGGCGCGCGTGCCCGTGGCCGATGGCGCTGGCGATGCGCCGCTCGACGCCACCGCGAGAATCACCAACCTCGCGGCTTATGACAAACCCGCTAACAAAGCGGCGGACAAATGCCTGATCGAGTTCAGGCTTTCCGCACCGGAGACGCTTGATGTAGAGACGCATGGCTCGCCGATGGAATGCGGTTTCGGCTTCAATGTCAGTGCGAACGGACGTTACTATCTGATGACAGGCTCCTGACGGTTCGCATGCTGCCGGCGGCCAGGCGCGAGTGCGGCGTTGCGCGCCGGCTTCCCGATCCGCATCGCGTCTCTTATGATGCAATGGCTGTGCCCGTTTAACCGTTGTCCACAGCGTTCCCGCCAACGAAACTCTGATAAGAATAACGTTCGTCCATGCAAACCCTCTTCGACTATCCCGCACTCGTGTTCATCATTTCGTTCGTCGCGATGTGGTTGTCGGCGCGCGTCGGCGCGTCGGTGCTACGCAGATTCAGAAAGATCGACGAAGATGCACGCGATGACTTCAGCGTGATTCAGGCCGCCACGCTAACCTTGCTCGCGCTGATTATCGGTTTCACTTTTTCGATGGCGGTAGGCCGCTACGATCAACGCAAAAACTACGAGGAAGAAGAGGCGAACGCAATCGGCACTGAATACGTTCGTGCCGATCTGTTGCCCGCCGCCGAGGCGGCGACCGTGCGAGGCTTGCTGAAGACTTATTTGGACCAGCGGGTGCTGTTCTACACTACCCGCGACGCCGACGAACTCGCCCAGGTCAACGCCGATACGTCGCGCCTGCAAAACGCAATGTGGGCCGCAGTGAGGAACGCCGCCACGGCGCAGCCCACGCCGGTGGCGGCGCTAGCTGTCTCCGGCATGAACGACGTGCTCAACACGCAGGGTTATACGCAGGCGGCGTGGTGGAACCGCATTCCCGTCGCGGCGTGGACGCTGATGGTGCTGATCGGCGTGTGCGCCAACGTACTGGTCGGCTATGGCGCGCGCGGTCTGAAAGCGGGCGCCGGCTTGTTGCTGATTGTGCCGCTAATCGTATCGCTGTCGTTCATGCTGGTCGCCGATATCGACAGTCCGCGCGGTGGCGTGATTCGCGTGAAGCCGCTCAATCTCCATGCGCTCGTGGACTCGATCCGCTCGCCTTGAACCTGTACCGAATCCGCACTGAACCCGTGCTCAACCTGAACTGAACCCGGGTTGAACACATAACGAGCTGGATGAAAGAGAAACCCATGTCCGATATTGCACACACCATTGCCGGCTTCAATACCGGGCGCGATCCTGAGCGGCTCGCGATGAAGTACAAGCTCATGCGCAGCTCGCCATTCGTGTTTCTGCGCGGCACCTGTCATCTGTTCTACGAGCGCCTGCCGCGCGACAAGGCGCTCGACGATGCGCCGCCGGTGTGGATTTGCGGCGATATGCATCTGGAAAATTTCGGCAGCTACAAGGGTGATAACCGGCTTGTCTATTTCGACAACAACGATTTCGATGAAGCCTGCCTCGCGCCGGCCCTTTACGAGCTGGTACGGCTTCTCACGAGCGTGCTGGTCGGTGCAAGCGACCTCAAACTGAGCCGCGCTCAGGCACTCGCGCTCTGCCACACCGCGGTCGATGCGTACGGCGGCGCGCTCGCCTTCGGCAAAGCGCGCTGGATCGAAGCGGAGACTTCCGTCGGCATGGTGCGCGATCTGTTCGACGCGCTGGAGAGTCGCACGCGCGCCCAGCATCTCGACCGGCGCACCACGCTCAAGGGCAAGACGCGCGTGCTGAAGGTGGACGGCAGAAAAGCCCTGCCGATCAGCGACGAGGCGCGGGCCACCGTTACCGCGTTCATGCATCAGTTCGCCGCCAGCCAACCCAATCCGGACTTCTATCGCGTTATCGACGTGGCCCGGCGGATTGCCGGCACCGGGAGCCTGGGGGTAGATCGCTATGCGATTTTGGTCGAAGGCAAAGGCTCGCCGGACGGCAACTATCTGCTCGATCTGAAAGAGGCGTTGCCTTCTTCGGTGACGCCGCATGTGCGCACGCCGCAACCGAAGTGGCACAGCGAGGCGCAGCGCGTGGTTGAAATTCAGCGGCGCAATCAGGCTGTTTCGCAGGCATTTCTGCATGCAGTTGATTTCAACCAGCGTTCGTATGTGCTGCGCAGCTTGCAGCCTTCGGAAGACCGGGTGGCGTTGAGCGCCTGGGACGACAAGCTGCCGCGGCTCGAAGCAGTGATCAATAGCATGGCCGAGTTGAGCGCATGGGGGCAACTGCGTAGCGGCGGCCGGCAGAAGTCGGCGATTGCGGACGAATTGATTGCGTTCGGCAATCGTAAGGACTGGCAATTGCCGTTGATCGAACTCGCGACGCAATGCGAGGCTCAAGTGAACGTCGACTGGAAAGCGTATTGCGAGGCTTATGATGGTGGCGCGTTTAATCTGCCGGCAAAGAAGTCTTAATGGCGGTCACCTTGGGCACTTGGCGCCGTGCCCAGGGCTTTGCATCGATCTTTGCGGCTGCCAGCGCATCTTGTCTTTTTACCTCTAGCGTCGACGGTGTGCAGATCGGATACTCGGCTTATCGACAGTCTGCGGAAGTAGTTCGCGTTGGTTCGATTTGCCCGCCACGGTAATAAGGTCACAGAGGCTACATGTGCAACGACTGTTAACTCCCCGCGAACATCGATTGATTGAATTTCTTATTTCGGTCAATGCTCCTTTGTACGAGGCGGACGCACCTCGCTGGATCAATCAAATTCAAAACTGTACGGTTTGTGAAGTCAACGTTCCCTATTGCCTCTCGATCAGCCACGGCGAGGAAACCTACGAAGGATGGGAAAACTCCCGAACGCTTGCGCGTGAACTGATATCCATTGACGAAGGTGTACCGGTGCTTATCTACGCGATAGCCGATAGAACGCCGGCAGGCTTCGTGCTCGACTCCTTCAATATCGACAGACTCGATGGAGAGCCTCTTGTGGCCTATCCCGAGCCAGGTGACGGGCTAATGGTCGTCGAAGGCAACAAGAGGGTCGGCGGGGCAGATTTGCGCCATCTATATGGCAAGTCGGGTTCGTAACGTGCCTTGGCATGTGGTCCGTCAGCGTAACACCTGAGCGCCGCAGCACAATTCACTTCGAATCGCCTGAGAGTGCTAACAGCCAGTTGAATTGAGGTTCCGGCGACAACGCCAATCCATGCGCCGCGCATGCCAGCCCATGGCCGGGTCATAAAGGAGAAAAATTGTGCAACGGGCTTTAGCGACCCACGAACGTCGACTACTGGAGTTTCTTCTTACCGTGAATAGGCCTTTTTATGGTGCCTACGCTCAAAGGTGGGAAGCCCAGATCAAAACCTGCTTGGTTCATGAAGTTAATGTGCCGTACTGCCTGGCTATCAGTCATGATGAAATCAGATTGCCGAGTGGCGGCTACACCACGCTCGCGCGTGAGTTGATCGGCATTGACGAAGGCGTACCGCTGCTTATCTATGCTTATGCGGTGCAGACGCAGGCAGGCTATGTCCTCGACTCTTTCGACATCGATCGTCTCGATGGAGAGCCTCTTGTGGCCTATCCCGAGCCAGGCGACAGCCTCATGATCATGGAAGCGGGGAAACGCATAGGAGGGGCAGATTTGCGACACGTGTTCAAGGAGTCGGACCTATTGCCGCGCTTTAAGCTCCCGAAAGACCGCCTCGATAGAGAAGCTGGCTAACTATCCTGAGGCAGGTGACGGGGTAATGATTGGCGAGCGAAACAGGAGGTTCGGCTATTCACCTGACGGCCAGGTCGTTTCGCGGACCGGCACGGTTGCCAGGAACGGCAGTCCCTCGATCTGAACGACGCAACACGATACGAGTGGGCTCGATTCGCCCAAGATGAGGAAGGAACAAATGTCAAGACCACTCTCGGCGAAGGAGCATGCGCTGCTCAAGTTTCTGATCGAGGCAAATGAGCCGCTGTATGGTGACCGAACTAATCAATGGAAGACACAGGTTGAAACGTGTCTGGTACGCGAGATCGATTCTCCTTATTTCCTCGCGGTGGTTCACGAAGAAAACATCGAAAGAGCAGGACGCGACTCAATCACACTCGGCTACGAATTGGTGGGCGTCGATCACGGTGTGCCGGTTCTAATCTATGCGGTGGCAATGAAAACCCCCTCAGACTATTTCATTGATATCTTTAATGTGGACCGGTTAGATGGAGAACCGCTGGTTAATTACCCTGAAGCGGGCGACGGGTTAATGATTGTCGAGCGAAACAAGCGGATCGGCGGGGCAGATTTGCGCCATCTATATGGCAAGTCGGGTTCGTAACTTACCACTGCCATGTGGACTGTCAGCTTGACAGCTGACAATCGCCGCACAATTCACTTCAATCGTTCGGCAGCGCCAACAGCCTGTTGAATTCAGATTCACGCGACAACGCCAATGCGCGGCGCATGACAGCGCCGCGCATGCCAGCACTCCCTCCAGACAAACCCTGATTGCTGCGGGGAATTCGCCACTGCTATCGTTCGCTGGTCGTTGTGGAAGCGCTTCCACTTTTGCTTCCAGACTGTTTCCAATCAGCTCTTAAGCGGCTTCCAGCCGGCTTCCGTATCAAGTTTTGCCGTACCCGGTTCAATGACCTCAGCGCAGGAGAGAATCCGTGGCAAACGACGCATCCGCTGCATTCGACACCCTATCCCCAGCAGTTTCCAAGGGCTCGCTCGCCGACCCCTTTACCCCGCCCGCGGACTCCTCGCTATGGCGCAAGAATTTCCTGCTTGGCGCCGCCACGGCTTCGTATCAGATCGAAGGCGCGGTGGATGAAGACGGCCGCCTGCCGTCGATCTGGGATACATTCTCCGCGACGCCCGGCAAGGTGCTGGCTGGCGACACCGGCGCGGTGGCCTGCGATCACTATCACCGGTGGGAAGCGGATATCGACATGCTGGCCTCGCTCGGGCTTGAGGGCTACCGGCTCTCGATTGCATGGCCACGCGTGATGGACGCGGCAGGCAGGCCGAATCGCAAAGGGCTCGACTTCTACAAGCGCCTTCTGAACCGCCTGAAAGAGAAGGGCATCACAAGCTTCGTGACGCTCTATCACTGGGACTTGCCGCAGCATCTTGAGGATCGCGGCGGCTGGCTCAATCGCGACACCGCGTATCGCTTCGCCGACTACACCGATCTGATGAGCCGCGAACTGGCCGGCACGGTCGACGCATGGGCGACGCTCAATGAACCGTGGTGTTCGGCGTATCTCGGCTACGGCAACGGCCACCACGCGCCGGGCCTCGCCAACGGCCGTTTCGCGACGCAGGCGATGCATCATCTGCTGCTCGCGCACGGCCTTGCGATTCCGGTATTGCGCGGCAACGATCCGGCTTCGCAGAAAGGTATCGTCGCCAACATCGGCCGTGGCACGGCCAATAGCGACAGCGCCGCGGATCAACGCGCGGCACATCTGTTCGAAGTCCAGCACAATGCGTGGATTCTCGATCCGCTGCTCAAGGGTGAGTATCCGCAGGATCTGTTCGAACTGTGGCCGGGCACCGAACCGCTGGTGCTCGACGGCGATATGCAGACCATTGCCGCGCCGCTCGACTTCCTCGGTATCAACTATTACTTCCGTACCAATGTTGCGAGCGATGGCGCGCACGGATTTCGCGACGTGCCGCTCGAAGGCGTCGAACGCACGCAGATGGGTTGGGAGGTGTATCCCGATGGCTTGCGCGATCTGCTGACCGGTTTCAAGAAAACGTATCGCAACCTGCCGCCGATCTACATCACCGAAAACGGCATGGCCTCGGACGACAAGGTGATCGACGGCCACGTCGACGATGCGCAGCGCATCTCGTTCCTCAAGCGCCATCTTGCGGCGGTCGATCAGGCGATCAAGGCCGGCGTGGATGTTCGCGGCTATTTTCTGTGGTCGCTGATGGATAACTTCGAGTGGGCGTTTGGCTACGAGCGTCGCTTTGGCGTCGTCCATGTCGATTACAGTACGCAGAAGCGCACGGTCAAACGCAGTGCGGAGTTGGTGGCGAAATTTTTGAAGGAGCGTAAGGCGAGGGTCTAACGGCAGGTGGGGCTGTATGTCGACAGCTTTGCATGGGACCAGAGTGAGCGCTGAAGCGCTAACTCTGATCGACAGCTTTGCATGGGATCAGAGTAAGCGCTAAAGCGCTAACTCTGATCGACAGCTTTGCATGGGATCAGAGTAAGCGCTAAAGCGCTAACTCTGATCGACACAGGAGACGGAATGAATAGCAGAAAAATGATCGCGGCGAGCGTAGTTGCGGCACTGTCGTTATATGGCGTCGTCGCGCAAGCGGAACCGTTGAAGGCCAACGTGATCCACTGGTGGACCTCGGGCGGCGAGTCCGCCGCGATCCGCCAGTTCGCCGATGCGTATAACAAGGCCGGCGGCCAGTGGATCGACAACGCCGTCGCCGGCGCCGATCAGGCACGCTCCACCGCAATCAACCGGATCGTCGGCGGCGATCCGCCCACCGCCGCGCAGTTCAATACGTCCAAACAGTTTCACGACCTGATCGACCAGGGCTTGCTGAACAACGTCGATGAGGTTGCCGCGAAAGAGAACTGGAATAACGTCTTCCCGCAGTCGATCATCGATAGCATCAAGGTGAAAGGACATTACTACGCCGCGCCGGTCGATATTCACATGCCGGCCTGGTTCTTCTACTCGAAACCCGTGTTCCAGAAGGCCGGCATCGCCGCCGAGCCGAAGAACTACGACGAGTTCCTCGCCGATCTCAGCAAGCTCAAAGCCGCGGGCGTGATCCCGCTCGCGCTCGGCGGTCAACCATGGCAGGAAAAGATCACGTTCGATGCGGTATTCGCCGACGTCGGCGGCCCCGATCTCTATCTGAAGGTGTATCGCGATCGCGACCAGAACGCGGTCAAGTCTGACGCGTTCAAGAAGGTGCTCGCATCGTTCAAGCGCTTGCATGACTTCGTCGATCCGGGCTCGCCTGGCCGCAACTGGAACGATGCCACCGCGCTGGTGATCTCCGGCAAGGCGGGGGTGCAGATCATGGGCGACTGGGCCAAGGGTGAGTTCTCGGCAGCCAACCAGGTGGCCGGCAAGGACTTCGGCTGCTTCCCGGGTTTCGGTCCGCACTCGCCGTATCTGGTCGCGGGCGATGTATTCGTGTTCCCGAAAACCGATAACGCCAACGCGATCAAGGCGCAGAATCTGCTTGCCACGGTGATGACCTCGCCGGCCGCGCAGGTCGCATTCAGCGCGAAGAAAGGTTCGATTCCGATTCGTCCCGACGTGGACGCGAGCAGTCTCGACATCTGCGCGAAGGAGGGTATGGCAATCATGAAGGACAAGTCGCGTCAGTTGCCGAATCCGGAAATGCTGCTCTCGCCTGACACGCAGGGCGCGTTGATCGACGTCATCACGAACTTCTGGAACAAGAACCAGTCGGTCGACGACGCGCAGAAGGCGTTTGCCAGTGCGTTGAAGAGCTAGGCGCCCGCCATGCACGCGCTCAAGCTGCAGGCCGCTGACTCGAGGCATCGCAAAGGGCCGCTGAAAAAGCCGCTTAAAAAGCGTTTGCCTATAGCGGTATGGGTGGCATTGCTGCCGATGGTCCTGACCGTCGTGTTCGCGTATCTCGGCACGATGGTCTGGACCGCGCGCGTGTCGCTGAGCAACTCGCGCACGTTTCCTTCCGGCGATTTCGCGGGCTTCACGCAATACGTGCGGCTGTTCAACAACGACCGTTGGTTGCTGTCGCTGCAAAATATCGTGATCTACGGTGCGTGCTTCATTGTTGCGTGCATGGTGATCGGTTTGTTGCTGGCGATCTTCATCGATCAACGTGTGGCGGCTGAAGGCGTGTTGCGCACGGTGTTTCTCTATCCGTATGCCATGTCGTTCGTCGCCACCGGTCTGGTCTGGCAGTGGATCCTGAATCCTGAACTGGGCGCGCAGGCGGTGTTGCACAAGCTCGGTTTCGTGCATGCGCGCTTCGACTGGATCGTCGATCAGGACTGGGTGATCTACACCATCGTCATCGCGACGGTATGGCAGGCATCCGGCCTCGTGATGGCGCTGCTGCTGGCGGGCTTGCGCGGTATCGACGACGAACTGTGGAAAGCCGCCCGTATCGACGGAATTCCGCGTTGGCGCGTGTACGCGAGCATCGTTGTGCCGATGCTCGGGCCTTCCATGTCCACGGCCTTTGTGCTGCTCTTCGTGATGGTCGTCAAGCTCTACGACGCGGTGGTCGCAATGACGCAAGGCGGCCCCGGCACGGCGAGCGAAGTGCCCGCGAAATTCATCATGGACTACCTGTTCGGCCGCGCGAATATCGGTTTGGCATCGGCCGCGTCGATCGTGTTGCTCGCAACGGTGCTGGCGATCCTCGCGCCGTTCTTCTATGCCCGCAGCCGCGCTGCGTTGCGCAAGGAGGTGTGATGAACACGCTGAGTCCAACCCTGAAAGGCGGCACGCCGAGCCATAGCCGCCGGCGCCGCCGGACTTTTACACCCGCGCGTTTCGGCGTCTACGCGTTTTTGCTTACGGCAGCGTTGTTTTTCCTGCTGCCGCTGTATGTGATGCTCGTCACGTCGGTCAAACCGATGAGCGAGATTCGCCTCGGCAATCTGCTCGCGTTCCCCACGCATTTCACGCTCGACGCATGGCGCGCCGCGTGGCAATCGGCCTGTACCGGGCTCGATTGCAACGGCATTCAGGTCGGTTTCTGGAATTCAGTGCGTATCGTCGTGCCGAGCACGGTGTTATCGATCGCGGCCGGTGCGGTCAACGGCTACGCGCTGTCGTTCTGGCGGCCGCGCGGGGCCGGCGTGCTGTTCGGCGTGCTGCTGATGGGCGCCTTCATTCCTGTGCAGGTGATGGTCTATCCGCTCGTGCGCGTGCTGGCGAGCGTGCATCTGTTCAGTTCGCTGCCGGGCATCGTGGTGATACACACCATCTTCGGCATGCCGGTGATGACGCTGCTGTTTCGCAACTACTACGCGTCGATTCCGCAGGAGCTGTTCAAGGCGGCGCGCATCGACGGCGGCGGTTTCTGGCGTATCTTTTTGCAACTGATGCTGCCGATGTCCACGCCGATCATCGTCGTGGCGGTCATCATGCAGGTGACGGGCATCTGGAACGACTTTATTCTCGGGCTGGTGTTCGCCGGCACAAAAAATCTGCCGATGACGGTGCAATTGAACAACATCATCAACACGACTACCGGCGAACGGCTCTACAACGTCAATATGGCGGCGACCATTCTGACCTCCATGGTGCCGCTAGCGGTCTACTTCATTTCGGGCCGCTGGTTTGTGCGCGGCATTGCGTCCGGCGCCGTCAAGGGATAGGGGACAGGGCGGTAAGGTATGACGAAGCTGGCCAGTTTTGAAACGTGGAGGCACATGCAGTGGCAAATGCGATGACACACCCGGCAGCAGGCGCGGCAGATGTGGCAGGTGCGGCGGGCCTCGGCGACGTGGCGGATGCGGCGGGGCTGGCGAATCCGGCCAATGTATCGGTGCGCAACCTGAAGATCCAGCTCGGCGCGAATACGGTGATCGAAAATCTCGATCTCGACGTGCGTGCGGGCGAGTTCGTGGTGCTGCTCGGACCCTCGGGCTGTGGCAAATCCACCTTGCTGCACAGCATTGCGGGCCTGATCGACGTGACCGGCGGCAGCATCGAAATTGCCGGCGAGGACATGACCTGGGCCGACCCGAAAGATCGCCGCATCGCGCTGGTGTTTCAGTCGTATGCGTTGTATCCGACCATGAGCGTCGAGCGCAACCTGTCGTTCGCGTTACGCATCAACGGCACGCCGAAGGCGGAAATCGAACGGCGCGTCACGCGGGCCTCCGAGATGCTGCAACTCGGTCCGCTGCTCAAGCGCAAGCCGGCCCAGCTCTCTGGCGGGCAACGGCAGCGCGTCGCGATTGGCCGTGCGATCGTACGCGAGGCCGACGTGTTCCTGTTCGACGAACCGCTGTCGAATCTCGACGCCAAGCTGCGCACTGAACTGCGGCGCGAGCTCAAGCAACTGCACCAGCGTCTGGGCGCGACGATGATCTACGTGACTCACGACCAGGTGGAAGCCATGACGCTCGCCACACGCATGGCCGTGATGCGCGGCGGCGTGATCCAGCAGTTCGGCACGCCCGGGGAAGTCTATGCGCGGCCGGACAATCTGTTTGTCGCGACGTTTCTGGGCTCGCCCGCGATGAATCTGCTCAAGGGCACACTCGAAGTGCGCGATGGGTCGCTGCACTTTTGCAGCGCGAACTTGCGGTTCGATGTGTCGGCCTATCCTTTCAAAAACCTGCCGGCGGATCGTCTGCCTTGTGTGCTCGGCGTGCGGGCAGAAGACGTGCGGGTGAGCGAACGCGTGGATTCGGGCACGGCAATGAGCGAGCGCGCGAACATTTCACTGATTGAGCCGATGGGCAACCACCGCGTCGTCTGGCTCGATTATCATGGCGTGCAGATCGCGTCGATCGATCAGACCAAGACGCCGTTGGCGATAGGAGATGCCGCGGCGTTCTCGTTCGACGGCGCGCATATTTCGCTGTTCGACGAGGAGGGCGGCGCGCGTCTCTAGTGACCGGACGCGGCGTCGTTGAATACAACAGGCTTGACGGAGAACCGCGTGGCAACACTCAAGGATGTCGCGGCACTGGCCGGCGTGGGGATGTCGACTGCGTCACGCGCCATTTCCGGTAAGGGACCCATTTCAGCCGACGCGGCCGCCCGTGTAAAGGCCGCGATCGAAGCACTGAATTTCCGGCCATCGTCGATCGGCCGCGCCATGGCGACGCAATCGCTCGGCATCATCGGCATTTTTGTGCCGACTTTCTTCGGCTCCTACTACGGCACGATACTCAAGCAAACCGACACCGAACTGCGCGCGGTGCGCCGTCACGTGGTGGTGGCGACCGGGTGCGGGGAAGTGTCGCCGCGTGAGCAGGCGATCGAGGCGGTGCGCTTTCTGATCGGCCGCGATTGCGACGGCGTGGTGGTGATCAGCCACGATCTGCACGACGACGATCTGGACATGCTGCATCGCATGCACCCGAAAATGGTGTTTCTGAATCGCGCGTTCGATCAGTTGCCGGAGGCGTCGTTCTGCGCGGATCATCGGCGTGGCGGTGAACTGGCGGCACGCACACTGCTCGATCATGGGCACCGGCACATCGCGGTGATATCCGGGCCGGCCAGCGCTTCGGACAACCAGACCCGGCTCGAAGGCTTCTTCGCCGAACTGTCGCGCGAAGGCATTGCGCGGGAGGACGTCACGCTGATCGAATCGGACTTCTCGCCGGAGGGCGGCTATGCGGCCGCGCAGAAACTGCTCGATTCGAAGCGGCGCTTCACGGGGCTATTCTGCGCGAACGACACGATGGCGGTCAGCGTGCTGGCGCGCTTTCATCAGGCGGGCATTGCCGTACCGGACGACGTTTCCGTGATCGGCTACGACGATGACTATTCGGCCGCTTATGCCGCGCCGGGACTGACCTCGGTGCATATCCCGACGGCGGAGCTGACGCAGAATGCCGTGCGCTGGCTGGTCAATCAGTGCTACGGGACTTCGTGGGAGATCACCCGCGAGTTTCCGGTGAGCGTGACGATGCGGGAATCGGTGGGGCAGGTTCCGGGTACGCTGGCGCGAGGTACGGGGTCCGCTTACGTTCCGCTACGCAGCGACTGTTCGTAGCGCAGGCGCGCTTCTTCATCGAGCCGGGTGTCTTCGAGTTCCTGTAGCACGCCTTCGAGATCGATCGGCGTGGTGTCCTGTTCGACACGGCCGGTCAACTTGGCATCCACGTGCAACGCGCCTGCTTCGTACAGCGACCAGATTTCCTTGCCGTAGCTTGTGTCGAGCAAGGCGGGCGCGAAACGGCCGAAGTACGTGGCGAGGTTGTTCACGTCGCGCTCCAGCATGGCCGGCGCTTCCAGATTGCCGGCGGCATCCACGGCTTGCGGCAGATCGATGATCACGGGGCCGTCCGCCGCGAGCAGGATGTTGTACTCGGACAGATCGCCGTGAATCATGCCGGCGCACAGCATGCGCACCACCTGGTTGAGCAGCAGCGCGTGCAGTTCGAGCGCGCGTGCTTCGGTCATCTCGACATCGTTCAGACGCGGCGCGACGTCGCCGTCCGCATCGGTCACCAATTCCATCAGCAACACGCCGTCGGTGCAGATGAACGGCTGCGGCACGCGCACGCCCGCGTTGGCAAGCTGAAACAGCGCGTCGACTTCGGCGTTCTGCCACGCCTGTTCCTGTACTTCGCGGCCATAGCGGCTGCCTTTCTCCATGGCGCGCTGCTGGCGGCTGTTCTTGACCTTGCGGCCCTGCTGATAGGACGCGGCCTGGCGGAAACTGCGCTGTTTGGCGTCTTTATAGACCTTTGCGCAGCGCGTGGATTCGCCGCTGCGGACCACGTAGACGGTGGCCTCCTTGCCGCTCATCAACTGCGAAATGACTTCGTCGATCAGGCCCTCTTCGACCAGCGGGAGCAGACGTTTGGGTGTTTTCATGCGGCCGCCGTGGAGCGGTGGGCGGCTGATCGGCCGTACGCGGCCGATTTGAGGGGGAGAGGATGCGGGATTCGGGTCATGCCGGATTATAAGGGGTATGAGGATATGTGCTCGAACGCAGGCAGTGAGGTGCCCGTTGCGACCGACTGGCCTCGCACATGTGGGTCGCCATTCGAGCGCATCACACCTGAAATACAGATTCCATTCGCTGTATTTCGGGCCGGGGCAGATTCAGAGCCGCGGCTTCTTCACGCCATGTATTGACGGCGTGTCGAACGTCCACAACGATGCGACGTGCCTGCTTGTCGTCGAGCCGATAAAACTCAGCCGTTCCGATCACGGTTTCGAGATCCGGCAGGGCGCTCATGGCGTCCAGCGTGAGCGCGTGTTCCCGCTTGCCGGGATTTGGATTCATATCGAATGCCGGCGAGAGCCTCCAGCCCGACGCTTCGCGAATGAAGCCGTGATTGCGAAGATGATCGTCCCGGTTTCCCACGAGCACGTTGAAGACAATCCTTCGGAAGAGTTGGGCGAGATCTTCGTCGATATGACCTTGCGCGCCGTTGCCGGCGAGGTATTCGGCAATGTCCAGATAGCTTGCATCCGACTCGCCATCCTGACGTTCGAGCAAGGTCATGGCGGAGGTGTACATGCGCCGGCTGCCTTGACGGCGATCGAATCGTTCGACGCAGAACGTGCCATACCGTACGCCATGCGCACCGACGTACCTGAGCTCGGACTGCGGCACCCAGATGCCGGCTTTGCTCGCCAGCCGGTGAGTGAGGTATTCCCACGCGCCGATGTCGTAACGGTCGTCTTTGGCTGGGAATTTGGCGATCCAGAGATCGTTGCCCAGGCTGGTGAAGTTGGCCTTCGGGCGAGCGCCGCCGAGCGATGTGCCGGGAGCGATCAGCATGGCGAGCCACTGCTCGTATTCGGGCAACTTTTCGACCCCCGCCTCTTCAATGCGCAAGCTGATATAGGCGAGGGTGGCAAGGTCGGTAACGGGTGGAGCGGCGTCGGCGCTGTTGTCAAGAAACCGGTCCTCTACATCCCGAAACCGCAGCGCGCCGACGCGCGTCAGATCGTGTACGCCCAGCAGAAAGTCGAGTTCCTGCAAGTTACGCATGGGTCTGTCCTCGCGATCCGCGGTAGCGGCTTCGCGGCGCTCCATCAAAACGCGTCCCCAGCGATCAGGGGCCGAGTCCATGAATACGCCGAATGCGACAGACTTCGCCGGCGGGTATTGCTCATGGGCCCATAACTCGAGGCGCGGGTCGAGCATGAATGCGTTGCGACCGTCGAGCCAGCTCTGCGCATAGGCAAACGCGGCAGGCAAGTCGGTACGCGCAGTCTGGCGGTACAACGTGCCGACCTGTTGCATGTCGCTCAGTTCGGCTGCGTCGAGGAATACCTTGTATGTATCTCGAGGTTTATTACTGACCATCAGACCTCTTCGGGTGAGCTTTATCCGGCGGCGCGGTTTTGATCGGCGCGGTGCTGGGTCTTTCCGTACGTGGTTTTCGCTGGCCGGGCAACTTGAGATCCTGGAGCTTGCGGCCGAGTTCGTCGTCGCGGGCGACGGAGTCCACGTCCTTGTCGAGGCCCAATACACGAAGCGCTCGCATGTAGGTCCCAAGCGCAATATTCGGATCGCCTTTCTCGAGGCGGCTCAAGGTGTCGCGCGAAATGCCCAGCCTTTCGGCGAACAGAACCGTGGAAAGTTCACGCCGCAGCCGGGCCAGTTTTAACCGCTCGCCAAGAGCGCGCATCTGTTTCTCGACCGACGGAAAGGGGCGTTGAAAGGTACGTGGCATGTCGGATAGATTAGGCAAATATCCTATATTTGTCAAAAGTATCGGACAAGACGACTTGGATCGAAATGATAGGAGGGTTGGCGATATCAACCGGATCGTATTTGATGTGCATGATACTTCAGGCAAAAACTTGAAATTTGACTAAAATATCGGACAAATTTAGGGCTGCGGCAGTGACCGGGTCATTCCTTCGACCCCGTTCATACTTCTTCGGCAGCCACCGTCCCCTTCAACAACGGCCCGATTGCCTGCTCGATGCAATGGACGAAATACTCCGCCGGACGGGTCAACTGCGACTCCTGCGGTGACAGCAAATACAACTGCAGCGGCGGTGGCGCGACCGGCAGGGCGAGGCGCACGAAGCTCTGTCCGAGCAAGGTTTCTTCGAGCGAATGCGTGGTCCACGCGAAGATCGCATCGGTGCTGACCGTCAGACTGTAAAACAGCGCGTATGAGGTACAACGCGTGATGCGCCGGGGCGGCGCGAGTCCGGCGCATTCGAACATCGCGCGGATGAAGCCCGGATAGTTGTCCGTCACGTCGGTGTGAATCCACTCGGCTTCCTGCACCGCTTCGAGCGATGCCGCGCCGGCATACGGACTCTGTGCGCGCGTCACGAATACGGTCTCGAACGAGACCATCCGCTTCACGCTACCCAGATCGCTCACCGGCCGGGCGAAGGCGGCGAACGCAAGATCCAGTGTGCGATTGCGCAGTTGCTCGTGTAACTGGTTGAAGCCCAGCTCGCGAAACTCCAGCGTCACCATCGGCCAGCGTTTGCGAAATTCGACGAAGGCCTCGGCAAGCCCGGTCGTGCCGACAATCGGTGTGATGCCGATCACGAGGCTGCCGTCGCGCAAGCCCTTCAGATGCGCCATGTCTTCCTCGGCGCGTTCCATCTCGCGCACCACGGTGCGCGCCCGGCTCACCAGCGCCGCGCCTTCAGCCGTCGGCACGACGCCCCACGGGTTGCGCTCCAGCAGCCGCACGCCGAACTCCGTCTCCAGTTCCCGTACCGCCTTCGTGATGGCCGGTTGCGTCACGTACAGCGCCTTGGCCGCACCGTTGATGCTGCCGGTCGAGGCAATCGCAACCAGTGCTCGCAGATGATGAATTTTCATGATGCGGAATATAGCACTGCTGGTTATGCACATCAAAATTTGTGCTTTTTTGTTTTCGGGCCGGATCTTTACGCTTGGCTTCGACGGTTGCGAAACGACAACCGGCTTAATCGGAGCAAGACGAATGACGCAGGCTTTTCCCCAGCTTCTCGCCGAACTGCGCGAGAACGAGCACGAATTCATTTCGATTCGCCACGACATCCATGCGCATCCCGAACTGGGCTTTGCTGAAACGCGCACTGCGGAACTGGTCGCCCGTAAGCTCGCCGAGTGGGGCTATGACGTGACGACGGGGGTCGGCGGCACCGGCGTGGTGGGCCAGTTGCGGCGCGGCACGTCGAAGCGCACGCTCGGCTTGCGCGCCGACATGGACGCGCTGCCGATCCAGGAGGCCACCGGCCTGCCGTACGCGAGCACCGTCGCGCAGACCATGCACGCGTGCGGTCACGACGGCCACACCGCGATCCTGCTGGCCGCCGCGCATCACCTTGCACGCAAAGGCGAATTCGACGGCACGCTGAACGTGATCTTCCAGCCTGCGGAAGAGGGCCTGGGCGGCGCCTCGAAGATGATCGCGGACGGCCTCTTCACGCGCTTTCCATGCGACCAGGTGTTCGCGCTGCATAACGCGCCCGGCTTGCCGGTCGGCCATTTCGCGCTGCGCCACGGCTGCATGATGGCGTCGTCCGATTCGGTGACGATCACCGTGACCGGCAAGGGCACGCACGGCGCGATGCCGCAGTTGGGCTGCGATCCGATCGTCGCGGCGGCCAATATTGTGCTGGCCTTGCAGTCGATCGTCGCGCGCAACATCGAGCCGACTCGCGCGGCCGTGGTGACGGTCGGCGCGATCCACGCCGGCAGCGCGCCCAATGTGATCCCCGAAACCGCAACGCTGAAACTTTCAGTGCGCGCGCTCGATTCGGAAACGCGCGACACGGTCGAAGCGCGGATCCGCGGCATCGCCCAATTGCAGGCGCAAACCTATGGCGCCACAGCCGAAGTCGACTACCGGCAGATCTCGCGGCCGCTCGTCAATCATCGCGGCGCGGCCGAACTCGCGATCGAAACCATCGAAGCCCTTGCAGGCCCCGAGGGCTACACGCTAATGCCCGATGCGGTGATGGGCAGCGAAGACTTCTCGTGGATGACCGAAGTGGTGCCGGGCTGCTATGTGGTGCTCGGCAACGGCGTCGACTCGCAAGGCGGCTGCGCGGTCCACAACCCGGAATACGACTTCAACGATGCGGCGCTCAGCTGGGGCGCGGCTTATTTCGTCGGACTCGCGGAGCGCTGTTTGAGCGTGTCCTGAGCGTCAGATATCAATCGCATGTGAGGAGCAGGGAGACCCATGAAAAAATGCATCGCAATGAGCGTGGCAGTGCTGACGCTCGGGACCGGCACGGCGCACGCCGAGCCGTATCAGGCAACCTTGCTGGCTGCGTTGCCGGAGTTCAATGGCAGCTTGCGCGAGGGCGTGGCGCTGTACGGATCGGTGGATATGGGCATCAACTATCAGACCGTGGGCGGCAAATCGCTGGTGCAGACTCAGAGCGGCGGCGAATGGACCTCAAAATTCGGCATCTTCGGACGGGAGGATCTGGGCGGTGGTCTGCGCGCCGAATTCAATCTGGAGAACGGTTTTCTGGCGAATAACGGCGCCATGCAGGACAGCACGTCATTCTTCAATCGCGAGGCTTGGGTAGGGCTGAATTCGTCGACTTATGGCCGGCTGCGTTTCGGCAAGCAGATCGGCACGGGGCTGCCGCTCTTCGTCGACGTGTTCGGCACGGTGGGCACCAACTCGGCTTATACGTGGCTCGGCACCGCTGTCGTGCAGACGCCGAAGGGCTTCGGCTACAACAGTGACCTCGGCGCGGGCGCAACGCAACTGGCCGCGCGGGTGAACAACGCAATCACGTACCTGTCGCCGACGTTTGCAGGCTTCAGCACGGAAGTGATGTACGCGCCGAGCAATGTGGCGGGGCAGTCGCCTGCCGCGGCGGCGCAGGGTGCGCTGTTGCAGTGGTATGACGGCAGGACTTACGTGACGGGCACCTACAATCAGGTGTGGGGCGCCACGGGAACAGGCGGCACGAGCACTGTGCGCAACGACCTGTACGGTCTCGGCGTGGTGGTCGATACCGGCAAGATCGTGCTGTCAGGCGCATTCAACCAGTATGCGCCGAGGCTAGCCAACGACGGCATCGCGCGTGTCTATACGCTCGGCACGATCTGGCCGGTCGGGCGCAATGCGTTCCGGGCTTCGGTGGTGTATCGCGATACATCCGGCGTGCACGACTCGGCAAACAATCCCGCGAAAGATTCGGCGTTCGGCGTGATGCTCGGCTACGACTACACCCTTTCCAAACGCACGGGCCTGTATGCGCGCGCCGGCTTCATCCGCAACTACGGCATTTCCACGGTACTGCTGAACAATAATCCGCTGCCGACACAAACCGGCAGCACCGCGCCGGAATTCGGGACGACGCCGGTCACCATGTCGCTCGGCATGTATCACAACTTCTAGGCGTACGGCTCCCCATGAATGCAATCCAACACACGGCAGGCGTCGTCGCGAACAACGCGGCAGCGCAGCGCGCGTCGCGCCGGACCATCTTCGCCGCGGCACTCGGCAATGGCCTCGAATTTTTCGACTTTACGGTCTACAGCTTTTTCGCCGCGCTGATCGGCAAGTTGTTTTTTCCGGCCGGTAGCGAGCTCGGTGCACTGATGATGTCGCTGGCGACGTTCGGCGTCGGCTTTGTGGTGCGGCCGCTCGGCAGCATCGTGATCGGCGCGTATGCCGACCGCGTGGGCCGCAAGCAGGCCCTCGTGCTCACTGTTTCGCTGATGGCGCTCGGCACCGGCATGATCGGCCTCGCGCCGACTTACGCGGCGATCGGTCTGGCCGCGCCCGCGATCATCGTGCTGGGCCGTTTGCTGCAAGGCTTCTCGGCGGGTGGAGAAGTGGGTGCTGCGACCACCTTGCTGATGGAGTCGGGCAGCGCGGGCCGGCGCGGTTCGCTGGTGAGCTGGCAGATGGCCTCGCAGGGCGGCGCGGCGCTGGTCGGCGCGCTGGTGGCGGCAACGCTCTCGCGCAGCCTGTCGCACGAAGCCCTGCTTGCATGGGGTTGGCGCGTGCCGTTCCTGATCGGCCTTCTGATCGGTCCGCTCGGTTTCTATCTGCGCAAGCATCTCGACGAGACCTTGCCGCCCGCGCATGCGGTGACGGCGGCGGCCCGCAAGTCCCGCATCGAATGGCGGCAGATCGTGGCGGGCACGATGCTAGTGATCGGCGGCACCTCGTCGATGTATGTGATCGTATTTTTCCTGCCGTCGTTCCTGACGATGACAACCGGCATGCCGGCGGCGGTATCGTTACTGGCGGGTTGCACCGCGGGCCTCGTGCTGCTGATCGGCTCGCCGTTCGCCGGCCGGCTCGCGGACCGCATGCCGCGTCGCAAGACCTTGCTGTACGCGGTGTCGGTGGTGTCGCTGGTTGTGCTGCTGCCGGCGTTCTATGCGATCAGGACCTGGCCGTCGATTTATATCGTGGTGCTAGTCGTATTCGTGCTGATCGGCTTGATGACGCTGTCGAGCCCGGCGGGTTTCGTGCTGATTCTCGAAGCGTTCAAACCCGAAGTGCGAGCAACGTCGCTCGGCATCATCTACGCGTTGGGTGTGACGATTTTTGGCGGTTTCGCGCAGTTGATCGTCAGCGCGTTGTGGCGCATGTCGGGGAGTTTTTATGCACCGGCCTGGTATGTGCTGGCCTGCGGGCTGGTGAGTTTCGCCGGCATCGTGCTGTTCAAGGAAGCGAAATAGGAGTGCGCAGTGGTGCGGGCGCCAGCCAATGCTCGCTTCGAGTCGTTGGAAGCGGTCGTCTAATTGTCGGGCCGCGAAGCTGAACGTGACCTATATGCGGTGTAACAGATTTGTAGGTGAGTGAAGGTTTGCGCGTCGTAGCGCCTTGTGCCGGGCGCGCGCTCTATTGCCCTGTTTGCCGCGTTTTCCGGCGTATTTTCCGGCACATTTTTGGGCGCGTTTTCGCAAGCGGCCCGCCATTCGGCAGTAATTTTGTTGTAATGGTCCGCAATAGTGTGTTGCGTTTTCCCTCATTCAATTCGCGCCGCAATCGCTTAAACTTGGCGGTAACAATATGTTACGGGGTGCGAGATGTTGGCCGTGTTCATCATCGCTTGTCCGATCTGCATTGCCGCGCTGTTCGGTTTCGCGCGGCGTGTGGATCCACTGACGGGGCAGTTCAGGCGTTAAGCCGAAGTGGATGGTTGCTGTGGCGGATTCGGAGCCTGGGGTTCGAAGCCGTCGCATTGGTTTTGCCATTTTCTTTAGCCGATCAACGCTCCAATCCTTGCCTTTACGTGCCGAGTCGCGGCACGATGCGCGATAAACCTAAGTTCGGGGCACGATCGCGCATGCGGGATTTTCTGGCAAACATCACTTCACGCCTTGGCCTGCTGAAGGGCGTCCTTCCGTTGAGCCGTGCTGCGGCGGCGCGCGATGCGCTGGCCGGCGTGCAACTGGCGTCAATGGATATTCCGCAAGTGCTCGGCTACGCGCGCATTGCCGGCATGCCTGCCGTTACGGGCCTTTACACCGTCTTTCTGCCGCTTATCGCGTTCGCGTTCTTCGGCGCGTCGCGGCACCTCGTGGTGGCTGCCGATTCCGCCACCGCCACCATTTTTGCGAGCCGGCTCTCGACCATGGCGCCGGCTTCGAGCGCTGAATATGCGGCGCTCGCCGGGATGGTCGCCTTGCTCACTGCTGCGCTGTTGTTGATCGCGCGGATCTTCAAGCTCGGCTTTCTCGCTGATTTCCTTTCGCGCACGGTGCTGGTCGGTTTCCTCGCCGGCGTCGGCGTGCAGGTCGGCATCGCGATGCTGGGCGACATGCTCGGCATTCCTGGGCATGCCGCCACCAGCGTCGGCCAACTCGCTCTGGCGCTGCGCGAGTCGGCGCAGATCAATCTGCCGACGCTCGCCATTTCAGTGCTGGTGGTTGTCGCCATTCTGGTTTGCAAGCGCTTTCTGCCGCGCGTGCCAGTGCCGTTGATCGCGGTGGTGGCGGGCATCGCGGCCAGCGATATCTACGGTTTCGCGGCGCACGGTATCGCCGTGCTGGGGCCGGTGGCCGGCGGCTTGCCGCCGCTGCGCATGCCTTCGGTTACCTGGCAGCAACTGCTCGATCTGCTGCCGGTCGCGGCTTCCTGCTTCGTGATGATCGTCGCGCAAAGCGCCGCCGCGAGCCGGGTATTCGCTGAGCGTTATCACGAAACCGTCGATACCAATGCTGATCTGCTGGGCATTGCCGCCGCCAATGCCGCGGCGGCGTTTTCCGGCGCGTTCGTGGTGAACGGCAGTCCGACGCAAACCGCGATGGCCGATCGCGCCGGTACGCGCAGCCAGTTCGCGCAGCTTGCGTTCGCCGTGGTGGTGGTTGTGGTGCTGCTGTTTTTCAGCCGTTTTTTGCAGTACCTGCCGCACTGCATCCTGGCCAGCATCGTCTTTACGATCGCTGTAGGGCTGATCAATCTGACGACGCTGTTTTCAATTCGCCGCGAAAGTCCCGGTGAATTCATGCTGGCCGTGTTCACCGCGGCAGCCGTGGTGTTGATCGGTGTCGAGCACGGTATTCTGGTGGCGGTCACGCTATCGTTACTGCGGCACGTGCGGCATAGTTACCGGCCGCACACCATGATTCTCGCGCCCAGCGAAGGCGGTATCTGGGCGCCGGTGCCGGCCGCGCCCGGACTTCAGACCGCGCCGGGCCTGATCGTCTATCGCTTCGGCGCCGATCTGTTCTACGCGAACGACCACTTTTTCGTCGAGAACACCCGCAGCCTGATCGATCACGCGCCGAGCCCGGTGCACTGGTTCGTGATCGACTCCGGCGCGATCACCGACCTCGACTATTCGGCGGCGCGTTCGGTCGGCGAATTGTGCGAGATGCTCAAGAAGATGGGTGTCGACGTGATCTTCGCGCGCGTAAACCAGTACCTGCGCTCGGATATGGAGCGGCATGGGATCACGCCGATTGTCGGCACTGACCGCATTTTTAGCACCTTGCACGAAGCGTTGCGCCTGGCAGGCGTGGAGCAGCCGGGTACGCGCAAAGACGCATCGTAACGAAGGACTACGAGGAGGCGTGATAAACGCCTGTTTGGTCAGACGCGGCGGGTCGGCTTCAGAGGGAGGGCTCTTCGTCGGCAAAGAAGTAGCCGACGAAAAAGCATGCGCCCGCAAGCAGCGCGCCGAGCACGGCCACCGTATACGCGAGCGCCGTGCCCTGCCAAAGACCATCGAACCACTGGTGAAGCTCCGCCATCAGCACCTGAGCGGTGCCGCCAATGCGCTGCAATTCGATCTGATAGCGCGGGTCCGCGATGCTGTACATGGAGACGGCGCTGTCGGGCGCTGGCGCCATTGCGTAGATGATCGCAGCGGCGACCAGACTGCCGAGCAGCACAGCAGCGCCTGCCAGATATAGCCGCGTTTGGAATGGCGAGCGCCTTGCTGCCGGATCCGGGTTGTTGCCACCGCTCATTCTGTTCGCTTGTCCACTTCGATTCATCAAGCTGACAGTATCGCAGAGCGGGCGAGTCCCGAGGGCGCGGTTAGCTTTTCGAGGTCAGCAGCTTGATCCCGGCAATGCCGAACATGATCGCGAGTGACCCGTCCAGCCAGCGGCGGATCGCGACGTAAATACGCCGCGCGGACGCGGTTGAAAACAGCACCGCGTAGCTGCTGAACACGGATACGCCGATCACCATGCAGCCGAGTACCACCGGTGCCGTGTGCGAGGTGCCGCCTGCCGGCGACATGGCCAGCGAAACGATTGAGAGCCACACCAGAATCGCTTTCGGATTGGTGAGGTGCAGCAGCAGGCCGCGCAAATAAAGCCGTTTAAGCGGTTCGCCTTCGCGTGCGGTATTCGTGGGCAGCGTTTCCGCGCGCAAGGCGGAGCGCGCGGATTTGAAGCCGAGCCATAGCAGATAAAGTCCGCCGGCAATCTTGATCGCCACCAGACATTCCGAGTAAGTGGCAAGCACCGCCGACAAACCCAGCGACGCCAGCAAGGCCCAGAAGAACGAACCGGACACCACGCCGAGCGCGAAAGTGAGCGCGGATTTTCTGCCGGCGCTCATCGCGAGCGACATGATCGCAAGATTGCTTGGCCCCGGACTCGCCGTGCCGACGAAGTAGGCGCTATAGGCGATCAGGACGTCGGTGGTGAGGAAGGTGCTGGCGATCATGGTCTCGTAAGCTTGGGTAGCGAGCAGGATGAAACGATGCGAATGCAACGATTCTGCGCGCCGGCGTGCAAATCTCACAGGTACAGTTGATGGCCCGTGCAGCGGCACAATCGTGCGGTTGTCGCGTGCGCTTGTCACGTGCGTTTGCTACGTTCATTTGCAACGTGTATTTGCCATATCAGGCACCACATCCGGCCCAACCTCAGGCAGGTAACTCACGCAGCCCGGAGCCGCCGCGCAACTCAGCCCCCCGCCGCCTGGCCGATGCAATCCGCCAGCGCCTCCGCCACCGCCTGCCGGCTATGCCGTGGACGCTGCACGAGCCCGATTTCACGGTGAAACGTCGCGTCGCCGAGTTCGAGCGCGCTGACGTTGGCGGGCCATCTGCTGAGTCCTGCCGTATTCGGAATCAGCGCCACACCGATGCCGCGCGCGACCAGCTGCGCGATGCCCTGCAACTCGTCCAGCTCGATCACGTCGTGCACATTCAGCCGCTCGCGCCGCAGAAAACGGTCGACCAGCCTGCCGCCGAACGATCCGCGGTCGTAGCGGATGAACGGCTCGCTTCGGAGCAGTTCGCGCCAGGAGCGTTTGCCACGCGCGAGCGCCTTGGGCGCCAGCAGCACGAACGGCTCGGTGACGAGCGTGCGCCATTCTAGTTCGGACGGCAGCGCGAACGGCGGTTTGATGATCACGGCGAGATCGAGTTCGCCCGAGTCCACCTGGCCGAGCAAACCCAGCGACACGCCGGGCACGACGCGCATTCGCCAGCCGGGGCGGTCGTCGCGAAAGCGCGCCAGCGCATCGGCGAGAAACGACACTTGCGCGGACGCAATCGCGCCCACCCGCAGCATGCCGCTATCGGCGGCGCCCGCGCCGCGCTCAGAGAGCCGCGCGTACAGCGTCATCATTTCTTCGGCTAGCGCCAGCGTTTCGCGGCCGGCGTCGTTGAGCGTGGCGGAGCGGCCGGTGCGGTCGAACAGCGCGAAGCCGAGTTCCTCTTCGAGCCGCTGCATCTGCGCGCTGACCGCCGATTGCGTCAGGCCGATGCGCGCACCCGCGCCGGAAAACGTACCGTACTGGCTGACGGCGATAAAGGTTCTGAGTTCGCTGAGCATTGTCGATTGATCGATTTTGGTGTTGGTCAGGTCAAATATATATCGTTTTTCACCATTTTTAGTCATGGTTAAAATTGGCCTCACGCGTGCGGCTTCAGGAACCGCTTGATGGGCTGCCTCATGGGCCGCTTCATGGGCTGATTCAGGGCCCGACACGCGATCCCACTTTCCTCTTTGCGAGTTCTCCGAACATGAGCGTTGCCGAAACCGTTTTGCCGCCGTTCCATCTGGCGTTCCCTGTGCATAGCCTCGAGGCCGCACGCGAGTTCTATGGCGAGCTGCTCGGCTGTCCGGAAGGGCGCAGCTCGCCGGACTGGGTCGACTTCAACTTCTACGGCCACCAGATCGTCGCGCACCTCGCGCCGGAAGAAATCGGCCACCGGCACACCAGCAAGGTCGACGGCGACGCGGTGCCGGTGCGCCACTTCGGCGCGGTGCTTTCGATGGCGCAATGGCAGGCTGCCGCGGACAAGCTGCAACAGGCCGGGATCGACTTCATCATCGAACCGCATGTGCGCTTCAAGGGCGAGGTCGGCGAGCAGGCGACGATGTTCTTCCTCGATCCGTCGGGCAACGCGCTGGAATTCAAGGCGTTTGCGGATATGTCGTCGTTGTTTGCGAAGTAACAGTTGGTGCGAGGGGCCCGGCGGTATACGCCGGCGCCGCGAATGAGGGTGGGTTGCCAGAAGCCGATTGCGTGGAGCCCATCACCACGCCGAACGGCAGGAGACACAATCTGGCCGTAAGGTATTAGCATTGCGCAATAAAATATAAAGGCATGTCTCGCCAGAGTTCGCCGAGACTTGCGTGGGACATGCCTTTAATCACCCGCTTAAAATCGCCTAACTCCATCTCTTCAAACGTTTGCGTCCGCACGGCATTGCGTGCGTTTGAAGTGTCTCCTATCCTTACATTAGCCTTCCTGACAATTCCGCCATTTTCGCGCCATGCAGGCGTTGGTGCTACCGATCTAGCATATTGGCTGACTCACCCGTCCTGGCTGATTCACCCCTCCCTTACCGGCATTCTTTCGGGCGCGTTTCATGTGGATCGTCAACGTAGCGCTTAAGCGGCCATACACGTTCATCGTGATGGCCATTCTGATCCTGCTGGCGACGCCGTTCGTGCTGTTGACCACGCCGGTCGACGTGCTGCCGGAGATCAATATTCCGGTGGTCAGCATCATCTGGAGTTATACGGGCTTGTCGGCCGAGGACATGGCCAACCGCATCACGTCCGTCAACGAGCGCAGTCTGACCACTACGGTCAACGACATCGAGCACATTGAATCGCAGTCGCTGGCGGGCATCACGATTCTCAAGGTGTTCCTGCAGCCCAATGCGAATATCCAGACCGCGATCGCGCAGACGGTGGCCGTCGAGCAGGCACAGCTCAAGCAGATGCCGCCGGGCGCGACGCCGCCTCTGGTGATCAGCTATTCGGCCTCCAGCATTCCGGTGATCCAGCTCGGCTTGTCGAGCCCGAAGCTTTCCGAGCAGGCGCTCAACGACACCGCGCTGAATTTTTTGCGTCCGCAACTGGTAACGATTCCGGGCGCGGCGGTGCCCTATCCGTACGGCGGCAAATCGCGTCTGATCTCGGTCGACCTCGACACGCGTGCGTTGCTTGCGAAGGGCCTGACGCCTTTGGACGTCGTCAGCGCATTCAATGCGCAAAACCTGATTCTGCCGACCGGCACGGCCAAGATCGGGCCGCGGGAATACACCATCAACATGAACGGCTCACCCGCCACGGTGGAGGGACTCAACGACATTCCGGTGCGCACGCTCAATGGCGCGACAACGTACCTGCGTGAAGTGGCCCATGTGCGCGACGGTTTTTCGCCGCAGACCAATATCGTGCGGCAGAACGGCCACCGCGGCGTGCTGATCTCGGTGCTGAAGAGCGGCAGCGCGTCGACACTTTCGATCGTCAATACGCTGAAAGAATTGCTGCCAAACGTGCGCGCCGCGTTGCCGCCGGACTTGAGCATCACGGCCCTGTTCGACCAGTCCGTCTTCGTGAAAGCGGCCGTACAGGGCGTAGTGCGCGAAGCGTTGGTGGCCGCTGCGCTGACTGCGGCGATGATCCTGCTGTTCCTCGGTAACTGGCGCAGCACCTGCATCATCGCGATTTCGATCCCGCTGTCGATTCTGTCTTCGCTGATCGCTTTGCATGCGCTCGGCCAAACCATCAACATCATGACGCTGGGCGGCCTCGCGCTGGCGGTCGGGATCCTGGTCGACGACGCAACGGTGACGATCGAAAACATCGAACGGCACCTGCATATGGGTACGAATCTTCACGATGCGATTCTCGACGGCGCCGGCGAAATCGCGGTGCCTGCACTGGTCTCGACGCTGTGTATCTGTATCGTGTTCGTGCCGATGTTCTTCCTGACCGGCGTCGCGCGTTATCTGTTCGTGCCGCTTGCGGAAGCGGTGGTGTTCGCGATGCTCGCCTCGTACGTGCTGTCGCGTACGCTGGTGCCGACGCTCGCCATGCTGCTGATGGGCCATGCGCACAAGCCCAAGGCGAATGCCAGACCGAATCTGTTCCGCCGCCTCTATCTGCGTTTCGATCACGGCTTCGAGCGCATGCGCTCCGCCTACATTGTGATTCTCAGCAGCGTGCTGGTGCGCCGCGGCAGGTTTGGCGGCATATTTCTCTGCTTCTGCGTAGTGTCGATGGGGCTGGTTTTCGTGCTCGGCGAGGACTTTTTCCCGAGTGTCGACGCCGGCGACATTCGTCTGCATATGCGTGCGCCGACCGGCACGCGCATCGAGGAAACCGCGCGTCTCGCGGACGAAGTCGAGAAGGTGATTCGCCAGGTCGTGCCGCCTGATGAACTCGGCACGATCCTGGATAACCTCGGCTTGCCGTATAGCGGTATCAACCTCTCGTATAGCAACGCGGGGACGATCGGCACGCTCGATGGCGAAATTCAGGTGGCCCTGAACGAAAACCACAAGCCGACGCAAGGCTATATGGACAAATTGCGCGCGATCCTGCCGCAGCGCTTTCCGGGCGTCGAGTTCTTCTTTCAACCGGCGGACATCGTCACGCAGATTCTCAACTTCGGCCTGCCCGCCGCCGTCGACGTGCAGATTTCCGGTGCGGATCAGCAGGGCAACTTCGACGTCGCACGCAAGCTGCTGAAACAGGTTCGGATGATTCCCGGTACGGTCGACACGCACATCCAGCAGAAACTGGACGAACCGGCGATCAATCTTCAGATGGATCGCACGCGCCTGCAGCAACTCAATCTGAGCGCGAGCAATGTGGCGCAAAACGTGCTGATTTCGTTATCGGGCAGCTCGCAGACTTCACCGGGGTTCTGGTTCAACGACAAAAATGGTGTGGAGTACAGCGTCGGGGTGCAAACTCCGCAGTATCGGATTTCGTCGATCGATGAATTGTTGCGCACACCGGTGTCGGGTTCCGCCACGGGGCCGACGCAACTGCTCGGCAACCTGGTGCGGGTCTCGCCGCACACCCAGTTCGCGGACGTCACGCACTACAACATCAGACCGGTGATCGACCTGTACGTGAGCGTCGAGAAGCGCGATCTCGGCAGCGTGGCGAATCAGGTCGACAAACTCGTCGATAACGTGCGCGCCTCGCTGCCGCGCGGCAGCCAGATCATCGTGCGCGGCCAGGTGCAGACCATGCGCAGTTCGTTCTTCGGTCTGGGCCTCGGCGTGGCGATGGCAATCGTGCTGGTGTATCTGCTGATCGTGGTGAATTTCCAGTCGTGGGTCGATCCGCTGATCATCATCAGCGCGTTGCCCGCGGCGCTGGCGGGCATCGTGTGGATGCTGTTCCTGACCGGCACGCATCTGAGCGTGCCGGCCTTGACCGGCGCGATCATGACGATGGGTGTCGCGACCGCCAACAGTATTTTGATGGTGTCGTTCGCGCGCCAGCGGCTCTCCGCCGGCGCACCGCCGCTTACCGCCGCGCTCGAAGCCGGTGCGAGCCGCATCAGGCCGGTGCTGATGACCGCGTTCGCGATGATCATCGGCATGATTCCAATGGCGCTCGGTCTCGGTGAAGGCGCCGAACAGAACGCGCCGCTGGGCCGCGCGGTGATCGGCGGCTTGCTGTTCGCCACCGTCTCCACGCTGTTTTTCGTGCCGGTGGTGTTCGCGGGCATTCATACCCGCCTCGCGCGGCGCCACCGCGACGATGACGACACGGATAGTACGGGCAGCCACGGCGCCGGCCATGGCAACGACGGCCCCACGTTGGACCACGGCGGTGATGGCAAGCCCGCGTAACGTTAATTGACGGCTGACTGAGATAGCTGACTGAGATGACTGACTGAGATGACCGAAAAAACTCATGCATCGCTGGCGATTCCCGCGCGGGAGACCGAAGGCGGCCACAGCTTGCCGCCGCGCAATCGCGAATGGAAGCGCGCCAAAATCGCCGTCTGGATCGTGCTGGCGCTGCTCGCCGTGGGGGCATTGCGCACCGTGGTCGCGAACATTCTGCAGAGCCGCGCAGTCGTCGCCACGACAACGCAGAACGCCACGCAGTACGTGAACGTGGTCAGCCCGACGGAAACGGGCGGTGGCGGCCATACCTTGCTGCCGGGCACGCTGCGCGGCTATGTCGAGTCGCCGATCTACGCGCGCGCCACCGGCTATCTGCTGCACTGGTACGTCGATATCGGCGCTCGCGTGAAGCAAGGTCAATTGCTTGCGGATCTGGACACGCCGGAAATTGACCAGGAACTCGCGCAGGCTCTCGCGCAGCGTCAGCAGGCCAGTTCGAGTCTCGAGCTTGCCAAAAGCTCGGCGCAACGCTGGCAGCAACTGCGTCAACGCGATGCGGTCTCGCAGCAGGAACTCGACGAACGGCAGAGCGCTTACACGCAGGATGTCGCCAATCTCGCCGCCGCCGACGCCAATGTGAAGCGCCTCCAGCAACTCGAATCGTTCAAGCGCATCGTCGCGCCGTTTGCGGGCGTGGTCACGCAGCGCAATGTCGACGTCGGCGATCTGATCGACGCGGGCAGCGGCACGAGCCGCGCGTTGTTTGCTCTTGCGCAGTCGGACCCGTTGCGAGTCTATGTGCAACTGCCGCAGGCTTACGCGCAGAACGTGTCGGTCGGACAGGACGTGGTGGTCACGCAGGCTGAACTGCCGGGTCAGCAGTTCCACGGCAAGATCACGCACATCTCCGGCGCGATCGACGTACCAACCCGTTCACTGCAGATCGAAGTGACCTTGCCGAATCCCGACGGCACGCTGCGGCCCGGCGCCTATGTGCAGGTTGCGGTGCCCGCGGCCGCTCATGCGCAATTGTCGGTGCCGGGTAATGCGCTGCTGTTTCGCGCCGAAGGTCCGCGGCTCGCGGTGGTCGATGCGAAGGGCAATGTGACGTTGCGCAAAGTGGTGATCGCGCAGGACCTGGGGCAATCGCTCGAAATCGAGAGCGGCATCGAGGCGAGCGACAAGATCATCATCAACCCGAGCGATTCGATCTCGGACGGCGATCATGTGCAGATCGCGCCGCCGCAGAAAAACGGCAAGGGGGCGTCGTGATCGCGAAGCAGGCGGGCGCTGACCGGGCACTCACATCACGAACGTCACACGCGTCACGCAGTGCGCTTGCGGCACTCGCGGCCGCCGCAAGCGCGGCATTGCTGGCCGCATGCACCGTCGGCCCGGATTATCAGCGACCGCAAGCCGAAGTGCCGCCGGACTGGCAAACCGATTCGTACTGGCGCGTCGCGGCGCCTTCGCATGCACCGATGTCGCCGGACTGGTGGAGCGCGTTTGGCGACCCGACGCTCGCCGCGCTGGAAACGCAGGCTCTGGCGCAGAATCAGACGCTGGCCGCGGCAAGCGCGCATTATGAGCAGGCTAAAGCGACGCTCGCCAACACCCGTGCGCAACAGATTCCCGAGGTCGATCTGAGCGCGACCGGCTCGCGCTTCCGCATTTCACAGAACCGGCCGCAAACGAATTACGCCACGCCGACTGTGTCGACGGTGCAGAACAACGTGCAGCTCGGCCCGACCATCAACTACGACACCGATCTATTCGGCCGGATACGTCGCGAGGTGGAAGGCGCCACGGCTTCGGCGCAACAATCGGCCGACGACCTCGCCAACGCGCGGCTCGTCCTCACTACCGATCTCGCCACCGACTATTTCTCGCTGCGTGAACTCGACGCCGAGATCGACGTGCTGAATCAATCGGTGAAACTGCAGCAGAAGGCGCTCGATTACGTCACGGCCGAGCACGATCTCGGCTCGGTGTCCGGCCTCGACGTGCTGCAGCAGAAGTCGCTGCTCGATTCGACCCGGGTGCAGGCGCAACTGCTGCTGAATCAGCGCGCGCAGCAAGAGCACGCGATTGCCGCGCTGATCGGCGTACCCGCGCCGCAGTTCGCAATCGAGTCTCGCGTGCTCGCCACGCAGGTGCCGCCGATTCCGCTTGGGCTGCCGAGCGACGTATTGCAACGGCGCCCGGATATCGCCTCGGCCGAGCGCGCGATGGCGGCCGCGAACGCGCAGATCGGCGTCGCCAAGGCGGCGTTTTTCCCGAGCCTGACGCTGACGCCGGGCATCGGCTGGGAAAGCACGCAGTTCGCCAGCCTGCTGAGCGCGCCAACGCTGATGTGGACGCTCGGCGCGACGGTCGGCCAGGTGTTGTTCGACGGCGGCCGCCGCGCGGCCAACGTGAAATACGCGAGCGAAGGCTACAAGGCGACCGAGGCGAACTACCGGCAAACCGTGCTGAACGCATTCCAGCAGGTGCAGGACGGCATCACCGGTCTGTCGGTGCTGGACGGCGCGGCGAAGCAGTCGCACGAGGCGGTGAGCGATGCGCAGCATCTGCTGGCGCTCGCCAACGATCGTTATTCGGGCGGCCTCGTCGCCTATCTCGACGTCATCACCGCGCAGCAGTCGCTGCTCACCAGCGAGCGCCAGGACGTGCAGATTCATGGTCAGCAGATGACGCTGTCGGTGTCGCTGGTGAAGGCGCTCGGCGGCGGCTGGGAGGGTGCCGGCACGGACATGTCGGGCACGCAGCGGCCCGGCGAAGCAACCAACGCAACGAACGCAACGAACACGAAGGAGGCGATGGTTCCCGCGAAGTGAGCCGCCCGACGAATGACACGGCCAGACAGGAAGGCGGGAAACGGGAAACGGGAAACGAGGCGTTTCGTATAATGCAGATACAAGGGGATGCGCATGAAATTGCTGATCGTTGAAGACGAGCATAAGGTGGTGGACTACCTGCGCTCCGGTTTGACAGAGCAAGGCTGGGTCGTCGACGTCGCGCTCGACGGCGAGGAAGGCATGCATCTGGCCACCGAATTCGATTACGACGTAATCGTCCTCGACGTGATGCTGCCCAAACGCGACGGTTTCAGCGTGCTCAAGGCGCTGCGCATGCGCAAGTCGACCCCGGTCATCATGCTGACGGCGCGCGATCATGTGAACGACCGCGTGCGGGGTTTGCGCGAAGGCGCGGACGACTACCTCACCAAGCCCTTTTCCTTTCTCGAGCTGGTCGAGCGGTTGCATGCATTGGCGCGCCGCACGCGCTCGCAGGAATCCACATTGATTTCCGTGGGCGATTTATTCGTCGATCTGATCGGCCGGCGCGCCACCCGCGACGGCGTGCGTCTCGATCTGACCGCCAAGGAATTCCAGTTGCTCAGCGTGCTGGCGCGCCGCCAGGGCGACATTCTCTCGAAGACCGCGATTACCGAACTCGTGTGGGACGTCAACTTCGACAGCCATACCAACGTGGTAGAAACCGCGATCAAGCGGCTGCGCGCCAAACTCGACGGCCCGTTTCCCTCGAAGCTGCTGCACACCGTGCGCGGCATGGGCTACGTGCTCGAAGTACGTGAAGAGGCGGAGCAAACATGAACCGTTCTATTGCACGCCGCCTTGCGCTGATGTTCGCGCTGGTGGCGCTGCTCGTGTTCACGCTGGTAGGAACCGGGCTCTTTGTGGTGTTGCGCACGCAACTTCAGCATCACCTGCGCGAGTCGCTCGACGATCGCACGGAGATCGCGCGCATCATCGTCTCTCATGCGGTGACGCCGGAAAAGTGGCGCATGGCGCGTGAAAAACTCACCGACATGACGCCGCGCGACGGCAGCACCATCTATGCGGTGTCGAGTGCCGATCCGTATTTCCACTACGGCAAGCTGGTCGAAGGCCCCGTGGTATCGAGCTGGGCGGGCGGCTACGCGACTATTGCACCAGCCGGCGGCGGCGCGGACATGCTGACTATCACCGTGCCGATAGCGGCTAATGGCGCCCGCCCGGCGGTGCAATTGCAGGTCGCCGCCAGTTGTTCGCCCAACTTCCGCACCATGCGCGTGTTCGGCTCGGCGCTCGCCGCGCTGTCCGCGCTCGGCAGTCTCGCCGTGCTGCTGCTGAGTTACTCGGTCACGCGGCTGGGTCTCGCGCCGTTGACGCGCCTGACGCGAGATGCGTCCGCAGTGAGCCCGAACAACCGCTCGCAACGTCTGAATACCGCTTCGCTGCCGCTCGAACTGAACGATCTGGCCAACTCCTTCAACGGCGCACTCGAACGTCTGGACGGCGCTTATGGCCGCCTCGAATCGTTCAACGCGGACGTCGCTCACGAACTGCGTACGCCGGTGACGATTCTGATCGGTCAGACCGAAGTGGCATTGACGCGCAACCGCTCGGTCGACGATTTGCGTCATACGCTGCAATCGAATCTCGAAGAGTTCGAACGCCTGCGCGCGATCATCAACGACATGCTGTTCCTCGCCCGTGCCGACCAGGGCGAGCGCGCGACGGGGCTCGTCGAAGTGTCGCTGGCCGCGGAGGTCGCGCACACGCTGGAGTTTCTGGAGATCCCGTTTGAAGAAGCCCGCGTGCACGCGCAGTTGCGCGGCGATGCGGTGGCGCGCGTGAACCGCTCGCTCTTCGGGCGTGCGTGCACGAATCTGCTGATGAACGCGATCCAGCACTGCGCGCCTGGCGCGGCGATCACGGTGACGATTTCGAACACGCCGGATCAGGTGCGCGTGGCGGTGGCCAACCCTGGCGAGCCCATCGAGCCGGGCGTGCTCGAACACCTGTTCGACCGCTTCTATCGCGCGGAAGTGTCTCGCACCAATAGCCGCGAAAACCACGGGCTGGGTCTCGCGATCGTGAAGGCGATTGCGGAGATGCATCGCGGCGCGGTGTCGGCGGAAAGCGCGAACGGGGTCAATACGTTCACGTTTTCGATTGCGGCCTCGAGTGTGGAAACCAGCGCCCCGGCGGCACGCGCGAATGCCGGTGTCGCGGCGGTGGCCGCGGGTTAATCGTCGCGGGTCAATCGTCGTTGGTGAAAGGCAAATCGGCCTGAACCGGTACGCGCGTCTTCACCGTTTGCGCATTGGCCGGTGTCAATGCGCTGACGCGCACACCCAGCAGCCGCAGCTTGCGGTTCAATTCCACCCGTCGCAGACACTCGGTTGCCGCGCGCCGGATCTCGGTGGCGTCGGCCGTCGGTTCGTCGAGCGTCAGGTCGCGCGTGACCGTGCGGAAATCGTCGTAGCGCAGCTTGATACCCACCGTGCGGCCCACATAGCCCTTCCTCACCAGGTCTTCCGCGACCCGCACGCACAAGCCGGTAAACGAACTGGACAAAGCCGGCCGATCGTGGCGCGGATGCAGATCGCGTTCGAAGGTCGTCTCGCGGCTCATCGACTTTGGTTCCGATTCGACCACCACCGGCCGCTCGTCGTAGCCTTGCGCGACTTGCATGAGCCAGGCCGAGTAACTGCGCCCGAAGTGATCCTGCAACAGGCCCGCGTCTGCCGCCGCCAGATCGCCGACCGTGGCGAGACCGAGCGCGATGAGCTTCTCCGCAGCCTTCGGTCCGATCCCGTTGACCTTGCGCACCGGCAACGGCCACACCCGCAGCGGCACGTCCTCCGGCGTCAGAATCGTGAGACCGTCGGGTTTGTCGAGTTCGGAGCCGATCTTCGCCAGCAGCTTGTTCGGCGCGACGCAGATGGAGCAGGTGAGGCCGGTTGCCTGATTGACGGCCTGCTTGATGCGCGCGGCGATCTCGCGCGGCTCGCCGGGCAACTCGGTGAGGTCGATGTAGATTTCGTCGATGCCGCGGTCTTCGATCCGGTCCGTGAAGGTCGCGACCGCCGCCTTGAACAGGCGCGAGTAGTGGCGATAGGACTCGAAATCGGTGGGCAGCAGGACCGCGTCGGGCGCGAGCACGGCGGCTTTCATCATGCCCATCGCGGAGAACACGCCGAGCGCACGAGCTTCGTAAGTGGAGGTGGTCACCACGCCGCGGCCCGCGTAATCGCGCAGCTTCGCAAAGCGGCGGCTGCCGTCTTCAAGCGTTTGCGGCGCGCCGTTGCGCCCGCCGCCGATCACCACCGCCTTGCCGCGCAGTTCGGGATAGCGCAGGAGTTCGACGGACGCGTAGAACGCGTCCATGTCCAGATGCGCAATACGGCGGCTTGCAGAACTCATGGATGGCGGATGGAATGACAGCACGGGCCGCGAGCATAACAGTCGATGCGTGGGCCCGTTGCCCGATGGTATGGCTGCTGCGTTGGGCGCCCGACATGTCAGCCGTGACGGGCTGTACGCCGGGCGCCAAACCATAATATTACCTTGCTCCGCCCGGGCAAGGTGTCACGCGGTCAGCGTCAACCGCAAGCCGGCTTGGCTTTCTTGCATGCATCCGCGAGCTGGGGCGGCGGGTCCTTCTTGAACACCGTCTTGTACGATTCGAGCACATTCGACTGAACCACCGGCAGAGACTGCACGCCGATCCAGGCCGGCGGCGTCTGGCCGATCAGCGCCTTCATCATCGCCATGGCCTCGGCCACGCCCTGATCGTAAGGACGTTGCGAGCCGGTTGCCTTCAGCGGTCCGCCCTTGGCGATCTCAATCGCGGATTGCAGACCGAGGTCGACTGTCGTGACGGGAATATTCACCCCTTGTGCCCGCATCGACGTCAGCGTGTCGAGCGCCGGTTGATCCCAGACGGCGAACAGACCCTTGACGTCCGGATTGCCGGTCAGGAAATCGCCCGCGATCTGCCCCACCTTGGACGGATCCGTAAACGCGACCTGCTTGATCTTGATGTCGGGACGATTTTTCTTGAACCAGTCGTTGACAGCCTTGGTGCGCTCCGTCGTGCTGAAGTAGTCCACGCCGAAATTCACGAGCCCGATCGTGCCGCCTTGCGGCACGCACGAGGCGAGCACCTTCGCCGCGATCTGGCCGTTGCCTTCGCTGTCGGCGGAAATCATCGACGCGTATTGCTCGGGATGCTTCAGGCCGGTCGGCACGTTGTCCATGAACACGAGCTTGATGCCGGCTTCGGACACTTTCTTGTAGGTGGCGGCCGTCGCCGTTCCGTCGACCGGGATGGAGATGATGCCGTCCGGATGGCGCTGAATGGTGTTTTCGATATCCGCGATCTGCTTGTCGACCTGGTACTCCGCCGACGCCGTGCCGATCACTTCCACACCGTACTTCTTGAGCGTATCCGTGATGCCTTGGACCTGCAGTTGCGACCAGTCGAGATTCATGGTCTGCATCGAAATACCGACCTTGAATTTGCCGGCCTTGATCTTGGCGATGTCGGCGTCGCTCAGCTTGACGGCATCCACCGAGGCCGCTTTTTCGCCGTTCGGCCCTTGCCCGACAATCGTCTTCGGACCAATCGATCCGACCGGCAGACTCGTCACGCATTGCGCGTAGGCGCCCGGCGTTGCCAGCGCCATGAGGGCGGCCGCCATGAGAGTGGGTAGAACGTATCCTGAGCCACGACAATGTTTCATGTTTGTTCTCCATTGGTCTTCATGTTGGTGTTACGTCTCCTGCCATTCACGAACAGCGCGGGCACGCGAACTCACGCGCGATCGACTTGCCCTCGTCACTTTCTGGATCGCTTCCAGCTCATGTCCCGCTCATTTTCTGGTGAAGGCCACCGCCGCGACGATGATGGCTCCCTTGATCACCAGCTGCAGCGATGAACTGACACCGAGCAGGACCAGCCCGTTGTTGAGCGTGCCGATGATGAGACTGCCGAGCAGCGTGCCGAGCACGAAGCCGCGTCCTCCGAACAGACTGCAGCCGCCGAGCGTCACCGAAGCGATCACGTCGAGTTCCATGCCTTGCACGACGTCGGGCCGAGCCGCATGCGAACGTGCCGACAGCACGAGCGCGGCGAGTCCGGCCAGCATGCCGGTGAGAATGAAGGCGAGGGTGGTCACGCGTCGCGTGTTGATGCCGGAGTAGAGCGCCGCCGTCGGATTGCCGCCGGCGGCATAGATCTGCCGGCCGAACACGCTGTAATGCAGCAGCAGGATGCCGGCGATCACGGTCAGCACGGTCCAGACGATCGGTACCGGCACACCGGCAATGTCGCCCTCGCCGAAGATCGCAATGAACGAGTCGTTGGTGATGATCTCCGGCCGCGTGGTCGTCACCATCAGGGCGAGTCCGCGTGCGGCGCTCAAGGTGCCGAGCGTCACGAGAAAGGAGGGGATGTTCAGACGCGTGCTCACGACCCCGTTGATCGCGCCGACAAGCGCGCCGGTGCCGATGCCCGCAATCGCGCCGACGATCCAGTTGTCGCCGACATGCGACATGGCAAGCGCCGCGGACATGCCCGACAGCGCCAGGGTCGAGCCCACTGAGAGATCGATTTGCCGCGCGATGATCACAAAGGTCATGCCGACAGCGATGATCGACACGAGCGCGGTTTGCCGGCCGATATTCAGGAAGTTATCGATGGAGAGAAACCAGGGCGAAGCGAAACTGAACACCACCAGCAGGATGGCGAATGCGCCGTACAGTGCATAGGGCCGCTCGCCTTGCAGCAGGAGTTGCGCGATGCGCCGCATGCGGCTCTTGCGCGGTGGCGATGCCTGCCGTTCGGCCGTCATCGGCGAGACAGAATCGTTCATTTTGAATGCGCCCTGGAAGAAGTCCCGTCGAGGGACTCGATGGAGGAACGGGACAACTGGATCAGGTGATGAAGCGCCTCGGCGTTGGCGAGATCGGCACGCTCAATGGTCCTGACGATCGAGCCGTCCACGACGACCGAAATCCGCGCGCACAGGCGCAGCAGCTCGTCGAGGTCCGAGGACACGACGAGCACGCCGGTGCCTGCTTGCGCGGCGTCCTGGATCACGTCGTAGATCTCCTCGCGCGCGCCGACGTCCACGCCGACTGTCGGTTCGTCGAGCAGAAGGATCTTGGGACGCGGGTGATTCCACTTCGCAAAGACCACTTTCTGCTGGTTGCCGCCCGAGAGAAACTTGACCGGGGTCGACGAGCCCGGTGCCTTGACGGCCAGTTCCTGCATCGAGTGCTTCGCCTGATTGACGGCCGCCTGGCTGCGCAGCCACCCCCAACGCGAGAATTGCGGCAAGCGCGGCAAGGTCAGATTGCGCTCGATCGAATGGTCGAGAACGAGCCCTTCGAGATGACGGTCTTCCGGCACCAGCGCGACGCCGAGCAGGATGGCTTCGGCCGGCGTCATACGCGCGCGGGATTGACCTTCGATCACGATCGCGCCTGCCTCGATCGTGCGAATGCCAAAAATGGTTTGCAGGATCTCCGTGCGTCCGCTGCCGATCAATCCCGCAAGCCCGTGGATCTCGCCGCGGCGAATCAGCAGGTCGACGTGACGAAGCCTGTCGTTGCTGACGTTCGACAACTTGAGCACGGGCGCGGCAGCGGCATGGAAGGTCGCGAGGGTCTGCTGTCCGGGAAACGGTTCGTCACCCGCCATGCCGGCAGCCGTCCGCTCCCGCGCCTGCAAGGCCGCATGACCGGGTCCGACGATGGCTGCGACCAGTTGCTTCATATCGGTGTGCGCGGTCTGGAACACCCCTGCGTTGGCTCCGTCGCGAAACACGGTGACACGCTGCGAAATCCTGAACACCTCGTTCAGACGATGCGTCACATAGATCACACCGACGCCGCGCTCTGTGACCGCGCGAATCGCGTCGAACAGAATCTGTTCCTCGCCGCCGGTCAGCGCCGAGGTCGGTTCGTCGAGAATCAGCACGCGCACATCGCCCATCAGCGCCTTGCAGATTTCGGTCATTTGCCGGTAAGCGAACGGCAATGCGCCAACCGGCGTGCGCGGGTCGAGCGGGATGCCATGCGAGTGGAGGAATTCGCGGACGGTGGCCATCAGTTGCCGGTTCTTCACGAAACCGAGACGGGTGCGGGGCTCGCGCCCCAGCATCAGATTCGCGCCGACCGACAGCGATTCGACCAGGCTCAGATCCTGATAGACCACGGCAACGCCGGCTTCACGCGAGCGCGCCGGCGAGTCGAACGCCACTTTCTGGCCGGCAATCTCGATGACGCCGTCGTCATAGGCATGCACGCCGCTGAGAATCTTGATCAGAGTGGATTTGCCGGCGCCGTTTTCGCCGAGCAACGCATGGACTTCGCCGGGCAATACGTCGAGGCTGACGCCGCGCAGCGCCTGCACGCCACCGAATCGTTTGGTGACGCCCGCAACACGGATCAATGGAACCTGAGGCGATGACGCGGCCGCGACCGCAACCGGCTCACTCATCTGACACGTCTCCTTCGTCGATACGGCGGAATCTTTCTCTTTGTATGGCGCTGATGGCCGAAACCGTTTTGTGATCTTCGCATCATGAATATGGTGCGTCAATAACATTTGTCCCGTACCGCAGCGCTTGACATCGGATTGTGTGACGATTGAATCGGAAAGCTTGTGAGAATTCTATCAATCGTTGTAGCATAACTGCGAACAAACTTGTCGGCGGCCGTTGTGCGCCGCGTCAAATTTCCGGATGCCTTATGCCTGAAGCCCCTGTGCTTTCTTCTTCGGTCGTCACGCTGCGCGGCGGCCCGCTGGTTCATCCGGTGCGTAATCCGGGCCTGCCGTTCGACGCGTCCTGGCTGGACGGCTTGCGGGTCAATCAGTCCGCCGTCGAGCGGCGCACGGCCACGCTCGGAACCCGCCGCAGCGTCAAGAAAGACGCCCAGGCAGCGTGGCTGCTGAAGGCTGTCACCTGTATCGACCTCACCACGCTTAACGGCGACGACACCGAAGGGCGCGTGCGCCGCCTTTGCGCGAAGGCGCGCCAACCCGTGCGGGCCGATCTGCTCGAAGCGCTCGGCATCGCGCCGCACGGCATCACCACGGGCGCGGTGTGTGTTTATCACCGCTTCGTCGCGGCGGCGGTGGATGCGCTGCAGGGCAGCGGCATTCCGGTCGCCGCCGTATCGACAGGATTTCCGGCCGGACTGATTCCGCATCCGCTGAAGCTGAAAGAGATCGAGGCGTCGGTGGCGGACGGGGCGCAAGAAATCGACATTGTCGTCACGCGTGAATATGTGCTGACCGGCAACTGGCAGGCGCTCTACGACGAGGTGCGCGAGTTCCGCGCGGCCTGCGGTCCGGCACACCTGAAGGCGATTCTGGCCACCGGCGACATCCGCACGCTTTCCAACGTGGCACGCGCCTCGATGGTCTGCATGATGGCGGGCGCCGACTTCATCAAGACGTCGACCGGCAAGGAAGGGGTCAACGCCACGCTGGATGTCTCACTGGTGATGGTGCGCATGATCCGCGAATACCAGCAGCGCACCGGTGTGCCGATCGGCTTCAAGCCGGCGGGCGGCGTGTCGAGCGCGAAGTCCGTGCTGTCCTATCAGATCCTGATGAAGGAGGAACTGGGCCGTCCGTGGCTCGAACCGGAACTGTTCCGGATCGGCGCATCGAGCCTGCTGGCCGATATCGAACGCCAGCTCGAACATCACGTGAGCGGCCGTTACTCCGCTTTCAACCGCCACCCCGTAGCCTGAACAGAAGACCGATCTCATGAGCGTAGCCGAGTATTTTTCATCGATGGAGTACGGTCCCGCACCCGAGGACGATCGCCCTGCGCGCGCGTGGCTCGCGCAGCATGAAGCGGGCTTCGGGCATTTCATCGGCGGTGCGTGGCATGCGCCCGCTGCCGGCGAGCGTTTCGTCTCGCACGCGCCTGCCACGGGCGAGCGGCTCGCGGATATCGCGCAAGGCGACGCGGCCGATGTCGACGCGGCCGTGGCCGCCGCGCGTGCCGCGCAGCCGGGCTGGCTCGCGTTGGGCGGCGCCGGCCGGGCACGCCATCTATATGCGCTGGCGCGCATGGTGCAGCGGCATAGCCGCCTCTTTGCCGTGCTCGAAGCACTCGACAACGGCAAGCCGATCCGTGAAACACGCGATATCGACGTACCGCTCGTCGCGCGGCACTTCCTGCATCACGCGGGGTGGGCGCAATTGCAGGAGAGCGAATTCGCCGATTACGCGCCGCTCGGTGTGATCGGCCAGATCGTGCCGTGGAATTTTCCGCTGCTGATGCTCGCGTGGAAGATCGCACCGGCGATCGCGATGGGCAACTGCGTCGTGTTGAAGCCGGCCGAATACACACCGCTCACGGCGCTGCTGTTTGCCGAACTCGCGCACCGGGCCGGTTTGCCGGCCGGCGTGCTGAACATCGTGACGGGCGACGGCCGCACCGGCGCCGCGCTCGTCGATCATCCGCAAGTGGACAAGATCGCGTTCACGGGGTCGACCGAAGTCGGGCGTCTGATACGCGCGGCCACGGCCGGCTCGGGCAAATCGCTGACGCTCGAACTCGGCGGCAAGTCGCCGTTCATCGTATTCGACGACGCGGATCTCGACGGCGCCGTCGAAGGCGTTGTCGACGCGATCTGGTTCAACCAGGGGCAGGTTTGCTGCGCGGGCTCGCGCCTGCTGGTGCAGGAGGGCATCGAAGCGCGTTTCATCGCGAAGCTGAAGCGCCGCATGGAAACGCTGCGCGTGGGCAACTCACTCGACAAGAGTATCGACATCGGCGCGATCGTCGATCCGGTGCAGCTCGAACGTATTCAGTCGCTGGTGGAAACCGGCCGGCGTGAAGGCTGTGCGGTGTGGCAGTCACCCGATACGGCGATGCCTGCCGGCGGCTGTTTTTATCCGCCTACACTCGTCACCGGCGTGGCGCCGGCTTCCATTCTGGCGCAGGAAGAAATCTTCGGACCGGTGCTGGTCGCCATGAGTTTTCGCACACCGGACGAAGCAATTGCGCTTGCCAATAACTCGCGCTACGGACTCGCTGCGAGCGTGTGGAGCGAAACCATCGGCCGCGCGCTCGATATCGCGCCGCGCCTTCTCTGCGGCGTGGTGTGGATCAACGCGACCAATCTGTTCGACGCGGCCGTTGGTTTCGGGGGGTATAGCGAGTCGGGCTATGGCCGGGAAGGCGGTCGCGAGGGTATCTACGAATATCTGAAGCCGCGCGCCTGGCTCAAGCTTGCCGCCCGTCGGGACGCGCGCATCGAACGCGCTGGACAGGCAGCCGCCCCAGGCGAGCCCGGGTCGTTGTCGAACGTCACGCTGATCGACCGTACTGCGAAGCTTTTCATCGGTGGCAAGCAGGTGCGTCCGGATAGCGGCTATTCGTTGCCGGTTCATGCGCCGGATGGCACCCTCGTCGGTGAAGTGGGTGAGGGCAATCGCAAGGATATTCGCAACGCGGTCGAAGCGGCGCGCGCGGCGCAGAAATGGTCGCAGGCGAGCACGCATAACCGTGCCCAGGTGCTGTTCTATCTGGCGGAGAATCTGGCCGTTCGTGCGGACGAGTTCGCGCGGCAACTGGTGACGAGAAACGGCGCGACGGAAGCGGCGGCGCATGCGGAAGTCGAGGCGGCGGTAGCACGCCTCTTTACTTACGCGGCGTGGGCCGACAAGTTCGACGGCGCCGTGCATACGCCGCCACTGCGCGGTGTCGCGCTGGCCATGCACGAGCCGCTTGGCGTGATCGGTATCGCCTGTCCGGACGAAGCGCCGTTGCTCGGCTTCGTTTCGCTGGTGGCCCCCGCGCTGGCCATGGGCAATCGTGTGGTGGTCTTGCCGAGTGCGGCGTGCCCGCTCACCGTGACCGATTTTTATCAGGTGGCCGAGACTTCAGATGTGCCGGGCGGTGTGCTGAACATCGTCACGGGTGAGCGCGGTGCGCTGTTGCCCGCGCTTGCCGCACACGACGACGTCGATGCGCTCTGGTGTTTCGGTTATGCGGCGGATTCGACGCTCGTCGAGCGCGAGTCGGTTGGTAATCTGAAGCGGACGTTCGTCGATTATGGCCGCCAGTTCGACTGGTTCGACCGTTCGAGCGAAGGCCGCCCGTTTCTGCGTCAGGCCGTGCAGGTGAAGAATATCTGGATCCCGTACGGAGACTGACCGCGAGACCCGGAGGGTGTCGAAACCCCATGCACGCCAACCAGAAAATGGAGGAGACAACGTGCTGAAGAAACTGGATTTGCGGTTGTTGTTGCAGGTTTTGCCTCGAGGGGAACGCCAATGAACGCGCCGGTACAGCGAAACGGGCGTGTCGTCATTCTGGGCATCTACGTCACGGACCTGACGTTTCGTGCCGCGCGCATGCCCCTGATCGGCGAGACGATTGCCGGCTCGGCATTCGCAATGGGTCCGGGCGGCAAGGGCTCGAATCAGGCGGTGGCGGCGGCGCGCGCCGGCGCCGAGGTGGTGTTCTGCACTCGCATCGGCAACGATGCATTCGGCGAGATTGCGCGTAAAACGTGGGTCACGGAAGGCATTACGGCACGCGCGTCGGTGATCGAGGGCGTCTCCACGGGGGCGGCGCATATCTTCGTCGACGACACCACCGGCACGAACGCGATCATCGTCGCTTCCGGTGCGGCCGGTACGATGAATGCAGCCGACGTCGACGCAATCGAAGCCGACATTGCCGCTGCGCGCGTATTCGTCACGCAACTCGAGCAGCCGCTCGCGGCGGCGCGCCGCGGCCTCGAAGTAGCGCGCCGACACGGCGTTATCACCGTGTTCAATCCGGCGCCCGCGTTGCCGCTCGACGACGACATCTTCCCGTTGTGCGATTACATTACCCCCAACGAAACCGAAGCCGCCGCGCTCACCGGCGTGCCGATCGCGAATGCCGACGACGCGCGTCGTGCCGCCGACGTGCTGCTCGCCAAAGGCGTAGGCGCGGTCATCGTGACGCTGGGGGAAAGCGGCGCGCTGCTGCACTCACCGACCCAGTCGGTGCTCGTACCGGCCTATCGCTGCGGCCGCGTGGTGGAGACCGCCGGTGCGGGCGACGGCTTCACGGGCGGCTTCGCGGCCGCACTCGCACGCGGCGACGACGCGGTAGCCGCACTGCGCTTCGGCTGTGCACTCGCGGGCATTTCCGTCACGCGCGCGGGTACGGCGCCGTCCATGCCGACGCTCGACGAGGTGAATCGCGTGCTGAATCAGCCGGCCGAACTGTCTCAGGCAAGCTCGCCGCTGTCCTGATCATTGCGAAGACTCAAGGAGATCGTGTTCACCATGAAGTCCTCGTTTATCACTGGCAATGCTGGAAAAATATTCGGCGACCGGCAACTGAATTTTCTGCTGATCGTCAACGTACTCGTCGTGCTGGCCGCAACGTGGCTTTCGCGCGGGCAATTCGTCGATATCGACAACCTGCAGTCGATGGGCGGGCAGTTGCCCGAACTCGGGCTGCTCGCGCTCGGCATCATGTTGTCGATGGTGTCGGGCAACGGCGGAATCGACCTGTCGGGTGTGGGGCTCGCGAACCTGTCCGGGATGGTCGCCGCGCTCGTTGTGCCGCGCTTCGTCAGCGGCGACGACTCACCGGTGCTCTATACGTCGCTCTTCTGCGTGATCGTCGTGGTGACGGGGCTGCTTGGCGGACTGCTGAACGGCGTGGTCATCGCGCGTCTGCGGCTCACGCCGATTCTCTGCACGCTCGGCACGCAACTGGTGTTCACGGGTTTTGCGGTCGTACTCAGCAACGGCGCTTCGGTACATGTCGACTATGTCGACCCCTTGTCGAATATCGGTAACGGCACCGTGTTTCAGGTGCCGATCGCGTTCTGCATCTTTATCGCCGCCGTGATCGTGCTGGGATGGCTGCTCAAGCGCAGCCCGTTCGGGTTGCGCCTCTATCTGATGGGCACCAATCCGAAGGCCGCGTTCTACGCCGGCATTCCGCGTGCGCGGATGCTGATCACGACCTATGCGATGTGCGGCGTGCTGGCCTCGCTCGCCGGTCTGATCAGCGCGACTCATACGTCGAGCGCGAAATGGGACTACGGCAACTCCTATCTGCTGATCGCCATTCTGATCGCGGTGATGGGCGGTGTGAATCCGTCCGGCGGCCACGGCCGCATCATCTGCGTGTTCTTTGCCGCCACCGTACTGCAGTTCCTCTCCAGTCTGTTCAATCTGCTGGGCGTGTCGCAGTTTTTCGGCGATTGCGCATGGGGTTTTCTGTTGCTGCTGTCGCTCGCGTTCGCGGGCGGCGAGCGGGTGCGCGCGATCTTCGGTTTCGGCGGCCGTGGCGGTGGCGGTAGCAGCAGTACCGCGAGTTCCGGGGGCGCGGCGCCGAAACATTAGCGTGCAGCACGGACGCGAGGCGCAGGCAAGGTTTCAGTACGCGGCGGACAACGAGCCCTGGCTGTCCGTGACGGTGAAGTGGGGCGACATCGAACCATAAAGGAGACATCGCATGAAATTGACTCGACTGGGTACCGCGCTCGCAGCAGGCGCCCTTACGGTGGGCGTGATTGCCGCTGCGCACGCGGCAACCAACGAGACGATCGTCACGGTCGTCAAGGTGACCGGCATCAACTGGTTCAACCGGATGGACGAGGGCGTCAAGCAATTCGCGAAGGACAACCCGGGTGTGACCGCGTATCAGACCGGCCCTGGCCGGGCGGATGCCGCACAACAACTGAAGATCATCGAAGATCTGATCGCGAAGAAAGTCACGGCGATTGCGGTGGTGCCCTACGATCCGCCGACACTCGAACCGGCCTTGAAGAAGGCGATGGATCGCGGCATCAAGGTGGTGACCCATGAGGCCGACAATGAAAAGAACACGATGGTCGATATCGAGGCATTCGACAACACGGCCTACGGTGCCGGCCTGAACGAACGCCTCGCTTCATGCATGCACAACGAAGGCAAGTGGGCCGTGCTGGTCGGCTCGCTCGGCAGCCGCTCGCAGGTGCAATGGGCCGACGGCGGGATCGGCAACGCCAAGGCAAAGTATCCGAAGATGGATCTGGTCGAACCGAAACTCGAAACCAACAACGACGGCGAACGCGCCTATGAAGTCGCGAAGGAAGTGCTGCGCAAGCATCCGGACCTGAAGGGCTTCCAGGGCTCGTCCTCGCTCGACGTGATCGGTATCGGCCGCGCAGTCGAGGAAGCCGGCATGCAGGGCAAGATCTGTGTGTACGGCACGGGCCTGCCGACTGAAGCAGGCAAGTTCCTTGAGAGCGGCGCGATCAACGGTATTGCGTTCTGGGATCCGAAGCTGGCGGGCATCGCGATGAACAAGATTGCGCAGATGCTGATCGACGGCAAGACGGTCGAGAACGGCGCCGATCTCGGCATTCCGGGCTATACGAAAGTTACCGTGGCCAAGGGGCCGGGCAAGGGGATCATTGTGCGCGGCCAGGGCTGGGTGAACGTCGACAAATCGAACTACAAGCAGTATCCGTTCTGATATGAGTGAAGACGCAACGTCACCGCTGTCATCGCGTTCCGGTACGCCGCAACCGTTTCTTGAGGTTGTCGGCGTGCACAAGCGTTTCACCGGCGTGCATGCATTGCGCGGGGTGAGCCTGTCGTTCGAGCGCGGTCAGATTTATCACCTGCTCGGCGAAAACGGCTGCGGCAAGAGCACCCTGATCAAGATCATCTCCGGCGCGCAGCCGCCCGACGAAGGTGAGCTCGTGATCGAAGGCGTTCGGCATGCGCGGCTTTCCGCGCTGGAATCGCTCGCGGCGGGCATCGAGACCGTCTATCAGGATCTCTCGCTGCTGCCCAACATGAACGTGGCGGAAAACGTTGCACTTACCGCCGAGCTGGCCACGCACGCAGGCCGGCTCGCGCGGACCTTCGACCGCCGGGCGCTCGCGCGCACGGCAGCGCGAGCGCTGGAATCGGTGGGCCTGCCTGGCGATGCGCAATTTCAGGCGACCCTGATCGAGCAATTGCCGCTTGCCACGCGCCAGCTCGTCGCCATTGCGCGCGCGATTGCGAGCGAGGCAAAGTTGGTCATCATGGACGAGCCCACCACCTCGCTCACGCAGAAGGAGGTCGACAATCTGATCGCCGTGCTCGCGAATCTGCGCGCGCAGGGCGTGACGGTGCTGTTCGTTAGCCACAAGCTCGACGAATGCTACGCGATCGGCGGCGAAGTCATCGTGCTGCGCGACGGCCAGAAAATGGCGCAGGGGCCGATCGCGCAATTCACCAAAGGGCAGATCAGCGAGCTGATGACAGGGCGCCATCTGTCGAACGAGCGCTATCGTGAAGGCGCGTTCAGCCGGGAGGTCGTGCTCGACGTGCGCGGCTTCACGCGCGCGGGCCAATTCAGCAATGTGTCGTTGGCGCTGCATGGCGGCGAGATTCTCGGCATCACCGGTCTGCTCGATTCGGGGCGCAACGAACTTGCTCGTGCACTGGCAGGTGTTGCGCCGGCGCAATCGGGACAGGCGATGCTCGACGGCAAGGCGATTTCCTTGCGTACTCCCTCGGACGCGAAACATCATCGCATTGGCTACGTGCCGGAAGACCGCCTGAACGAAGGGCTGTTTCTCGACAAGCCGATCCGCGACAACGTGATTACCGCAATGATCTCGAGCCTGAGGGACCGCTTCGGCCAGATCGACCGCACGCGCGCGCAAGCGCTTGCCGAACAGACGGTGAAGGATTTGCAGATCGCGACGCCCGGTGTCGACAAACCCGTGCAGTCGCTCTCGGGCGGCAATCAGCAGCGCGTGCTGATTGGCCGCTGGCTCGCCATCGATCCGCGCGTGCTGATTCTGCATGGGCCGACGGTTGGCGTCGACGTCGGCTCGAAAGACATTATCTACCGCATCATGCAGCGCCTGTCGCAACGCGGCATCGGCATCATTCTGATCAGCGACGACCTGCCCGAGTTGCTGCAGAACTGCGACCGCATCCTGATGATGAAGAAGGGGCGTGTGGCGAGCGAATATCAGGCCGACATGCTGAGCGAAGCCGACCTGTATCGCGCGCTGCTTTCGGAAGCCGCATAAAGCACGCCGCATAAAGGACGCCGACACCCATGAACTCGCGGATCCCTTCGCGCATGAACCAGACCATGACCACCCCGAGCGTTGTTGAAGTCGCCCCCGAGGTCAAGCCACCCACCTTGATGGCGAAGCTCTCGCGTAACCCCGAATGGTTCACTGTCGCCTTGATTGCGGCGACGTGTGTGATTGTCGGCACGATCAATCCACGCTTCTTTCAGCTCGCGACGTTATTCGATCTGCTGCATTCGGCCACCACGATGTCGCTTTTCGCGCTCGGCACGCTCGTCGTGCTTGCGTCCGGCGGTATCGACGTCTCGTTTACGGCAATCGCCGCGCTGACGATGTACGGCATCACGAAAGCGGTATTTGCATATTGGCCGGATGCGCCGTTCGCATTGATCCTGATCACCGGCGCGCTGGGCGGCGTGCTGCTCGGTCTCATCAACGGCCTGCTGGTGCATCGTCTGAAAGCGCCTTCGCTGATCGTCACGATCGGCACGCAGTATCTGTATCGCGGCCTGCTGCTGACGTTCATCGGCACGACGTTCTTCATGAACATTCCGCACAGCATGGACCATTTCGGCCGGATTCCGCTGTTTTTCTATCACACCAGCGAAGGTCTGCGCGCCGTGCTGCCCGTCTCGGTGCTGGCGCTGGCGGTGGCCGCCGTTGTTACGTGGTGGCTGTTGAACCGGACCATGATGGGGCGCGGCGTCTATGCGATGGGCGGCAGTCTCGCGATCGCCGAGCGGCTCGGCTACAACCTGCGCGCGATCCATCTGTTCGTGTTCGGTTATACCGGCATGCTCGCCGGGATTGCGGGCATTCTGCATGTATCGAACAACCGGCTCGCGAATCCGTTCGATCTGGTGGGCTCGGAACTCGATGTGATCGCCGCGGTGATTCTGGGCGGCGCACGCATTACGGGCGGCACGGGCACGGTGGCCGGCACCCTGCTCGGTGTGGTGCTGGTCACGCTGATCAACAGCGTGCTGATTCTGGTTGGCGTGCCGAGTACCTGGCAGAAGGTGATTATCGGTGCGTTTATTCTGATCGCGGGGACGCTGTTTGCCTTGCAGCGCAAGAGCTGAAACCGGCCGCCCGGCGTGGTGCCGGGCTGCAAGCGCATTCATTTACGCTTGCGAAGCTCCTGGCCCTTTTCGGTGATGATGGAATCGAAGTCGTCGACTTGCGAGAAGCGCACCGCCTTGACGACGCCGAACTTGCTCTGGTCCACCACCAGATGCCGTTCGACGGCGCTTGCCATGGCTGCCTGCTTGAGCGCGACTTCGTGAAAGTTCCAGCACGTGACGCCGCGCGCGCTGTCCACGCCACCCGCGGAAATAAATGCCTTGTTGATGCCCATACGGCGCAGCATCTCCAGACTCTCTTCGCCCGCAAACGAATCTGAAGACGGCACGTAGACGCCGCCCAGCAGGATCATCCGCACATTCGGCTTGCGCCGCAGAATCTCCGCCACGTTCAGCGAATAGCAGACCACGGTGACGTGACGCTCGAGCGGAATCAGACGCGCCAGCGTGGTGAGCGTGGTGCCGCAATCGATGAAGATCGTTTCGTGATCGACGACAAGTTTCGCGGCAATCGCGGATGCTTCCGCCTTGGCCTGCGCGAAGTGATCCTGCTCGGCTTCGAGTGAATAGCCGGCGGTATTGGGTACGTCGGTCGCGCTGACAATGTAGCCGCCGAGATACGTGAATCGTTCCGGACTGCCTGCGATATCGCGCCGGACAGTCATCTCCGATACGTTCAGCAGGGTGGCGGCGTCGCGCAGGCGCATGACGCTCTGCTTGGCCAGCGCATCGGCGAGGGCGCGGAGGCGGTCGGGTTTCAGCATGGAGGTCCTGTCGCGCAGTAGGGAGGGGGCGTTATGTTTTGTTCGAGTTGATGGGAGAATTATAACAAGAGCTTGTCAGCGCGGCGAGCCTGTTTGCGCCTCGATTAAGCCTCGAATATGAAGACTTCGACGAATGGGAGGGATGGTCTGGACGAATCGACCGTCGGCATCACGGCATGACGGCAAGGTCGAATGGGGAGGTGGGAAGCGATACGGCGGTTTGCCGCTCGCGCATGGCGCGAGCGGGCGGGGAGCAACGATTACTGCTTGATGCCTTCGGCCTGAATGTGCAATGTGGTTTGCATCTTGAAGCCGTAGGTCTTGCCGAAATCGATACCGAAATCGTCGCGATTGAACGTCGCGGTCGATTCAGTGCCGCACACTTCGCGCTTGAGCATCGGGTTGATGAAGCACTTGAACGATTCGATCTTCAGGTTGAGCGGTTTGGTGATGCCGTGCATGGTCAGGGTGCCGATCACTTCCACCGGCTTGTCGCCGTCGAAGCGGATCTGCGTGCCCTTGTAGGTCGCGCTCGGATACTTGGCGGCGTCGAAGAACTTGTCGGTGACCAGTTCAGCGTCGAGCTTGTCGTTACCGATATCCACCGAGCTCATGTCGATCGTCACGTCTACCGTGCCGGTCTTTGCCGCGCGGTCCAGCACCACGGTGCCGCTGCTTTTCTTGAACTTGCCGCGCCAGATCGACAGTCCGCCGAAGTGATCGGTTTCGAAGCTCGGGTAGGTATGCGTGGGATCGAGCTGATATGTATCGGCGGCCATGGCGTTGAACGACAAAGCGGTGGCCAGCGCGCCTGCGGCGAGCAAAAGTTGTTTTTTCAAGTGATTCTCCAGGTTTCAGAAAGTGCTGCGACGCTTCGGTGTGTTGCGTTACTTCTTCGAAGCGACGATGTGAAATTTGATGACGACTTCGTCGGCGACAACCGACGTGTCTTTCCATTCGCCCGTGCCGACATCGAACTGCGAGCGCTTGATCGGCAAGGTGCCGTCGAAGGTTTGAGTGTTGCCCTGGCTGGCGATCGTAACCGGTACCACCACGGTCTGCGATTTGCCTTTGATGGTGAGCTTGCCGGTGATCCTGTACTGATTGCCGCCGGCCGGCGCGATCGCGCTCGAAACGAAAGTCGCGGCCGGCCAGGTCGCGCTGTCGAACCATTCCTTGCCTTGGGCCTGTTTGTTGTAGTCGTCCGCACCGAGGTCGTAACTGCCGGTCTCGATCGAGACGCTGGCGCTGCCGGCGGTCGGCTTCGCCGGATCGAAATTCAGCTGCGCCGAGAACTTTTTGAATTTGCCGTCCACCGGCACGTTCATCTGCTTCGTCGTGGCGATCACGCTGCTTTTGCTCGTGTCGACATCGGCGTGCGCGAGGCTTGCGCCGAAGAACGAGAGGGCGGCGGCGCCGGCCAGAATGGAGTGGTAGAGAGTTGATTTCATCGTGGTACGCATCCTATCGAACTCATGCGCGCTGATTGCGCACTACGGGGAATTAGATTGCCAACCGGCTGTAGCCAATCGACTGTGACCAGACCGCGACCCGGCTGTGGCCCGGCTGATGCCTGTGTTACTTGAGGAACGGAATCATCCGCGCGAGTAATCCGTCGCGGTCGACAAACTGATGCTTGAGCGCCGCCAGTACGTGCATGACAACGAGCGCCAGCAGCGTGTAGTTGAGCAGTACGTGGACGGTGCGCAGGCTTGCCTTGAGCGCCTGGTCGGGGCCGATCAAGGTGGGCAGCGGTACGATGCCGAGGTACACCACCTGAATGCCCGCGGCCGAGCTATAGAAGTAGCCGGACAGCGGAATGGCCAGCATCAGAACGTAGAGCACGCCATGCACGAGATGGGCCGCCGCCTTCTGCCACGTGGGTGTCGCGCGATCGAGTGCAGGCGCGCGGTGCGTGGCGCGCCACAGCACGCGGGCCACGGCCAGCACTAAGACGGTCACGCCGATCCATTTGTGCCATGAGAAGTACTTCAGCTTGGTGGGCGTGAAGCCGGGGATATCGGTCATGATCCAGCCGATATAGAACCCGCAGATGATCAGCAAGGCAATCAGCCAATGCAGGGCGATGGCAGGGCCGCTGTAACGCTCGACGTCTGAAGGACGGGGGTTCATGAATTCATGCTCGCTATTCGTGAGGCGCGTGATGCTTACCGCGTGCGGTATGTCGCGTGTGAATGCGGATGGTAGGGACGCCGATGAAAACTGAATAGACGGGCAGAAGAGAACAGATTGTTCTAGCCGTGACGCTAATGAGGATGGAATAAACGCGCGTGACCGCCTGCGGGGCGTGGCACGTCACTTGCACCCCGACTCCGGCTGTCTTGCGGTCATGGGTTATGCTGCGCTCCACGGCCGCGCTCGCGCGCCATCCAGATCATCCAGAATCAGAATCCAGGACTTGTCCATTGAATTCCGTCTTCCTATCCTGGGGTATTGCCATCGCCGCCACGGCCGGCGTCATTACCCGTCCGTTCAAATGGCCCGAGGCCGTGTGGGCCGTCGCCGGTGCGTTACTGCTGGTGTCGCTCGGCCTGCTGCCCGTCGACCTGGCCGTCGAGGCGGTCGGCAAAGGCACGGACGTCTACCTCTTCCTGTTCGGCATGATGCTGCTCTCGGAAGTCGGGCGTCGCGAAGGTCTGTTCGACTGGGTGGCGGTATTCGCGGTCAACCATGCCAAAGGTTCGCCGCGAAAGCTCTTTTTGCTGGTCTATCTGGTCGGCGTGGTCATTACCGCGTTTCTATCCAACGACGCGACTGCGGTCGTCCTCACGCCGGCGGTATTTGCCGCCGCCAAAAAAGCGAAGACGCATCCGTTGCCCCTGCTCTTCGTGTGCGCGTTCATCGCGAATGCCGCGAGTTTCGTGCTGCCGATCTCGAACCCGGCCAACATCGTGCTGTACGGCAATCACACGCCCGCGCTCGGCGCCTGGCTGCTGCGCTTCACGCTGCCTTCGCTGCTGTCGATCGTCGCGACCTATCTGCTGTTGCGCTGGACCCAGCGCGAGGCGCTCGCCGGTACTTGCGAGGCCGATCTGGAGCCCGTGGCGTTGTCGTCGAGCGGGCGCGTCGCGCTTGGCGGGATCGCGGTGACCGCCGTCGTGTTGCTGACGGTTTCCGCGTTCGATGTTCCGCTCGGCTTGCCCACCGCGATACTCGGCGCGCTGACCGCGCTGGTCGTGCTGATCCAGGAGCGCAAATCGCCGCTGCCGATGATCCGGGAGATATCGTGGAGCGTGTTGCCGCTGGTCGCGGGCCTGTTCGTGCTGGTCGAAATGCTCGATCACACGGGCGTCATCAGGACGTTCGTCAATCTGCTGCAAGACGCGACGCGGCACAATGAATTCTCGACGGCCGGTTGGGCGGGCAGCGTCATCGCGATCGGCAGCAATCTGATGAACAATTTGCCGGCCGGCCTGATCGCCAGCTCGACCGTGATGCAGGCGCATAGTCCGGAGCGGGTGATCGACGCGCTTCTGATTGGCGTGGATCTGGGGCCGAACCTGTCGATCACCGGTTCGCTCGCCACGATCCTCTGGCTCAACGCCATTCGCCGCGAGGGCGAGGACGTGAATTTCATGAAGTTCCTGAAAGTCGGGGTCGTAGTGATGCTGCCGGCGCTCGCGCTGGCGCTTGCCGCGCGGATCCTGATCTAGGTTCCCGTCGGACGCAAGGGCGGCTTGGCCACCAGCGTCGGCACGGACTGTTCGAGCGATTGCAGCACGGCTTCGAGCCGCGCGAGGCGCGCGCGCTGGGCGGGCATCAATGATGTTCTTGGAAGCATGAGCAATCGCTGACGCCAATAGGATAGCGGGATGCGATCGTTAGCGGAGATCAGCCCAAATACGCGTTCGAGATGGGCGATTTCCTTATCTATGTGTTGGAAGCTCATCAAGCGTTCCTGAAGAAGAGGAATGGGCAACGAAGCGTTGTGGGCGGAATTCCATAAATTGGAAAGATCAGACCGATCCGGCTAACGGATGCTAAACACGCTCGGCGTTGGTAATCCGTTTGAGCAAATCTCGTACCGCATCCCTCTGTTCTGATGCGATGTCGAGCTTTCAAACGTCCTGCATTGCCCTGATGGATTGACTTCGTCCAGTCTCGGAGGCTTCTGGACGGAGCAGGTCTTCTGTCCGTTTTAAATCACGCAATGCATGGAAATGTTAATCGGACGCTTAAAAGCCGGGCTCATTTCGCATCTTTGTCTGTAAGCCGTGGCGATTTAACACTGGACAAGGTGTTTTCGCGCGGCACGCCGGCCATTCTTCAGGGGAACGGGAATTCACCAGGAATCTTTGTGGGCAGCATGGCTTATGCTGGTTCAACGGCTATTGTTGTAACCGGTACATCGGACACGAACCCGCGGAGCGCGCGTTTTGCGTCCCCGATTCGGCACCATCTAACGCGGCACCGCCATGACAGGCTGAGCGTAAGTAACGACGGACGCGGGCACGATTGCGTAGCGGGTCGGCGCGGGCAGCAACACCGGCGTGCCGGCCGCGACCGCCACCGGAATCGGAGCGGGTGGGGGCGCAACCACATAGACCGGTTTGACCGGCGCATAGCCGTAGTAATAGACGGCGCGTGGCGGCGGCGCGTAGATGACGGTGGCGGGTACGGTGACGATTACCCGGGCGAACGCTGTCGACGAACAGGCGAGACCGATGGCGGTGAAGGTAGAGGCGCAGACTAGACGAATACTCACTTGATACTCCTGAGACGTGTTGAACGGCGTGGCGCATGTGCCGGTAAAGAAAGGCGGCTGATTCGGATTGCTTGATATGTCATCCGAACCGCTGGAGCGCTTTGGTTGCTTAAGGTACTTAAGGTGAATAAGGTGCCGGTAGCGCCGGCAGACGAAAGATACGCAAACTGCGTTCGAAACGGCAGCGCGAACTTATTTCATTTCATGTCGTGCGAAAGGAGTCGTGAAGACAGGCGTGCATGTGGTTGAAGCGCGCGACGTGCCACAACGTGCCACGACGGCAGCGCGCTGTGCCTGTCATGCCGATGTAACCCGAACCATGAAATACGGCGACATGATTCTGAAATTGCCTTCCGGTCGCGCTTGCCTAAAAATCCGCTCTGTCATCGAACGGATCGCGGCGGTTTGCAGGCGACGCACGATGGTTTAATCGAGGAATCAGTCATGAAGAAGTTAATCGCCGTTGTGTTGCTGTGCTGCGCATCCACCGTCACGTTTGCTCAAACAACCGCACCGCAAGGTGGCAATCCCCAGCGCATGGAACGCATGGTGCAGCAACTGCAAACGCGCTTTGCGAATGCCAACACCACGCACGACGGCAAGCTCACGAAAGAACAGGCCGCCACAGGCATGCCGATGGTCGCGAAGCATTTCGATGAAATCGACACGCAGAAAGCGGGTTACATCACGCTGCCGCAGATCATGGCATTCATGCAGGAACGCGGGGCAGCGCACTGAGCGGCGCGGGCATCGGCGGGATCGTGGGATGGCTGTTTATCCCGTCGTTCTACGTGTTGTCGCCGCGCGAGGCAGAACGGCACGCGGCGCGCCATGCACCGCCCGACGCTTGAACCGAGGAGCTGTCATATGGATCGCCCCGCCAAAATTATCGTGCTCGACGACGAAGTCGAACTGCGCAACATGCTGCAGCGTTTCCTGCGTGGCCATGGTTTCGACGTGCGGGTCGCGGAGGACAGCAAACGGCTCGACCGCTATCTGCAGCGCGAGCCGTTCGATCTGCTGGTGCTCGATCTGATGATCGGCGAAGAAGACGGCCTCGAGATCTGCGCCCGTCTGCGCGAGCAGGGGCAAACGCTGCCGATCCTGATGCTGACCGCCAAGGGCGATCCGCTCGACCGGGTGGTGGGCCTCGAAACCGGCGCTGACGACTACCTCGCCAAACCGTTCCTGCCGCGTGAACTGGTGGCGCGGATCAATGCGCTGCTGCGCCGCCAGAAGATGGCTTCGGGCGACGTCACCGTGACCTCGCAGAGTGTGCGCTTCGGCGATTTCAGTCTCGACGTAGGCAAGCAGGAGTTGTCGCGCGCGGGCGAGTTGCTGGAGATTCATTCGGCGCAGATGCTGCTGCTGGTCGCGCTGGCTTCTTCGCCGAACCGGCCTGTGAGCCGGGACAATCTGCTGGCGCGCGCCCGCGGGCGCGAGCACGATGCGCTCGATCGCAGCATTGACGTGCAGGTGCTGCGGCTCAGGCAGATCGTCGAGGACGACCCGTCGAAGCCGCGCTTCATCAAGACCGTGTGGGGCATCGGCTACATGCTGGTCGCGGACGTCGACTCATGAGCCGCGCGTGGCTGCAGCGCGCGCTGCCGAGAACGCTGCTGGCGCGCAATATCGTTTTGCTGATCGTCCTGGTGATGCTGAGCCAGGTGTGTTCGCTCGGTGTGCTGCTGCACTATGTGCAGCGGCCGCGTGTCGTGCGTGCGGCCGCCGTGTTCGCCACCTACGTGAGAACGCTCGACGGCCTGCTTCAAGCCACACCGCCGAACGCGCGCGCCGGATTGACCGGCCGCCTCGACGCGCGTGAGCAACTGCCCGCCGAGGCGTCGGTCAAGCCGCCGCCCAGTTTGTTGCTGGCCTATCGCACGTATCAGCGCAGCGTGTTTCTCGACAGCTTGCGCGCGCATCTGCCTGCCGATATGCCGGTGCTCTGGCAGTCCGAAGGCGGCCAGCGGTTGTGGATTCGCATGCATGCGCCGGCCGACGCGCCGCATTCGCCGTACTGGATCGCGCTGCCGATTCCGGAGGATGCGCAAGGCGCCGGCCTCGACGCCGCGATCCTGTTGTCGCTCGGTCTGGGTGCGCTGGCGGCGCTGACCGGCTACGTGATCCAGCGCCATCTGAACCAGCCGCTGCGGCAGTTGACGCGGGCGGCGCGCCGCGTGAGCGCGGGCGAAACCCCTGAGCCGTTGCCGACCGACGGTCCCACCGAGATCGCCGCGGTAAGCAGCGCATTCAATCAGATGACGCATACGCTGCAGCAAGCCGAGGCAACGCGCGCGCTGATGCTGGCAGGCATCTCACACGACATCCGCACGCCGCTCACCAAACTGCGGCTCTCGATGGCGATGGCGATGCCGGACGGCAGCGACAGCAGCTTTGTCGTCGCAGCGGAGTCCTATCTGGACCAGATCGAAACGATCTTGCAGCAGTTCATGGATTACGCCGGCAGCGGCGAGCGCGAAGCGGCCGAACCCGGCGATCTCAATGCACTGATCGAGCGGCTCGCGGGCGATTTCGCGGGGCTCGGCCACGAGTTCGAGTTGTCGCTGGCGGTTTTGCCGACGATCGCGTATCGGCCGATCAGCATGATGCGGCTCCTGATGAACCTCATGCAGAACGCGATCGTCTACGGCGGCAGCGGGCTTGCCGTACGAAGCTGGGCCACAGGCCAGGCCGTGTATGTGGCGGTTGGCGATCGCGGCAAAGGGCTTTCGGCGGAGGAACTGGAACAGCTGAAAGCGCCGTTTCAGCGCGGCCGCAATGCGCGCGCGCACAGCGGCGGTACCGGGCTGGGGCTTGCGATTGTCGAGCGGATTGCACGGCTGCACGGCGGCAGCCTGCAGTTTCATGCGCGCGAGGGCGGTGGCCTGGAAGTGTGGGTCGTGTTGCCGCGCGCATCCTGATCGGGCTCGCTCATTTCCTGTCCAGCCAAGCGTCCAGCCCGACCCGGAAAGCCACGCCCGCGATAACCGGCACGGTCAGCATCAGAATGATGCCGAAGTTGGGAATCTCGTCGCCGTAAGTGATTGGACCGTAGAGCACGACCGTTGCCACGATCGCGAAGACCACCACGCCGATCGCAACCATCAGAAGGTTGCGCGACGTAACGGACAGATCCTTGCGCTTTGCGTTGCCCGGTTCGGTGCTGGTAGCCGGGACTTCGTCGTGTTGGGCGGGCATGATGGTTCTCGTGGCTGGAAAAGTGCCGTGTAAGGCGCGGCTGCAAATTCAAATCGAAACGTGATGACAACGCGCGGTAAGGAAACGTAATGCGGGACCCGATGCCCGGCGTAGTGCCATCGCCCGGCAACGGATCGCACGCCGGGCGGCACGCGTTCGCATCATACCCAGGGTCGTTCGCGCCGCGCACATCAAACCGCGCCGGCCAGTAATCCCGCGGCGACGATCAGCAGCACCAGGGCGGCGATCGCGCTGAACCGATAGTCGCGTTGATGCAGGAACATCCCTACCATCAATATAAGCCGCATTATCGGCAACAGGATAAAAAGCGCGATGCCAGCGGTCATAACATGCATGCCGGCTGATATCGAGAGCATTTCGGGCAGCGTTCGCATGCCGGATAGCGCGCTTGCAAGCTTGCCAAGCTTGCCGTCGCCGGTGCGAAGAAGGCTAATTGCAAGGCCGATGGCAACGATGCCCGTTGCCACCCATGTGCCGTAGTGCAGGAGTCGCGCCAGCCAGTGTTCGAGCCGTCTCCCGGTCGACGCGGCGCCGCTCATGCGGACGCTCCGAAGAGGTGGACGCCGAATGCTTCGAGCAGCATTTGCACGGCCAGTACCGCCAGTACCAAGACAAAGAGCACACGCAGCCTGTCGCCCGACAGGCGCGTGAGAACCCGCGCGCCGAGCACGGCGCCGACGACGGAGCCCAAGGCCACCGGGCCGGCGATTGCCGCCACGATGTCGCCGCGCAGGAAGTAAGCGCCGGCGCTGGCTGTCGCCGTCACGCCGATCATGAAGTTGGAGGTGGCGGACGAGACCTTGATCGGCAGACGCAGCGCCGTATCCATCGCCGGAATCTTGAGAACGCCGCTGCCGATGCCGAGCAACGCCGAAATCAACCCCGCGCCGTACATAAGGGACAGGCCCAATGGCACGCGTTGCACGCGATAGTCGACGTCGCGTCCGAGCGCGCGGTCCGGATAGCTCGAATCCAGGCGCAACGCAGCGCCCCACGACTGCGCGCCCGGCACGGCAGTGCCATGACTGATAACCGGATCGGCACGCCGTGCCAGCATTTGCTGGGCGGAGAGCAGCAGAATGACGGCGAAAATGAAAAACAGCACGGGCACCGGAATGAGCCCGCTCAACAGGACGCCGGACAACGCGCCGAGCGTGGTGGCGGTTTCCAGAACCACGGCGAGCCGGACATTGGTCAAGCGGCCGCGCAGGAAAGGTGCGGCGCCTCCGCACGAGCAGGCGATCACCGAAACGATGCTGGCGCCAATGGCGATGTGAATGTCGAGGTGGCCGAACATGGTCAGGATGGGCACGATAAAAATGCCGCTCGCCATGCCGAGCACGCCGCCCAGCGCGCTGGCCCCGAGCGACACTACGAAGAGCCACAGCGTGTAGCCCAGATCCATCGTTGCCTGTGCGCCGGTCATGGCAGGTTCGGCTTGCGCCGGCCGAGGCGGGTAACGAACTGGATCTGATCGCCCCGGTAATACAGCTTTTCATAATCGACCGGGCGGTTTTCGTCGCTGTAGGAGGTTCGCTCGATCAGGAAAATCGGGCTGCCCGTCGCGACTTCGAGGGCCTGCGCAACGACTGCGTCCGCGGCGATTGCCTCCAGCCGGTATTCCGCTTCGATCAGGGCAACGCCGTATTTCTCTTCGAGCAGCGTGAAGATCGGCTCTGCTTCGAGATCGTTTTCGATGATCTTTTCGCCGATGTCTTTTGGCAGCCAGGTTTCGTCGAACGAAAGCGGCGTGCCGTCGGCGATGCGCACGCGCTGAATGTGGACGACGGGCGTACCCGGTTTGAGCGCCAGTTTGCCGGCCACGACCTCGCTGGCGGTTTCGACCTGCCGCGCCAATAGACGGGCGCTCGGATGGCGGCCGTGCGCACGCATATCCTCGACAAAACCGCTCAGTTCGGTAAGCGGCTGCGTGAGGCGCGGCTGGGTGACGAAGGTGCCTTTGCCACGGCGGATTTCGATCAGACCGCGCGTAATCAGGTTCTGTACCGTTTTCTGCAGCGTGGTGCGGCTGATGTTGAAACTGGCCAGCAGGCTCGCCTCGTTGGGTAATTGCGTGCCCGGCGGATAGGTGCCGTCTGCGATCCGCGCGGCAAGCACTGCTTCGACCTGCGCGTAGAGGGGGAGTTGGCTGTTTCGGTCGGCGTTCATGTATGACATCATGACGTCATGATGTCTTGAAGTCAAGGCAAAACAGGTTGCGCACCAATGGGTGGGGCAGCGGATCGATATGCGCGAAGATAATCTCGCCGGCCCGGACACCGAGGTATCCATTACAGGCCAGGGCGTGGGTCAAGTGAACATCCGCGCGCGACGGTCGACTATCCCGCCGCCCGGTCATGGGTACTCGAGACGTGGTTCGTTCCATGAGCGTCCCTAGGGGTATTTCACTGACTACGCCTAATAAATCTTTGGATTCCGAATCTTCATGGAAAGAGGTGACGGTCCATGGAGGCTTCAGATTCATTACGGGTATAGCGTTCACATAATGCAGACGATAAATAAGTTTTACTTTCCGATTTTCCGTCGCGCCGCCATTGTGTGAGCCAGACAGCCAGTCTATAGCCACAACTCATGCGCTGCGCGGCTGCATTCATGAGAAACGTGGCTTTCATCTTCAGGTGAGCATTTCTTAAGATTCCTTAAGAAATTGTTCGTCGATCGTCGTCGTTCGGGACCGGGTTGGATTTCAGTACTCACGCCCATCCCCGGACCGACGGTCAGGCCAATAAACTGAAAGGAGACGAATCGATGGAAAAGCGCATGATGACCTTGATGTTGCTCGCGGCGGCCACCTTGACCGGCTGCGGAGGTGGAAATGACGTCAGCACGCCGACGCCGCCAAAGCTGTTGACGAACATCGCCGTACCCAATGCTTCGAGCCCACCCTTCAGTTTCGACATTGGCTACGTCGAGGCCGGCAAGTACTTTCTTTCCGACCGCAATAACAAGGCAGTCGATGTCGTGGACACCGGATCAAACGCGTTGATCGCACAGATTCCAGGGCCGTTCACCGGTGCCGGCGCCACGACAGACGAGTCCGGTCCTGACGGAATCGTAGGTGTCACCGGCACGAACACGATCTATGTTGGCGACGTCGACTCAGTCAAGGTGATCGATACTGCTGCGCAGAAGACGGTCAACACTATCGTCATCAGTCATTCCGGATCGCGTGTCGATGAAGGGTGCTACGATCCTGACGATCATCTTGTGATGTTCGCAAGTCCCGGAGACTCACCGCCGTTCGTCACGTTGATTTCCACGCTGACGCAAACAGCGGTGGCGAAGCTTTCTTTCAATGGTTCGTCGGGGCTCGAAGCGTGTACATATGATCACGCCTCGAAGAGTTTTCTGATCAACAATGACGGGACTGCTGCCAATCCCGATGGCGAACTCGATGTCATCACCGCCAGTTCCGCGGCAGCGGGAAGTCCATCCGTCAGCAAGTCGTTTCCGTTAGGGAAATGTGGACCCGCGGGAATCGTGCTTGGCCCGAATAACGACGTGCTTGTTGGATGCGATCCGCCCGCGGGCGACCCGCTGATCACGCTGATTCTCGACCGTACGAGTGGCGCAATTCAAGCGAGCCTGCCATTTGGCGGGGTGGACCAGGTCAGTTACGATCCGGCTTCCAATCGCTATTTCCTCCCGGCCCGTCATTACGTCACGAGCGGTATCGCCGCGGCATCGGGGTTTAGCCCGCAGATGGCCGTAATCGATGGTACGTCACGGCAATTGCTCTTCAAGATTCCGGTGGGCACCGGCGCGCACTCTGTTGCTATCGACAGCACGCTTGGGCGAGTGTATGTGCCGTTCCAGCCCGGTGCGGCCAGCTTCCCCAACGGCGGAATCTCGGTGTTCTCAACCCACTAGTCTGTCGCATGCGGGTCATAGCCCTGGCGGGCCGGACCGGAAGGCGATTGCCGTAGGGACGTTTCCGCGATGGCTCGATGGGCGCCGCCACCCGTGCTCCACGATCCGCTGGGTTTGCGGATCTGGGGCGCGGGTGGTGACCGTCTTCATCGTAGCGGACGTTCAAAATCTATCGAAGTCCGCTACGGCAATCCCTCATACGTTTGACTGTCGTGCCCCAATCCCAATAGGTCAGTGATAGGTTGTCGTGGACGACTGCAGCTTCGTCAGCGCACCGCGTTTGAATCGAAACCAGCCTTGCGAACCTTGCATCACGACCTCATCGCCTTGCCAGAACACGCGCTTGACCGTCATGCGCGTGCCACAGCGCTGCACAAGTGGAGGACGGTCGCGCAAGTCGTACAGCACTGGGCCGGAATCGGTCTGCACGAGCATGCGCTGTACAGTGTCATTGTTCCCGGCCATGTCATCGAAATGCATGAGTGTGTTCGCGCCAAACCGATCGAAAATTTGCTGGTCGAGCATTGCCGCAAAATCGTGATCGGCGCGCACGAATTGCAGTTTGCCCGAGGGCGTGCCGAGCGGGCCGGACGCGTTGCTTTGCGCATGAACGCAAGTCGCGAAAGTGGCAGCCGCGAGCGCGGCGAAGAGTCGTCTCATGGTGTTTTTCAGGTTTAGCGGTGTGTCTCCGACAAAGGAGCACGGCTCGCCATTGTTTCCGGGGAATATTGTCGTCGATTCTGGTCGGCATGTCGAAGCCCGGCAACTGGCCCAACATGGCTTCAGATGGAATTGACGACTGGCCGCCTCCGCCTCCGGCCGGCTTGTCAGCAATCGAGGAGCTTTTGTCGAATGCCCTTGATTAGCCGGTTGCCGGCCAGGCCAGCTGCGCGCCCAAACCGCTCACGACGGGTTCGCACCGACCCCCAGGATACGCATTAATGTCCTCGCGTTTCTCTGCCCCTGATCCTCGAAGCAGTTATTGAAGATCACATGAGTACGGCCCGCCCGCGTCGCGATTGCGCGGATCGACGAGGCCAGTTCGTTCAGTTCGTCGTCGTTATAGTCGTAGTCGAAACGATCGGCGGCGCTTGCCGCGCCCGTCGCGCCCCACGTCTGCGTATTGCGGCCGTGCAGACGCACCATGGCGAGTTCGGGATGCGTTGCTTCCCATACGGTGTGCACGCGGTTCGTCACATCCGGCGGGGCGTCGACGATCACGTGGACGAGGCCGCGCTCGCGCAGAAAATCGAGTGTCCATTGCGCGTGCTGGTCGTCGAACCAGGTCTGATTGCGAAACTCGACGGCCATCAGATAGTCCGCCATGCGCATCCGGCACGTTTCGACAAGCGCGAGACCGTCCTGCGAGCGGGTGATCCACTGCGCGAACTGAAATAGCACCGCGCCGAGACGACCGCTCGCGCGCAGCGGTTCGAGCGCTTCCCGGTAGCGCCGCCATAGTTCGTCGAGAATCTCGGCGGGGAGATCACCGTAATAGACGTTCTTCTTGCGCGGCCCGGTGATGCCCGCCGGTAACGCCATCGCGATGTCTTTGGGCAGCACGTCGGGTGAAGTCTGATGGCCGGTAAAGAGCCGGAACGATTTGAAATTGAACGTGAAGCCGGCGGGCGTGCGCTCGCTCCACAACTGGGAATTGGGCGCCGATGGCAACGCGTAGTAAGCCGAATCGACTTCGACGAGCGGAAACTGCGACGCGTAAAAACGCAGCCTTGCTTCCGCGCTGCTGCTGCCGCGCGGATAAAAGCGCTTGCAGGCGATCAGCGTCTTGTCGGTCCAGCCAGCCGTGCCGCATCGGATGTCCATCGGCGGTCCGTGTGATTGTGCGAAGGACTCCGCTAGGAGGCCGCCTCCGTGTGATCGAGCCACTCGGCGAGTTGGTGCCGCAACTGCGAGATATCGAGCGGCTTGCCGAGCAGCCGTGCGCCCGGGATGGTGTCGCCGATCTCGGCATTCTCGCCATAACCCGACACCAGCAACACGCGGATGTCCGGCTGCTGACCGAGCACCGCGCGCGCCAGGTTGTCGCCGGACATGCCGGGCAACGTCAGGTCCGTGAGCAGCACATCGAAGTGCTGCGTGGGCACCAGTGGCAGCGCTTCTTCGGCGCTCGCGACCGCGGTGCAGTCGAAACCCAGCGCACCGAGCAGATCGTTGAGCGCATCGCGCGAATCGGCGTCGTCTTCGACCAGCAGCAGACGAGCCGGCGTGCCGGCTTGGGGGACCGCCGAACCCGTCAGGGAATCCACTGGCGAGCTCGCGGTGGCGCCTGCGAGCGAACTCCCGGTCAAAGCGGCAACCGCATGCGGACTTTCGCGCGGTTCTGATACGCCGGATGAGCCGGCCGGATCGTAGACCGTGCGCGGCACGCAAGGGGCGATGCGTCCATCGCCCACGCTGACGACTCCGGCGTTCAGCACGGCGCGCACCTTGCGCGCGAGATCGTCGCGCCGGTAGGGTTTGGAGAGCAGCGTGATGCCGGCGTCGAGCTTGCCGTGATGGACGATTTCGTCGCGTGTATAGCCGGACGTGAAAAGCGTTGGCACCGTGGGCGAGCGAGCCGCCGCGCGCTGCGCCAGTTCCACGCTTTTTACCTGGCCGGGCATCACGACGTCGGTAAACAGCAGATCGATCGGCACATCGCTGTCGATGAACTCCAGCGCCGCATCGCCACTGGATGCAGTCAACACCTTATAGCCAAGTTGCGCGAGCATTTCGACGGCGGTCAGACGGACATCCGCATCGTCCTCGACCACCAGAATCGTTTCGCCGCCGCCCACCGGCGCCGCAGTCTGATCGGCGGTTTCGACAGTTTCGGGCTCGCAGCAGCGCGGGAAAAACAGCGAGACCGTGGTGCCGCGTCCCAGCTCGCTGTCGATCATCGTATGGCCGCCGCTTTGTCTGACGAAACCGAACACCATGCTCAAGCCCAGGCCGGTGCCATGACCGTCGGGCTTGGTCGTGAAGAACGGTTCAAACACGCGCTCGAGGATTTCGGGCTTCATGCCGGTGCCCGTGTCGGTCACTGAGAACACCACGTATTCGCCCGGCGAGAGTTCCGGTTCGCCACGGCAGAACTGGGCGTCCAGCACACGGTTCGTCGCGCGCACGGTGAGTGTGCCGTCCGCTCGCATTGCATCGCGGGCATTGATCGCGAGATTGAGCAGGGCGTTTTCGAGCTGGTTGCGATCGACCTGCACATTCCACAGGTCGTCGCTCAATACCGTTTCGATCTTGACCGTTTCGCCGAGCGCCCGGTGCAGCATCTCGCTCATGCCGGCCAGCAGGCGGCGCGGGTTCAGCACGGTAGGCGAGAGCGGCTGGCGCCTCGCGAAGGCGAGCAGGTGCGCGGCCAGTTTCGCGCCGCGTTTTACCGCTTCGGTTGCGGCGGACAAGCGCCGCAAGGTGGCCGGATTGCAGTCCGCATCGGCGGCGAGCATTTGCAGATTGCCGTTGATCACTTGCAGCACGTTGTTGAAGTCGTGCGCGACGCCGCCTGTCAGGCTGCCGATCGCTTCCATTTTCTGGGCCTGGCGCAACTGCTCTTCGGCGAGCGCGCGTGCCGAGACTTCATCAGCGACGCGTTGTTCGAGTGTTTCGGTCAACTGACGGAGCGATTGCTCGGCGATCTTGCGCTCGTGAATGTCGATCAGCACGCCGGGAAACCGCGTCGGCTCTCCATGTTCGTTGTACTCGCACCGGCCGTTCGCCTGAACCCACATATAGTCGCCATCGGGGCGGCGAATCCTGTATTCGGCGCGAAATGGCGCGCCGGTGCGTATCGCTTCGCTCGTCAACTGCTCGTTGAGCGACTGGTCGTCGGGATGGATCACTTGTGTCGCGGCATGACGCTCGACTCCTTTCGCGGCCTCGTCCAGCGGAAACGAAAAGGTGCGCGCGAAACGTTCGTCGCCGGTGACGGTGCCGGTGCGCACGTCAAGCACCCAGGTGCCGAGCACGGCGCCGGTGTTGAGTGCGAGTTGCAGGCGTTCGTTGGTTTCGCGCAATTCCGCCTCGGCGCGTTGCCGCCAGCGTTCGGTCAGTACGCGCGTGGTGGTTTCGACGACCATCGCGAGGACGCCCGCGGGGGCGCCGCTGTCGTCGGGGACCGGGCTGTAGTAGAGGTCCATCCAGACGTCTTCGGGCTTGCCGTCGCGCAGCAGAACCAGTTCCTTGTCGCGATACGACAGGGTGCCGCCGGCCAGACAGGTCACCATCACGTGACGGTTGAAGTCGGCGACTTCCGGCCAGCCGCGTTCGACTGGACAACCGAGCAGATACGGATGCCGTCCGCCCGCGAAAATCGCGTAGGCGTCGTTATAGATCATGTAGCCCGGTTTCCCCCACAGGAGCACGAGGGGCACGGGCGACGCGAGCAGCATTTGAACGGCGGCGGTGAGACTGCGTGGCCAGTCTTTTATGGGGCCGAGGCTAGTCGCACTCCAGTCGAATTCGCTGATGCGCCGCGCCATCTCCCCGTTCCAGCCGGGGCAACCGTGGTCTTGTGCCGGGAATGGCATTGCTGCGCTCCACAGAGTTCACGTCAATGAGTGTGTCCCCACTCTGCCGACGCGCATGGTGCGCGTGGATGCTCAGCAGAGGCGGGATGAATCTTCTGCTGTGTACCGCGGGGATGAGGCGGCCACGAAGCGGCTGCGCGGCAGCAATAATTGTAGGCGAGAACGTCTCCTGTTGGCATAACAGAAGGGGCTTTGCGGAGTTCGCCGAACAATCGGCGCAAATCGCCTTGCAAGTTTTACCTGCATCGGTCGGCGTCTGCGCGTTGGATCAGAAAAGAAGCGCATATGTGACTGATTTGAACCGGCCGTCTGCTGCTCGATTGGCGCAAGACGGGCGCGTCCCGGATGCGCGTGGGTGGCGGGAAGGGGCAGGCGTGTTTCGTGCTCCGCGCTCTGGTTCGCTTGTGCTAATGGGCGCAAGGTGCAGGTTGAGCGCCACACCGGATTCGAACTTCAACAAACGCGGACGCCAGAATGCCGAAGAAAAACATCACACGAAACAATAAGTTGCCTAAGCCGGAGGTACGGCAGGCGTTATTGACTGCCCGCCGCAACGCCAAGATGGCGCGTTCGGCGCATGCCTATGTGCGCGGCAACACGAGCAAGTTCTACGAATGGCTCGACGGGATGGAGAGCCACACTTTGCCCGAGGGGCCGGCGATCTGGATCTGCGGCGATTGCCACAGCGGCAATCTTGGGCCGGTCGCCGATGGAGAGGGGCGCGTCGAGATCCTGATTCGCGACCTCGACCAGACGGTGATCGGCAATCCAGCGCACGACCTGATCCGACTTGGGCTGTCGCTGGCGACGGCTGCGCGCGGTTCGGACCTGCCTGGCCTGACCACGGTGCACATGATGGAGGCGTTGGCGGACGGCTACGAGCGCGCCTTCGACGAGGCCGCCGGCGAAGCCGATATCCATGCCGAGAAGCCGGAGGTGGTGAAGGTGGTGATGAAGGAGGCGGTACGCCGTTCGTGGCGTCATCTGGCGGAGGAGCGGATTGAAGATATCGAGCCGACCATTCCGCTGGGCTCGCGTTTCTGGCCGCTGGCCAAGAGCGAGCGGCGCGAAATCGAGGCGTTATTCGAGAAGGGATCGGTGGCGCGGCTTGCTACGGTCTTGCGTGGCGGTGGCGACGACGCGGATGTCGAGGTGCTCGATGCGGCGTACTGGGTGAAGGGGTGCAGTTCGCTGGGGCGGTTGCGGTATGCGGTGCTGCTGGATATAGACGGTGCCGCGATGGATGGTGATGACCTTTGCCTGATCGACATCAAGGAAGCCGCGCAGGCGGCAGCGCCGCGGTATCCCGGCGTGCGCATGCCGCGGGATAACGCCGAACGGGTGGTGGAGGGTGCGCGGCATTTGTCGCCATCGCTGGGCGAGCGGATGCGGGCGGCGCGGTTATCGGATCGGGCTGTTGTGATACGGGAGTTGCTGCCGCAGGATATGAAGTTGACGATTGAGCAGTTGACGCAGGATGAGGCGATGAGAGTTGCGCGCTTTCTTGCGCTGGTGGTGGGGAAGGCGCATGCGCGGCAGATGGATGCGGGGGAACGCGCGGGGTGGCTTGCGGAGTTGCGGAGGAATCGGTCGAAGACGCTCGATGCGCCGGGGTGGCTTTGGAAGAGTATTTTAGAGTTGGTGAGTAGTCATGCTGTGGGGTATTTGGAGCATTGCCGGCGGTATGCTAATGAGGGGAAATAAGGGGATTTTTTCGCGGGGCGATGGGGGGTGCTGTTGCTGTTGCTGTTCTGGTGTTGGTCTTTTGGCCTTTCCTTGAATTGTTCGTGGTCTATTAGCGTTGCCCCTGTGCGGGGCGGCACCTACTTTTCTTTGCCTGCCGCAAAGAAAAGTAGGCAAAAGAAAGCGGCTCAACCCGCCAGCTCATAAGCGGGTCCCCCGCGCAGCCGCGGTAGTGGTGCATCTGGAATCTGTGCCCTCGCGCACTCCGCGCTGTTGACAAAGCACTCATCAGCTCCCACTCCGCACTGCGTGCGTCGCGGACGGGTCTGTCAGGGAAACCTGGCCGATGCTTTGGATGACTGATCGACGCTTTGCATAACTGATGGTTTTTGAAACCGGGTTTCGGCGCGCGCAGCGCCGCCGGAGGTATGACTGCCTTGTCACTAAAGCCGAATGTGCGAGGCGACAGATTCCAGATGCACCACTACCGTGGCTGCGCGGGGGACCCGCTTATGAGCTGGCGGTTTGAGCCGCTTTCTTTTGCCTACTTTTCTTTGCGGCAGGCAAAGAAAAGTAGGTGCCCCCCCGCACAGGGGGAACGCTAATAGACCAATAACAAAGCAAGGAAAGGCCAAAAGACCAACCCCATACCAGACCACGAACACAGCAAGAAAAACCAAAAACAAAAAACAAAAAACAAAAAAACCAAACCTAAACCGCCGAGCAGGCCCCTAATTCGACAACGACAAATACGGCGAACTAAGCGGGGTAGGCGGAAACGGCTGCAACCCCGTCTGCCTGCTAAAGCTATACCGCACATAAACCGCCGCAAGCCACTCCCGATACTCATAAGCATTGCCGAGCGACGCAGTCGCCCCAAACGCCAACTGCGGCGCCAGTTGATATTCCCCCACCGCGCTAAGCGAATAAGAAAGCCCAGTCTTACTCTGCCCAGGATAAACCGCACCGCCATCCACACCCGTGCCAATAAGATTGGCTATCGCCGCCGCAGTAGCCTGCCGGTTGGACCCGTCATTGAGCGGGAAGTAGTTCGACGCGTCCTGACGATAATGCTGCACGCCGATCGATCCCTTCACGTCATAAGTGAACTGCCCATTGCGCCCAGTCCATTCCACCGGCAGATTCAGAATCACATACTGCTGCGGACTGAAGTACCCACCCTGACCATAGGTGAAGTACGACAGGTTCTTGTTATAACGCATCAGCGTCGTGTTCACGCCGACAGTCAGCGTCTGATCCGCATCCTTGAAGACACGTGTATAGACACCGCCGCCGCCCTTGACCGCGTTATTGCTCGCTACGTTATAACCCTGGTAGTACTGAAACGCGGCATTCACGTACAGGCCACTGGTGCCGTCGTCCCATGCAAGGCTGCCGAGGCCGCCATTGGAAGTGACGCCGCCCCACTCGAGGCCGGAGCCGGAATCGCGCGCGCCCGCATACGAGAGCAGGCTGTCCGTCACCGCGCGGCGTGCGATAGCCAGCGAATACGACACCTTGTCGGTAATGCCGCCGTTGTATTGCAGGCCGGCCACGACGGTTTTCTCAGGGAAGCCGAGCGGCGTCACGCCGATATCGCCGCTAAAGCTGCGGGCTTCGTAGCCGAGCGACAAACCCACACCGTTGGCGGTCTGGCTGCCATAGGTGTTGTTGCCGTTGACCGCGGCAATCGCGGACGTGCTGCTGGACAGCCCCGCGCCGAATCGCGCGAGCGTCGAGAGATTGCCCGAAGCAGTGCCGGCATCCAGCGTAACCGGCGTGGCGGTCACCACAATGTGGCCGTTGCCCGCCTTGATGCGCCCCTGAATGGGCGCTTCGATATCGGTCAGCGTCGACAGCCCGTCCTCGCCCGAACGGTTGCGGAACACAATCCCGCCCGACACCGTGCTCGATTGCTCGCGATTGACCTGAGCCAGTTCCTCCGCCACGCCAAGCGTCTGCGTATTGGCAACGTTCGGTTGCGGGTAGCCGCCGCCATTGCCGTTCGCACCGGGTTGCTGCGGGTAATACGGCTGCGCGTAACCGGTAGGCGGCTGCGGAATGTACGGTTGCTGCTGTTGCGCGTAATAACCCGAACCCTGACCCGGATACGGCTGATAGGGTTGCTGGGCGTAACCCTGCTGCGGCGGAACCGGTTGATAGGGTTGTTGCGCGTAACCCTGCTGCTGCGCATAAGGCTGCTGGCCGTAATAGGGCTGTTGCTGCGGATAAGCTTGCTGCCCATACGGCGCCTGCGCATAGGCCTGCGTGTTGCGATTGCTCTTTGACGCGCTTTGTTTCTTGCTGGCCGAGCGTTTCGTGCTCGCGGACGAATTCGCGTAACGCGGCGGCTGCATCGAACCGGCGTTGGCTTGCGCTTCACGCGCGGCAGGCGACATCGGCCATGGCGTGGCCGCATAGCCGTCCGGTACCTGCTGCGGGTACTGAGCCTGCTGCGGATAACCACCTTGTTGCGGATAACCACCCTGTTGGGGGTAGCCGCCTTGCTGCGCATACCCCGCCTGCTGCGGATACCCCGGGTTGTACTGCTGCTGCGGGACCTGTTGCATCTGCGGCTGGCCCTGGCCCGGATACGGTTGCAACGGCGCGCCTGACTGGCTCGACCCGTTGCTCCCCTGGCCGTAACCCCCCGTGTTGACGCCGGGCAGCGGCGCGTTATAAGGCAACGGGGCCGGCGCGGCATTGGGCGAATACGGCTGCGGCGCGGGTGCCGTGTAAGGCGCGACGTAGGGCGCGGGCTGCGTGGGTGGCGGAAAGTTCGGCACGGTCTGTGACGGCAAGGAGGACTGCGAGTACGGAAGCGAGGCACGCGCGGCGTTGGAGCCGCCGCCGGCAAACGCGGCGTTGTCGGCGTCGGTCGGCGAGATCGTGGCGGTTTTACCTTCGAAGGGATTGGTGCCGGGCAGCGGCGTCGCGCCGATCCGGCGCATCGCGACTTCCCAGCCGCGCGGCACGTTGCCCGGTGCATTGGCGCGCGGCGCGTTGGCCATCAGCGGCGTATTGGCCGCGACCAGCGAACGCTGCAGATAAGTCGATGCGAGCGACAGCTTGCCTTCGGCGCGATACATGCGCCCGACCGTCGCCAGCACGCCCGGGTCGCCAGGGGCCGCCGCGAGCGCTTGCCGCGCGAGCGATTCGGCATAGCTGAACTGTTTCGCCCCAGTCGCCGCGGAGATGCCCGCCTGCAACAGGTTCAGGTCGTCCGGTTTGCGTTGCAGCGCGACGCGGTAACTGGCGAGCGCATTGCGGTCGTCGCCGGCGCTCGAATAGAGGCGCCCGAGGGCGGCTTGCAGATCGGGATTGTCGGGCATCGCCGCGAGCCACGGCGCGATCACGTCATAGGCGCTGGCAAGGTCGCCGCGCTGACGCACCGCGTCGCATTGCTTGATGACGATGCCCAGATTCAGATTGCCGAAATCGGTGCGCTGCTGCGGTGTCAATTGCATCGACGCGAGCCGCCGCATCACCATGCCGAGTTCGGCTTCCTGCCGCGTGGCGGACAGAATGCCCGCGTATTGCAGCAGTAAATCGGTGTTGCCGGGCGCCGCGTTCATTGCGCTGCGTACGAGGCCCAACGCACGATTCGGATCGCCGGCCTGCTGATACGCGGCGGCAATCACGCCGATCAGTTCCGGGTTGTTTCCGGCCACCGGCTCGGCCGCTTGCAAGGTCGCCAGCGCCTGTTGCGACTGGCCGTTGCGCGCCATCCGCGTCGCGAGGTCGGCCTGCTGATGCACCCACAAACGGTGCTGCAAGGTCGTCATCGCGTCGGTGCGCTGCGCGACCGGAATCCGTTCGAGTTGCGCGAGACCGGCCGCCCAGTCCTGAGTTTCCGCCGACAGCAACGCACTCGCGTAAAGCGCGTCGGTCATGTCGGGATGCGCGGCGAGTAGTCCGTCCATCATGCTGCGGGCATTCGCCACCGCGCCCTGGCGCACGTAAATGCGCGCGAGGTCGAGGCGCAGCCAGGGATCGTCGGGATTGTTCAGCAACGCGTCTTCGAACAGGCTGCGCGCGCTGCCGAGATCGCCGCGCGCTTCGGCCGCGCGCGCCTGGGCGGCCTGCGCTTCGCCCCGCAAACGGTTGATGCCGCCGGCCTTCGATTGTTGTTCGCTGTTCAACTGATTGGCGAATTGCAGTGCTTCGTCGCCGCGGCCTTGTGCAGCGAGCGCGCCGACGAGGCCGCGAATCGCATCGGGATTGTCGGCCTGGCGGCGCAACGCCATCCGGTAGGCCTGCTCGGCGCCGGCCGGGTCATGATTCGACAGCAGCATCTCGCCGAGCAGCACCTGCGCGGTGACGTCGGACGGATTCAGCGCGATCGCGCGTTCGAACAGCGACTTGGCCTTCGCGAACTCGCCATTGCTGCGCGCGCCGATCGCGTCGCTGGTGTAGGTCCAGTAGGTTGCGCTATCGAGCGCGGTTTTCCAGCGCGCCGGATTGCCGCTGCGCGACGCGCGTTCCAGATAATTGCGGGCTTCGGCAAAGCGTTCCTGCTTCAACGCGGCGATCCCCATGCCGCCGAGCGCATCGGTGTCGTTCGGACTATTTGCCAGTACTGACGAAAACTTCGAGCGCGCCGTGTCGAGCTCGCCTCGGTCGAGCGCGGCGAACCCGTCGGCGATGGTGCGGCCACGAGCATCGACCGCGGCATTTTCCTGAGCACGGTCGCGAGCCGCCTTGTCCTGCTGGACCATCGAATCGAAGCGGGCCTTGACCGCGGCGTCGTCGGGTGATGCTTGCAGATAGGCTTCATACGTCGCGGCGTCGGAGGGCCGTGCGTCGAGCCACAATAAGGCTTGCCGCCAGCTCTTTTTCGCCGACGCGCCAACCGTGCTGTCGCCGGTGAGCTTCTGCAGCCGCGCGATCCCGTCGCGGCGCGTAGTGTCGCGATAGGTCAGATGCTGCGCATAGGCGAGGGCGTAGCGCGGGTCGTCGGGATTGTCGCGCGCGAGTTGTTCGAGGCCGCGGCGGGCCTGGTCCCAGCCCTGCGGCGTGGCCGACAGCGCCTGGTAATACTCGAGTTGCAGTTCGGGCGTCGCCGGCTTGCCGTTCAACGCGCGCTGATATTCCTCCACCGCGCTCGCGCTTTGACCGCTTTGCGCGAGCCGCCGCGCGTCGTTGACAGTCTGGTCACGCAAGCTCGATTCGCCGAGCCGCCGGCCCAGTTCGTCCAGATTCGGATAGTTCGGCGCAACCGCTTTCAGACGCGCCAGATATTGCTGCGCTCCCGCGCCGTCCTTGCGGTCGGCGAGCACCATGCCCATGCCGTAGAGCGCATCGGGTTGCTTCGGGTCGATGCGCAGCACTTTCTGCCACGCCTGTTCGGCGAGGTCGCCGCGATGATGCGATTGCCAGTACTTGCCCTGATCGATCAGCACGCTCAGCGGGTCTTTCGACGCCTGCGCCAACGCATCAGGCGAGGCCGTCGCCACACCGCACACCACCGTGAGGCTCAGCGCGAACCGCATTGACAACGCGAGGGCGCTCAATCGCATGCATTTCTCCAACTGGGCACGAGACGGCCGGCTTCGTCGAAGCGATAGCGGCCGTCGATAAATCCGGTGCCGAACAAACCGAGCACACGATCGTAATAGACAGGCTCGCGACCCGGCACGTTGGTGTCGAGGGCGGCGAGATGGGTGCGCGCGAGCCCGAGGCCGCGCTCGTCGCCGAGCGCCTTGAAGTACGGCGCGAGCGCGCCCCAGTAGCTTAACGGACCTTCGCCGCTCGCCACGCCGGTGGTCGACGAGACCTTCTCGGGCGGGATGCCGGTTTGCGCCACCTTCGCGCGCATGCCGCCCACCGCCGCGAGCCAAGGCTTGGCGAGCGGATCGGCGGACGACGCGAGACCGGCCCACAGGTAGACGCGGATCGCGTCATAGCTGCCCGTGTCGCCTTCTTTCGGATCGACCACGAACTGGCCGTTCTGCCAGGCAGCCCAGTCGGGCGTGAAGCCCAGCGGCGAGGTGGTCTTGATCAGCTTGTAGGCGTTGTCGGCGAGCCGGGCCCACGGCCCGCCCGGCATCTCCTTCGCCAGCGCGCGCAGCACCGGCAAAGGCAGATAGCTCGGGTTCAGGCGCGTGACGCCGCCGTTCGCGAAGCCTTGCGGTCCGGGCAGCAGCATCGGGCCAAGGCCCGGCAGCGTGGTCGTTTCCTCGCGCGCGATTTGCGCGGCAAGCGCCCGACCGAGTTGCGTGTAACTTGCGTCATGCCACAGGCGGCCGGCTTGCAGCAGATCGTAGGCGATCCACAGGTCGGAGTCGGACGCGGAATTCTGATCGAGCACGCCGAATGAGCCGTCCGGTTTCCTGCCCCAGAGCCACGACGGCAGCCGCATGTTTTGCGCGTCGAACTGATTGCCCGCGAGGTTGGCGCGGGTCCACCCGAGCAACCGGTCGAAGCTCGCGCGGTCGTTCGCGACCAGCGCGAAGAACATGCCGTACGACTGGCCTTCCGACGTGGTTTTCAGTTGCGGCGACGAATAATCGATCACGCGGCCATCGGCCTGCACGAAGTGTTCGATGAAGATGCGGTACGCCGGCCAGTCGTTATTGCACTGGCCTGGCTGACCCGGCGTCGGCGTGGCCTGGGCCACCCTGGTGAGGCCGGCAAAACTCGTGGCCGCCGCAAGCGCGAGGCCCACGCCCAACGTGAGCGTCATATAGGTCTTGTTGATTCGAACCCGCATATCAGTCCTGTCGATCCTCTCAGTCTTTCAGGCGGCGCGCGGCGATCGAGCGCAGGGTCCGGTAGAACAGACCGGCGATGATCAGCGCGGCAAGCACGCCGCTTAGCACCAGCAGCAGCGGATGCGACGACAGCGCCCAGCGCAGATACTCCTGCGGCGACAAACGGCCGACATAGTACGCTTCGCCGTTCGACGTGATGGTGACGGTGCGGCCGTGGATCACGGCCATCGCGCCTTGAATTTCCGGCAGCACGTCGGCGTCGAGCAGGGCGGCGGACAGATCGGCGTCCGACTGGCCGGCCGCGCTCACCAGCGCGACGGCGCTGCGGTTCTTCTGCAGCGGCGATTCGAAACCGGTCAGCAGCGCGTCGCCGTTCGAACTCACGAGCGTGAGGTCGGCGCGCGCCGGCGAACGTTCGACACCGCGCTCGCCATGCCACCAGTCCTCGAGCTTGAAGACCACGTCTGACAGCGAGAAGGTGCGCGAATCGCCGTCGCTTGAAAACGGCATCGATTTGGCCCAGCGCTGCAGCAGCGGCTGCTTGCCCGGCGCGCCGAAAATCAGCAGATCCTTGTTCGCGTACTTGTCGACGTCATCGGCCGTGCCGACGGTGACGCCGCTTACCGGATATCCCGTCGATGCGCCCATGCGGCCCATGGTCAGCAGGTACAGGCTGTAGTCGCTCGAATCGGCGTCGTTCGGCAGGACCACCGCGGTCTCGGAGAGGTCGGCCATGCGGGTGAACGGGAAGCCGCTGTTGGCAAACGCCGCCAGATCGGGCAGCGCCATGTAATGCGGGAACGACGACAGATCGATGGTCGAGTTCGGGTCGATGGCGCCCACCACGTTTTCCAGCAGACGGCCGTGACACTCGCCGGTGTTCGGAATGTCGTAGTAGAAATGCAGGCGCACTTGCGCGCGCGGCGTCAGCAGCAGCGGCGGAATGTGGACCGTGCGGCGCGCTTCGGCGGTTTTGTCCGGCAGGACGCGCGCGAAATAATGGCTTAGCTCGAACACCGAGGCCGACTCGGCCGGAATCGGCAGCGACTGCACGAAGCCGTCGTTCACGCTGATGTTCAGCGACGACCGGTCGCGCAGCGGACGCACCGTGTAGCGGTAGCGCAGATCGATCGGCGCGCCCTTGGTGTGCCACATGAACAGATCGGGCGGCACGCGCAGGTTCACGCGCACGGCGTCGGCGTCGTAGCCGGACACGGTCAGATCGCGCGGGTCGGCAAGCTCGCCGAAACGCACGGGGCGGTTGGTGGGCAGCCAGTTCGGCGCGTCGTACGGCGCGCGCGGGGCGAGTTCGTTCAGGCTCGTGATCGTCGCGCTCGGGCCGGTGAGCGTGTTCTGGCCGATGCCGAGTGCTCTGGCCGCGGTTTTCAGTTCGGCCTCGGTGCGCCCGAGCACGAGCAGCAGCTTGCCGCGTGCCGGTGCTTCGCGATCCACCACGGCGATCGTCGGGCCGGAGATTGCCGGAATCGTCACGCCGGCCGGGCGCTGGTCGTCAGTGGCGAAAACTACCGCGTTACCCGACAGCGGCGCGTTATCCAGTTGCGCGGGAAATATCGCGCCGCGATAGCCGGCCAGCGCGCCAAACCACGACGCGACAATGCCGCCCGCTTCGAGCGTGCCGGCGCCGGGTTTTTGCGGGAACACGAACGGCAGCTCGAGACGGCGTACATCGCGGCGGTCGAAGAACGGCTGCGGCAATGCCGCGAGATCCGGCTTGCTGGCGAGCGACGCATAGGTCAGGTCGAGCGAACTGGCATTGCTGACGGTGGCCCATAGCGACGAATTCGCCGGGTCCTCGCAACTCGTCGTGTAGTGACCGATCAACTGCACGTTCAGGTGATTGAATTCGGTGATGAAGCGCGGATCGATCGAGACGTCGCGCGCCACCAGCATGCCGGCCTGTTCGCGTGGCACAGGCAGTGTCGCGGCGACTTCGCCGTTCACCAGCACTTTGAGCTGGGAAATATTCGCGAGCAGCGCGGGCGAATAGCTGTAGACCAGATGCAGGATCGCGCCGGTCACCACTTCGTCGCCGCGCACGGAGAAGGCGACGCCGTTCTGGCCGTCGGTGCCGCGCAGTTGCAGCGGATCGCGCGCGCCGAGGTCGGCGAAGGTTAGCGTTTGACGGCGGCCGCCCGGCACCAGGGTGCCCGGCTCGGCAGTGGTGGGCGTTCTGATACCCAGCGCTTTTACCGACGAAGCGGCAAGCGCCGGCGTGGGCGTGGCCAACTGCGCTTGCGTGATCGCGGCCGGATCGTAAGGCACGGCCGGGCTCGGCGCGGGCACGCTGCCCACCCCGGTGGCGACGCGCGCGGCCGGCGCGCCCTGGCCTTGCTGAGACTGCGCCGCGACCACCTGGCCGGCTTGCGCCGCGCTCGCGCCGCTCGTCGCCGCCGCAATCGCTTCGGCGGCCGATGCCAGCGGCGCTGCCAACGCGGTCTGCAACGCGAGCCAACAGGCAAGTCCGCGCATCAACCCTTGCGAGCGAGGGCGTCCCGCCGGACGCGCCTGCGCTTTCATCCCACCGCGCTCGTGATGCGAGCGTTCGACGTTTGACTTCGCCATCCTGTTGCCCATAGATCAGTCTTTGGTTTTTAGCTTCTTGACGTCCACCGGACGGCTTTTCATCGAGCTTCGAAGGTCGGCATAAAGATGCTCGAAAAGACCCACGATGCCGCGCGCGCCGACCGACAGCACGTGCGACAGACCGCGCAGCGGCGTGTCCTGCTGGCGCCCTTCGGCCCAGCCGGTCCACGCGTCGGCGCGCGCGAAGGTGGTCTTGACGAACTCGTACTCCTGCTCGCGCGTCAGCGTCGCGAAGCGCAGGCCCACCCGGCCCGGCTCGGTGAAGCCGACCGTGGCGGGGAAGGTGTATTCCTCGTCGCCGCGAAACAGCGACACGGTCACGCGCTCGTGGATCGGCACCTCGATTTTGCCGGGCAGCGCCACGCCGACACCGCCTTCCGAGTAGTCGATGGTTTCGCAGGCCAGCGTGCGGCCGGTCGAGAATTTCAGCATCACGGGCATTTGCATCGCCACCCGGTGCACCGCGCGAATCTGCCGCCGCTCGCTCGCCGCGGCCACGCTCGCGCCGAGAATCAGCATGTTGTAGGTGGTCCAGCCGAGGTTCAGGATGGTCGTGTTGACCACGCTGCGGATATGCCAGTTCAGATAGATATGGACGATGCCGACCACGAAGCCGATCAGGTTCAGCAACAGCAGGAACAGATACGGCCGCGAGATCGACCAGTCGAAGTAGTTCTTTTCGATCTGGCCGCCCTTGGCCGTCACGTTGAACTTGCCGAGCTTCGGGTTGATCAGCGCGAGCAGCGTGGGCGCGGTGATGTAGGAGGCCAGCACCGATTCGTACACCTCGGCCCAGAACGAATGGCGGAACGAGCGCTGCATCCGCGAGTTGGTGATGCTTGCGTGCATCATGTGCGGCAGCGCGTAGATCGCGATCGTGCTGGCGGCGGCTTCGATCACATGCGCGCCGAAGAACAGGTACGACAGCGGCGCGGTGAGGAACACGAGACGCGGGATGCCGTAGAAGAAGTGCATCATCGCGTTCAGATAACAGAGCCGCTGGCCGATTTTCAGACCCTTGCCGGTCAGCGGATTGTCGATCCGGAAAATCTGCGTCATGCCGCGCGCCCAGCGAATCCGCTGACCGATGTGGCCGGAGAGACTTTCGGTGGCGAGGCCTGCTGCCTGCGGAATCGCCAGATAGGCGGTGGTGTAGCCGAGGCGGTGCAGCTTCAACGCAGTGTGCGCGTCTTCGGTGACCGTTTCCACGGCGATGCCGCCGATCTCTTCGACCATGCTCCGGCGCAAAAGCGCGCACGAGCCGCAGAAGAAGGTGGCGTTCCACAGATCGTTGCCGTCCTGCACGAGGCCGTAGAACAGTTCGCCTTCGTTCGGCACCTTGCGGAAGGTGCCGAGATTGCGTTCGAACGGATCGGCGGAGAAGAAGTGGTGCGGCGTTTGCAGCATCGACAGCAGCTTGTCGCGCAGGAACCAGCCGAGGCCGATCTGCAGGAACGAGCGGGTCGGAATGTGATCGCAGTCGAAGATCGCAAGGTATTCGCCCTGGGTGATCTTCAACGCCTCATTGATGTTGCCGGCCTTCGCGTGCCGGTTGTGCGTGCGGATCGTCCAGTTGACGCCGACTTCTTCGCAGAACGCCTTGAACTCGGGACGGCGGCCGTCGTCGAGCACGTGGATCGAGATTTTCTCGGCCGGATAGTCGAGCGCGAGCGCGGCGTAGATGGTCGGTTTCACCACCGAGAGCGGCTCGTTGTAAGTCGGGATGAACACGTCGACGCTCGGCCACTGGTCGCGTGAAGCGGGCAGCGGCATCGGCGTGCGCTTGAGCGGCCACGCGGTCTGAAAGTAGCCGAGCAGCAGCACGATGGTCGAATAGACCTCGGCCGAGACCAGCAACAGACCCCACGCGGCGTCGAGCGGATGTTCCCAGTAAGTGGTCGACGTGAGCCGCCAGTACATATAGCGGCCCGAGGTGACCACCGAGAGCATGATCATCACCATCGTCGCGTAACGGCCCGGCATGCGGCGGAACCACAGCGCGGTGAGGAAGCAGCAGGTCGCGAAGGTCAGTTGCTCATAAAACGCGAGCGGCACCGTGAACACGAAATACAGCATCACCAGCGCGAACAGCGTGACCAGACCGGTCACGATGCGGCTGTTCCAGAACCGGGCGTCGGCGAAGCGTTCGAGCCGCGACGGCTCGGCGCCCTCGAGGCTGTGCGAAGAAGGCGTGCTCATGCGACTTTCCCCGGTGAGACGGCAATGGCATCGACCGCCGTCATGAGCCAGTTGCCGCACGAGCGGAAATCCGCGGCCGCCTGGCTGAGTGGATCGTAGTGAATCAGCGTGGTGTCGCACGCGAGCGCTTCGCTCACGCCTTCGTCCAGATGGATCACGCCCGGGAAGAGCTTGTCGCCGAGCATCTGGCGCAGGACCTTGAGGACGTCTTTGGTCAACTGGCGCGACTGGTCGATCTGGTTGACCACGTAGCCCACGCCGCCGAACTCGGGGCGCGGCGCCGCGTAGGTGTCGATCAGCCGTTCCATTAGCGGAATGGCCGCGTATGAAGCCGCGTCGGCCAGCACCACGTTCAGCGCGAAGGTGGCCGCGCACAACGCATTGCGCACATACGCGGACGAACCTGGCGGCGTGTCGACGATGACGACGTCGGACGGGTCGAGCCGCAGCGCTTGCAGCGACTGGGCGAGCCAGCCCGGCTCCTGGTCGATATAGGCTTCGAAGCGGCGCCGGTCGTCTTCGATCAGCGCGCCGTAGGGCAGCACCGTCACGCCGTCTACGCCGTCGAACATCACCGTTTGCCACGGATCGCCTGTCAACGTGGCGCGCGACAAACCGTCGATGCTGTCGAGCGGCACGCCGAAATGCAGGCGCAGCGCGTTCTGCGGGTCGAGGTCGAGCGCGATCACGCGCCGGCCGCCGGCGGCCAGCACGGAGGCGAGATTGGCGGCGAGGGTGGTTTTACCGACCCCGCCCTTGGCGGACACGACCGCAATGACTTTCATGAGCGACGAGGGCCGTTGACCAGCCACGAGTTGGAGGCGCCGGGCGTGGCCGCGCGCGAGGTGCCGGCCGGCGCCGGCGCTGTTTGAGCGGGGGTGCCGCGCAGACGGTCGAAGACCGATTGCAGCGGTGCGGATTCGCCCGGATTGCCGGCGGCGGGTTGCCGCGGCGCGGGGGCGGCTTGAGTGGCGAACAGTTTGCCGAGGATCGACACGGGTGGCGTGGGCGCCGCCGGCGCGGTCGGGTAGGCGTAAGCGGGGGCCGGAGGGTGCGCTTGAGCGGGTGTCTGCGCGGGTGTATGCGCCCATGCTGAGGGTGCGGGTGCCTGCGCCCATGCGGGTGCGGGGGCACGGGGCGCCGTCGGGTTGAGTGGCATGCTCGCCATAGTTTGTGTGACAGGCAGCGCCGGCGTGCGGAACTGGCCCAACGGCGCAATATTGGCAGGCGGCACGGCAGCGCGAGCCGGTGCAGCTGCAACCGGCGGTATCGATATCGATGGCGATGGCGGGGCGACGGCTGGCGCGGCTTGCCTTGCCAAGGGCGCCGCCGCGTCGGTCCGCGTCACGGCCGGGGCTACCGGTGCTGTCGGTGCTGTCGGCGCGGCCGGGGCTGTTTCCGCGCCGGGTGAGACCGCGGTGCCGTCGTTCGTTTCGAGCGCGCCGAAACGCGATGCGCCGCTCGGCGCGACAGATTTGGCGGCAACGACGACAGGCGGGATGTCCCGCCGATGTGATCGTGTAAACAGCGGCGCCTTCGCCCGCGTGACCGAGGCGGCGTCTTTCGGCACGTCATCCTGACGATCGGCAGCCGCTGCCGCTTCCTCGGCCGCCTTGCGGGCCGCTTCCTGTGCCAACGTCTCGCTATCCGCCTCGCGGCGTTGCCGGATCGCCGGGATCGTGGGCTGCGTCAGGTCAAGCGTCACCAGCAACGGCCAACGCGTGCGCGCCGAACGCGCCTCGTTTTCACGGCCGATTTCCTGGTATGCGTTGGCGTCGCCCCCAAAATGATCGAACAGTTTCTCGATGTCGCTCGATGAACTCATAGTGCCGCCGTGTTTTTAATGAACTGCCTGACTTGCTTGACTTGCTTGACCTGCATGACCTGCCTTGAGCCAAACCAGCCACCTGCTCGCCGCGCCGGCAATGCTGGCGCCGCCACTTCACGCGCACCGGTCTGGCGCGTTCCTCTCCTGCCTGCTGCCTGAGACTCTCCGCCGGCCCATGCCCAATGGCTCGAACTCACGCTTTGCCCGGCGGGACCCTCAAGCCGGATGCCGGCCCAGCCGAAACTCGATCGCGGTGTCCGCGCCGAACTCGCTCGTTTGCACGACCGACAGACCTTGCGCGCCCAATGCGCTCAACCAGGTCTGATAGACGCCTTCAAGAAATGCCGGGGTCCATGCGAGCGCCGGATTGCCGAACGCCTGCAGCGGCGCACAGTAATGCACGATGCGCAAAGATTCGGCTTCGTCGGACAGTTCGACGTAGCCCCAATCCATGTCCTGCCAGAGCAGATTCAACGCATGAGCGAGTTCCGCCGTGGACCCGCAAGCGGGCAATTGATGCGCCGCGGCAAACCGGCAGCCGACGCGGTACATCAGTTGGCGCAGTTCGTCGCGGCCGATCTGCGCTTCGAACTCTGTTGCCAAGGCGCTCAGCATGCCGCGCCATTGCGGCGAGATCTGACGTTCCAGCAGGTAATCGAGAATTGGGACCATATTTTCCGGGAAATGGCCGTTGCTTCAGCCGTGTATGAAAACGGGCGCCGACGGTTGAATGCAAATGAAAGTGTTAGGGAAAGCCGCGCGTTGCACGCGTCCGATGTTATTTTTACCGAACTGTCCAGTCTGTCCGCCACACTTCGCAGGAGTCTACTTAAGACATTAACTTTTAGCCACTTTACATTCGTCTGAGATATACACGCAAACGATTGCCTTAACTTTCTCGCAATCACGTAATACTTACGTCATTTTTGCGGCCTCAACTTTCATCCGGGCCGGTAAGCTTACGAATTTGCGCGGCGCTATTGCGCATGCAACGGGAAGTCCTGCAGACGGCAGGAATGCAGCGTGTCATGACGATGCCGTCTGTGATTCAAGACAATAAATGTTCAATCCACTCACTATTCTGGTTGTCACGGTGCTGTCGAGCGCCATGGCGATGGCCGTGCTCGGTTCACTATGGCGCGCGGCGATACCCGGCGTCGGCTACTGGATCTCGGCCAATGCGGTCGCGATCGCGGCGCTTCTTGCCTTTGCGCTGCAAGGCCACGGCCCGCACTGGCTGACTATCGTGGCGGCCAACGAACTGCTGGCTATCTCGCTGCTGCTGCTGGTGGAGGGCTGCTACCGCTTTCTGGGGCGACCCTCGCGGCCATGGGCGGCCTACGTCGGCGTGCTCGGCGTGTTGATCGGCATAACTTACTGGACCTTTGTCACGCCCGATTTCAGCGCCCGCGTGACCGTGGTGTCGGTGTATCACGGGGGCCTCTACGCGATGCTCGCCGTCATCATGCTGCGCTACCGTCCGTCGAACCGGCCGCGCTATTGCTATTACTTCCTCGCGGTAGCGTCGGTGCTCTTATGCGTGGGGCATCTCTCGCGTGGTGTCATGTACAGCTTCGGCGTGCTGCTGCAGACCAGCTTGCTGCAGGTGACGCCTGGCAATGTCGTGTTTCTCGCCATCGGTATCCTCGCGCCGCCGTGTCTTTCGATCGGGGTCATGATGCTGGCGCACGATCGTCTCGCCGAGCGGCTCGAGCGGCTTGCCAATGTGGACGATCTGACTGGCGCGCTGTCGCGCCGCGCCTTTCTCGCGATCGGCGAGGCGCTGCTGGGGACGACGCAGCGCACCGGCTCGCCGGTGGCGATGGCCATTATCGACATCGATTCGTTTAAAGCGGTCAACGATCGCTATGGCCACGCTGCCGGCGACCAGGTGCTGAGCCATTTCGCCGCGTTCGTCAGCGCCAACCTGCGGGGCGGCGATGTGTTCGGGCGACTGGGCGGGGAAGAGTTTGGCGTGTTGTGTCCGGCAACCACCAGCGCCGAGGCGGTGCGTTTAATGGATCGTGTGCGGGCGCGGCTCGCGTCGGCTGGGGCGGGGGAGTTGCCGCGTGGACTGGAATATACCTTCAGTGTCGGCGTGGATCAGCACCGGCCCGGCGAATCGCTTGCCCAGTTGATGGCGCGTGCCGACGGCGCGTTGTATGCCGCCAAGGCCTCGGGACGCAACCGCGTGATGGCCGCTTAGCCCTTACGGGGCGGGACGCAATTCTATTTGCGGACAGGGCATAAATATTTGTCAGACGGTTGCCGTTATACATGGGGCAAGTGACCGGAGCCAGCCTGATAACTATCAATATGCTTTCCACTTCAACGAAGCAACTGCCCGATTCCGGCTTGCGCGATCGGTTTCATCGACGGTCCCTGGAGCATCAGCGTCCGCTTTCGACCGTGACGATGGCGTTTACCGTGATCGCCTTCCTGTGTCTCGTCGCGGCGCGCAACATGGTTGCCGGGCCGGCGACGCCGCTTCCCTACCGGCTTGCCTGCGCGCTGGTGCTGGCGCTGCTGGTGATGGCGATTCCACGGGCGGGCTCGACGTGGATGTTCGGCGCAATCGGCGTCGCGTACTCGCTGGTGCTGGTGGCCGGTCTTGCGCTGAATGTTTCGGGCGTCGAGCATCCGTTGCTGTGGATCCTGCCGGCCATGGTGGTGATCCCGATCTGCGCGGCGCCCCTATGGCTTACACCGCTGCATTTTTTCATCGGCAGCGCGCTTTTCTATGGGGCGGCATTTGCGTTGCTGTTTGGCGGGCCGCGCACGCATGACGTCGACGTTATCGTGTGGATGTGGATCGTAGCGATCGGCGCCCCCACTTCCATTGTGTTTCACTTCGGCTTTTATCGCTTCCGGCGCAATCACTTTCTGCTGGAGAGCCAACTGGCGCAGCTTGCTGCCACCGATCCGCTGACCGGGCTGCAAAACCGCCGCGCGTTCGTCAAGCAGGCCGAGCGCCGCCTTGAAACCATGACGGGGGATGCACGGGTCAGTGCGATTTTTCTCGACATCGACAATTTCAAATCGCTGAACGACCGCTTCGGCCATGCGGTCGGCGACCATGCACTGTACCAGGTTGCCCAGGTGCTGATGGAGGAGACTTCCGCGGACGACAGCGTGAGCCGGATCGGCGGCGAGGAGTTTGCCGTGCTGCTGCGTGACGGACTGGCCGGCGCCCTGGCGCTGGCCGAGCGCCTGCGCGGCGCGATTGCCGCCATCGAGCGGCCGGACGGTTTTATGACCGCGAGCTTCGGCGTGGCCGAGCACCGGGGCGGCGAAAGCATCATGGTGCTGCTCGACCGCGCCGATGAAGCTTTGCTGCGCGCCAAGCATTCGGGCAGAAACCGCGTGTGCGCCGAACGCGCACTACCGTTCGAGGCGCTGCAAATGCTTTCCGATGCCGCACACGGGGAGGGCGGGGCGACCGCGCTGCGGCATCGCTGGGACGACTATTATCTGACCTCGCACTTCCAGCCGCTCTACAGTTTGTCGCATCAGAAGCAGGTGGGGTTCGAGGCTTTGCTGCGCGGCGAGCAGGATGACGGCACGCTGGTGCCGCCCGTTGTTCTGTTCGCGCCGAAGCCGTCCAGCGATGAAGGCGAACTCGATCGCGCGAGTCATGCCGTGCATCTGGCCAATGCGCGCAAGGTGCTGCCCGGCGACGCGTGGCTGTTCCTCAATATTTTGCCGGCGACGTTTATTGCCGACGGCTACGCCGACCAGCTCGCCCTGATTGTGCGGGCGGTGGGGTTCGAGCCGGAGCGGGTGATTCTGGAGATTCTCGAATCGCATGGCGGGAGTGTCGACGACATGTCGCGCGCGGCGGCTTTATATCGTGAGCATGGTTTCCTGATTGCCGTCGACGATTTCGGCGCGGGTCAATCGAACCTTGACCGCCTGTTGCGGATCCGGCCGGATATTGTGAAGCTTGACGGCGAGTTGATTCGCGCGACCAGCCACGGCTCCGAGCAGCCGATTTTGCCGAAGCTGGTTTCGCTGTTGCATCAGGCGGGGATGCTGGTTGTGGTGGAGGGTGTGGAGACCACGGAGGAGTTGATCCTGGCGGTCGAGTCGAATGTGGATTTCGCGCAGGGGTATCTGCTTGGCCGGCCGGCGGCGGAGCTTGCGCCGCCGGAGTCGGTGCATCGGCGGATCGATGATGCGTTCGACGTGATTGCCCAGGGGCGGGCGCATCAGTATGCGTTGTTCGAGTCGGAGGTCGAACCTTATCGGGGTGCGTTGAAGCTGGCTGCCGATGCTTTGCTGCTGGGTGTTCCGATGGAGGAGGCGTTTGCTTCGCTGGCGACGTTCGAGCGCTGTATCAGCGGGTTTATTCTCGACGATTCCGGACGGCAGATCGGGAATGAGGTGCGGGGGCCGGCATGGAGTAGCGATGGCGCTTCGCTGCATCCGGTGGCGAATCCGCAGGATGCCAGATGGGATCATCGGCCGTATTTTCGTAATGCGGTTTTGCTGCCAGGGGTGGCCGTGGCTAGTAATCCTTATCTTTCTTTGGCCAGCGGGCGGCCTTGTGTTGCGGTTACTTTGGCTGTGCAGTTTGCTGGGGGAAGGTGTGTTGTGGGGGTGGAGCTGGATTGGTCGGTGGTGGGGTTGCCGTGGCCGGCGGGGGATTGAAGGTGGGCGGGGCGCTTTTTGTTAATCTGGATTTTTTGGCGTTGCCGTCTTGCGCTCTTGGTCTTTTTGCCTTTTGGCCTTTCCTTGCTTTGTTAGTGGTGTATTAGCGTTGCCCCTGTGCGGGGCGGCACCTACTTTTCTTTGCCTGCCGCAAAGAAAAGTAGGCAAAAGAAAGCGGCTCAAACCGCCAGCTCATAAGCGGGTCCCCCGCACAGCCACGGTAGTGGTGCATCTGGAATCTGTCGCCTCGCACATTCGGCTTTAGTGACAAGGCAGTCATACCTCCGGCGGCGCTACGCGCGCCGATACCCCGTTCACAAAACCGGTGGTCGTGTTTCGCGGTCAGCCGAACTTGACGCGGCGGCGCTATCAAAACCTACGACATTTGTGCATTCGGCACCTCGCGGAGGCGAAGCCGATGGCTCTCGCTGCGCGAAGCGAAGCCCCCCGGTTTCCCTGGCAGACCCGTCCGCGACGCACGCAGTGCGGAGTGGGAACTGATGAGTCCTTTGTCAACGGCGCGGAGTGTGCGAGGCGACAGATTCCAGATGCACCACTACCGCTACTGTGCGGGGGACCCGCTTAAAAATTAGCGGTTTGAGCCGCTTTCTTTTGCCTACTTTTCTTTGCGGCCGGCAAAGAAAAGTAGGTGCCGCCCCGCACAGGGGCAACGCTAATAGACCGATAAGAAATCAAGGAAAGGCCAAAAGACCAGAAGACCAGAAGGGCAACGCCAAAAAGCCAGCCCAACAAACCCGCCGAGCAGGCAAAAACCCACCCCGCTGCGAAGCAGCCTAATACCCTCCTTTAACACCCGCAACCACCCCAGCGGTATTCTTATACAAGGCGGCCAGATCAGCCGCCGCCCGACTTAACAAACCCGTATCCGTCCCCACCGCAACAAAACTCGCGCCCGCCGCGAGATACTCACCGGCAATCCCAGCATCAGGCGCCAGCACCCCCGCCGCCTTGCCTGCATCCCGAACCTTCCCGATACCGCTGCAAATCGCCTCGCGCACGCGTGCATCCCCTGGCTTACCCAGCAACCCCATCGAAGCACTCAAGTCCGCCGGACCGAAAAACACACCGTCAACACCATCCACCGCCGCAATCGCGGAAAGATTGTCCAGCCCCTGCACGGTCTCCACCTGCACCAGCACACACAACTCATCCGCCGCGGTGTTCAGATAGTCCGGGATCCGGTTCCACCGCGAGGCCCGCGCCAACGCGCTCCCCACGCCACGGATACCCTGTGGCGGATAGCGCGTCGCCGCAACAGCATCCGCGGCTTGCTCAGCCGTATCGATCATCGGCAGCAACAACGTCTGCGCGCCAATATCGAGCAACTGCTTGATCAACGCACTATCGCTTCGCACCGGCCGCACCACCGGATGCGATGCGTAAGCGGCTACCGCCTGCAATTGCGCCAGCGTGCTGCGGACGTCGTTCGGGGCGTGCTCGTTGTCGATTAACAACCAGTCGAAACCGGCAGTGGCCAGCAACTCGGTCACGTACGCGTCGGCCAGGGCCGCCCATAAACCGAATTGCGGCTTGCCCTCGGCCAACGCGCGCTTGAATGTGTTTTGCGGTAATGACATATCGCCCACTCAAATGAAATTCAAACCGATACCACCCAACGGACCATAGTCGACATGGAACGTGTCACCCGCTCGCGCGGGGATCGGGCTTGTGAACGAGCCGCTCAGAATCACGTCGTTCGCATTCAGCACTTCATCGTAAGGCGCGATCTTGTTCGCGAGCCATGCGACGCCCGTGGCAGGGTGATTCAGCACGGCCGCGGCAAGTCCGCTTTCTTCCACCGCGCCGTTCTTGTAGAGCAGGGCGCCTACCCAGCGAAGGTCGACGTCCAGCGGGCGCACCGGCCGCCCGCCCAGAACAATGCCGGCATTCGCCGCGAAATCGGAAATGGTGTCGTAGACCTTGCGCGGCGCCTTCGTCTCGCGGTCGAACTGTTCGATGCGCGCGTCGATGATTTCCACCGCAGGTGTCACGTAGGCGGTGGCGTCCAGCACGTCGAATAGCGTGACGCCTGGGCCCTTCAAGGGTTTGCTCAGCACGAAGGCCAGTTCGACTTCCACGCGCGGGGCAATGAAGCGGTCGGCGCGGATGTCCTGGCCGGCTTCAATGAACATGCTGTCGAGCAGCGGCGCGTAATCGGGTTCGTCGATCTGTGACGAACGCTGCATCGCGCGTGAGGTCAGGCCGATCTTGCGGCCCTTGATCACGTGCCCCGCAGCGAGTTTGAGTTTCACCCACTCGCGTTGAATCGCATAACCGTCCTGGACGGTCATCCCGGGATACTGGGCGGAGAAGTGACCCAGTTGGGTGCGGGTCTTCTCGGCGTTGTCGAGTTGCAATGCAAGCTCGCGGATAGTCTGTTCATCTAGCATGATGGATTCTCTATATGCGGCGGCCGGCCCCGGAATCAGGTCGGCGTCCTAGCCTTGAGCAGCCTTAAGCCGCGCGTGCAAATTGTTGTGCTTCCACGTGCCGGATTCGCTGAATTCATTGATTTCCAACGACAACGCGAGGCCGTGTTTTTCAAACTCCGTGGCGAAGTGCTGTTTGATTACCTCAAACAACGCATCGCCAGTCGCCTTTTTAGCGGCGTCCGAGCGGCCCGCGCCGATCTTCAGGTCCGCGTGCAGGAAGGCGGCGTCCGCCCGGCCGTCGGCAATGCTGTATTGCTCGCAGCGCAAAGCGCGCACGCGGATGCCGCCGAGCGGATAAACGCGTTGTTCGTTCTCACGCTGCGCATCGAGGCATTGCGCAAGCGATCTGCAAAGCCGCCCGATGCTGTCTTCATCAGCAAGATTGGCGCTGTATTCGAGTGTCAAATGGGGCACGGCAAGCTCCTTTCTCGAGACTTAAGCGGGCAGCGGCGTGACGGGAAAGATCGCATTGATCTGGCCCGTACCCGAACTGCCGAAATACGGTGTGACGACTTCCACCTTGCCCTCGTAACGATCCCAGCCGAGTGCGCCGAGCAGCATTGCGGTGTCGTGCATGCCGCCTTCGCCCCAGCATTTTTCGTTATAGAGCGGCAGCATCTCGCAGAAGGTCTTCCAGTCGCCGGCTTCCCACAACTCGACCACCTTGCGGTCCATCTGCTCGAGAAACGGGCTCCACACCTTGTGCATGAACTGTTCGGCGGTACCGTTGTTGGCGAAGTGGTGGCTCAACGAGCCGCTTGCCAGAATCGCCACGGTGCCGTCGTAACGCTCCTCGATCGCCTTGCGCACGGCAAGACCAAAGCGCGCGCTGGTTTCGAGTTCATGCCACATGCACCAGCCGGATACCGAGACGGTCTTGAAGTGCTGGTCGCTATTCATATAGCGCATCGGCACCAGCGTGCCGTATTCGAGTTCGAGCGTGGCCTCGCTGTGCGCGCGGCTCTTTACGCCCATTTCATTGGCGACTTCCGCAATCAGATTGCCGAGCCCGACATTGCCGGGATACGCGTACGGCATGTTCTTGATGAAGTGCGGCAGTTCGTTACTCGTATAGACACCCTCGAACTTCGGCGCGCAATTGATGTGGTATTCGCTGTTCACGAGCCAATGCACGTCGAAGACGACGATCGTATCCACACCCAGTTCGCGGCAACGCCGGCCGATTTCATGATGGCCGTCGATCGCGGGCTGCCGGCAACCCTTATGAGGGCCGTCAAGTTCGGACAGATATAACGACGGGACGTGAGTGATCTTTGCTGCCAACGCGAGTTTGCCCATCGCGATCTCCTGTTCAGTGTGGCGCGAGACCCGCTGGCCTCGCGCGCCATGGCGACGCGGGTCAGGCGCCCCAGTGCGGAATATGATGCGAGCCGAGCGATACGCACACGTTCTTCGGTTCGAGGAACACTTCGTAGCTCCATGTGCCGCCTTCACGGCCCACGCCCGATGCCTTGGTGCCGCCGAACGGCTGGCGCAGATCGCGCACGTTCTGGCTGTTGACGAAACACATGCCGGCCTGGACCGCCGCGGCAACGCGCAACGCGCGTCCGGTGCTCTCGGTCCAGATGTAGCTCGACAAGCCGTAAGAGATGTCGTTGGCGAGTCTGATCGCGTCGGCTTCGTCGTCGAACGGAATCAGGCACGCCACCGGGCCGAAGATCTCTTCCTGCGCGATCCGCATGCGGTTGTCGACGTCGACGAACACCGTCGGTTGAACGAAGTTGCCTTTGCGCATGGCTTGCGGCAAGTCGGGTGCGTCGAGGCCGCCGCAGGCGAGCGTGGCGCCTTCTTTCGGACCGAGTTCGATGTAGCTGCGCACCTTGGCCAGGTGTCCCTGGCTGATCATCGGGCCGACGATCGTGCTGTCCGCCAGCGGATCGCCCACCGTCAGACGTTTTGCGCGTTCCACGAAACGTTCGGCAAAGCGCGCGTAAATCGAGCGTTGCACCAGAATGCGCGAACCCGCCGTGCAGCGCTCGCCGTTGTTCGAGAAGATCATGAACACGGCAGCGTCGAGCGCGCGTTCGAAATCGGCGTCGTCGAAAATCACGAACGGCGACTTGCCGCCCAGTTCCATCGAGAACTTCTTCAGGCCTGCCGTTTGCACGATACGGTTGCCGGTTGCCGTCGAACCGGTGAACGACACCGCATGCACGTCCGGGTGTGCCACCAGCGGTTCGCCGGTTTCCTTGCCGAAGCCGTGCACGACGTTCAGCACGCCGGCGGGAATCCCGGCTTCGAGCGCGAGATTGCCGAGCATCGAAGCGGTCAGCGGCGACAGTTCGCTCATCTTCAGCACGGCAGTATTGCCGAAGGCGAGGCAGGGCGCGACTTTCCATGTTGCCGTCATGAACGGCACGTTCCACGGCGAGATCAGCGCGCAGACGCCGACCGGGTGGAACAGCGTGTAGTTCAGGTGCGTGTCGGTGGGATACGTATGGCCGTCGACGCGCGTGCACATCTCCGCGAAATAAGTGAAGTTGTCGGCAGCGCGCGGCACGAGTTGCTTGCGCGTCTGCGAGATCGTCTGGCCGGTGTCCTTCGTCTCGGTCTCCGAGATTTCCGGCACGTTCTTCGCGATCAACTCGCCGAGCTTGCGAATGGTTTTTGCGCGCTCCGTCGCCGGCTTGCCGGCCCATGCTGGGAACGCTTCTTTAGCCGCGCGCACGGCGGCGTCGACTTCTTGCGCACCGCCGCTGGCGACTTCGGCGAGCACCTCTTGCGTCGCGGGATTGACTGTCTCGAAGTAGTCTTTTGCGGCGCTGGATTTGCCGTTGATCAGATGTTCGATTCGCATTGCCTTGTCCTTTCTCTTTTACTGTCCCGATCAGGCGCGGCCGAAGTCCGCATCCGATGCAATCGTATTGACGAGACGGCCAAGGCCGTCGATTTCACAGACCACTTCGTCGCCCGCATTGACGTTGACGATGCCTTCCGGCGTGCCGGTCAGGATCACGTCGCCAGGTGCGAGCGTCATGAAGCTGCTCAGATACTCGATCAGCGCCGGGATATCGGTGACGAGATCGCGCGTGTTGCCGTGTTGCTGCCGCGTGCCATTCACGAAGGTGCGCAGTTCGAGTTGCGTGACGTCTTCGACATCGGCGGCATCGACGAACCAGGGGCCGAGCACCGTGCCGCCGTCGCGATTTTTCACGCGCAAGTTGGGGCGGTAATAGTTTTCGAGGTAGTCGCGGATCGCGTAGTCGTTGGCGATCATGTAGCCGGCCACATGTTGCATGGCGCTTTCGCGCGTGACGTTCTGCGCGGTTTGGCCAATCACGACAGCCAGCTCGCACTCGTAGTGCATGAAGGTGACGTCGGCGGGGCGGCGCGTGAAGCCGCGGTGACCGATCACGGTGCCGGGGCCCTTGAGAAAGACCAGCGGCTCTTCCTGTTTGTTGAACTGCAATTCCCTCGCATGTTCGGCGTAATTCAGGCCGAGCGCGAAGATCGTGCCGATTTCGATCGGTGCGAGCCACACCACTTCATCCTCACGACGCACGCGGCCGTCGGCGAGACGTACGCCGTGAGCGTCCGGATAAGCTTCGTGAATCGCGCCTGCATAGGCAACGCGGCCGCGCATCATGGTTTTTCTCCAGCTTGTTCTTTTGCACCTGTAAACGACACCTCGAGTGGCGGCAGTCCGCCAATCGACAGCGTGGCCGTGTCGCCGATATGCGCGACCGGCGAACCATGAGGCACGCCCAGCGTAATGACGTCGCCGGCATTCAGTGTCATGAAATCGGTCACATCCGCAATCAGTTGCGCGACGTTGCGTACCGACGATGCGGTGCTGGCGGTGAAGACGTCATGTCCGGCAAGCGCGACCTTGATGCCCAGATCGTCAGGTGCCGCGACATGACGTGCGGCAACCACGGCCGGTCCGATCACGCAGAAACCGTCGCGTGCGCGGAACCGCACCGAGGGGCGGTACACGCTCGCGTGCGGCACGCTCAGGTCGGCGACCAGCGTGTAGCCCGCGATGTAGTCGAACGCCTCGCCCGCGCCGACGCGGCTTGCCGTGCGGCCGATCACGATGCCCAGCGAAGCGCCGACTTCCACGCCCAACGCATTGTCGGGGACGACGACACGGGCGCGATGACCGGCGAACGTATTGCGCGGCTTCAGATAGAGAACAGGCGCCTTCGGCGGCGCTTTGTAAGGCGCGGCGTGTACCGCGTCGCCCAATGCCTGCAGCGCGGCGCGGTCGTTCAGCAAGGTTCCATACACGGCGCCGGAAACGGGGGCGCGGCAGGCCACGCCGCGCGCGAGCAGCGCGGCAGCGGTTTGCGCGTCCACGTCGCGAGGCAACGCGTCGCCCTCGGGATGCAGCAGGTGATCGGCAAGTGCAAACATAAATCAGTTGTCTCTCGGAGAAAACACTAACATGTTAGTAGTATTGCGCTTGATATCATCCACGGTCAATAGCCTGTCGGCTGATTGCGGGTTTTCCCTTAAGCTTCGACGGCTGCTTTTAACTATCTTCCGCCATGTCCGCTTCTGCTTCGATTCGAGTTTTGCATCGCAACCTGCCGATGCTGTTGCTGCGCGCCAGAGAAAAAATGATGGAGCGGTTCCGCCCGCTGATTACCGCTCACGGGCTCACCGAACAGCAGTGGCGCGTGATTCGCGCGCTCAATGAGCACGGCCCGATGGAGCCGCGCCACATTTCCGACATCTGCACGATTTCGAGCCCGAGCATGGCGGGTGTGCTCGCGCGCATGGAAAGCATGGAACTGGTGACGAAGGAGCGTTTCGCGGAAGACCAGCGCCGCGTGCTGGTGTCGCTTACCGATACGAGCGTGGAACTGGTGCGCGTGATCTCGAAGGATCTCGAGGCGCACTATCGCGAACTGGAGCGCAAGGTAGGGCCGGAGATCGTCGAGCGTGTGTATCGCGCGGTCGACGATCTGCTTGCGGGCCTGGAAGAAGACGACGAGTGAAGCGGCGGCTCAATCGCCCTGGCCGGGCGCCGAGGTATTTGCCGCGGCGTTCTCCCTGAGGCCGAGCAGCCACGGAATCTGGCTTTTGTCGTGCATGCCGAGCTTCTTGTACGCGCAGCGCAGATAGTGGCGCACGGTGGTGGGCGAAATCGCCATGCGCTGCGCGACTTCCTTATGCGAGAGGCCGTCGCCGTACAGCCTGATCGCATTCAGTTCGCGCGGACTCAAACGGTCGAGCGGCGAGCGTTGGCGCGCTTCCAGCTGAAACAGACCGACTACCGGCGAACAGCTCACCGTTACCGTTTCGCCGACATACGGCTGGCCCGTATTCGCATGCAGATGCGCGATCAGCGGCGCGGGCAGATGCTGGTTCTGATAGCCCGGCCACTCGCTGCGCAGAATAGTCTCGAACGCTTTATCCGCCTGGTGCACCGCACCAAAACCATCGCAGATCGCGCGCGCCGGCGTTGAGACGCTCCCGCCACGCTCGCGCGTCAATTGAAACGAACGGTTGATCGTGAGTGCCGCGCTCAGATGCGGAATCACATCCTCCAGCGTTTGCGCATCCGCCGCGGAAAACGGTTTGTCGAGCGCGCGGCGATACACCGAGAAGAACGTCGCGAGTCCGAAGCGATGATCGAGCGCCGACACCACCATCAACTGAGCGAGCCCGTACTTGATCGCCCAGTTGCGAAAGCGCTGATCGATGCCGGGCGCCACGATCGACACCGCCAGTGCACGGCCGTAACTGTTCATCGAGCCGAGCGCGAGCGGATCGCAGTCCCGCACGCGCTGCCAGTCGGTAAAGAATTCGCCCGGCAGGCCATAGACGAAGCTGTTGTGCATCACCGGACCATTGGCTGTGTGCGTAGTCACGCCGGTCCAGCCGGCGTCGAATGGTAAATGCTGCGAGAGCAGACGAAAGAAGCCATGCTCGAATTCGCCGATGCCGGCACGGTTGGCGAGGGCATAGAGGTCGAGTAGGAAAAGGCTCAGGCCGCGCGTCGCGGTGCCATTGCCGGAAAGCGTGCCTTCGAAATCGGCGCTGCGCTGTTCGAGCGGCGCGCCCGCGTAATCGTCGAGCGCAATGGCAGCGGGCATTTCACCCCACTGATCGAGAACCCGCCTGGTGTCCGCGGTGACTGTCACGCTGTTTCCTTCGGCTGTCGATAAGGCGCGTCTGGCCGCGCGCGCGGCATGCCGATCGATTATACGTGGCACTTTTTTGAAAAACGCTGCGGCCAAAATGGCCTTACACCCCCTCATTTGAACGGCCCCGGGCCGCGGATGCCGCGCCGCGTCAGCACGCCGGGCCGTTCAACTTCGCGGCGCATGCCAATCGCAGCAAGGCCGCGCGCAATCGCGTGCGGGTTTTCCTTACCGTTCATCTGGACGTCTAGTCAGCGCAATTGCCGCTACGGACACTGCCGTTGCACTGGATCGGAGATGCAACCCGCAGTGACGGACACATTACAAAGACATTGGACGGTTTGGAGCTTCTCGATGAAACGAAACGAATCACGGCAGCGTGGAGGTCGACGAAAGACGCTGGCGGTATTGAGCGCGGCGGCCGGCTTGTGCGCCACGGCCGCCCACGCGCAATCGAGTGTCACGCTGTACGGTTTGATCGATGCCGGCATTCAGTACCGCACGAACGCGGACGGCCAGCACAGCGCGGTCAACTTGCAGAACTACGGGGTGTTGCCCTCGCAGATCGGTTTGACAGGTAAGGAAGATCTGGGTGGCGGCTTGCAGGCGATCTTCCGCCTCGAGCAGGGTATCAACGTGAACGACGGCACGGCTACGGTGCCGGGCTATGCATTTTTTCGGGGTGCTTACGTCGGCTTAACCGGCAAGTTCGGCACCGTCACGCTGGGGCGGCAATTCAGCGTGCTGTTCGATCGCACCGTTTTCTACGACCCGCTGCTGTATGCGGCGTATAGCGGGCAGGGCGAACTGGTGCCGCAGTCGGCCAACTTCATCGACAACTCGGTGAAGTTCAAGAGCGCCGATTACGGCGGTTTCAGCGCCGAGGCGCTGGCTGCGACCGGCGGTGTGGCCGGCAATTCGCGCTCGGGCCGCGTGCTGGAAATCGGCGCGCAGTACGGCGGCAATGGCTACGACATCAGCGCCGCGCTGCATCGGGCGCAAGGCACGGCGTCCGCGGATGGCGATACCTCGGGACTGCAGCAGACCATCGGCACGCTGGCCGCGCATTGGGACATCGCGACGCTCTCGCTGTATGGCGGCGCGGAACGGCAAACCGGCCCGCTCGCGCCGTCGAAAACGGTGGCATGGGGCGGGGCGCGTTATCAGGTCAACAATTTCGTCGGCCTTGCGGGCGGCGTCTATCAGACCTGGTCGAACACACCGAGTGTCGGTCATCCGACGCTGTTCATCGCGAGCGGTACCTATGCATTGTCAAAGCGCACGGTGGCGTATGTGAATCTCGGCTACTCGCGCAACAGCAGTCAAAGCTCGCAACCCGTCTATGAATATGACGCCACGCCGCTCAATGGCGCCTCGCAGTTCGGCGCGATGCTCGGCATGTACCACACGTTCTGAGTATGCGTCGCGCCGGCGTGGCGCTTCGGTGTCGACAACGCCGGCCTGGTTTCGCTTTTTCCTGGACCGCATACCGGCCCTCGCTGCAACGCAACCGTTACCTCACGAGCCCCATGAAAACTTCTTCGACCTCCTCATTTGCCACAGCCGGCGCGTCCGCGACGCCCGCGGCCGCCCCACACGAATTCGCGGCGTCCACGCTGCTGTCGCTGGTGGTGTTCGCCGCCATCACGCCATTGTTGTTGCTGGTCGCGCCGGCAGTGGCGGCGCAACTCGGCGGACAGCTCGGTTTGAGCGCCTCGCAGATCGGCACGTACTTCTTCGTCGAACTCGGCGCGTTCAGTTGCGCGACCTTGCCGTCGCTCCTGTGGCTGGGCCGTGTCGACGCGCGCCGGGTCGCGGCGATCGCCACGGCGGTGTTTTGCATCGGCAATCTCGCCACGGCAGTGCTGATGCCGGGTTTCGTCGCATTGCTGGTGCTGCGCGCGTTGACCGCGCTGGGCGGCGGCACGCTGATGGTGCTGTGCATGACGAGCGCGGCGACGAGCGGCAATCGTGACCGCGTGTATGGCTTGTGGGTAGTCGGTCAGCTGGTGGCCGGCGCACTCGGTCTCGTCGTGCTGCCGCATCTGTTCGAAGCGTTCGGTCTGCGCGCCCTGTATGTGACGCTGGCCGTGCTCGCGCTGATCGCGTCGCCGCTTACGCGTGGCTTCGATCCGGCCCTGGGCGGAGCTAGTGGCAAGCAGGCGCAACAGGCCGCGTCCGGTAACCACGGCGGCCGCAGCAGCACGTGGTTTCTGGCGACACTGGTGATCGGTGGGGTGCTCACGTTCTATGTGGCGATCGGCGGCGTCTGGACCTTCGCGAGCAAGGCGGCATCGCTCGCCGGACTCGACGCCGGGCATACCGGCGAACTGCTGGCTATCGCGAGCGTGATGGGAATCGTCGGCGCGGCGTGTGCGTCGTTTATCGGCAACCGGATCGCGCGTGCCGCGATGCTGCTGACGGGTTACGCGATTCTCGTCGCGGCCTTGCTCGGACTGTCGGCGCATCCGGGTTCGACGGGTTATGCCGCCGCGATCTTCGCGTTCAAGTTCGCGTGGACCTTCGTGCTGCCGTTCATCCTTGCCGCAGCCGCAAAAACCGATACGTCGGGCCGTTTGATCGCCACGCTCAACTTCGTGATCGGCGCGGGGCTTGCGGTCGGTCCGCTGATCGCCGGCGTTCTGCTCGACGCCGGCGCGGGACTCGATACGTTGTTTCAGGGCGCGGCAGCGATCTGTGCGTTGTCTTTCATTTGCCTGCTTCGCGTTGAGCGTAGCGGGCGCGAAATGCCGGGCGCGCAGCCGTGATCGTGCTGCCGAACCCGGTCGATCTGAATCCGCAGGTGAACTACAGGTAAGAGACATGATGAGCAAAACGGCATTTTTCACGGACGAACGCACTTTCTGGCATACCGGTGGCACGCATGCGCTGTTCTTTCCGATCGGCGGCTGGGTGCAGCCGCCGTCGAGCAGCGGTTACGCGGAATCGCCCGATTCGAAACGCAGACTGCTGGCCTTGATTCAGACCTCGGGGCTGGCGGCCTCGCTCGACATGCAGAGCGCGGCGCTTGCCACTGAAGAGGATTTGCTGCGCGTCCATCCGCGCGATTATCTGAACCGTTTCAAGGCGCTCAGCGATACGACCGGCGGCGATCTGGGCGAGCTCGCACCATTCGGCAAAGGGAGCTACGAGATCGCCGCGCTTTCCGCGGGGCTGGCGATTGGCGCGATCGATACCGTGCTCGACAAACGGGCAAGCAACGCATTTTCGCTGTCGCGGCCGCCCGGCCATCACTGTCTGCGCGATAAGCCGATGGGTTTCTGCCTGCTCGCCAACATTCCGATTGCGATCGAAGCGGCCCGCGCGAAGCATGGCGTCGAACGCGTTGCGGTGATCGACTGGGATGTCCACCACGGCAACGGCACGCAGTCGATCTACTACGACGACCCGAACACGCTGACGATTTCGCTGCATCAGGATCGCTGCTTTCCGCCGGGCTACAGCGGCGCGGACGAGCGCGGCGCGGGCGCCGGTACGGGGGCCAACCTGAACATTCCGCTGTTGCCGGGCGGCGGCCACGACGCCTATCTGTACGCATTCGAGCGCATCGTGCTGCCTGCGCTCGACGCGTTCAGGCCGGATCTGATCGTGGTGGCGAGCGGGCTCGACGCGAGCGCGGTCGATCCACTTGCCCGCATGCTGCTGCATAGCGAGAGTTATCGCGCGATGACGCAGTTGATGCGCGATGCCGCCGAACGCTATTGCGGTGGGCGTCTGGTGATCGTGCACGAGGGCGGGTATTCGGAAGCGTATGTGCCGTTCTGCGGCCACGCGATTGTCGAAACGCTGGCGGACGTGCGCACGCTGGTGACCGACCCGATGCTGGATCTGGCGATTGCGCAGCAGCCGAACGAGCGTTTCAAGGCGTTTCAGCGCGGCTTGATCGATGAACTGGCGGATGAATTCGGGTTGCCGGGTCTTTGACTGCTCCGCCGCGTCCTGAACCTCTGAGGCCCGTGGGCCATGCGCTTATGGGTCTTCCGGGGCTTTCAGGACGCTTTAAAGCGCGGGCGTTGTCATCCTTATGGTTGATGCCGCCGCACCCGCGCCCTCCGTACAGTAGTCAAAGGCGCCGCGGCAACTCGCTGGAGGCGGGCCGAGCCGCGGCAAATCATCGAACTACTGGAGCTATACAGACATGACATCTCAACCCGTTTTCATCCAGGTCGGCGCACTGGCCGAAGGTTTCGCACCTGATAGCCACATCTTGCCGCCGGTTGACGATCTGACCGGCCGCACGTTGCAGCTCGAATTCGCGGATGGCCCCGCCGAGACGTTGACGTTCGTCTCCGCCGGTGTCGTGCGTACATCCAACGGTCAATTCGAATGCCGGATCACCTCGGTGCGCGACGGCATTTACTTTGTCGATTACATCGGCGGTGGCGACGGCTCGCGGCCGGCAGCGACGAGTTACGTGCTCGACGTGAAGCAGGGCCTGTGCACCTCGTTAGCCGGCACCTTGCCGAACGAAAGCGAAGCCCGTACCGATGCGTTCACGCGTGTCGAGCGAGGCCTGGAGCTGACCGGCGTGCAGGTGCGGTTGCGTCACGGCAGGATCGTGGCGCAGGGCGCTCAGGCGGGTGCCCAGGCAGGCGCTGAAGCGGCATTGCATCACCCGACGCGCGAACTGATCGGCATGCGCAACCTGTACACGTATAGCGCGACGGAACAGTACGAGCACGTCTATCTGAACGACAACTTCTATGCGTGGCAATGTCTTTCGGGCGTGGAAGCCGGTCTCGCCGACGTGGATCGCTGCCATTACATCGCCATCGCCAAAGATCTGTACCTGTTCGTCTGGCGCGAAAAAATCATTCCGACGCTCGGCGTGGTGATGATCGACCTCGAACGCAAGAAGACCGACGGCAAGATTTTTGGCTACCGGGGCAGCCAGTTCGACTCGCTGTCGAATTTCCCGGTCGGCGCACTTGCGGAAGTGCTCAATGTGACACGGTATCCGCGATGAACGGCGCCGCGCAGCAAACGATCAGCGTGCGTGATTTCGCCGGCAAGACCGTGCTGGTGACCGGCGGCGCGCAAGGCATCGGGCGCGGCATTGCCGAGGCGTTTGCCGCGCGCGGCGCCTCGGTGGCGATCGCGGATCTGCGCGTCGACGCGGCCTCGGAAGCGGCGCGGCCGTTCGTGCAGCAGGGCGGCACGGCGCGTGCCTACGCAGCGGACATGGCCGAGTACGCGCAGATCGAGCATCTCGTTGCCGAGGTAGAGGCGGATTTCGGCAGGCTCGACGTGGTCGTGCACAACGCTGCGTATTTTCCGCTCACTGCCTTCGAGGCGATTACGCCCGCGATTTTGCAGCGCACTTTCGCGGTGAATCTCGCCGCGCTCTTCTGGCTCGCGCAGGCGGCGACGCCTGCGTTTATCCGGCAAGGCGGCGGGCGGATGCTGGCGACCTCGTCGGTGACCGGGCCACGTGTGGCGTATCCGGGGCTTGCGCATTACGCGGCGTCGAAGGCGGGCGTGAATGGCTTTATTCGCGCGGCGGCGCTGGAACTGGCGAAGCATCGCATCACGGTCAACGGCGTCGAGCCCGGCATGATCCGCACGCCCGCAATGGGCAACCTGGGCGACGACGCGCATAACCGCCGCATCGAACAGGCAATCCCGCTCGGGCGGCTGGGCGAACCGGCGGATATCGCGGCGGCCATGCTGTTTCTGGCTTCCGACGCGGCCGCGTATATCACCGGCCAGACCATCGTGGTCGACGGCGGCGCGACCTTGCCGGAGTCGGCCGCCGTGATGGGCTAAGGCCTCGCTGACCTCGCTTACATATGTTCGAACGCGAGGGTCGGCACGTCGACGATCGAGGAGCCGCCGTCGGCAACGAGGGTGGCGCCCGTCACGATCGACGCGGCGGGCGACGCCAGAAACTCGCAAACGCCGGCGATTTCCTCCGCCTGCGCGGGGCGGCGCAACGGCACATCGGCGCAAACCCGCTGATAGGCCGCGTCGAGGGATTCGTCATAGCGCTGCATCAGCGGCTGCATTTCCGCGTCGGCCATCGGCGTGCGGACCCAGCCGGGGCAGACCGCGTTGACGCGTACGCCGTGCGGGCCGTAGTCGCGCGCAAGCGAACGCGTCAGGCCGATCAGCGCGTGTTTTGCGGTGGTGTAGCCGCATACGGCCGGCCCGGCGGCGAGCGAAGCGATCGAGGCGACCAGCACGATGGCGCCGCGCCGTTCGATCAGATCGGGCAGGCAGGCGCGGGCGGCGACGAAGGAAGTATCGAGATTCGCGCGCATGGCGGCGGACCAGGCCGCGTCGTCGGTCTCGGTGGCGGCGCCCATGCCGAAACCGCCGGCACAGGCGATCAATGCGTCGATAGCGCCGCCGTCGGCCTTGATTGCCGCAATGAAACGCTGCCAGTCGGCGGGGTTGGCTGCGTCGCCGTCGAGCGCGAGGCCGCCGGTTTCGCGCGCCACCCGTTCGAGGGGCGCGCGGCGCCGGCCGATCAGCGCCACGCGTGCGCCGCGCGCAGCAAACAGCCGCGCGCAGGCTTCACCGATGCCGGTGCCTGCGCCTGTGATGACGACGGTGCGTTGTCTGGACATGGGTTCCTTACGAATATGAATGAAGGTGATCTGGTGTGATGAAAGGAGGCAACGTGAATTCAGAGTCTAGGCGTGCGGGCCGCGACGCGGAATCAGGCAAAAGGATGACAACGCAGCCGTCGTTTCAGCAGGCAAGCCGCGTCGATTTGCCAATTCGTGCTCACGCCATGGAATTGGGCGTTCGTACGATGGGCCGGAGCTGGTGAACCGGGAGAGCGCCATGTTGAATACGATCCGCGACGCAGCCGCGTCTCCAGGCGCCTTTATGCCCGCGCTGGGCGCTGCGGTGAGCGCGCTCGCACAACTGTTGCGGCCATCGGCAACGGTTTTTTACTGGGTCGGCGCGGATAACGAGCCGTCGGGTTTCGAACTGTTCGGCATGACCGAGACGATGCATCGCACCTATTTGCAGCGTTACTGCACGCTCGATCCCATGCATCCGTCGCGTTTTTCGACGCGGACCGGCAACGTGCTCACGCTCGCGGGCGAGTTGCCCGAGATGGTGCGCGGCGCTTCGGTGTACTGGCGGCGCTTCCTGAATCCGCATCAGGTGGTCGATGTGATGGAGGTCTTGCTGCGAGACGACGCATCCGGCGCACCCGGCGCCCCCGGCGCGGAGGGCACGCGGCCGGCGGCGGCGTTCTCACTGCTGCGCATGGCGCCGGCCGCCGCGTTCTCGGCGGACGACCAGCACCACGCAAGGGCAGTGCAACCGCTGCTGGAAGCGGCGCTGGTGCCGGCGCTGCGCGAGCAGCGGGCGATGCGCACCCACGCGCGCCACGGCACGGAGGTCGAAAACGATATCCGTCCAAACCTGACGCATCGCGAACAGCAGATCGCGCGTCTCGTGCGTAACGGCTTGTCGAACAAGGAGATCGCACGCGAGCTCGCGCTCGCGCAGCCCACCGTCAAAACCCACCTGTTGCGCATGTTCCGCAAGCTCGGCGTGTCGAGCCGCACGGAGATGATCGGCGCGCTCTTTCTATAGAGGACGGAAGCCATGATCGACACCTGGCCGATGGCGGGCGCGCGCGTCGAACCGGTCGAGGCCGATGGCTCGATGCTGCTTTATGCCGTCGCCGCTGTCGCGGTGGAGCGCGCCGATAGCCGGCATGGCGCGCGCTGGTTCCAACGCCGGCCGTCTGCGCTCGCCGCGGTGATTTCGCGTGAAGAAGACGTGTCCGACATTCTGCTGCGCTTGCCCGATAGCTGGAACATCGTCGATGGCGCGCGGTGTGTCGGCCTGCATGATGACGCCGACATTCTGTCCGGCGACCCGCGCTTTTGCCGCGGTTTCGTCGAAACGAATTGCGCCATTGCCGGCCATAGCGATGGCGTGCGTTTTGCGCTGTTCTTGCAGATCAACGCAGCCGAAGCGGTGTTGCTGCCCGAACGGCTATTCGTGCAGCGAGACGCTTTCGAGCGTTGCCTGTATGCGCAACCGTGAGCGTGTCATCGAGCGCACCTGAGCGCACCCGAGTGCACACGACTATTAGATGTTTTCCCTAATGCAAGGGCTCGCTGCCGATTTGCGCTAACGGTCGAAAAAACCGCGTGACACCATGCTTCACCGCGATGGCCTCGTGGCCATCCGCAGTCAGTAAAAGACACCAACGAGAGACCCCGGATATGAGTAACGATGCAACGGTTATCGTCAGCGACGCGGTTCGCGCGTTCGTGCAACGCGATTTCGGCCTGTTTATCGGCGGCACACAGCAACGCGCGCATTCGGAGCGCCGGCTGGACGTGTTCAATCCGGCGAGCGGCGAGCGCCTCGCGACGGTAGTGGATGCCGACGCAGCCGACGTCGATCACGCAGTGAGCAATGCGCGCGCCGCGTTCGACGCGCGGGTGTGGAGCGGCCTGCGTCCCGCCGATCGCGAACGCATTCTGCTGCGCTTTGCCGACCTGCTCGAAGCCAATGCCGAAGACCTCGCGCAACTCGAAACGCTGAATCAGGGCAAGTCGATCAACATTGCCCGCGCGGTGGAAGTGGGGGCGACGATCGAATACGTGCGCTATATGGCGGGCTGGGCGACCAAGATTACCGGCGAAACGCTGGACGTGTCGATCCCGTTTCCGCCCGGTACCCGCTATACGGCGTTCACGCGCAAGGAGCCGATCGGCGTGGTGGCCGGCATCGTGCCGTGGAATTTCCCGCTGATGATCGCGGTGTGGAAACTGGTGCCGGCGCTCGCGGCGGGTTGCACCATCGTGATCAAGCCGTCGCCGGAAACCCCTCTGACGGCGCTGCGGCTGGCCGAACTGGCACTGGAGGCCGGCGTTCCCGCCGGCGTGTTCAACGTCGTCACCGGTGGCCGCGAATGCGGCGCCGCGCTGGCCGCGCATCCGGGCCTCAGCAAGATTTCGTTTACCGGTTCGACGCCGACCGGCAAGCTGGTCGGCACGGCCGCCGTGCAGAACATGACGCGCTTCTCGCTTGAACTCGGCGGCAAGAATCCCGCGGTGATGCTCGCCGATATCGACGTCGAGCAGGCGATTCAGGGTGCGCTGGCCGGCGGCTTCTTCAACCAGGGGCAGGTGTGCGCGGCGGCCTCGCGCATCTACGTGCATCGCAGCAAGTATCGGCAAGTGGCCGACGGTCTGGCCGATATCGCCAACGCGATGACGCTCGGACCCGGCCTCGATCCGGCGGCGCAGATCAATCCGCTCGTGTCCGCGCTGCATCGAGACCGCGTCAATCAGCACATCGCGCGCGCTCAGTCAGCCGGTCTGAAGTTTCTTGCGGGCGGCAAGCCGGTCGATCTGCCGGGCTACTACGTGCGCCCCACGGTGATCGCCGACGTGCCGCACGACGCGGCAATCGTGCGTGACGAAGTGTTTGGTCCCGTGCTCGCCGTCGTCCCGTTCGACGACCCGCTCGAAGCACTACGCCTCGCCAACGATTCACAGTACGGCCTCGCCGCGAGTCTGTGGAGCAATGATCTGAAGACCGTGATGAACCTCGTGCCGCGAATGGAGGCGGGCACTGTGTGGGTCAACTGTCATGTGCCGCTCGACCCTGGCATGCCGTTCGGCGGTTTCAAACAGTCGGGCATCGGCCGAGAGTTCGGCAAGTACGCCATCGAAGGCTTTACGGAAACCAAGTCCGTGTGCATCGCGCATTGAAGCTCGCGCATTGAGTTGGGCGCGGGCACGCGAACCATACTTAATCGAGTAAGCACTATGGGAACGAACGATTCCGCCTTCTGGCATCCGATGCGGCACCCGGCCGAAATGAGGTCGAAGCAAACCCGCGAGCCGATCGACCCGGCTCCGGGCTATGCCAACGCGGTGGCCGAAGTGGCGCGCGCACGGCGCACTGGTGCGGCCGGTCGGCACGAAGATTATTCTGTCGCCGCCGCTGGTGGTCGGATCGGGGCAGCTCGACGCGCTGGCCCGTGCACTGGCCGCTAGCTTCGACGCAGTGAAATTTGCATAATTGACTTGGTCAAGTGTTGAGGCGCGCTGCAGAATGCACAGGTGCATTCCAGGTTGGGGCCGCGCGCGATGAAACTGAATCCGTGGAAGTGTCGCGGTTTTTTTAAATCGAACCGCATCCGCCAGCCTGGCATGACATTGCTTCTTCATTGGCAGAACGAGGCGCCGCGAGCCGCGGTCTTCGCCTGCGTCCAGGTTGGCGCCCGTTACGACAGGCCGGGCCGTCATCGCATGAATGTAGCCTGTTCGAAGTAGGCGGGAGGGGACATGGACTTCCGGATCAGCACGCTTGCCGACGTGCACGATCATTCGCTGGCCGTGAGCGGCTGGGAGCAGGTCTATCGTCAGATGACGCCGGGCCGCTTCCAGAGCACGCTCGTGCAGGCGATCTCGAACGACTTTCATTTCTTTCGCGAGACCACCAATCGCCGTGTGGTGCAGCATGGCGTCTCGCCGGCCGGTCTGGCTTCGATCGCGGTGCCTTTGTATGCGCCGCTCGTCGGCACGTTTCAGGGGCGGCGCGTGGAGGGTTACGCGCTGCTGCTGCTCGGCGCGGGCGAGGAGTTTCGCTTCTACACGCCGGAGTCGATGCACTATGCCGGCATCAGTGTCGGCGCCGACATGATGGATGAGTTGCTGGGCGTGATGGTGGGCGAGCACGCCAGCCGTCAGGCAAGAGGCGGTGTACTGGCGCTTTCCGATCAGCAGGGCGTGATGCTGCGTGAGCGGCTCGCACCGTTTCTCGACGCTGCCGAGCGCAATGCGGCCGCGTTTGCGCATCCCGCGGCGACCAAGGTATTCCGCGACGAAATGATCAGTGTGCTTCTTGGCCTGATCGAAAGCGCGACGCAGACGCCGCCGCGAGACCTTACGCACACCACCTATAGCGACATCGTGCGGCGTTGCGAACGCATTCTGCAAGACAACGCCGAACAGCCGATCACCGTGCTCGATCTGTGCCGCGCGCTGCGCTGCAGCCGCCGAACCTTGCAAACGAGTTTCCAACGCGTAGCCAATGTGACGCCTGTCGAATACCTGCGTTCGATCCGGCTCAATGCGGTGCATCGGCTGTTACGTATGACGAGCGCGGAAGAGCTTCTGATCGGCGATGCCGCTTGCCGCTGGGGCTTCACGCATCTCGGTTATTTTGCCCGTGAGTATCGTGACCTGTTCGGCGAATTGCCGTCGCAGACACCGCGCCTGAGCTAACGGCCCGCACGAGCGGGTGGTCCCGCCGGCCCGATGTTCTGTGCGATTCTCCACGCGGATTTTCACCATGAATGGTTCCCGCTTGCGGACGTGCCTGCGCACGTCCCGCCTGATCTTGCACGTCCGCAATCGGCTGTGTGACCAGCGCCTAAGCGTAAACCCCGGTTCGTGCTGCGTTGCCGATTTGTGCTCCCGCTCAGCATTTTTGGTTTTCTACAGTGCGTCAACACTTGCGCTGCGCCCGACTTCGTCGTGACGCGGACGAAGGAAAATCCAGGAGCCAAAACTATGAATGTCGTCGCTGAACCGTCACCGTCCACCGAGTTACGCAAAGGGGCGCTGGGACTGGGCTTCATCATTTTCTTCGTCATCTCGGCGGCCGGGCCGCTGGTCGCGATCGCCGGCGGCTTTCCGATCGGCATCATGCTCGGCAACGGCGCAGGCACGCCGGCCTTGCTGATCGCCACCGTGGCGATCCTGCTGATGTTCTCCGCCGGCTATACGGCCATGTCGCGGCACGTGACCAACGCCGGCGGCTTCTATGCGTTCACGGCTCGCGGTCTCGGCGGCACCGCGGGCGGCGCGGCGGCATTGATCGCACTGCTTGGCTACAACACGATGCAGATCGGTTTGTACGGCATGTTCGGCGCGGTGGCCTCGGACTTCCTGCACACCCACTTCAACCTCAATACGCCGTGGTGGATCTGCTCGCTTGCCGCGATGACCAGCATCGGCGTATTCGGCTACCGGCAAATCGATCTGTCGGCGAAAGTGCTTTCGCTGCTGGTGTTCGGTGAGTACATCGTCGTGTTGATCCTCGATCTGGCGATTCTGAAGAGCGGTGGCGATAGCGGCATCAATGCAGCCTCGTTCACGCCACACGTCTTCATGAGCGGCACGCCCGCGATCGGCTTTCTGTTTTGCTTCGCCAGCTTCATTGGTTTCGAAGCAACCACGATCTATAGCGAAGAGGCGAAAGACCCGCAGCGCACGGTGCCGTTGGCGACTTACATTTCGGTGCTGCTGATCGGCGTGTTCTATGCGTTCTCCGCGTGGTGCATGGTGATTGGCGCGGGCAGCGACAAGATCGTCAAGGCGCTCACGGCGTTGAGCGATCCGACCACGTTCCTCTATACGCTCTCCGATCACTATGCCAACAAGACGCTGACGGCGGCGATGAGCGTGCTGTTCATCACCAGCGTGTATGCGGGCCTGCTGGCTTTCCACAACTCGGCGTCGCGCTACTTCTTCGCGACCGGCCGTGAGGGTTTGCTGCCGCAAGCGCTTGGCCGCACGCATCGTGTGCATCTCAGTCCGCATATCGGTTCGCTTGCGCAAACGGCGGTGGCCGCGATCGTGGTGCTGGTGTTCATCGTCGCCCATGCCGATCCGGTTCTGACACTGTTCTCATGGCTCACGAATGTGGCGACGCTTTGCATCATCGCGTTGATGGCGCTTTCGTCGGCGGCCGTGTTCGTGTTCTTCAGACGTACCGGTTGCGACGACGCGGGCGTGATGCGCGTGGGCGTGTTGCCGGTGCTGTCCGGTCTCGCACTGGCGGTTGTGCTGGTGCTCGCAATCTTGAATTTTCCGCTGCTGACCGGTGCTGGCGCAGGCGTGTCGTACGCATTGACCGCATTGCTGCCGATTTTTACGGTGGCGGGCGTGCTCGCGGCGAAGAAGCTCAAGCAGCGCGACCGTGAAGCGTTTGAGCGGTTAGGGCGTTCAAGGTTGTAAAGCGTTCCGTAACGGCTTTGCGACAACAAGACTTGCTTCGAGCTTAAAAAGACATCGTGGAAATGGAGATCAAATGAGCTTTCGTACCATCCTTGCAGCAACGTTCGTAGGCGGCGCGTGTGCCGTCGTGATGCCGCCCGTGTACGCGGCGGACGCGGCTCTCCCGGCGTCCGCATCGGCTGGCGCGGTTGCTGCGCGCGGCGTGCGTCCCAATGTGCTGCTGATCGTCGCCGACGATGTCGGACGCTCGGACCTCGGCGCATTCGGCAGCGAAATTGCCACGCCGAATCTCGATGCACTGGTGGCGCACGGCCGCCTGCTCGACACGATGTATGTCGCACCGACCTGTTCACCGACCCGCTCGATGCTGCTGTCCGGGATGGACAATCACCTCGCCGGCGTCGGCAATATGGCGGAGATGATCACGCCGCATCTGACGCCCGAAGAGGTCAACCATCCCGGCTACGAGGGCGGCCTGAATCAGCGGGTGGCGGCCTTGCCGGAAATCATGAAAGACGCCGGCTACTGGACCGTGATGGCCGGCAAATGGCATCTGGGCGGCAGCGACGGCATGCGCCCGGATCAGCGCGGCTTCGAACGCTCCTATGCATTGATGAACGGCGGCGCCTCGCACTTCAGGCAGAAAGTGATGACGATCACATCGGATGCGCCGGAGCCGACCTATCGCGAGAACGGCAAGAAGATCGACTTGCCTGCCGACTTCTATTCATCGCGCACGTACACCGACAAGCTGATTGCCTATCTGCAGGATTCGCAGCGCGGCGGCAAGCCGTTCTTTGCGTACGCAGCCTATACGGCGGCGCATTTGCCGCTGCAAGCCCCTGACGACGAATTGCAGAAAGTGCGCGGCGACTACGACGTCGGCTACGACGTGATCGCGCAGCGCCGGATCGACAAGATGAAGCGCCTCGGTCTCGTGCCGAGCGACGCGAAGCCGGCACCACTGCCCGAAGGCACAAAACCGTGGAGCGCCTTGAGCGCCGACGAGAAAGCACGTTCGGCCCGCACGATGGAAGCTTACGCGGCGTTGGTGGCCGATCTCGACCGCAACGTCGGCCGCCTGATCGACTACCTGAAAGCGAGCGGTCAATATGACAACACGCTGATCGTGTTCCTGTCGGACAACGGACCGGAAGGCAACAAATGGGACGAGGACAGCGGCAACGCCAAATGGATCGCGCAGACCTTCGACAACTCGCTCGACAACATCGGCCGCGCCAATTCGTTCGTGTTCGAGGGACCGGCGTGGGGGCAGGTGAGCGCACAGCCATTCCGCCTCTTCAAGGCCTACACCAATGAAGGCGGAATCCGTTCGCCGGCCTTCGTCTCGTTTCCTGGACATGTTCAACCGGGCAAGAGCGAACAGGTGCTCACGGTCAAGGATCTGACGCCGACTATCCTCGACTTCGCCAATATCCAGCAGCCTGGTATCGAGTTCCACGGCCACACCGTGCTGCCAATGCAGGGCATGTCGATGAAACCCTATCTGACCGGCGAGCGTAAGCGCGTGCATGTGGACCACTATGTGTACGGTATGGAGCTGATGGGACGTAACGCGCTGCGCAAGGGCAACTGGAAGCTGGTCTATTCCTACGACATGGGTAAGGGCCACTGGCAACTGTACGACCTCGCGCACGACCGCGCCGAACTGCACGATCTCTCCGCGAAGCGTCCTGAAGTTCTCGAGCAGATGCTGACCGAGTGGGCGCAATACGTGCAGCAGAACAACGTTGTCGAGACGTGGCGCGATACGTCTTACCCACGCATGGATTACTGAGGAGGGTGGGCATGAGCATGCACATCCGGAAATCGACCGTGCGATATGGGCTAGCGATGGTGTGCGTCGTGCTCGCTCGGGCAGCGCTGGCGGCCACTGTGACGGCCGGCGCGGCGCCGCAAGCCGTGCCGCTCGGCAACCTGCAGGCGTGCAAGGCGTTCAGCGGTTTGCCGCCGGCATCGTCGGAAAGCGATCAGGTACGTGTGCCGGGCGGCAGCTTCGTGATGGGTTCCGACGGCGATTATCCGGAAGAAGCACCGGCCCGGCGGGTCAAAGTGGGCAGCTTCATGATCGATCGCTACGACGTGACGAACGCGGAATTTGCCCGCTTCGTTGCGGCGACGGGTTATAAGACGCTCGCCGAACGCGGACTCGATCCGAAACGCTATCCATCGTTGCCGGCGGAGATGACGCGGCCTGGCTCGACGGTTTTTCTGCCGCCCAGGGACCTGCTGGTCGGTGCGATGCAGTGGTGGCATTTCGTGCCCGGCGCCGACTGGCGGCATCCCACCGGGCCCGGCAGTTCAATCGACGGGCTTGGCAATCATCCGGTCGTGCATATCGCCTATGAAGATGCGCTGGCCTACGCGAAGTGGCGTGGCCGCGATCTGCCGACCGAAGCGGAGTACGAGTACGCGGCGCATGGCGGCACCTCGACCGCCTATCCGTGGGGCGACACCTTCGCGATCCGCTCGAAGATGATGGCCAACACCTGGCAGGGCGCTTTCCCGTTTCAGAACACCGCGAAAGACGGCTTCGTGTCGACTTCACCGGTCGGTTGCTTTCCGGCCAACGGTTATGGGCTATACGACATGGTCGGCAATGTCTGGCAGTGGGTGAAGGACCCATGGCAGCAGAACCATGCGCAACAGGTGAGCGAGCCGCCGCCGAACCCGAACGTCGATCTCGAAGACGCGCTGGTGGCGAAGGCACGCAGCACGGACCTCGGCACGATCAAAGGCGGCTCGTTTCTCTGTTCGCCGATCTATTGCAAACGCTATCGGCCGAGCGCGCGCCATGCGCAGGACGTGACGATGGGCACCAATCACATCGGCTTTCGTACGGTGCTGAGACTGCCCGGGTCATAAACGCGTCGGCGTGAGCGCCGGCCAAAAAAACTAAACAACTGGATCTGGAGAGTACTTTTGAAATCACGAGAAAAAACCGTGAGGATGACGCTCGTCGCTGCGTCCTGTGCATGGCTTGCCGGTGCGCCTCTCGCCGCTCATGCGCAAAGCAGTGTGACTCTGAGCGGCATTATCGATGCGGGCATCCTCTACGCGAACAATAGCGGAGGGCATTCCGACTGGTCGACGACGAGCGGGCAGTTGACGGCGTCGCGCTGGATCATGACTGGCAGCGAAGATCTGGGTGGCGGATCGCACGCAATTTTCCGCTTGATGAGCCCGTTCAATGTCCAGAACGGACACGGCACGGGTCGCGCGTTCAATGTCGCGTACGTGGGTCTCGCCGACGATCGTTTCGGCACGGTGACGGTGGGCCGGCAGTGGGACACGACGATCGACACGGTCTCAGGTTTCGCGACCAACGAAACATGGGCCGGCTATATCGGCGCCCATGTCGGCGATGCGGACAACACCAATGCGAGCTTCAAGGTTAGCAACACCGTTAAATACGCGAGTCCGCAATTCGCCGGGCTGAGTTTCGGTGCGACCTATGGCTTCAGCAATCAGGCAGCGGCCTCGGACGGTTCGTCGGGCTTTGCGAACAATCGCCTGATGAGCGCCGGCGCCGCTTACACACGTGGACCGTTTGCGGCAGGCCTCGGCTTTCTGCAGGCGGACCGGCCCGACGCGCAACCTGCTGGCGCATTGGGCGCGCCGGGTGCCGGCGTGTACGACGACTATGAGAATACGTTTTCTGGCAGCATCGCCAGTACAGCGGGGGTGAAACGGCAGCGTATCTGGCTTGCCGGCGCTTCGTACCGGTTCTTCGGTGCGCTCACGTTGGGTGGTATGTACTCGAAAACGCAGTACCGTTATCTGGACGCGACCGCGTTGACGCTCGATAACTACGAGGCGAATCTGACGTGGCAGATCACGCCGGCCTGGCAAACCGGTGTGGCCTACATCCGGACCAATGGGCGCTACTCGGGCACTGGCACGGGCGATGCGCAGCCAGGCTGGGATCAGATCAACCTCGGCACGGAGTACGCGCTATCCAGGCGTACGACGCTCTATCTGATTGGCGTTGCGCAACAGGGGCGTCATGCGGCGGCGCAGATCTATGGCGTGTCGCCATCGAGTACGCGGCGGCAACTGGTGGTGACCTCAGGCGTCCAGCATCTGTTCTGAACCGATGAGGACGGCACGGCGGTGCTGTTGCGCGCCGTGCCGGTGATTACCTGATCCTCACCAGCCTTGAAAACGCCGCCATTCGACGCTTTCGCCGTCCGCCGAAACCGCGTGATACTCGGGGAACTGTGCGCCCGTCGCGCAGGCATGATTCGGCAGGATGCGCAGTTTCATGCCGATCGGAAAGCGCTCCGCGATGTCGTCGGCCGGTGCGCCTTCTTTCGATGACGACAGAATTCCGTGCTCCTGATTGGCGCCGCTCACAACATAGCCGTCAAGCGGGGTGCCGTTCAGCAGACAGGGTTGGCCGTAGCCGAAATCATGAGCTTGCTTCGAGGTGCCGCGGTCGCGGCTCATCGCCATCCAGCCGGCGTCGAGAATTGCCCAGCCTTTATCCGCCTGATGCCCGATCACGGTGGCGAGCACGCTGAGCGCGATATTTTCGAGCGCGCATACGCCGACGTTGTGCATGACCAGATCGAAGAAGACATAGACGCCCGCTCGCACTTCTGTCACGCCATCCAGTTGCGCGGCGGCGAGCGCCGTGGGCGTTGAGCCGACGCTGACGGCGGGGCACGGAATGCCCGCGTCGCGCAGCCGTTGCGCCGCGCGTACACAGCCGGCGCGTTCCTGTTCCGCAAGCGCGGTGAGCGCCTCCGGTGTATGAAGCTCGTAGCTGGAACCCGCGTGAGTCATCACGCCGCCTACGGTGACGCCGTTCTCATGGAGAATCCGGCCGACTTCGAGCAGCGTGTCCTGTTCCGGCGTGATACCGGAGCGGTGCCCGTCCGTGTCCACCTCGATCCAGACCTCGAAGGTTTCACCGTGCTGATCTGAAAATGCGGCGACGGCTGCCGCGGCGGTCGGATTGTCCACGACCAGTTTCAGATCGCAACCCTGGCGGCGCAACGCCAGCGCGCGCGGCAGTTTGGAGGGGGCAATGCTGACCGCGTAAAGGATATCGCTGACGCCGGCCGCGAAGAAAGCCTCGGCCTCTTTCAGGGTCGAGACCGTAATGCCGCGCGCCCCGGCGGCGATCTGCGCGCGGACCACGTCGATGCATTTGGTGGTCTTGACGTGCGGGCGGAATGTCACGCCCAGCGTGTTCATATGAGCCTGCATTCGCGCGATGTTCTTCTGCATCCGGGGGATGTCGATCAGCGCGGCGGGGGTGTCGATATGGTCGAATTTCATGTTTTCACCGGGAAGCAGGGTGGCTTGAAGTTAAGCCGAACTGGTTGAGCCATGGGACCAGTGCGTCGAGCGTCGGGGATTCCACCTCGGGCGGCTGTGCGCCGGCCACGAGCGGCAATCCCACGCGGTTATGCCAGTAGGTCCGCAGGCCGACCGCGGCCGTGCCGAACATGTCGTAGCTGGAGCCCGCTACGAACGCGGCTTCATGGGCGCCGACGCCGAGTTTGTCCAGCGCGAGCCGGTAAGGCAACGGATCCGGCTTGTACATACCGGCTTCTTCCGCTGTGACGACGGCATCCCAGTGAATCGGGAAAATCTCCGCAGCCTGGGAGCCGAGACGGATCGAGCAGTTGGTGACAATCGCCAGTTTGCAATGCGGTTTGAGCGCATGCAACGTATCGACGGCGCTGCTCCAAGGGGCGAGCTTCAACCAGTTGGCTTCGAGCGCGATTGCCGCGGATTCCGGTAAGCCCACTTCCACGGCGGCTTCGCGCACCAGTTGTTCATACGCGATGTATTGGCCGCAGCCGTAAGTCCGGCGCAAATAAGCCGCGCGCCACGCACGGCCCGCCGCTTCGGAGCCCGCGGCGTGATTCCATGACGTCCACGAATCGAGCAGGGCGGTCAGGAGATCGAAGAGGACCGCCTTGGGATAGGCGGTGGAGGGCGATAAGGAGGTCATGATTTAACCGGCGAGGAACGGTGAGCCGATTATAGAGTTCCGATACGTGCGCGGCATTCAGCGAGGCTAACTCTCAAATTCAGTTTCAATGAATTTACCGCACTTGATTATCTATCTTCGCCACGGCGGCAACGGCCTGAATCGGCCCTGTAAATACTGCATGAAATGCCGCGTACGTGCCGGCAAGCCGGCTCGCTGATGCGTGAGCGCGATGACGTTGGCGTCAGGCGCCTTCCAGCCTGGCAGCAGGCGCACGAGCCTTCCCTTCGCGAGGTCGTCGGCCACGTCCCATTCGGAACGCAGGATGACCCCCCGGCCTTCGCATGCCCATTGGCGGATCACGTCGCCGTCATTGCAGCTCAGATGCGAAGAAACGCGCACGCTGCGCCGCGTGCGGCCCTTGCTGAACTGCCATAGCGAGACATCTTCGTTGTTCTCGCGCAGCACGATGCACGGCAGCTTGCTCAGTTCCTCCGGCGACTCCAACTGACCCATGCGCTTGACCAGCGCCGGCGCGGCGCAGACGAAACGCGCATTCGGTGCAATCGTATAGCCGACCAGATTGGATACCGGCAATTCGCCGATATGCACGACGACGTCGAAGCGGTCCATCGTCTCGGTCAGCGGCTGGTCGGACAGCGTGAGCGCAACGTCGACATCCGGGTTCTGCTGCTGGAAATCGGCAATGACGGGCGCCAGGTGGCGCCGTCCGAATCCCAGCGGCGCATTGATCTTCAGCGTGCCGATCAGACCGCCCCGGCGGGTCTGAAAGTCTTCGAACAGCGCGTCGAATTGCTGGACCAGTTCGGCGCCGCGTTCGCACAGAAGCGTGCCTTCTTCCGTGAACTGCAAACGGCGCGCCGTGCGGTTCACCAACTGGGCGCCCAGCTTCTTCTCCAGTTGCTGCAAGCGTTGGGTCACCGCCGAGGGTGACAATCCCAGTTTTCGCGCCGCGGCGATCAGGCTGCCGCTTTCGCGGATGGTCAGCAGAAACCGGATATCGGCCGAGTCGTTCATGGTGGAAATTTTAGGGGCCTCGGCCGCTTTCGCAACGTTATCAATGTTTAGCCACCGCTCGAAGGGCGCGCATAACTCGATACATAGTCGTACTCCTGCGTGTTTACATGAGTGACCCGGTACTCGACCGGCTGTTCATTGTACGAATACGCGACCCGCTCGACTTCCAGAACGGGCGCGCCCGAAGCGAGTTCGAGCAGCCCGCTCTCGAGCTCGCTCGCCTGTCCGACGCGCACCCGCTCATCCGTACTCACCACGTTGATGCCGAACGCATCCTGATAGAAGTTGTAAAGCGTGTTGGGACGGTTGCGCAGCGCGGCTTCCGTGAGGTCGGGGAAGCGCGCCTGCGGCACCACGATGTTCTCGACGATTACGACCGCGCCGTGCAGCGCGAGCTGATTCGTGAACTGAAAGACCGGCGCCCCCTCGCTGATGTTCAGGCGGGCCGCGACTTTTTGCGTGGCCTTCGTTTTACGGAAGTTGACGAGGCTCACGGTGGGGTAGGTCTTGTCGCCGTCGTTGCGCACGATGCGAAAGAAGCGGAAGAAATGCCGGTCGCGCTGATGCATCGCAACGAAGGTGCCAAGGCCCTGGTGCCGGATCAGTATGTTCTCAGCACACAGTTCGTCGATCGCCTTGCGCAGCGTGCCGATCGAAACGCCGAAGCGTTCCGCGAGACGTTTTTCCGCCGGAATCGCCTCGCCACCCTTCCACTCGTGCGCCGCCAGCGCCGCCAGCAGCGCGTTCTTGACTTCCTTGTACCGCGTGCCGCCAACGGCGGCCGGCGTCTCCGTCATGGTGCTCATGGTTCTCCCTGAATTCTTCTGAAACGCATTGACGCGATTTTACGGCAATAAGTCACTCATTTAACACATATAGATGATCTAGTTGACATGGATGAATTTGACGCCTAGGATGAATCAACACAAACGCAGCGGCGACTTCTGAAGCGCCGCCCGGCACGCACCGGCCACTAATTGAACTCAACCAGGAGACGCAGATGAGTCAGGCAGCAGCAGAAACGCATGGCGCCGCGAACACGGCGGCGAAGACGGGCGAACGCAAGACGATCCACATCGTGCTGCACGAGGCTAAAGACACGGTGGGTGTGGCGGTTGTCGAAGGGATTCAGGCAGGCACGCAACTGAACGCGTGGATCATGGACGAGGACGAGATCGTGACGGTGGCCGCGAAACAGGACATTCCAATCGGCCACAAGGTGGCGCTCAAGGACATGGCGGTGGGCGACACGGTGTTCAAGTACGGCGTGGATATCGGCAAGGTGGTCGCGCCGATCAGCGCGGGCGAGCACGCCCATGTGCACAACATCAAGACGAAACGCTGGTAAGCCGCGCGCCTCCCAGGCAGTCGAAAAACATTTCGCTTCCCCATATCGAGAGAGACACCATGAGCGTCATTGAACTGGATACGACTTTCCGCGGCTATCGCCGCAGCAACGGCCGCGTCGGCGTACGCAATCACGTGATCATCCTGCCGGTCGACGACCTTTCGAACGCGGCGGCGCAGGCGGTCGAGAACAACATCAAGGGCACGATGGCGCTGCCGCATCCGTATGGCCGTTTGCAGTTCGGCGCGGACCTCGATCTGCACTTTCGCACGCTGATCGGCGCGGGCAGCAACCCGAACGTCGCGGCGGTCGTCGTGATCGGCATCGAGGAAGGCTGGACCAAGCGCGTGGTCGACGGTATCGCGGCATCGGGCAAACCGGTCATGGGTTTCGGCATCGAACTGCACGGCGACCACGACACGATCATGCGGGCGTCGAAAGCGGCGAAGGAAATGGTGCAATATGCGACCTCGCTGGAGCGCGAGGAATGCCCGATCAGCGACCTGTGGGTATCGACGAAATGCGGCGAATCGGACACCACCTCCGGCTGCGGCGCGAACCCCACCGTTGGCAACGCGTTCGACAAGCTGTACGGCTTCGGCACCACGCTCGTGTTCGGCGAGACGTCCGAGCTGACGGGCGGCGAGCAGATCGTCGCCGCGCGCTGCGCGAACGACGGCGTGCGGGAGCGCTTCCAGTTCATGTTCGATCGCTACCAGGACATGATCAATCGCTGGAAGACCGACGACCTGTCGGAGTCGCAGCCCACCAAGGGCAACATCGCGGGCGGCCTCACGACCATCGAGGAAAAGGCGCTCGGCAACATCCAGAAAATCGGCAAGAAGTGCATGGTGGACGGCGTGCTCGACAAGGCCGAAATTCCGACGCATCCAGGTCTCTGGTTCATGGATTCGTCGTCGGCCGCAGCCGAGATGGTCACGCTGTGCGCGGCATCGGGTTTCGCGGTTCACTTTTTCCCGACGGGACAAGGCAACGTGATCGGCAATGCGATCGTGCCGGTCATCAAGATCTGCGCGAATCCACGCACCGTGCGCACGATGAGTGAGCATATCGATGTGGACGTATCCGGCATTCTGCAGCGCGAGCAGAACCTCGACCAGTCCGGCGACCGCCTGCTCGAATGCATGCTTGCCACGGCGAACGGTCGCTGGACCGCGGCGGAAACGCTCGGCCATCGCGAGTTCGTGCTGACGCGGCTGTTCGAAAGCGCCTGATCCGTCGCGGGCGCAAACGCACCACAGCAGCGCCGCAGCACAGCAGCACTAGCAGCACCGCAGCACCGATAGAAGCAGCAGGGCAAAACGAAGTCCCCGTCCGGTGCGCGCCGGCACGACACCGCTCGGCGAAGCGGGCGTGCCGCACGGCGCGCCCGTCTATCTTCTGGCAGCAGCGAGTGGAGGAGACACCATCTTGCGCGTGCTCAAGCATCTCTATGTGCAGGTCCTGATCGGACTTGCGGCCGGCATTCTCGTCGGCCATTTCGCGCCGTCGCTCGGCGTTCAGCTCAAGCCGCTCGGCGACACGTTTATCCGCCTGATCAAGATGTTGATCACGCTGCTGATCTTCTGCACGGTGTCGGTCGGCATCGCGCGCATGGAGAACCTGAAGCAGGTCGGGCGTGTGGGCTTCAAGACGATTCTCTATTTCGAGGTGGTGACGACGATTGCGCTCGTCATCGGCCTCGCGGTCGCGAACGTCGTGCATCCGGGCGCGGGGCTCAACGTCGATCCGGCAGCGCTCGATGCGAGCGGCGTTTCGCGCTTCGTGAGCGAGGCACATACGCAGTCGCAGTCGAGTTTCCTCGATCAGATCGTGCCGAACTCGGTGGTCGGCGCGTTCGCTCGCGGTGATCTGCTGCAAGTACTGCTGTTTTCGGTGCTGTTCGGGATCGCGTTGTCGATCATGTCGGGGCGCAGCCGGATTCTTCAGCGCGGCATCGAACAGTTCGGCGACGTGCTGATGCGCATCGTCGAGATGATCATGCGGCTCGCGCCGCTCGGCGCCTTCGGCGCGATCGCATTCACGGTCGGCAAGTACGGCATCGGGAGTCTGCAGCAGCTCGGCCTGCTGATCCTGTGCTTCTACATCACGAGCATCCTGTTCGTCGCGATCGTGCTGGGTACGGCATGTCGGTGGGCGGGCGTAGGTCTCTGGCCGCTGCTCAGATACCTGCGCGAAGAACTGCTGATCGTACTCGGCACGTCGACCACCGAATCCGTGCTGCCACGTCTGATGGAGAAACTTGAACGGCTCGGCTGTCCGAAGTCGGTCGTCGGTCTCGTGCTGCCAACCGGCTATTCTTTCAACCTCGACGGCGCCGCGATTTACCTCACCATGACTTCGCTGTTCATCGCACAGGCGACCAACACGCACCTCACGCTGATGCAGCAGATCGGACTGCTTGCGATCCTGATGCTGACGTCGAAGGGTGGGGCGGGTGTTGCTGGCGCGGCGCTCGTCGCGCTGACGGCGACACTTTCAACGCACCAGATCATTCCGGTGGCGGGCATCACGCTGATCATCGGCATCGACCGCGTACTGAACGAAGTGCGCGCGATCGTGAACATGATCGGCAATGCGGTGGCGACGCTAGTGGTCGCGCGCTGGGAAGGGGTGTTCGATGTCGAAACGGCGCGTGCCGTGCTTGCGTCGCCGCGCGGCGAAGCGCTGCAGGAAAGGACGAACGAAGTGGACGGCGCGATGATGCCGCTGTCTTCGCGTCAGACGATGCGCGAGGGTCACAAATGAGCGATCCGGGTCTGCGCTACGTTGCGGCTGACGAACTGGGAAAACTGGCTCGCGCGGCCCTGCTCGGAGCGGGCGCGACGCCTGCCACCGCCGACGCTACAGCCCGCGCACTCGTCTATGCCGACGCGCGCGGGCTCGCTTCGCACGGCGTTGCGCGGCTGCCGATGTACCTCGCGCAACTGCGCAACGGCCGGGTCGATCCGGCGGCGCTGCCGGCCATCGTACGGGACAAGGGCGCGGCTTTTCTGATCGATGCCGCCGACGGCCTCGCGTTCGCGGCCTGCGAGCTGGCGATCGCAACCGGTATCGAGCGGGCGCGACAGTTCGGAACGGCGGCGGCGAGCATTGTGCGCAGCCATCATTTTGGCGCAGGGGCGTATCACCTCGAAGCGGTCGGGGCGGCCGGGCTCGTCGGACTCGCCTTCAGCAATGCGCCTGCTTCGATGCCGGCCTGGGGCGGCAAGAAACCGCTCTTCGGCACGAACCCGATCGCGGCCGTGTTTCCTCGTTCGAAGGGTCGTCCGCTCACCATCGACCTGTCGCTATCGCAAGTGGCGCGCGGCAAGATCATGGTTGCGGCGCGCGATGGCAAGCCGATCCCGCAAGGCTGGGCGACAACCGCGGACGGCCAGCCGACGACCGATGCGCAGGCCGCGCTCGACGGCATGATGCTGCCGTTCGGCGGCGCCAAAGGGGCGATGCTCGCGCTGATGGTCGAACTGTTGGCTGCCGCGTTATCGGGCGCGCAATTCGGCGCGGAAGCGGGATCGTTTCTCACCGCCGAGGGCGCGCGTTCGCGCGTCGGGCATCTTTTCTGGATCATCGATCCGGCCGCGCTCGCGGGCACCGCGATATACGAGGCGCGGCTCGAGACGCTGATCGACCTGATGCTCGCGGACGACGGTGTCCGTCTGCCGGGCTACCGGCGAGACGAGGTGGCCGAAGCTGCCGCGCGCGACGGCATTGGCCTGCCGGCGACGCTGCTTGCGCAACTGGAGGTGTTCGCGGCAGCCGCAGGGTAAACTGACGCTTCCGTGACGAAGCCGACAGTCTGACCCGCATGCCGAACGATCCCGCTTCCCAGCCAGCCGAAGACCCGCAGCACAGTGTCCTGCAACACAGTGCCCTGAAACAGGCGGTATTTCTGCACACAGGCTGGCGTAGCGCCGGGACGTGGATATGGTCGCGCCTGCGCGCGCTCGACTCCGTGACGGGGTTCTATGAGCCGTTCAGCAACGTGCTCGCCGATCTGAGCCTCGCGGACGTTTCCGCGTCCCGTCCCACGCTGACGTCTGGACACCCCCCGCTAGCCGCACCGTATTTCGAAGAGTACCGGCCGTTTCTGCAAGAGGCCGCGCGCGGCGTAGCCGGATACCGCAAGCGCTTCGGCACCGATCGCTTCTCACCTGAGCCGGACGCGGAATTCCCCGCGTTGCAGGCTTATTTGACCCATCTGTGCGAGCGCACGGCCGGGCAAGGCAGCGTACCTGTCTTCAAGTTTTGCCGCTCGTCGGGCCGGCTGCCGTGGCTCAAGCGCGCCTTCCCTCAAGCGATGCATGTTGCCGTGCTGCGCAACCCCGCCTCGCAGTTTGCCTCGGGGTGGCTGCTCAATCAGCAATGGAGCAACCCGTTCTTCGTCGCCGCACCGTTTCGCGTGCTGGGTCTGAATCAGTCGGAGCCCCTGGTCCGGCAGGCCATCGAGATCTGCGGTGTAAGTTTGCCGCCAGTGGCGCCGGGTTCGGACGATGCTTACGCGATGGCATGCGAGCAATATGCACGCACAGCGGAGGGCAACAACGCGTATCGGGCGTTCGTCGCGTTATGGATTCTCTGCGCGTTGCGGATGGCGGACGGCGTCGATCTGATGATCGACATCGACCGCCTTGGACAGTCGCGCGACTATGCGGCCGGGCTGCGCGCCGGGTTTCTGGCGCAGAGCGGCCTGTCGCCCGACTTCAGCAGCGCGCGCGATCTGGTCGAGGAAACGCGTCGCAGCGCGGCACGTATGGCCGGGATCGACGGCCGGTCGATGCGGGCGGTTCATTCCGCGGCGCTGAAATTCCTCAAGGCGCAGGGTGTGGCGGACGCCGACTTTGTCGAACTCATCCGGCAGAAGATGGTGCTCGCCAATGAACTGACCGAGCAGTGGCACTGAAGGCCCGCAAGGAACGCGGCGATCCGGCGCGCCGCGTTCCTTGCACAACCCGATGGCGCCGTCCCGCACGGGGCGCCTTGTCTTTCTCCCCTGCATAAGCCCCGTTTCGTCTGCCTCGCCGACCCCATCGGCCAATACAGTTGCCGCGCAAAAAACAATACAGTGAGGCGCGGTTTTATTGTGCTGTATCGGGAATATGACCGGCACCGTCGATACAGTTGGCGGGTCTTGATGGCGCCTGCCGATGCGCGCGGGGACCGTCTCAAGCTACGTTCCCGGCATGCCACCGCTCGCGAAGCCGCGCGACGTCGCCTGATCTTTTTGCTTTGGCCCAGTGGTCCGCGCTTGCGGCCTTTCCCGAACACGAGGTAACGAAATGAATGCAGTGAACGAACAAGCGAAGTTGTCGGTGCAGCAACTGGGCCATTACATCGGCGGTGCGCCCGTCGCGTCAGCTAGCGGCCGCTTCAAGGACGTGTTCAATCCCGCTACCGGCCAGGTGAGCGGCTCGGTCGCTCTGGCGTCGGTCGAGGAAGTGGACGCGGCGGTCATGGCCGCGAAGGCCGCCTTCCCGGCATGGAGCGAAACCGCGCCGATCAAGCGCGCGCGCATTCTGTTCAAGTTCAAGGAATTGCTGAACCGGCATCACGACGAACTCGCGATGCTGATTACGCGCGAACACGGCAAGGTGTTTACGGACGCGCAAGGCGAAGTGGTGCGCGGTATCGAAGTGGTCGAGTTCGCTTGCGGCATTCCGAACCTGCTGAAGACCGATTTCACGGACCAGATCGGCGGCGGCATCGATAACTGGAATCTGCGTCAGGCGCTGGGCGTAGTGGCGGGCATCACACCGTTCAATTTCCCGGTGATGGTGCCGATGTGGATGTTCCCGGTGGCGCTGGCTTGCGGCAATACGTTCGTGCTGAAGCCGTCGGAGCGCGATCCGTCGGCATCGCTGCGCATTGCCGAACTGCTGAAGGAAGCGGGTCTGCCGGACGGTGTATTCAATGTCGTGAACGGCGATAAGGTCGCTGTGGATGCGCTGATCGAACATCCGGACGTCGCGGCGCTGTCGTTTGTCGGCTCCACGCCGATCGCCGAATACATCTATACGGAAGCGTCGAAGCGCGGCAAGCGTGTGCAGGCGCTCGGCGGTGCGAAGAATCATCTGGTGGTGATGCCGGATGCCGATCTGGACCAGGCCGTCGACGCGCTGATCGGCGCCGCCTACGGTTCGGCGGGCGAGCGCTGCATGGCGATCTCGGTCGCGGTGGCGGTCGGCAATGTCGCCGATGAACTAATCGAGCGCCTCGTGCCGCGCGTGAAATCGCTGGTGATCAAGAACGGCGAGAACCTCGACGCGGAAATGGGTCCGCTGGTGACCGCCGAACATAAGGCCAAGGTGGCGGGCTATATCGACGCGGGCGTCGCGGAGGGTGCAAAGCTGATCGTCGACGGCCGCGCTCATCCGGTCGCGCAGGAAGCGGGCTTCTTCATCGGCGGCACGCTGTTCGACCAGGTCGGCACCGGGATGAAGATCTACAAGGAAGAAATCTTCGGCCCGGTGCTGGCGGTGGTCCGTGTGCCCGATTTCGCGAGCGCGGTCGACCTGATCAACGCGCACGAGTTCGGCAACGGCGTGTCCCTCTTCACGTCGGACGGCGGCGTGGCGCGCGCATTCGGCCGGCAGATTCAGGTGGGTATGGTCGGTATCAACGTACCGATTCCGGTGCCGATGGCATGGCACTCGTTCGGCGGCTGGAAGCGCTCGCTGTTCGGCGACCACCACGCGTACGGCGAAGAAGGCGTGCGTTTCTATACGCGCTACAAGAGCATCATGCAGCGTTGGCCGGACAGCATCGCGAAGGGTGCGGAGTTCACGATGCCGGTTGCGAAGTAAGCACGCAGACGCTATTGCAGCGAAAAAAAGCCGCGCCTGATTTCAGGCGCGGCTTTTTTGTTCGCGGGCCGCAGTCAGGCTGAGCGGGCACGTTGCCGTGTTTCATGCAGCGTGCGAATCAGCGCGCGTTAAACGCCGGCGGACGAATCCTCTTCCGCTTCGCTCAGTACGGCATTCTGTATCGCCGTGACAGGGCTCACGTAAGGCGGCGCCTGGCGCGGATCGTCGATGCTGTAACGCAAGCGGCCGGCCTCGACATATACGCGCAACTGGCGGTACTTCACCAGATACATCAGGCCCACAACCGCCGCGGCAAAGCCCGATGCCGCGCCCACGCCAAGCGCCCAGCGCGGGCCGAAGCGATCCGCCACCCAACCCACCACCGGTGCGCCGAGCGGCGTGCAGCCAAGCGAGATGGCCAGCAAGATCGCGATCACCCGGCCGCGCATAGCCGGCTCGGTGGAGATTTGTACGAGGCTGTTCGTCGAGGTATTGAACGTCTGCGTTGCCGCGCCGACCACGACGAGCGCGAGGCCGAACAGGACGTAGTTCGGCATCAGCGCAGCCACCGTGCAGCTCACGCCGAAAACTGCCGCTGCGCCAAGCAGGATCGCCATGCGCGGCCTGGCTCTGCGGGCGGCGAGCAGCGCGCCGGTCACCGAGCCAATCGCCATGGTCGAGCTCAACACGCCGTATTGACTCGCGCCCGCATGAAATGCGGTGACCGACATGGTCGAGATGAAGATCGGGAAGTTCAGCCCGAAGGTGCCGATCAGGAACAGCATCAACAGTGCGGCCTTCAGATCGGGACGCGTCCACACATACTTGAAGCCTTCCACGAAACTGCCACGCGAGCGTGTCGCGCGCGGTTTCAGCTTCAGTTCGCTGAGGCGCAGCGTGCGCAGTGAACCGAGCACGGCGACGAACGAGAGCGCGTTGATCAGAAACACCCAGCCGGTGCCCACCGAAGCGATTAGAAGCCCCGCGACCGCAGGGCCGATCATGCGCGCCGCGTTGAACGAGGTGGAGTTCAGCGCGACCGCATTCGACAGATCGGCTTCCCCCACCAGATCGGAGACAAAGGTCTGACGCGCCGGCGAATCGAACGCGGTGACGCAGCCGAGCAAGCCCGCGAACACGTAGACCTGCCATAACTGCACGAGGCCGGTCACGGTGAGCAGCCCGAGGCATAACGCCAGCGTGCCCATTGCCGCCTGAGTGAAGAACAGCAGCTTGCGGCGATCGAAATGATCGGCCGCGTAGCCGGTGAGAGGCAGCAAGAGCATCTGCGGCCCGAACTGTAGCGACATTACGATGCCGACGGAGGTGGCATTGTGATGCGTGAGCTCCGTGAGCACGAGCCAGTCCTGCGCCGTGCGCTGCATCCATGTGCCGATGTTGGAGACGATCGCCCCGCTGGCCCAGACGCGGTAGTTGAACGTGCGCAGCGAACGGAATGTGCCGCTCACCGGGACATCTCCGGGTGAGCGATTCGCGCCGTGCAGCGGTTCAAACAGGTGGTCATGCGCGCGACTTCTCGAGCAGATCGATGACGTCTTGCGTCGTGCCGGTTTCGCCGAGACGCGGGAAGATTCGCGTGATGCTGTTGGTATGAGCGTCGGCGTTCATGTCCGTCATGGCGTCGATCGCGAACGTGACGTTGAAGCCGAGTTCATGGGCGAAACGCGCGGTGGACTCGACGCCGATACTGGTGGCCACACCGACCAGCACCACTTGCGTGACGCCTTGCTGGCGCAGATACGTTTCGAGGTCCGTGTTCGTGAAGGCGCCCCAGGTGCGCTTGGTCACCAGATGATCCGACGGCTGTTGCTTCAGTTCGGGGACGAGGTCCGCGAAGCCGGCCGGGAAATCGCCCGTGGGGCGCGATTGTTCCGCGCGGCCCGGTGCGCCGCCCGCCACGTTGACGAGCACGACGGGCAAACCGTGACGGCGAAATGCATCGGCCAAACCCGCGGAGAGTTTGACGATCTCGGCGGTGGGGTGGGCGGTGGGCAGCGCGACGATACCTTGCTGCAAATCGATGACGACCAATGCGGTCTTTGGGTCGAGTGTAGTGAGAGCCATGGTGTTTTCCTGTGCGTTACGAGTCGATGAGGCGTTTGAGCAAGTCGACGCCAATCGCGAGTTGTTTCTGCTCGGCGGCGGAGAAGCGGGTCTGCATCGTACGGAATAGCCAGTCTTCGCGTGCCGCGCGACTGGCTTTTATCTTCTTGCGGAAGGCCGGTGTGAGGGAGAGAACGGTTTGCCGCCCGTCGTTCGGGTCGGGTGCGCCGCTGACGAGTCCCGCAGCTTTCAACGCTGAAAGTTGTTCGCCCATGGATTGCGGACGCATACCCTGGAGACGCGCGAGCGTGGTGACCGTTGCAGGCCCTTCGCGTTCCAGCAGGAGGAGAACCTGCACCTGCGACGGCGTGAAATCGCCCACATGCGCCTCTTCACGCAAGCGGCGGCGCAACTTGCCGATGAGGATGCGCAGGTCTTCCGCCGTGGCGTGCAAGGCGTCGCGATCGGCGGGGGTGTCGTTGCTGGACATGCGGGCAGATGTGAAGGTTACCTTCACAGGTTACCTTCGCATCTGTCGGGAGTCAAGGTCTAGCCAGGCCCGCAAGCGTCGCGCGAGATGCCGAAATGCTGCTTGAGTCCTTCCCAGCCGAGCGCCGTAACGCTCACCGAGCGCGCCGAGGACGACCTGCTGATCCAGCCCCATGCAAGGAAGGCGTCCATCAGCCGGGCGCCCAATGGCCCCGCGACGTGATACTGCCGCTCGGTCCAGTCAAGACATTGGCGCGCATGCTCCGATGCCTGGCTGAATGCCGGGTCGTTCATATCGATGCCGAGCTGCTGCAGCCATTCGCAGCCTGGCGCGGTGACGGCGTATTGACGCTCACCCGCCTCGACGATGAAACCCCGCGTGAGCATGCTTTGCGTCACCGCGATGCTGATCTGTCCCGCCAGGTGGTCGTAGCAGCAGCGCGCGAAACGCAGCGCCTGAGCGGGACGATTGGGTGTATGGCGCCAGGCGGGGGTGACCGGTCCGATCGTCGCGAGGCTTTCGAGCACATGGGAAACGTGCGGGCCGGCGAGCCGGTAATAGCGATGCCGGCCTTTGCTTTCGACACTCAGCAAACCGCCGTCGAGCAGCTTGGCGAGGTGCGAACTGGCGGTCTGCGCGGTGACGCCCGCCGCTCGCGCAAGCGCGCCGGCCGACATGGCGCTGCCGTCGACGAGGGTGATCAGTATCACCGAACGAACCGGCTCGGCGATCAGATGCGCAACGCTCGAAATATTGTGCTGGCCCATGTGTTTGCATCGTCCTTGATTGATGCGTGTTTTACGCGTGTCGGCCGGTGAGAACCGCTCGTTTATGCGGTTCGATACTTCGATACAGCCCGAAGCATTCTCAGTGCGAGCCGCCTTATAGTCAACGGCGAACCGATCACCAGGGGCTGGAACTCTTGAACAATGAAAGTGAATATCAGAAACGGGTAGTGATCGCGACGTGCCTCAGCTACGTCATTGTCCTACTCGATACATCAATCGTAAATGTTGCGCTGGAGCCGGTGGCGATGAGTTTGCACTCGGATATCAGCGGTCTGCAATGGGTGGTCAACGCCTATACGCTGACATTCGCCAGCCTGCTGCTGAGCGGCGGCGCGCTAGGCGACCGGATCGGCGCAAAGACCGTTTATCTGGCCGGTCTGGTGATTTTCGCCTGCGCGTCGGCGTTATGCGGATTGGCGCCGAATTTGCCGGTTCTGGTTGCCGCCCGGGTCGGGCAGGGCGTCGGCGCGGCCTTATTGGTGCCGTGCTCACTGACACTCATCAACCGTGCTTTTCCGGTCGCGCGGCAGCGAGCCAGTGCGATCGGCATATGGGCCGGATGCGGCGGCATCGCGATGGCGGCGGGGCCGCTCGCCGGTGGTCTGCTGATTCATCTGCTGGGCTGGCGAAGCATTTTTCTGGTGAATGTGCCGATCGCGCTGATTGGCGCCTGGCTGACCACGCGAGTCGACTCGGTGCGGCCGGACGTTACGGACAGGGAGATGGACATTGCCGGTCAGTTGCTCGCTATCGTGGCGCTCGGCGCATCGGTCGCCGTGTTGATCGAGGGCGCGAAGCTCGGCTGGCACATGGGCATGATTCGCGTGGGCGCCGTGCTTGCGCTCGTCGCCTGGATTGCGTTCGTGCTGGTCGAGACCAAACGCAAACAGCCGATGCTGCCTTTACACTTCTTTCGTAGTCCGGTGTTTTCTGCGTCGGCGTTTGCTTCGTCGATTTCCGGCCTGGTGTTTTACGGGTTGTTCTTTCTGCTGAGTCTCTACTTCCAGTCCGCTCGTGGATGGTCGCCGTTGCAGACCGGTCTGGCATTTTTGCCGCTGACCGCCATGGTGGCGATCGGCAGCTTTGCATCGGGCGCATTGAACAGGGCGTATGGCGCGCAACGACTCGTCTGCGGTGGCTTCCTGCTGTACGCGCTGGGTTTCGCCGGACTCCTCGCGCTCGCGGACAACGCGCCGTATTGGCGTATCGCGCTGTGCTTCCCGGCGGTCGGTTTCGGGGCCGGTGTGATTACGCCGGCGGCGACCGCCGCGTTGATGACGACCGTGGACAAGGCGCGCGCCGGGGTCGCGGCGGGCGTGCTCAACGCGAGCCGGCAGACCGGCTCCGCCTTTGGCGTGGCAATCTTCGGCGCCTTGATGACCGCGGTCCAGCCGCTCGATACCGGGATTCGCGTGGCGGTCTATCTGGCGATCGGCTTGTCGCTGCTGGCCGCGCTGGTCTGGCGTATCGCGTTGGCCGTGGCGACGCGTTATGTAGGCAGCGACGCCTGCTGAGCCTGTTTTGACCAGCAGCGCGGCCACAAACGGGCCTCGCGCGTCGATAACAGGGCGTTTGGCGTGCCAGTTCCGGCTGGCACCATCGAAAGGACGCCGCTGGCACTACGCGAGTGTTCGGAATATTGCGAAGATACCGGCCCTTTCATGAAGCTGTCATCGTGCGCAAAACGTAGCAATCGATTTGACCTTCGATTCTCCGTCCATTGCGAACGAACGACTTATGAATGTTGCCGATACTCCTTCCATCCTGGGATGTCTGGCCCTGGTGACCGTGGTGGCGGGCATGGCAAAAGGCCTGACCGGGTTCGGCGGCGCGCTCGTCATGGCGCCACTGTTCGGGCTGCTGATTCCCGCACCCGAAGCCGGTGTGCTGATCGTCCTGATCCATTTCGCGACCTCGCTGCAAGGCGTGCGCAGTTGGGCGAACGCGGTGCGCTGGCGCACGGTGATTCCTCTCGCGCTGGTCGCGATGGCGTGCACGGCAGTCACGACCCTATGGATGGCAAGCGAGAACGCGGTGGAACTGCGCCGGCTCGTCGCGCTCGCCGTTCTTGCCTCCACGGTGATGCACATCCGCGGCTGGCGCTGGCTTCACGATAGCGGCTGGCGGCCGACCTTCACAGCCGGCGCAATGAGCGGCGCGCTGACCGCGCTGGGCGGCATTGGCGGTCCGCCGGCCGTCTACTATCTCAACGGCATTGGCCAGGGCGCCGCGCTGCGTGCCAATCTTCTCGCTTATTTTGCGGTGCTCTATGTGGGCGTGGTGGCCCTTTTTGTGGCCGAACATCAGGTTCACGCGCCCCAGCTCAGCTCGATGGTGCTGCTCGTGCCGGTGTTTGTGCTTGGTGTCTCCGCGGGGGAGCGTCTGCGGCGGCGCGTGCCGGTGCGCCGGGTCGATCATTTCGTGAGCGCTTTGCTACTGTGTTCCGGACTGGTCGCGCTGCTTACGTAACGGCGCGTAAAAAAACACGTAAAAACGACCTTGCCATCGAGGTATGAGCGGGTGCAATGTCCGCTCAAGGTCCACGCTCATGTGGACCAGGCGATTTATTATCGCTGGTACTAACCAGGTGCATTTTCGGCCACCGATACTGAAATCATTGTAATCGTCTGCTACGGCCGTCGTGCCGCATCCGCGTGCCGCGGATCAGCAAAGGTAATTTCACTGGTTACAAAAAAGCTGACGGAGACTTCATGCTCAAGTTCCTGATCGGGATCGGCATCCCTTATATCGGCGTGATCGGCCTGCTGCCCTGGGTGGCCTCAGTCGACCGGTTCGTGCTGGGCGTGCCGTTCATTTATGCGTGGATTTTCATGTGGTTTGTTCTGACGTCGATCTGCCTGCAGATTTGCTGGCGTCTGTTCGATCGCCACGCGGATGATGCAGATCCGCAAACCCACTGAAGCAGCAGGAGAGCCCGGATGTCCACCGTTGTCTTTCTCGGTTTGATTCTCTTCTCGCTGTATCTGGCGATACGCTCCAAAAAAGGGCATGGCGCGCAAAGCGTGCATGACTTCTTTGTTGCGTCCCGTCAGTTCGGCGCGTACCTGGTCTTTTTCCTCGCCGCGGGCGAGATCTACAGCATCGGCACGATGGTCGGCTTTCCCGGCGGCATTTACGCCAAAGGACCGACGTATGGGGTCTGGTTTCTTGGCTATATCCTGCTGGCGTATCCCGTCGGCTATTTCATCGGCCCGAAAATCTGGGAGGCCGGCAAACGCTATAACGCCATTACGTTGCCCGATCTGTTCAAAGGCCATTTCGGCAGCCGCTCATTGGAGTTGATCGTCGCCGGATCGGCGATTCTGTTCCTGCTGCCGTGGGGGGAGTTGCAGTTCACGGGGCTGGTTGCCGCGTTCAAAGGCCTCGGCTGGAATTTCCAGCCGCTCTATCTGATCCTGATCTCCGCGGTATTGGCATTTACCTACATCGCCATTTCGGGCGTGCGGGCGTCGGCCTACATTGCGATCCTGAAAGACGTGCTGATGGTGTTGGCGATTGTGATCACCGGACTCGCGGTCGCGTGGGAATCGGGAGTCACGGAGGTTTTTCACGCCGCGAGCCTGCACGTCAGCAACAGCATGAACGCCAGCCAACTGACGTTCTCGATGAGCACCATGCTGTTCCAGTCGCTAGGGTTCTACGTGATGCCGTTCGCGGTGCAGGTTTTCTTCACGGCGGCCAGTCCGAACACGATCCGGCGTACCCAGGTGGCGATGCCGCTGTACATGCTGATGTATCCATTCCTGGTGCTCGCCTCCTACTATGCGATCAGTCAGAACCTGCATCTCGGCTCGCCGAACGAGGCGTTCTTCGCGGCGGCGATCCGCTTGCTGCCGGGCTGGCTGCTGGGTCTGGTGGCGGCCGGCGCGTCGCTATCCGGCCTGCTGGTGCTGACTGGAATCTGTCTTGCGATCGGCCCGATCGTGACGCGCAATCTGCTGCCGAAGATGCCCGAGAACCGGCAGAAAGCCACCGCGAAAACGGTGATCGTGATCTACCTGCTGGTCTCGATCGTGATGACGCTGCTGACTCCGAATCTGATGCTCACGCTGATCAATACCGCGTACTACGGCGTGACCCAGTTTTTCCCGGGCGTGATGATCATTCTGTTTTCGCTGAGAGTCAAACCGGCCGCGATTGCAACGGGTATCCTGACCGGCCAGATACTCGCGATCATCCTATACATGCTTCATGCCGATCTTGGTGGATTCAACCTGGGCCTGCTGTGTCTCGTGATCAACGTCGCGGTGACCGCCATGTTGAACTATGGCTGGAAGCGCAAACCGGTTCACGCGCTATCCTGAGCATTCGGCCCGCTTTCTGAATCTGAGACCATCTATTTATGAATTCGATTGAACGAGGTCCCGTCACGGTATTCGTCGCCAGAAAGATTCTGACCATGAATCCGGCCCAGCCGCACGCCACGCACGTTGCGGTGCGAGACGGCAAAATTCTTTCGGTCGGCAATCTGGATGAGGTTAGCCGTTGGGGCGAGGTCGAGATCGTCGATACGTTTCAGGACAAGGTGCTGATGCCGGGTCTTGTCGAAGGGCATTGTCATCTGATGGAAGGCGCCATGTGGGACGCCGTGTATCTCGGCTACTACGACCGGCGCGGTCCCGACGGCACGTTGTGGCCCGGTCTGAAAACGCTGGACGCGGTGATCGCGCGGCTCGCGGACGCGCAACGCAGTATGACCGACGCGGCGGCGCCCTTGCTCGCATGGGGCTTCGATCCGATTTTCTTCGGCACGAGCCGCCTGTCGGTCAAGGAACTCGATACCGTTTCGACTACCCGGCCCATTGTCGTGCTGCACGCGAGCGTGCATCTGATGAACGTCAATTCCGCCATGCTGGCGCTCGCCGGGATCGACGAGAACACCGAGATCGACGGCATCGACAAGGACGAAGACGGACAGCCGACCGGCGAGTTGCAGGAATTCGCCGCCATGTTCCCGGTGTACGAGGTGATCGGCAGTCAGCTTTCCATTGCGGCCAGCGAAAAGAAAGCGGCGATCTGGAATTTCGGTAAGGTCGCCCAACTCGCCGGTGTGACCACCGCGACGGATCTGGTCAACGATCTGTCGGCGCTGGGCAATCGCAATCTGCGCGAAGTCACGGCCGATCCGCAGTATCCGATCCGGATCGTGCCCGCGTTCGCGCCGCAGCGCAGCCCCGAAGGCGGCGCTGAAAAAGTACTGTCGGCGATGCGTGACAGCACGGGAAAACTGAGCTTCGGGCCAGTCAAATTCATCGTCGACGGATCGATTCAAGGCTTCACCGCGCGGCTGAAGTGGCCCGGTTATGTCGGCGGGCAGCCCAATGGCTTGTGGCTGATTCCGCCGAGTCAACTGGAGGAGGTGTTCACGCCGTTTCATCGCGCGGGGCTGCAACTCCATATTCATACCAACGGCGATGAAGCCACCGAGGTCGTGCTTAACGCCGTCGAGAAGATGCTCGACGCGTGCCCGCGCAGCGACCATCGCCACACGCTGCAACACTGCCAGATGGCCGACGCGAGCCAGTTGGCGCGCGCGGCGAAACTTGGCATGTGCATCAATTTTTTCTCCAACCATATCTATTACTGGGGCGACGCCCACTACGCGCAGACCATGGGCCCCGACCGGGCGAACCGCATGAACGCGGCGGGCTCGGCGCGGCGGCTGGGCATCCCCTTTGCGTTTCACTCGGACGCGCCGATCACACAGTTGAGCCCGTTGTTTACCGCATGGTGCGCGGTGCAGCGCAAGACCGCGAGCGGCCGTGTGCTGGGCGCGAGCGAGTGCATCCCCGTGGCGGACGCGTTGCGCGCGATCACGCTCGGCGCGGCCTATACGCTCAAGATGGATCATCTGATCGGCAGTATCGAAGTGGGTAAATTCGCGGACTTCGCCGTGCTGGCGGAAGACCCGAGCGAAGTCGCCGCCGAACGACTGAAAGACGTTGAGGTGTGGGGCACGGTGCTGGGCGGCCGCGTGTTCCAGTCGCCGGAAAAATGAACGGAGTGGTGAACGACGTTGCTGCGTCAGGTATCCGGCCGCCCATTCCTCTGGTGGTGCTGGGCGGTTATCTGGGGGCGGGCAAGACGACCTTGCTGAACCATGTGCTGTCGATGGCGGGGCAGCGCAAGGTGGCGGTGCTCGTCAACGATTTCGGCGATATCAATATCGACGCCGCGCTGATCCGCGAACGCACGGACGATGTCATCAATCTGGAGAACGGCTGCATCTGCTGTTCGATCGGCGGCCGTCTCGTCGACGTGCTCGTGAAAATCAGCGCGCGGCCCGAGCGTCCCGAGTTGCTGATCATCGAAGCGAGCGGTGTTTCCGATCCGGTGAAGATCGCGCAGATCGGCTTGCTCGACCGGGCCTTCAGGCTGTTCGGGATCATCGTTGCCGTGGATGCCGAGCGCATCGGCGCAACCTTGCTCGATCCCTACGTCGGCGATATTGTGCGTCGCCAGATCGCGGGTGCAACGGCCCTTGTACTCACCAAGACCGACCTCGTGACCGAGCAGGAGAAGGTCGCGGCAACGCAGGCCGTGCTAGCGCTTGCGAGCACCTCCATCCTGTTCGAATCGGTGGATGGACAGATACCGCCGGCGTTGATCTTCGACGCTAGCGTGGTGCCTAGTCATCAAGCAGGTGGGCGAGGCGCGATGACGGCTGGCGCTTCGAGCCTGCATCGGGATATCAGCAGTTTATCGTTCCGTTCGGACTTTCCTCTGGACCGGAAGAAACTCCGGGCCGCGCTGCGCGGCCTCTCCGCCACGCTGTTGCGAGCGAAGGGCATTGTCTGGCTGGATCAGGATAGCTCGCCGCAAGAGCTGCATGTAGCAGGCGGGCGCATTCTCATCACTCCATTCGCGGGTCATGCGGCGGCCGAATCGACACTCGTCCTGATCGGCCGTTTCACCGGCGAAGACGAGCGCGCAATCAGGCGTTGCCTCGAAAGCACGCAAGTGCTGAACTGACTTCCGTTGCGCGGCAGCGTGGCTCGCACACGCAGCATACCCACGGCCTGAATCCAGAAAACGCGCTTCGCGGTCCGTCAACCCGCGCCTTCTTTGCCACGCGCCGCATCACACCGCACCACACTGCACCAGGCGAAACCAGCGCACTGGCCCTACCGTCGAGCCGACACCAAACTTACACTTTTCCCTAAGAGATCGCCGCTTAGGCAAGCTCACGAGTCTCACCCAAATCACCAAGCAGGAGACATGGATGGCCACAACAGAAACGTCCGCAGCGAAGGTCACCGCGGACACACTCGCTGCATTTTCCGATGCATTCAACCGTCACGACGCCAATGCGCTGATGGGCTTCATGACCGAAGACTGTGTGTTCGACACGGCCGGCGGAAACGAAGTTTACGGCACGCGTTTCGTTGGTCGCGAGGCGGTGCGCGCGGCGTTCGAAACGGTCTTCAAGACTTTCCCGGATGCGCATTGGGGAGACGGACGCCATTACGTTATCGGTGAGCGTGGCGTGTCCGAATGGGTGTTCACGGGCACGCATGCGGAGGGCTGGCGCATCGAAGCGGAAGGCTGCGATCTGTTCGAGTTCCGCGACGGCCTGATTGCGGTCAAGCGCGCGTTCCGCAAGGAACGTCCGAAGCAGAACGTTTGACGCCGACGAGGAGCTTCATATGGCGCAAAGTGTCATCACACGGGTCGGCGACGGTCTGTCCACAGGACGGGACGGCGCGACACAGTATGACCCGCGATACGACCCGCTGGTCTCGCCGGGGCCGGGGCACGGCAAGCAGTACGCACCGACCTATTGGGCCGCGACTGCCGGCACGCCGCCGCCCGACGACGGTCCGATTACGAAAGATATCGACGTGGACGTGGCGATCATCGGCGCGGGCTATACCGGGCTCGCGACCGCGCTTTGTCTGGCGCGCGAGCATGGCATCAAGGCGGTGGTGCTCGAGGCCAACAAAACCAGTTGGGGTTGCAGCAGCCGCAATGGCGGACAGGGGCAGAACGCATCGGGACGTCTGTCGCGTTCGCAATGGATCGAGCGTTGGGGTAAAGACGTCGCGCTGAAAATGCACGACGAGATCCAGGAAGGCTTCGACAACTTCAAGTCGCTGGTGGCCGAAATCGATTGCGATCCGCAACCCGGCGGCCACTTTCTGATTGCGCACCGGCCGCGCATGATGGCCAAACTCGCCGCCGAAGCCAAAGTCTGGAAAGACGTGTTCGGCTATCCGTCCGAACTCATCGATCAGGCCACGTTGCGCCGCGAGTACGTCAACGATTCCGAGGCGGCCGGCGCGCTGCACGAACCCGAAGGCATCGGCATTCACGCACTGAAACTGGCGTATGGCTATCAGCGGCTGGCGCGCGAAGCTGGCGCGCGGGTTCATCCGTCGAGCCCGGTGATCGGCTGGGAAACGATTAACGGCATTCATCATCTGCGTACGCCGGGCGGCATTGTGCGGGCGCGCTCGGTGGGTATCGCGACCGGCGCCTATACTGCGCCGAACCTGCATCCCTCGCTGACGAGCCGGGTGATGCCGATCCTGTCGAATTCGATGGTGACGCGTCCGCTCACGCAGCAGGAAATCGCCGCGTGCAATTTTCGAACGACGCAGGTGCTGACCGATACGCGCACTTTGCGTTTCTACTATCGCTTCCTGCCGGACAACCGGTTGCAGATCGGCAGCCGTAGCGCGATCACCGGTGCGGATGCGCCGAATCCGCGCCACTACGAGTTGCTCATCGAAGGAATGGGCCGCAAGTTCCCGGCCTTGCGCGGTATCCAGATCGATTATTCGTGGTGGGGCTGGGTGGATGTGAGCCACGACATGATGCCGCGTGTATGTCAGCCGGACCCGAAGCAGTCGGTGTTTTACGCACTGGGCTACGGCGGCAACGGTGTGTCATATTCGCAGCAGGCGGGGCGCCGCCTCGCCGAACGGATAGCCGGTAAAGGGGCGAAGCAGACACTGCCGATCTTCACCTCGCCATTGCCTGGCCATCCGTTTGCACCGTTTCGCCGCATCGGCCAACGCATGCTCTACCAGTTGTACTTCCGGCGCGACGAAAAGCCTTGAACGCGCTCTGCGTGCCGCGCCGCTTGCGGCACGTCATTCGCCCGCCGTCGCGCCGCACGCGCACGGCGGCGCTGCGCGGCCGGACAGATCCGCGCGTTAAGCCATAAGAAAAAACACGATGCAGCGAGGCGCGCAGGCGTCCTCGCTCGATCCGAATTGACGGCGCCCAGGTTCCGGGACTGCGCACGCAGTCCCGCGCAACCGGCGCCGACATCAACAGGATGTGGAGGTGACATGCAAGTATCGAATCGAAGTGAACTGAAGACCGGCCTCAAAGAGCGGCATATGACCATGATCGCGCTGGGCGGCGTGATTGGCGCGGGTCTGTTTGTCGGTAGCGGTGTCGTGGTTCAGCAGGCCGGCCCGGCGGCGGTGCTGTCGTTTCTGATTACCGGTGGCCTGATCGTGCTCGTCATGCGCATGCTCGGAGAAATGGCCTGTGCGATGCCGGCGGTGGGCTCGTTCTACGAATATGCGCGCATGGCCTTTGCCGGCAAGCGCGGGCCGGGCAAACTGGCCGGCTTTCTGACCGGCTGGATGTACTGGTATTTCTGGGTCATCGTCGTGGCCGTCGAGGCGGTGGCCGGCGCGAAACTGGTGCAATTCTGGCTGCCGGATACGCCGGCGTGGGCGATCAGTCTCGTGTTGCTGGTCGTGTTGACGGCGACCAATCTGATCTCGGTGGGCAGCTACGGGGAGTTCGAATTCTGGTTCGCGTCCATCAAGGTGGCCGCGATCGTCGTGTTCCTGTTTCTTGGCGCGCTCTATGTGCTGGGTCTGTGGCCCGCATCGATGCACACCACGGCCGTGATGCCGACACTGCTTTCGCACGGCGGCCTGATGCCGAAGGGCATTGGACCGGTGTTGAGCGGCGCTGTTGCGGCAACGGGCTTTTACTTCGGCGCCGAGATCGTCACGATTGCCGCGGCTGAAGCGCATGAGCCGGTCAAGGCGGTCGCCAAGGCCACCAATTCGGTGATTACCCGTGTGCTGATTTTCTATGTCGGCTCGATCATGCTGGTGGTGGCGCTGGTGCCCTGGAATTCACCGGCTATGGCCACACCGTATGTGAGCGCGCTCAATGCCATGGGTATTCCCGCGGCCGCTAACGTGATGAATGCAATCGTGCTGACCGCGGTGTTGTCCGCACTTAATTCCGGCCTGTACGCAGCCTCGCGGATGATGTTCGCGCTGACCCGCCACGGCGACGCGCCGGCTGCGCTGGCCCGGGTCAATCGCCGCGGCGTTCCGGTTCGCGCGATCCTGGTCGGCACCTTGTTCGGCTATGTGTCGGTCGTCATGTCGTATGTATCGCCGGACACGGTGTTCGCATTCCTTGTCAATTCATACGGCACGGTGGCCATTTTTGTCTACGTGCTGATTGCCGTGTCGCAACTTAAGCTGCGCGCCCGGCTCGAGCGCGAGGCGCCGCAGATGCTGCGCGTGCGGATGTGGTGCTATCCGTACCTGACCTGTTTCGCGATCGTCGGCATGCTCGGCATTCTGGTGGCGATGGCATTCATACCGGACCAGCGCACGCCGCTGTGGCTCGGTGTGGTGAGTCTCGGCGTGCTGCTCGTCGCGTATGTGTGGCGGGCCCGGAAAAGCGGCGCAGTTTCCACCGAGCCGGAATTCGTCGACTATCGGCCCCGTACGCATTGAAGCATTGACGCGCTATTGCACGTGGTTTGACGACATGCAGCGGCGGTCCGCTCGAGATCGCCGCTGCGAGGCAAGCTGCAGCGATGCGCGGGTGGGTCAGCCGGTTGGCGTCTCCCCGTTACTTCGACGCCACCGCTGCCGTTGCAGGCTGAAGCAGCGGTCCGATGCGCAACGCGACCTCCTTGAGCCGCGGCACCGCTTTCAGCAGATCTTCCAGACTGGCCCGCGCCGTGGGGGCATGAACGGCCAGTGCCGCGAGCACACGGCCATCGTCGACGTGGCGCACCGGCACCGCGACCGCCACCATTCCGCGTACGAATTCCTCGTTGTCGACGCCGATGCCGCGCACGGCGAGGCGGTCGAGTTCGGCCTCCAGCAGATCGATATCGGTCAGGGTGCGATACGTCATCGACTTGAGCGGCAAGCGCCGGATGACGAGCCCACGCTCGGGCGCGGCCATCTGCGAAAGAAACAGCTTGCCGCTGGCGGTGCAATGCAGCGGCACGCGCGTGCCGGGTTGCAGATGCAGACGCAAGGGTTCGCTCGTCTCGACGCGTTCGACGTACAGCACGGTGTCGCCGTCGAGCACGGTGAGATTGCAGCTTTCGCCAAGCGACTCCACGAGTGTGCGCAGCAATGAGCGGCACGCCCGCGTGAACGTGCCGTTGGCGAGCGTGGTCAGCGCGAGCTGCGCGGCGCGTGGGCCGAGCGCAATGGCGCGATCGGCTCCGCGCGAGTCCGGCATATGGGTGACGTAGCCGCGCGCTTCGAGCGACTCGATCAGGCGCATCAGCGTTGCCTTCGGAATCTGCAGACGTGAGGATAACTGGGAAAGCGACGACGGTTGTCCCGCCGATGCAAGTTGTTCCAGCACGCTGAGCGCGCGCAGCACGCGGGTGTCGTCGGCGGGTTCGTGGGCAGGTGAGGGGAGATGCGTGGTGTCTCTCATTGTCCTTCCCGAGGCGGATGAAGGGGAATGCAGCCCGAACGGATCAGTGACAACCCGGATGAACGCGTTCGGACAGATTGAATAGTGAAACGAAAAAGTCGGTTTTCGTACCGGTTTATTCAATCGTAACCGGATTTGCTTGAAGTCGAAACTCTCATCCAATAAATTGGGACGAAATGATCCGGTTTTAAAAGAAAGATATCGGCACGGAGACGTCATCAATGGTACGGAGTTTCGACTACGTGGTTGTCGGCGCGGGATCGGCGGGCTGCGTCCTCGCCAACCGCCTTTCCGAGAATGGCCGTTACTCGGTATGCCTGCTCGAAGCCGGTCCGCCCGACCGTTTTCTGTGGATCCATATCCCGATCGGTTACGGCAAAACCATGTTTCATCCGGTCTACAACTGGGGCTTTTATACCGACCCGGATCCGAACATGAACGGCCGCAAGCTCTACTGGCCGCGCGGGCGCACGTTGGGCGGCTGCAGCTCGATCAATGGCCTGATCTATATTCGCGGTCAGAAAGAGGATTACGACCAGTGGGCCGCGCTCGGTAATCGCGGCTGGAGCTGGAAGGACTGCCTGCCTTTCTTCCGGCGGCTCGAACACAACGAACTCGGCGAGTCGCCGACCCGTGGCGTGGATGGTCCGTTGTGGGCCTCCACGATCAAGCAGCGCCACGAACTGGTGGATGCATTCATTGCCGCGTCGAATCGCCTGGGTGTCCAGACGGTCGACGACTTCAATCAGGGCGATCAGGAAGGGGTCGGCTATTACCAGTTGACCACGCGGCGTGGCTGGCGGTGTTCGACTGCGGTCGCTTATCTGAAGCCCGCGCGCAAGCGTCCGAATCTGCAGATCGAGACTGACGCGCTGGCTTCGAAAATTCTCTTCGACGGGACGCGCGCAACGGGTATTCGCTATGAGCAGCACGGCAAGGTTCACGAAGTGCGCGCGCATCGCGAGGTGGTGCTGACGGCAGGCGCGTTGCAGTCGCCGCAATTGCTGCAGGTGTCGGGCGTCGGGCCGGCGAAACTGCTCAATGAACTGGGTATTCCGTTGGTCGCCGATCGGGCCGGCGTCGGCGAAAATTTGCAGGATCATCTGCAGATACGTCTGACCTATGAGGTGGCGCGGCCGATCACGACCAACGACCTGCTGCACTCCTGGACGGGGCGCGCCAAGATGGGCCTGCAATGGGCGCTGTTTCGCGACGGGCCGTTGGCCGTTGGCATCAATCAGGGCGGCATGTTCTGCCGCGCGTTGCCGGACGAGGCGAAAACGCCGGACATCCAGTTTCACTTCTCCACGCTGTCGGCCGATACCGCGGGCGGCGATGTGCACGCGTTTCCCGGCTGTACCTATTCGGTCTGTCAGTTGCGTCCGGAGTCGCGCGGAAACGTGCGGATTCGCACGAGCACCATGCGCGACGCTCCTTCGATCCAGCCCAATTATCTGGCGACCGATCTCGATCGCCGCACCACGGTTGCAGGGGTGCGTTTTGCGCGCCGCGTCGCTGCCACGGAGCCGATGGCATCGCTGATGAAGCGCGAAGTCCGGCCGGGCCGCGAAGCGCAAAGCGACGACGAACTGCTGCACTTTTGCCGCGAGTACGGCCAGACGATTTTTCATCCGTCCGGTACCGCGAAGATGGGTGTCGCGAGCGATCCGGGCGCCGTGGTCGACGAACGGTTGCGTGTGTACGGCACGCAGGGCTTGCGGGTGGTCGATTGTTCGATCATGCCGACGCTGGTTTCGGGCAATACCAATGTGCCGATCGTGATGGTCGCCGAAAAGGCGTCCAGCATGATCCTCGAGGATGCGCGCGCGGGCGACAGGCCGGCCGCACAGGTGCGATCGCCAAGCATGGAAGCACAGTATTGATGCGGGAACCTACGCAGGAGCGGACGCGAAAGCACCGAACCGAAGTAGCTGCAGGCAGTAAAAAGATCACCACCTGACTCGCTGCATCCGAAGCCGATAACAACAGCGTGCAGGCGGTGAAATTCGCGCCCCAGGAGGAGACAGACGGGGGCCTAGAAGTGCTGCGTTGCCGGCACGGCGCGCGGCCATCCATTGGAGGAGGCGCTATGGCAATCGATAAGCGGGTTATCCGCCGCGTTGCATTCGCGAGCGTGATTGGAGCGACGGTCGAATGGTATGACTTTTTTCTGTACGGTGTCGTGGCGGGCATCGTCTTCAACAAGCTTTATTTTCCTGCGCACGACCCGCTCGTCTCGACGATGCTGGCCTACGCCACATTCGCCGTCGGTTTCGTGACGAGGCCGCTCGGCGGCGTGATCTTTGGCCACTTCGGCGACAAGGTCGGACGCAAGTCCGCGTTGATCTGCACACTCATCATCATGGGGATTTCGACGGCGGGCGTCGCCTTCGTGCCGACCTTCGCCCAGATCGGCATCTGGGCGCCGATTCTGCTGCTCGCCTTGCGGGTGTTGCAGGGCATCGGGCTCGGCGGCGAATGGGGCGGCGCGGTGCTGATGGCGTATGAATATGCGCCGCCGAACCGGCGCGGTCTGTACGCGAGCTTGCCGCAGATCGGCTTGTCGATTGGCTTGTGCCTCGCGTCGGGCATCGTTGCGGGTATCTCCCGCCTGCTGCCGGAGGCGGCGTTCCTCGCGTGGGGCTGGCGGGTCGCGTTCGGCGCTTCGCTGCTGCTGGTGGTGCTCGGCCTCTACATTCGCCTCAAGGTGATGGAGACGCCCGAGTTTCTCGCACTCAAGCGCAATCGCCGCGACGTGAAAATTCCCTTCGTCGACATGCTCACGCGTTATCGCAGTTCGGTACTGCTCGGCATGGGCGCGCGCTGGATCGACGGGGTGTTCTTCAACATCTTCGCGGTATTCATGATCGGCTACCTCACGCAACGTCTTTCGATGAGCCGCACGGAAGCGCTCACCGGCGTGATGATCGCGGCGATGGTGATGTGCTTCTTCATCCCGTTCTTCGGCCGGATGTCGGACCTGATGGGTCGTGCACGCGTGTATCGCTGGGGTTCGCTGATCTGCGGTGTGTCGGTGCTGCCGGCGTTCTGGCTGATGGAGACGCAGGCCGGCAATACGCTGGCTGTCTGGCTCGGCGTGGTGATTCCGTTCGGCATCTTCTACGCAATGGTCTACGGCCCGGAAGCCGCGCTCTTTGCCGAGCTGTTCGATCCGGAGGTGCGCTATACCGGCATCTCGTTCGTGTATCAGTTCTCGGGCATTTTCGCGAGCGGCCTCACGCCGATCATCGCGACGGCGCTGCTGCGGCTTGATGGCGGCAAGCCCTGGTATGTGTGCGGCTATGTGATTCTGTCGGCGCTGCTGTCGGCATGGGCCGCGTGGGCGATGGAACGGCGCGCGAAACCCTTCGACGAGATGGCGACCGTGCGTTGACGGCGAGGCCTGTGGGGTGAATGTGGAGAGAAGCGCTACACATAGCCTCACCTGAAGCGTGAGATTCTACGTATAATAAAACGGAACAAAACGTACCGAAAATTGTAGTTGTTCGGCGACGCCTGATCTACACCCCGCGGCAGGGAGGAGCATGAAGTGACTGATATCGTGACTGGCAAACCCGACAGAATGGTCTCGGTGCGCACTGTGTTCGGCATTGATTCCAGCCTGATGGTGCCCGCTTTCAGCGAGCGCGACGACCACGTGCCGGAGATCGACGAGGTCTACCGTTTCAATCCGGAGGTGACGCTGGCCATTCTGGCCGGCTTCAGCCGGGATCGCCGGGTGATGGTGCAAGGCTTGCACGGTACCGGGAAATCGACGCATATCGAACAGGTGGCGGCCCGCCTCAATTGGCCTTGCGTGCGTGTCAATCTCGACGGTCATATCAGCCGTCTCGACCTGGTCGGCAAAGATGCGATCGTGGTGCGCGACGATCTGCAGGTCACGGAGTTTCAGGAAGGGATCGTGCCATGGGCCTTGCAGCGTCCGGTCGCGCTGATCTTCGACGAATACGATGCGGGGCGCCCGGACGTGATGTTCGTGATCCAGCGCATTCTCGAGCGCGACGGCAAATTCACGCTGCTCGACCAGAATCGCGTGATTCATCCGCATCCGTATTTCCGCATGTTCGCTACTACCAACACGGTCGGGTTGGGCAATCTGAACGGCCTGTATCACGGCACGCAGGTGCTCAATCATGCGCAGATGGACCGTTGGAACGTGGTGGCCACGCTCAACTATCTGCCGCGTGCGGAAGAGGCGGGCATCGTGCTCGCGCGGGTCCCGGAGCTCGGCGATGCAGCGGGGCGCGCGCTGATCGAATCGATGGTGAGCGTGGCGGAACTGACCCGCAAGGGTTTCGCCGCCGGCGACCTGTCGACGCTGATGTCGCCGCGCACGGTGATCAACTGGGCCGAGAACTGCCAGATTTTCCGCGATCCGGCGATGGCGTTTCGTCTGACCTTCCTGAACAAGTGCGACGAAGCCGAGCGTTCGATCGTCGCCGAGTATTTTCAGAGGTGCTTCGGTACCGAACTCGAGGCCGACGTTAAGGTTGAAGGCCACCCGGCGGGCAGCCGATGATGACGCTGGACAAGCCCTCGCAGCAGGATCAACAGCAGACCCCGCAGCAGACCCAGCGGCAAGCGATCCTCCGGGCGGAGCAGCGTGAGGCGCTGTGCGCGGCGGCCGTGCGCGCGCTCACCGGCGACGCCGCGTTGCACTACCGCGAAGGCCGCCTATGCCGCGATCTGCGACCGTTGCCCCTGCATGCCCCCCATCTGCGCACCGACCCGCAACTGGACGATTTCGCGTCCTTGCGCGGCGCCGCCGATGGCGCGGCCTTGCGGCTGAGGCACTCCGACGCGGCGCTGCACAACCGGCTATGCCCGGCCGACTCCGTCGAACGGTTACTATTCGAATTGCTTGAGCAGTTGCGCTGCGAGACCCGGACGCCACCCGGCATGCCGGGCCTCGTGCAGAACCTGCGCGAGCGTTTCGAGGCCTGGTCGCGGGCGTTCTATCGTTCCGGACTCGCCGAGGACCATCTCGGCATTCTCCTGTACACGGTCGCGCAGATTGCCTGGTCGCGCCTGACGGGCTGGCCTGTGCTCGAAGACACCGAGGGCCTGATCGAAGCCACGCGCGCGGCGATCGTGCCGGTGCTGGGCGTCTCACTGGCGGGTTTGCGCCGGCATCGGGACGAGCAGGAGGCGTTTGCGGTTCATGCGCTTGAACTGGCGCGGCTCGTGGCCGGGAGGATCCGAGCCGCTCGCGCCGCAACACTGGACGGTGCCGAAGATGACCCGCAGGAGAGCGACGATAAAGCGCCGCGTACGGCGTTCTCGCTCTGGTTCGATGTCGAGGACGACGAATACAAGGACATGGCCGTTGCGCTAACTGGGCAAAGCCGCGTGCTCGAGGCGTCGGAACAGGGTTATCGCGCCTATACGACACGGTACGACCGCGATCTATTTGCGGGACCGCTGGTGCGCAAGGCCTTGCTCGGCGAGTTTCGCGAGCGGCTTGACGAACGCGTCGCCGCGCAGGGCATCAACGTGGCGCGGCTTGCTCACGCGCTGAAAGCGGCGCTGGCGCTGCCGCAACGCGACGGCTGGTCGTTCGGCGAAGAGCATGGCCGCATCGACGGGCGGCGTCTCGCACAGCTGGTTAGTTCTCCCGCTGAACGGCGCCTGTTCCGGCTCGAACGGAATACGCTCATGGCGGACTGCGTGATCGGTTTTCTGATCGACTGTTCGGGCTCGATGAAAGCGCATATCGAGCCGGTGGCGACCATGGTGGATATCCTCACGCGCGCGCTCGACCAGGCGGGCGTGACGACCGAGGTGCTGGGCTTCACCACCGGCGCGTGGAACGGCGGCCGCCCCCGGCTCGACTGGCTGGCGCAGGGCCGCCCGCATCACCCGGGCCGGCTCAATGAGCTGTCGCATCTGGTATTCAAGGACGCCGACCGCAACTGGCGACGCGCCCGCGCGGACATTGCCGCGCTCTTCAAGGCGGACCTGTTTCGCGAGGGCGTGGATGGCGAAGCGGTCGACTGGGCCTGCGCGCGTCTTCTCGCCCGTCCCGAGGCACGGCGGATTCTGATCGTGATTTCAGATGGCAGCCCGATGGACAGTGCGACGGGCCAGGCCAACGACGCGTTCTATCTCGACAACCATCTCAAGACCGTTGTGGCGCGCCATGAAGCGTCGCGCGATGTGGAGGTGCTGGGTCTGGGCGTCGGGCTCGATCTCAGCCCGTATTACCGCCGCTGTCTGGCAGTCGATCTCTCAGTGCCGCCCGACATGAAACTGTTTGCGCGGATCGTGAACTGGATTGGCGCGCGCGGGCAGGGCGGCAGGCGCTAGCCACGCCCGCGGCTGGATGACCGCGGCCGGGTCACGACGCGAGCGGTGTGGCGCGCGCGGTGAGCGGTTCAGCAGCGCTTTGCGCCTGCACCGCGGTGACCGCGATTACGTAGTAGATGTCGTCGGCGCTACAGCCGCGCGAAAGATCGTTGGCAGGCTTTTTCAGGCCTTGCAGCAAGGGGCCGATTGCTTTCGCATCGCCGATCCGCTCGGCCAGCTTGTAGCCGATATTGCCGGCTTCGAGGCTCGGGAAAATCAGTACGTTGGCGTGGCCTTGCACCTGCGAGTGTTCGATTTTGCGCATCGCGATCTCGGAGACGAGGGCCGCGTCCAGTTGCACGTCGCCGTCGATCGCCAGATGCGGGCGCGCGGCTCTCACCTGGCGGGTCGCTTCCACGACCTTGTCGACGGCCGCGTGCCGGGCGCTGCCGCTGGTCGAGAATGACAGCATGGCCACGCGCGGTTCCTCCATCAGCAGGCTTTGCGCGCTGTCAGCCGCGGCCATGGCAATCTGCGCGAGTTCGCCGGCGTCCGGATCCACCACCAGCCCGCAGTCGGAGAAGATCAGACCGCCTTTGAGCGTGTGGAAGGGCTCGCACAGCATCATCAGAAAGAAGCTCGACACCAGCTTGAACGACGGGTGAATACCAATGATCTGGATCGCCGTGCGCACCACGTCGGCGGTGGTGTGGACAGCGCCGGCCACCGAGCCGTCCGCGTGGTCGAGCCGCACCATCAGGTTCGCGAAGCAGAGCGGCTTGAGGATTTCCTGTTGCGCTTGCTCGAGCGTCATGCCTTTTTTGCTGCGCAGTGCGAAGAGTGCTTCGGTCAACGAGGGGGCGAGTGGCGAGGTCGCGGGGTCCACCAGCTCCATGCCGCTCAAGTCGATGTTGTGCCCGGCGGCCGCTGCGCGGATTCGCTCGCTCGGGCCTACCAGCACGATGTGGGCGATGCCTTCACGGCTCGCGCGTTGCGCGGCCTCCAGCATGCGGGGATCTTCCGCCTCGCAGAGCACGATGCGTCTCGGCGAAGTGCGGGCGCGTTCGATGATGCGATTGATGGCTTTCATGGCACAGGGCGGCGGTCACGGTTGAAAAAAACGGCCGGAAACGGCAGGGGAAGCCCCGTTTCCGGCCTGCCGGGCACGCAGCAAGCTGCGCCTTGCGCCCGGGCCTTCAGACAACGGATGAATCAGACATAGTCCTTGTACTTGTCGAGCAGGCGTACCGGTTTGGCCAGCGCATCGCGGCGGAACGGATCACCCAGCTCGCGGGTGCACATGATTTCAATGATGGTGGTCTTGCCGTGGTTCATCTGCGCATCGATCGCCCGCTTCAGTGCTGGGCCGACGTCCTCGAGCCGGTCCACCGTGACACCCTCGGCGCCCATCGCGCGCGCGATGCCGGCAAAGCTCTGGTTGTCGAGTTCGCCGGCGACGAAGCGGCGGTTGTAGAAGTCGACCTGGTTTTTCTTCTCCGCGCCCCATTGCCGGTTGTGGAAAACCACGGCGGTGACCGGAATGTTGTGACGCACGCAGGTCATGGTTTCCATCAGGCTCATGCCCCACGCGCCGTCGCCGGCATACGAGACCGCCGGGCGATGCGGTGCCGCGACCTTGGCGCCGATGATGGTCGGGAACGCATAACCGCAATTGCCCCAGCTCATCGCGGCGAAGAAGCTGCGCGGCTTGTTGAAGCGCAGATAGCTGTTGGCCACGGAGTTGATGTTGCCGATGTCGGTGGAGACCATCACATCTTCCGGCATGGCCTTTTCGAGTTCGCGCAACACCTGGCGCGGATGCAGATAGTTGCCGCCGCCGGGAGTGCGCTCGCCTTTTTGCTCCTCGATCATGTCCAGGCTGTAGGGGTCGCGCTCATGCGTCCAGCCATCCAGTTCCTTTTCCCAAGCAGCCTTCTCGGCGGCGATTTCGCCCGCGCGTTCTTCACGCGAGGCGTCGCAGACGAGGGTGCGGCCTTCGAGGCGCTGCGTGAGCGCTTTCGCGGCGGCCTTGGCGTCGCCGCAGATGCCCACCGAGATCTTCTTCACCAGGCCGAGCATTTTGTGATCGGCATCGATCTGGATGATCTTGGCATTTTGCGGCCAGTAGTCCATGCCGTGCTGGGGCAGCGTGCCGAACGGTCCGAGCCGCGAACCGAGCGCGACCACCACGTCGGCGCGCTGGATCAGCTTCATGGCCGCCTTCGAACCCTGATAGCCGAGTGGACCGCACCACAACGGGTGGTTGGCGGGGAACGAGTCGTTGTGCAGATAGCTGTTGACGACCGGCGCGCCAAGACGCTCGGCCAATGCCTTGCATTCCTCGATCGCGTCGCCCATGACCACGCCGCCGCCGGAGATGATGACCGGGAACTTCGCCTGAGCGAGCAGTTCGGCCGCTTCGTCGAGACGTTGATCGCCGCCGGGGCCGCGGTCGAGGCGTTGCGGTTGCGGAATCTCGGCCTTGATCTGGCCGTAGAAGTAGTCGCGCGGAATGTTGAGCTGGGTCGGGCCCATTTCGGCCAGTGCGCGGTCGAAGCAGCGGCCGGTGAATTCAGCCATGCGCGCGGGATGGGTGACGTGGCCCTGATACTTGGTGAACTCCTGGAACATGGGGAGTTGCTTCGCTTCCTGGAAGCCGCCGAGGCCAATGCCCATGGTGCCCGCTTCGGGCGTAATCATGACCACGGGGCTGTGCGCCCAGTAGGCCGCGGCGATGGCGGTCACGCAATTGCTGATGCCCGGGCCGTTCTGGCCGATCACCACACCGTGGCGGCCCGACACGCGGGCATAACCGTCGGCCATGTGGCCGGCGCCCTGTTCGTGCACCACGGGAATCAGCCGGATGCCGGCGGGCGCGAAGATGTCCATGGCGTCCATGAAGGCCGAGCCCATGATGCCGAACATCTCGGTCACGCCGTTTGCGGCCAGGGTTTCGACGAACGCTTCCGACGGGGTCATGGCCTGCGGGCCGCTGCTGGGGGTGTGATCGCTCATGGGCTGTCTCCGATGTTTGATGAAACCGGAACAATTTGTTCCGAAAAGTAGTTATCTAAAATGTAGAGCATGCACCGAAGATGGTCAATAGGTGATGCGAAATAAACGGTACGTTTTGTTCTGAAAATCAGTGCGTAATATGAGCGGGCGAGAGGCGCGCCGCTCGCTGGCGGCCGCGCCCGACCATCAGACTTTGCCTTTCCACGGCACCAGCACGCGTTCGAGGTGGCGCATCAACAGGTCGAAGCACAAGGCAAAGAAGCCAATCACGATGATCCCCATGATCACCACGTCGCTCGCGAGGAACTCCGCGGCGTTGAGCACCATGAAGCCGAGGCCGCTGGTGGACGCCACCATTTCCGCGGCAACCAGCGTGGTCCAACCGACCCCGATGCCGATTCGCATGCCCGTGAAGATCTCCGGCAGCGCGGATTTCAGAATTACGTACAGCACGACCTGGGTGCGCGAAGCGCCCATCGAATAGGCTGCATGAATCTGTTCGATCGACACGGAGCGCACGCCCGAGCGCGCGGCGATGGCGAGCGGCGCAAAGATGGCGAGGTAGATGAGAAAGACCTTGGAGAATTCACCAATGCCGAACCAGATGATGATGAGCGGCAGATAGGCGAGCGGCGGCAGCGGCCGGTAGAACTCGATGGGCGGATCGAAGACGCCGCGAGCAAACCGTGAGACACCCATCATCACGCCGATCGGAATCGCGGTCACGCAGGCGAGCGCAAAAGCGCCGAACACGCGCAGCAAGCTGATGCCGGTATGTTGCGCGAGTGTGGAATTGGCGAAACCCTCGGTGGCCACGAACACAAACTTGGCATACACCGCTTGCGGCGACGGCAGAAAGAGCGGCTTGATCCAGTGCAGGTTGGTCGCGGCAAACCATAGTCCGACGAATAGCGCGACCGTCACGAGGCTCGTGACGACGCTGCTGCCCTGGCCGGGTACGCCGAAGGTGTCGCCTGGCCGCGCCGGCTTCTTGGCCAGAAGCCGTGGACGTTGACCAGGGGTGCGAGGCGGTTGGACAGGCAGGTCGGTTCCGAGTGGGGCGTCATGGCCGCGAGGGAAGGCCGGGGCCCGTTTTGAGCTAAACATGTGTCACCTCGGCTGCGGCGCCGTGCATTTTCTCGTCGCCGTAAATGATGCTGAGCACGCGCTCGCGCATTTCGATGAAATCGGGGCTCGACTTGATGGCGCGCGCATCGCGTGTTTCGAGAAAGCGACGGTTGAAATCCAGCTCGTAGGTATGCGTGATACGCCCGGGGCGCGGCGACATCACGATCAGGCGGCTCGCCAGAAAGAGCGCTTCCTCGACGCTGTGCGTGATGAAGAAGAACATCTTGTTCGTCTTCGTCCAGACGTCGAGCAGCAGTTCCTGAATCGTTTCGCGGGTCAGCGCGTCGAGCGCGGCCATCGGCTCGTCCATCAGCAGCATGGCGGGGTCGCAGGTCAACGCGCGGGCAATGCCCACACGCTGCTGCATCCCTCCGGAGAGCTGATAGATCATGTGCTTGTGGAAATCCTGCAAGCCGACCAGCGCCAGATTGCGCGCGGCTATTTCGCGCCGCTGCGCTTTCGGTACGCCCTGAAGCTTCAGGCCGAACTCGGCGTTGTCGATTACGTTGAGCCAGGGCAACAAGGCATGCTTCTGGAACACGACGCCACGGTCAGATCCCGGCCCGGCGATCGGCGAGCCGCCGAGCAGCAGCTCGCCGCTGCTGGGCGCGATGAAGCCCGCCATCAGCGAGAGCAGGGTGGTCTTGCCACAACCCGATGCCCCGAGCGCCACGACAAAGTCGCCCGAGTTGATCGTCAGATTGATGTCGTCGAGCGCGTGCACCGTCTGGCCGGACTTGCGGCCCGGAAAGACCACGCTCACATTCTTGACTCTCATGCTTTCCATGTTGCCTCCTGATTCGACGGAACCGGCTTGCGTCACTTGAGTTTCATTGCTGCTTCAGCATATGCCGGGGTCACGAACTTCGAATAGTCGGGCAACACCGCGCTGATCTGTTTCTGGTCCTTAAGAAAATTGGCCGTGTCCTTCAGCGCGAACGTCGCGCGTCCGGCACTGCCGCCGCCGAGCCATTGCGAGGAGGCCTGCTCCTGGAGCGTCGGGAACGCATAGAGCGAGAGCGACTCCGGCACGTCGGCCGGCGAGCCGCCGATCATCTTCGCGATCGCGGCCGCTTGCGGCGAGGTGGCATTCCACTGCGCCGTATTCTTGCGGTACTGATCGTCCGCATCGGCAATGGCTTTCACGAGTTTTGCCATGAAGTCCTTATGCGCCTCGCCCCATTGGCGATCGACAGCAATGCCGTCGAAGGTCGGTTTGCCGAGCTTGGACAGGTCGCCGGACGTAATCAGAACCTTGCCGCTTTTCTTCAGTTGGGCGAGCGCCGGGTCCCACACGTAAGCGGCGTCGATATCGCCGCGCTCCCATGCCGCGACCAGCTGGTTAGGCTGCATGTTGAGGATCTTCACCTCGGACGGATTGATGCCCCAATGCTGCAGCGCGAACATGGTGTGATAGTGCGTGGTGGACACGAACGGCACGCCGATCGTCTTGCCCTTCAGATCAGCCGGTTTGTTGATGCCGGAGCCGTTGCGCACCACCATCGCCTCGGCCTGGTTGATGTTGTCCAGAATCCAGAAGAGCTGCAGATCGAGCCCCTGGCTGACGGCCGCGGCAAGCGGGCTCGAGCCGATCACGCCGACCTTCACGTCGCCCGAGGCCATGGCGGTCGCGACCTTCGCGCCGGATTCGAACTGCCGCCAGTTGATCTTGTAGCCGGTTTCCTTCTCGATCGAGCCGTTCGCGATCGCGACGACCCAGGGGTCGACGATCTGCTGATAGGCTATGGTGACTTCCTTGTCCTGCGCATGGCTGGCCGGCGCCACCACGCAGGCGATTGCGGCGAGCGCCGCGACAGTCGCGCGGCGCGTCAGTTCGCCGAACCAGCGGGACAACTTCGTGTGTGTGTCGCTTTTCATCGTAGGTCTCCAGAATGGCCGTGCAGGTACGCGAATAACACGTGAATCGAACGCCTGCCGACGGGGGCTTGTCCCAATCGCAGAGATTGGGTTGATGCGAGTATCGTCAGTAAAAAATGTTGCGGGTTAGGGCCAGACGTGGCTGATCGTTGAGTCCAACCGCTGCACCAGAACGGACCGTGGCGCCAGTCCCGCCGGCGGCCCGCTCAGGGCGGCTGGCAGGCGCTTTTTGGCGCGTCCAGAATGACGGTGTCCGCCTTCGTGCGGACGGGCTTCGTCTGCAAAAAACAGGAGATAGAATGGCAAGTCGCACCTCGGTGGCCCTATGGAGCCAGCGGTTCCAGCGTTCACCCGAGTCGAACATGAGCCTCCAGGGCCAGATTCGCCAGATGCTGGTCGCCGCGATTCTGGACGGGCAACTGTTGCCGGATCATGCGTTGCCGTCCAGCCGCGAACTGGCCGACCAGTTGAGTGTTGCCCGCAATACGGTGGTGCTCGCGTATCAGCAACTGGTTGAGGAGGGCTATCTGATTTCGCGCGAGCGCAGCGGCCACTTCGTGAATCCGGCCATTCTCGAAGGGCGGCACGAATTCGCGCCGTTGCAGACGGTCCCCGCGCAGGCGGCCAATGAGGCGCTTGCACGGCCCGATTGGGACCACCGTCTCAGAAGGCGGCCGTCCTCGCAACGCAACATCGTCAAGCCGGGCAACTGGCTGAGTTACGAATACCCGTTTATCTACGGACAATTCGACCAGTCGCTGTTTCCCACCAACGATTGGCGCGAATGCTGCATGAAAGCGCTGTCGGTCATGGAGATCCGCAACTGGGCGCCGGACCTGATCGAGCGCGACGACGATACGCTGATCCAGCAGATCCGCACGCGCGTGTTGCCGCGGCGCGGTGTGTTTGCGATGCCGGACGAAATCGTCGTGACGATCGGCTGCCAGCAGGCGCTTTATCTGATTGCGGACCTGCTGGCGAGCGAGCGGACCACGATCGGCTTTGAAAACCCCGGTTATCCGGATGCCCGCAATATCTTCGAGAATCGCAATGCGCGGCTGCAGCCGCTGCCGGTGGATAGCGGCGGCGTGCGCCCGGTCGAAGACGCCGATCTGCTCGCGCAATGCGACTACGTCTACGTGACGCCGAGCCACCAGTGCCCCACCACGGCCACCATGCCGATCGAGCGGCGCCATGCGCTGCTGGAACAGGCGCAGGCCCATGACTTCGTGCTCATCGAGGACGACTACGAAAGCGAAAACAACTTCTCGGGCGCACCGCATCCGGCGTTGAAGAGCCTGGATACCGCGGACCGGGTGATCTACATCGGCAGTCTGTCGAAGACTTTCGCGCCGGGATTGAGATTGGGTTATATCGTCGGGCCGCGTGAGCTGGTGCGCGAGTTGCGCGCGCTGCGGCGCCTGATGGTGCGGCATCCGGCAGCCTATATTCAGCGCGCGTTCGCTACCTTTCTGGCGCTCGGTCACCACGATGCATTGCTGCGGCGCCTCGCACACGCCTATCGGGAGCGCGCCCAGGCGCTGATGACCGCGCTCGACACACACCTGCCGGAAGCGCGCTATCTGCCGATGTCGGGCGGCGCGTCGTGCTGGGTCGAGGGGCCGCCGTGGCTCGACGCGACACGCCTTGCAGCGGATGCGCAGACACACGGCATTCTGATCGAACTGGGGCGGGTCTTCTTCATGACCGGACTGGAGCAGAACCACTGCTTCCGGATGGGCTTTTCGGCGATCAAGCTCGAAAAGATCGACGAAGGCGTACGGTTGCTCGCGCAGCTTGTGCGCGCGCAGCAGCCTGATGAGTAGGCGGCAGGCGCGGCGCCGCCGCGACCCGTGGTGTCAGCTATTCGCCGCGCAATCGGCAAGCTAGAACGTTTTGGCGAGTTGCTGGGCCGCTTCCTGCAGACGCGGCACGAATTCGAGGGCGCGCGACAGCGGCGCGCGCGAGACCGGCGCATGAACGGCGATTGCTGCGATGCAGGTATTGTTCTCATCCATCACCGGCGCGGCCACGCACGCGATGCCGGCGACGAATTCCTCATTGTCGATGGCGATACGCTTGTGTGCGGTACGGTCGAGTTCCGCTTCGAGAAGCTCGGGATCGGTGATGGTATTCGGCGTGAAGCGTTCGAGCTTCAAGGTGCGCACGAGGGCGGCGCGCTGTTCGCGCGGCAGCATGGCCAGCAGCAGCTTGCCGCTCGCGCTGCAATGCGCCGGCACGTGCGAGCCGGGTTTGAGATCGAGCCGCAACGGCCAGGGCGCTTCGAGCCGGTCCAGATAGAGCACTTCGGTTTCGTGCAGCATCGTGAGATTGCAGGTCTCGCCGAGATCGGCCACCAGATTCGACAGGATGGCATGCCGCAGCCGGCGTGCGCCTGAATGCATCATGACGCCAAGGCCGAGTTGCGCGAGACGCGGCCCGATCACATAGGCGTTCTTCTGGCCCGGTTCGCGGATCACGAGGCCGCCCGCCTCGAGCGAAGCCAGCATGCGATGCAGCGAAGCCTTGGGCAGATCGACGTCCTGCGCGATGTCGGCAAGCGAAACCGGACCTTCGGCGCGCACGAGATGCTCGAGCAGCGCGAACGCGCGCAGGGTAGGGGTATCCGCTTTAGTCATATTGGCCGTTCCGGAAAATGGATCGGCGTCATTGTACCGCGTGGCCTTGCCGGCCTTGGTTTTTGTGGGTAATCGGCTGATTTGGATGGGCGATTCCGGCGAGCAGGGTTCCGTTTTTCGGAATGCCCGGCCGCGGGCACACCGCGACACGCTACTGCCGGAACGTCTTGGCGGTTTCCTCCGCCGCGAACCGCAGATCGGGCAGGAAGGCCAGCAGGTCGTCGAGTACCACCCGCCCGACCGGCGCCTGCACGGCAATCGCCGCGCACGCGCGATTGCGGTCCAGCATGACCGGCACCGCGATGGCGATCAGCCCCTGCAGGTGTTCCTGATTGTTGATCGCAAGCTGGCGCCGCCGCGTAATGGTCAATTCGCGGCGCAATTCAGTGCGATCCGTAATGGTTCGCTCGGAATAGGCGCGTAGCGGCAAGGTTTCGATGACCCGTTCACGCCGTTCCTTCGGAAGAAAGCTGAGCAGCAGCTTGCCGCTCGCCGAGCAGTGCAGCGGCACATGCGAGCCTGGTTGAAGGTGCATGCGCAGCGGCCATTCCGTTTCCACCCGGTCGACATAGACCACGTCGTTGCCGGCCAGCATCGTCAGATTGCAGGTCTCGCCGATCTTGGCCACCAGTTGCTCCAGCAGCACATGACGGGCCGCAGCCGGGCCCGCGTGCATCAGCACGTTGACCGCCAGCATCCGCACGCGCGGCGAGCACTCGTACAGCCGGTCGCTGGCGCTGCGCGTGACCAGCCACGCATCCATCAACTGCACCAGAATCCGGTGCACGGTCTGCTTGGGCAGTTCGAGGGCATGGACGAGATCCGTCATGGAAAGCGGGCCGCTTGCCTCAGCGAGGGTTTCGAGTACACGAAATGCACGCACGGCCGCTGCATTCGATTGATTCGAAGTCGACACGCTGTCTCCTCAACATCGTAGTTATACGTTCGATTGTGCATCGGTCTGTTTAGTTTTCGGGACTATGGAAAGTCCCGAATATTGCACTTTTCGATTCTCGCCAGCCTCGCGCGAGGGATAGTTCAAAAAACGGGACTCCGAAGCAGGTGCGGCTCACTAGATTGGTATCCATACCCATCTTTTCCGTCCGGAGTGAACCGTATGAATGTCAGGGCCACAGAAGCCGAGGCTGCCCACGTGGGCGAGGGCGCGCATGGCGAAGTCGAAAGCGTTGTCTCGTCATTGGTGGCGCGGGCGCGCGCCGCACAGCGCATCTTCGAGGTCGCGGGGCAGGAAGTGCTCGATGCCGCCGCCGCCGCCGCCGCGTGGGCGATCATGGAGCCCGGGCGCAACCGGCAGCTTGCCGAGCTGGCGGTGCGCGACACCGGTCTTGGCAACGCGGACGACAAGTTCCGCAAGAACTATCGCAAGACGCTCGGGCTGTTGCGCGATCTGCACGGGCAGAAAACCACCGGCGTAATCGAGCGTCATGACGCCAGCGGGATCGTCGAGATCGCGCGGGCGGTGGGCGTGGTAGCGGCGATCACGCCGTCCACCAACCCGGCGGCCACGCCGGTCAACAAGATCGTCAACGCGCTCAAATGCGGCAATGCCGTGATCGTCGCGCCTTCGCCGAAAGGGTATTCGTCGTGTGCGTTGCTGATCGATTTCATTCACGCGCAATTCGCCAAAGTCGGTCTCTCGCCCGATCTCGTCCAGATGTTGCCCGCGCCGATCAGCAAGGCGGCCACCGCTGAACTGATGCGGCAGTGCGATCTGGTCGTCGCGACCGGCTCGCAGGCGAATGTGCGGATGGCCTATGCAAGCGGGACGCCTGCGTTCGGCGTGGGGGCTGGGAACGTGGCCTCGATTGTTACCGCGTCGGCCGATTTGCACGATGCAGCGCACAAGATTGCACGCTCGAAAACCTTCGATAACGCGACGAGCTGTTCCTCCGAGAACAGCATGGTCATTGAAGCTGCGGTGTACGCAGACATGCTGGCGGAATTGACCGCTTGCGGTGGCGTGCTGCTCGACGCCGCGCAAAAGGCGCGCTTGCAGGACACGATGTGGTCGAACGGCAAGCTGTCCGCACACTGCACCGCGCGCTCGGCCACGGAAATTGCACGGGCGGCCGGTCTCGACGAAATCGCCGCGCGCGAGCCCGCGTTCCTGATGGTCGAGGAAACCGGCTTCGGCGCGGATTTCCCGTTCTCGGGCGAGAAGCTCGCTCCGGTGCTGACCGTCTATCGCGCGCAGAACTTCGACGGCGCGGCCGACATTGTGCGCGGCATCTACGCGTATATGGGCGCGGGGCATTCGGTCGGCCTGCACTCCACCGACCCGGAGCAGGCCTTGCAACTCGCCGCGACGCTGCCGGTGGCGCGCGTGATCGTAAATCAGGCGCATTGCCTCGCGACCGGCGGCAACTTCGATAACGGCTTGCCGTTTTCGCTTTCGATGGGATGCGGCACGTGGGGCCGCAACAATTTCTCGAGCAATCTCAACTTTCATCACTACCTGAATATCACGCGCGTGGCTTACCCGATCGAGGAGCGTGTCCCCGAACTGGACGACGTACTCGGGGATTTCTTCGCGAGGTACGGCAAATGAAGACGCCTCGCACCATCCGCGCGCTGATCGACGCGCGCGCCGCGCAGTATCCCGACAAGCCGTTCCTGCTGGCGGCCCCCGAATGTGACGGGGACGGCGGCGCTGCTGCGCGTGCCGACGTGCTGACCTTCGCTGAACTGCGCGACGACTGCCGCGCGCTCGAGACGGTCTTTCATGAAGCCGGCATGCGGGCCGGCGACGTGGTGTCGGTCTTCATGAGCAATGGCATCCATACGGCAAGGCTGCTGCTCGCGGCGATGTACAGCGGGCTCGTCGCCAATCCGCTCAATCTGCTGTGCCAGTCTTCGCAGTTGCGCTACATCGTCGAGCATTCGGACACGCGCATGGTCTTTGTTTCCGGCGAAACGCACGAGGCGATGTCGGGCGCGCTCGCGCAGTTGCGTGCGGAGGGCCTGACTCGTCCCATTGCACTGATTCGCACGGAGCCGGATGCCGCCGTGGCTTCTGTGCCGGTGTGCGCCGAAACGGCGCTGGTGGAAGCGGCCGACGTGAGCGCCGCGCAGAGGGGCGCGGCGGAGCGCGCGACATGTACACCATCTCTAACCGCCTGGGATTCCAAAGCGTTGTCGGACAGCGAACCTGATGCGAGCGATGTGGCACTGCTGATGTACACGTCCGGTACCACAGGGGCGCCGAAGGGCGTTCTGCTGGACCATCGGAATCTGCTGGCCAATGCGCGCAACATCTCGCGCGAACACCGGCTCGATACCGGCGACCGGGTCTTTGCCGCCTTGCCGCTTTATCACATCAACGGGCTGGTGGTGACGCTGCTTGCGCCGCTTTTTCATGGCGGCTCCGTGGTCATGGCGCCGCGTTTTTCGGCGCGCACTTATTGGCGCGATGTCGCGCGCCACGGTTGCACATGGATCAATGTCGTGCCGACGATTGTCGCCTATCTGCTCAATAGCGACGAAGCGTGCACCTTCGATCTGTCCGCGCTGAGGTTCTGCCGCAGCGCGTCGGCGGCGCTCCCAGCCGATCATCATCGGGCGTTCGAGGCGCGTTTCGGCATCGGCATCATCGAAACGATGGGCATGACCGAAACCGCGGCGCCGGTGTTCAGCAATCCATATGATCCGACGGCCCGGAAAATCGGCAGCATCGGCCTGCCTTCAGGTGGTGAAGCGAAGGTGATCGATCGTGACGGCCGCGAATGCGCACCTGACGAATGCGGTGAACTGGTGTTGCGTGGCGAACAGGTCATGCGCGGCTATTACAAGCGCCCCGAGGAAACGCGTGCGGCGTTCACCGCGGACGGCTGGCTGCGTACCGGCGATCTCGGCTATCGCGACAGCGATGGTTACTTCTACATCAACGGCCGCGCGAAGGAACTGATTATCAAGGGCGGTGAAAACATCGCCCCGCGCGAGATCGACGAAGCGTTGCTCAAACACCCCGGCGTGCTCGATGCGGCGGCGGTGGGTGTGCCGGATGCCGCCTACGGGCAGGAGATCGTCGCCTTTATCGTGCCGCGCGTAGCGCAGGGGCAGGAGCCGGGCGCGCTCGACATCGCGGATCTGCGCGAACACTGTTTGCGTGAACTGGGCCGCTACAAGACGCCGAAGGAGTTTCGCTTCGTCGAGGAACTGCCCCGTGGGCCATCAGGCAAGGTGCAGCGCCTGAAGCTCGTGCCCACGTGACGGCGCGCGCATCGACGCGGTTTCGCGGCACGACGTACGGATAGATCGACCACAGACGCCTGAGGCGTCACATAAGAGACACAGGAGACAGCATGCAAACGCACAAGCGGCGTGTGAAGACGCGCCACATCATTCTGGCGGTCATGTGCCTGATGTATTTCATCTCGTACATCGACCGGGTGAACATTGCCGTGGCCGGTCCGATCATCCGGCACGAAATGGGGCTGACGACGGTTCAACTCGGCCTCGTGTTTTCCGCCTTCGCTTATCCGTACGCGTTCATGCAGGTGATCGGCGGCTGGCTGTCGGACAAGTACGGACCCAAACTGGTGCTGACGGTGCTCTCGCTGATCTGGGGGGCGGCGACGCTCGCCACCGGCTTCGCCGGCAGCGTGGCGATGCTCGTCGCGTTGCGCTTTGCGCTCGGCATCGGCGAGGGCGGCGCGTTTCCTACGGCGACGCGCGCGTTTACCTACTGGATGCCGGTGGCGGAGCGGGGGTTCGCTCAGGGCATCACGCATAGCTTCGCGCGCCTTGGTGGCGCGGTCACGCCGCCGCTCGTGCTTGCGATCGTGGTGGCGGGAGGTTGGCGCGACGCGTTCATTCTGCTCGGCGTCGCAAGTCTCGCATGGACGGTGCTGTACCTGTGCGTCTTCACGAATTCGCCGGAGCAGAACCGGCGCGTGACGCCCGAGGAGACTGCGGAGATCGGCTATCGCGTTGGCGATTGCGAGCGCGCCAAACGTGCGGCTACGCCATGGCGCAAACTGATCCGCCGTATGTGGCTCGTCACGTTCGTGGACTTCTGTTATGGCTGGCTGCTGTGGGTTTATCTGACCTGGCTGCCTTCGTACCTGAAGGAGGCGCGCGGCTTCGATCTCAAGCAACTGGCGTTGTTCACAGCGTTGCCGCTGCTCGCGGGCGTGATTGGCGATACCCTGGGCGGGGTCGTTTCGGACCGGCTCTACAAGCGTACCGGACGGCTGCGTTTTGCGCGTTGCGCGGTGCTCGTCGTCGGCATGGGCGGTTCGCTCGCCTTTCTGCTGCCGATGGTGTCCGCGACCAATCCGCTGATGGCGGTGCTGTTTCTTTCAGCGTCGTTCTTCTTTCTCGAGATCACCAATCCGGTGTTGTGGACTTTGCCGCTCGACATCGGCGGCCGATACGCAGGCACGGCGGGCGGCATGATGAACACGGGCTTCGGTATTGCCGGCATGATCTCGCCCGTGGTGTTCGGCTATCTGATTGAGACCACTGGAAGTTACAACGTGCCGTTCACGATTTCCGCGTGTTTGCTGGGAGTGGGGATCGTGGCCGCGCTTTTCATCGACCCGGCCAGGACGGTCGAGGCCGACGAGGAACGCGAACGGCGCGAAGGCGGCCAACTCGACAGCGTGCCCACGTTCCTGCAGGCGGGCGCCGCGGTGCGGTTGGAGCGGCACCATCTGCGCCGTCCGCTGCGCTGGCGCAGATAAGGCGTGCTCCAGGCGAGCGGGTGCGCTGCAATGTCATGGTCATGGCCCGCTAGCTCGCCCGCCGGCGCCGCGCGCAGTTAGCCGGCGCCTTTGAGTTTGCGCAGACGCCAGATGAGACTCGAGGTGTCGTAGCGGTTGCCACCGAGTGCCTGTACGTCGCCATAGAACTGATCGACAAGCGCGGTGACCGGCAGCGACACGCCGACGCGCTTCGCTTCGTCGAGACAGAAACCGAGGTCCTTGCGCATCCAGTCGACAGCGAAGCCGTAATCGAAGCGGCCTTCGATCATCGTCTTGCCGCGATTTTCCATCTGCCAGCTAGCCGCCGCGCCCTTGCCGATTACCTCCAGGACACGCGTCATATCGAGCCCCGCGTTCTGGCCGAAATTAATCGCTTCGGACAAGCCTTGCACCAAACCGGCGATGCAGATCTGATTGACCATTTTGGCCAGTTGCCCGGCGCCGGTCGAGCCGAGCAGCGTGACGGCAGCCGCGTAGTGATGCAGGGTCGCCGCGCAACGCTCGAAGGCCGCCGCGTCGCCGCCACACATGATTGTCAGCTTGCCGTTTTGCGCCCCTGACTGGCCGCCGGAGACCGGCGCGTCGATGAAGTGCAAACCCTGTGTGCCCGCGATGTCCGCGAGTTCGCGGGCGACGTTGGCCGAGGTGGTGGTGTGGTCGACGAAGGGCGTGCCCCGCGTCATGCCCGCAAACGCGCCGCGCTCGCCGAGGGTGATGCTGCGCAAATCGTCGTCGTTGCCCACGCACGCCAGCACCAGATCGGCGCCGTCCGCGGCTTCGCGCGGCGTGGCTGCGGCGCGTCCGCCGTATTCGGCAACCCATTGTTCGGCTTTCTGCGCGGTGCGGTTGTAGACCGTCACGTCGAGGCCGGCTTGAGCCAGATGTCCGGCCATGGGGTAACCCATGACGCCAAGGCCGAGAAAGCTGACGCGGCGCACGGCATCGCTTGGGAAGGAGGCTGCTGAGTGGTTCATTGGGGTTCCTCGGGGCTGAGGGATATCGGGGAAATCAATTATGTCAGCGATGTCTTCGAGGCGCGACAAGCCGCGCTCCGCTCGGCTTGCTGTCTGTCGACCGAGGGAGGGGTTGCGTTTTTGGGCCATGCGGGGACGCGACACGATACAAATACGCCGCACTTGCTTTTCCTATTTGTTTAACTATGATGTTAAATATCAACCGGAAGGTTAATAAAAGGAGGCAGTCATGACCGAACCGTATCATCGCCCTTCGCTGGGTGCGGCCGTGGTGTACAAGGATCCGTTTGCCGCGCTCGATTTCCTCGAAAAAGCGTTCGGCTTCGAGCGTCAAATGGTGATCACGGAGAGCGACGGCCAACTGGCTCACTCGGAAATGCGGTTCGGCGACAGCTACATCATGATCGGCCGCGAATGGTCGGCGGACATGGCGAGCCCGCTTTCGGTCGGCGGTAAGAATACGCAGTCGGTACACGTGCAACTGCGCGAAGGAATCGACGAACATTGCGCCCGGGCGCGCGCCGCGGGCGCCGTGATTACGCGCGAACTGGCGGATCAGTTCTATGGCGACCGCGTCTACGCGGCACGCGATCCGGAAGGGCATGTCTGGAGCTTCGGCCAAACGGTTCGCCAGGTCTCGCGCGAGGAAGCGGAGCGCGTGAGCGGCCTGAAAGTCGAAGGATGGGTCTAACCGATGGGACTGCCCGCCAGCGTTTCGCTTGATCGCACTCTGGCGGCGCTCGCCGATCCGAACCGGCGTCAGGTGGTGGATCTGCTCAGCGTACAGCCGATGCGGGCCGGCGAACTCGCGCAGGCCACCGGCCTGTCGCCGCAGGCGATGAGCCGGCATTTGCGAGTGCTGCGTTCGAGCGAACTGATCGAGGAATCGCACGACGGCGTCGACGCGCGCGTGCGTCTCTATGTGTTGCGATCGGCGCCGATGAACGAACTGAAGGCATGGCTCGAGCAGACCGAGGCTTTGTGGTCCGAGCAACTGCTGTCGTTCAAAGCGCATCTGGAGCAGCAGGAATGAGCTCACGTGTGCAGGTGTCGCTGCGCGTCGCGGCCTCGCCGCTGCGCGCGTTCGAGGTGTTCACGCGCGAGATCGGCAAATGGTGGCGCCCCAACGGCTTGTTTCAATTCACGCCGCAAGGCGCGGGTGTGTTGTCGTTCGAGCAGGCCGCGGCGGCTCGCACGTCCGGGGAATGCGGCCGCCTGATCGAAACGCAGCCGGACGGGAGCGTGTTCGAGATCGGCAAAGTCACGGCCTGGGAGCCCGGCGAGCGTTTGGCATTCGGCTGGCGTCAGGCAAGTTTCACGGATGCGCAGCACACGCATGTGGAGGTGCGTTTCGAAGCGGTGGGCGACGAAACGCGCGTGACGGTTGAGCATCGAGGCTGGGATACGGTGCCGCAGGAGCATGTGGCACGCCACCATTTTCCGGAGCGCGTGTTTCTGTTGCGGCATGGCGAATGGTGGCAGGCTTTGCTGGCGTCTCTGCGCGATGCGGTGAAAACCTGAGCCTTAGAGACTGAGGTGCCGCCACGGCGCCGCCAGGCTCAGCGCCTGGCGGGTGCGCTTACCGTCCAGTCAGCGCGTGGCGATGGCGGCGGCGACGCCGGCCATGAGGGTGGCGCTGGCGCGGTTGGTGATCTTCACCGCGCGGCGAGTGGTCAGCAGCTTGCGCGCACGGGTAGCGAGCAGGGCCCAGCCGAAGTCGACGGCCATCAGCACGATCAGCATGGTGAGCGTCAGTTCGAACCACGCGATGGTGCCGATGCGTGAGAGGTCGATGATCGTCGGCAGCAACGCAAGATAGAACACCATGATCTTCGGGTTGCCGAGCGTCACCAGCATGCCGGCGACAAACATGCGCCACGGCGACTGGCCGCTAGGCAAGTCGTTGCCCTGCACGTCGGCCGGTGCGCGCCACATCTTCCATGCAAGGAACAGCAGATAGGCGACGCCGGCAAACTTCAGCACGATGAATACCACGCCGAAGCTGCGCGCGATCACCGCGAGGCCGGCCACCGCACAGGTGAGCCACAATGCTTCGCCGAGCCACATCGCCGCGAGAAACGGCAATACGTCACGAAAGCCGTTGGTCAGAACGCGGGCAACCAGCGCCGCGACGCTGGGGCCTGGCGTGCCGGCAGCGATGATCAACGCCAGTGCGAAGACGAGCAAAGCAGACAGCGACATAGCGCTTCTCCACGAAATTCAATAAGCGTACAAGCATCGGCTTCACAAGCCTGCAGACGCCGGTTCAACGGGTATGCAACCTTCGGTTGACGAAACGCCACACGGCGCTGACCAGCAGCGAGCCTACACCGAGCGAGACGCCCAGCAGCACGATCGAACTCATATGATCGCGCACCAGCGGCACGTTGCCGAACAGATAGCCGGCCGTTACCAGCGAGACGATCCACAGCGCGGCGCCGGCCGTAACGAACGACACGAAACGCGCGAACGTCATGCGCGAAACGCCGGCGACGAACGGCGCGAATGTCCGCACGACGGCAATGAACGGCGAGAGCAGGAAGGTCAGGCCGCCGCGCGCTTCGTAAAACGCGTGCGCTTTACGCAGCGCATTCTTGTCGAGCCAGCGATAGTCGGCGGTATAGACCTTTTCGCCGATCGCGCGGCCGATCGCATAACAGACGACGCTGCCGGCTACCGTGGCGGCGAACAATACGGCAGTCACGAACCAGACGTTCAGCGCGCCGGTGGCGGCGAGACCGCCACAAATGAAAATCAGCGGATCGCCAGGTAAAAAGAATAGCGGCAGGAAGCCGATCTCGACGAATACCACGAGAAATAGCATGGCATAGACGGCAGTGCCGTATTGCACGATCAATCCGCTCAGGTGCTGGTCGAAGTGCAGGGCGACCTGCAGCACATGCATGAAATCCATCTTGGTTCGAAAGGAAGTGAGGTGTTCAGGAGTTTAGTCCCGTGGCGGCGCGGACACTTGTTTATTTCGAAGGGGTGATGTCAATATCGGGGATGTCGTTCAGAATCGCCCCTAAAAAGCCTACGAAACGCCTATGCAATACGCTTCCAATCTTACGTTCCGCGTTGCCGCGCCGCACGATGCGCAGGCGATCCGCGCGATCGAATTCGAGGCTGGCCAGCGCTTTGCCAGCGTCGGCATGACCGGTATCGCCGATGCACCGCCGATGGCACTGGAAATAGTCAAGCGCAAGATCGACGCGCAGCAGATCGTTGTCGCCGTGGCTGCCGATGGTGGCTGCGTGGGGTTCGTGATGTTCGAGCCGCAGCCCGCATGCTTCTATGTTCAGGAGCTCGACGTGCTGAGCTCGCATGCCGGGCAACGGATCGGCGCCGCGCTGATCGAACAGGTCGCGCAACGGGCGCGCGCGCAACAGATCACGCAGCTCACGCTGTCGACGTATCGGGAGGTGCCGTGGAACGCCCCGTACTATCGCCGGCTTGGCTTTCGCGATATCGAGGAGGCCGATCTCGATGCCGTACTGGTCGCGCGGCGCGACGCGCATATCGCGCGTGGCCTCGACGAATCGAAGCGCGTTTTTATGCGGCGTGACCTCGCTTGACGCGAGCGCGCCGCGCACAGAGGCCAACGCATGAAAAAACGCGGAGGATGTGACCAGATATCGTTCCGGTCACATCCTCCGCGTGGTTTTGCAGCGTGCTACGAGTAAGCAGCCGCTTTAACGAAGCGGCTTGTGCTTCTACCGACCTCCGCTGACGCTACAGGCTTACTCGACGGTTTCCAGCGTCGGATAGTCCACATAGCCGGTTTCGCCACGTGCATAGTACGTCGCCGGATTCGGCTTGTTCAGCGGCGCATTCGTTGCGAAGCGGCGTACCAGATCCGGATTCGCAATGAACAGTTGACCCCATGCCACCGCGTCCGCTTCGCCCGCGTCGAGCACCTGCTGCGCGGTTTCCTTCGTGAACTTTTCGTTCGCGATATACGGGCCGCCGAATGCTTTCTTCAGTTGCGGGCCGAGGCGGTCGTCGCCGAGTGCTTCGCGTGCGGCGATGAATGCAATCTTGCGCTTGCCGAGCTCGCGCGCCACGTAGCCGAAGGTGGCCGCCGGGTCCGAATCGCCCATTGTGTGTGCGTCGCGCCGCGGTGCAAGGTGCACACCGACACGGTTCGCGCCCCAGACGTCGATACAGGCGTCGGTGACTTCGAGCAGCAGGCGGGCACGGTTTTCGATCGGGCCGCCGTAGGCGTCGGTACGCTTGTTGGTGCTGTCCTGCAGGAACTGGTCGAGCAGATAGCCGTTCGCGCCGTGTACTTCCACGCCGTCGAAACCGGCTGCCTTCGCGTTTTCGGCGCCCTTGCGGAACGCTTCGACCACACCGGCGATTTCGTCGAGTTCCAGTGCGCGCGGCGTCACGTACGGACGCTCCGGGCGCACCAGGCTCACGTGGCCTTGCGCTGCAATCGCGCTCGGCGCGACCGGCAGTTCGCCGTTGAGAAACAGCGGATCGGAAATGCGGCCGACGTGCCACAGTTGCAGGAAGATCTTGCCGCCGGCGTCGTGCACAGCTTTCGTGACGATCTTCCAGCCTTCCACCTGTTCCTGCGACCAGATGCCCGGCGTTTCGGCATAACCGACACCTTGCGGCGTGACGGAAGTGGCTTCGCTGATGATCAGGCCTGCCGTGGCGCGTTCAGCGTAGTACTTCGCCATCAGCGCGTTTGGCACGCGGATTTCTTCGGCACGCTGGCGTGTAAGCGGCGCCATGATGATGCGGTTCGGCAACGTGATGTCGCCAATCTGAAGCGGATCAAAAAGTGTCGGCATATGAGTTCACCTTAGGTGGCGGGCGCGCGGCCCGGGCCTTAAAAAAACTGCACGATGAGAGAAGCGCGGCGATGCGGACGAGCCGTTTAGAGCCCGGTGTTCATGTACTCGAGAAACGCCTGAATGACGGCCTCGTTGCGTTTGAAAAACACCCATTGACCGACCCGTTTCGACGTGACGAGTCCCGCGCGCTGCAAGGCGGCGAGGTGCGCCGACACCGTGGACTGCGACAGGCCGCAGCGCGCGTCGATCTTGCCGGCGCACACGCCGTAGTCGAGCGGCAGGTCCTGGTCGGCGAAGTGCGCATACGGCTCGCGCAGCCAGCCGAGAATCTCCCGCCGTACAGGGTTGGCAAGCGCTTTGTGAATCGCGTCGATATCGAGCGTCATGAGACAGTTTTCAGGGCATGAACAACACGCAGACATGGCGCCGGTTGGCGCTCACGCATCTGCATCGCTACAGAACGAATTATATATCGGATTTTAACGATATGCATGAAGCCATCACTGGCAGTGGGGTCGCTGACTGTGAAACGCGCTGCACCGCTCGCCACCGAGATATTGTCCCGGCTTTCTGATGTCGCTTTCCCCTTCCCAAGTCGCTGCCAGGCCAATGCAGCGCGATCTGAAGGGTCGAATTTTTAGCATGCTGCATTCCGGGCGCGTTTTCACCCATCCCGGCCGTCGGCGGGCACGGGTCCCGAGTCGTTGAGCGCCCACCTCGAGCGGCATGGCGGTCGTCACTCGACTCTTCCAACAGTTCTTGTTCTGATATCGTTCGGATCGTTGATTTTGGGGCGAGACCCATTAGGCAGTCTTTACCATGAAGCGGCCGACCGTCGCATCGTCGGGGCTGGCTAGCGCCGCGGGTACCGTCGCTCGTCCCTATGTGCAGGCAGGAATTTTGCGTCTGAAGTTCCGCTCCAGTTCCCTTGCAGGCTCCTCATGCCGAGACCTTCGTTTTCCACCCAGCTTTACGCGCTGTGGATTCTGATCGCCATACTATGCAGCCTGCTGAGCGCCACCGTATGGCTGATGCTGTCGTCGGCGCTCGGGGAGCGCGTCGCGGATGCGAAGCAGCAGGCCACCATGACCTGCGCGGCGGTCGCGTCGCGTTACGACATGTCGGTGCAGCGGCCGGACGAAACGAATGTCGATCTCATGCACGCCGTGCTCGATCTCGTCCTGATCCGCACCGAGGGTATCGAAGGCGGCTTCTGGACTTCCGCACCCGCGCCCGGTGCACCGGGCGGCTTTCTCGCCTACGCGTTTCCCACCTACGAAGGCAGCGGTGTCAAACGCGATATACCCGAGGCCGAGACGCCGCTCATTCTTCGCACGCTGCGAAACGCGGTCAGCACCGGCCAGATGCGCGCCGACGTCGTCTCTGGCGGCGCCGATGCAGTGGTCGCCGTCGCCTGTCCGGTTCCGCGGCATGCCGGCCTGCTCGCCTGGATGCTCACGCGCGCGAGGCCGCCGCTTGGGCCGTATGGGCAGCAGGCCGCGACGTTCCTTGCGGGCGTGCTCGCGATCATCGTGGCGCTGGCGCTGCTGCTCGCGCTGGCGCTCAGACGCTGGAAGCGCAACCTCACGCGGCTTGAACAGGCGCTTGCGCCGGACGGCCGGCTCGAGCAGGGCAAACGGATCGATCGGCTTGGCGAGCGCGATCTGGACCATATCGTCGACGCGCTGAATCGTTATGTCGAACGCGCAGAGCACCTGCAACGCGAGGCGAACGGGTTGAGCGCAAAACTCGCGCAGGCGGAACGTTTCGGCGCGCTTGGGAAGATGGCCGCACAGATCGCCCACGAAATCCGCAATCCGGTGGGCGCCATGCGGCTCAAGGCGGAAAACGCGCTGGCGGGCGACGCTTCCCGGCGCGAAGCCGCGCTGAAGATCATCATCGAGCAGGTGGGCCGCATCGAGTCGCAGTTGTCGAGCCTGCTCGCGCTTACCCAGCCAGTCACCGTCCGCGCGCAGCAAGTCGACCTGCGCGCGTGGCTTGCCGGACTGGTCCGTACCCACGAATCGCGGGCGGAAAGCCGGCATGTGATCTTGCAGGCCGACATGGCATCCTGCACCACACAGCCGGTCTTCGATGCGGCGCAAATGGCGCGCGCGCTCGACAACCTGATCGTCAACGCGCTGCGTCACGCGCCTGCCGGCGGACACGTCACGGTCAGGGCGCGTGCCGTGCCGGACGCTAACGGCGAGCGGCTCCGGCTCGAAGTGATCGACGACGGCCCCGGCGTGAATGCGAGCGAGCGCGAACGCATCTTCGAGCCGTTCGTCACGGGCCGGCCCGACGGGTCGGGTCTGGGCCTCGCTGTCGTGCGCGAGATCGCATCGGCGCACGGCGGCCGCGCGTGGCTCGAGGACAATCCGAACATGACCTGTTTTGTGATCGATATCCCATGGCGACCATCCTGATCATCGACGACGACGACGCCTTCCGTGACGGCCTCGCGGAAACCATCCAGGACCTTGGATACACGCCGCTCGAAGCACGTTCAGGCGAAGAAGCGATCCAGCGTCTGCGCGAGGAGGCGTCGCCCGAATGCATTTTTCTCGACTTCCGGCTGCCGGGCGCGGATGGCCTATCCGTGCTCGAAACGCTGCGCGGCATGGCTGGTCTGCAGGACGTGCCGGTCGTGATGTTGACCGCGTACGCGACCAGCGACAACACGATCGGCGCGATGCGGCTCGGCGCCTTCGAGCATCTGACCAAACCGGTTGGCCGCGACGAAATCGCCGCGCTCCTCGCGCGCATCCTCGCAACCCGCGCCGCGACGCCCGCTCCCCAGGCGATCCACAGATTCGCGGATGACACGCCTTCGCATGAACCGCAGTTGCTCGGCATCAGCGAAGCCATGCGCGACGTACAGAAGCGTCTTGGCCGCGCGGCCGGCACCAACTCGACGGTATTGATTACCGGTGAGACGGGCACCGGCAAGGAAGTGGCGGCGAGCGTGCTGCATCGTGCATCGGCGCGTGCGGGCGGACCGTTTGTCGCCGTGAACTGCGCGGCGATCCCGGAAGACCTGCTCGAGAGCGAACTCTTCGGCCACGCCAGGGGCGCATTCACTGGCGCACATTCGGAGCGGCGCGGTCGTTTCGAAGAAGCACATGGCGGCACGCTCTTTCTCGACGAGATCGGCGACATGCCGCTCGCGATGCAGGCGAAGCTGCTGCGCGTGCTGCAGGAGCGGCAGGTCACGCCGCTCGGAACCAACCGGCCGCTTGCTGTCGACGTACGCGTGGTGGCCGCGACGCATCGCGACCTGGCGGCGATGGTCGCAGCGGGCACGTTCCGGCAGGATCTGTCGTATCGGCTCAGCGTGATTCCGTTGCACATGCCGCCTCTACGCGAGCGCGTAGCGGACATTCTGCCGCTGGCGGAGCACTTCCTCGCGGCCGTCGCCGGTCCCTCCGAGGCGGCGCGCAAGCGTCTCTCCGCAGACGCACAGCGCCTGCTGGTCGGCTTCAGTTGGCCCGGCAACGTGCGGGAACTCGCCAACGCTATCGAACGCGCGAGCGCGCTGGCGCCCGCCGCGCTGCTGACTCGCGAAGATTTCGCCTTCCTGTTCGATCCGGCCGCGAACGATGCCTATGCGATTCCCGCGGGCGTCATCGACCTGCCGCTGAACGACGCCCTCGCACAACTCGAACGCGCCATGATCGTCCGGGCGCTTGCGCTCGCCGATGGCAATCGCGCCGATGCGGCGCGCAGGCTCGGCATCAGCCGCCAGTCGCTCTATACGCGTCTGGCGAATCTCGGCCTGTCCGATTCCTGACCGTTCGAAGGTGTCCGAGGTGTCCAGGTGTCAATAAACCGGACGGCACCTGTCCGGTTTATTGACACCGCAGCCGTGCTTCGTCGCGTCGCTGCCCGGCCACATGGGATTTCCGGCCGATGGCATAGGCCTTGCAAAAAGCTCCTCGTCTTACGAAGGAGTGGACCATGCAAGCGATTCCGAATCACTCACCTGGCAGCATCGCCACGCGCATCTTGAGCGCGATGAGCCTCGCAGCGCTCATGGCGGCGAGCAACGGATGCGCCGCCCAGACTCAACCTGAGCCGCCAACCGCACCTGCACCTGCGCCGTCGCCGGCCGCGACCGGCACGGCACCGACCGTGCCGCCACCCGGCGTCGCTGCCATGACGCCGCCCCCGCCGCCACCCGGCGGCCCGGCGCCGCGCGCCGATGCCGGAAATTTCACGACCGCGCAGGGCACCGTCGCGCGTTTTCTTACCAATCCGGATGGCGACGTCGACGGTTTGCTGACAAGCGACGGCCTGCTCGTGCGTGTCCCGCCGCACATGGGCCCGCAGCTTACGTCGATGGTTCGCCCGGGCGACAGCGTGCAGGTGAGCGGAAGGCGCGATGCAGGCGGCACGCTCGCGGCGCAGCAGATCACCGACACGCGCAGCGGCCAGCAACTGGAGAATCAGCCGCCACCGCGGGGCGCCCGGCCGCTGCCGCGTGAGCTGCGCGGCGTCGCGCTATCGCGCCTCAGCGCGCAGGGCCGGGTCGCGCATGTCACGACCGCGCCACGCGGCGAGCCGGACGGCGTGATCCTCGCCGACGGCACCGTGATCCGCCTCACGCCGCCGATCGCCCAGCAGTTTCCGACGCTCGTGCAAATCGGCGCGAACGTCTCGGCGCAAGGCTACGGCACACGCACCCAGTACGGTACGGCGCTGCAGGCGACGGCATTCGGATCACCCGGCAATCTGACCCGGCTCTACGATCGCGTGCCACCGGCCCCTTGAGCGCGCCCGATAACCGCACCTGACATTCACCCGTTCAACCATCATCGAAAAAGGACCATGACCATGCATTGGATCGATCCCGACAGCCTTCCCGAAACGCGCGGCACCGTAACGCGTTTTCTTTTGAATCCGCACGGCGAACTCGACGGCTTCGTGCTCGGCTCGCGTCAGTTGCAGCAGGTGCATTTTCCGCCCCATCTGTCGCGACAAGTCGCACGGCTCGTGGCGGTGGGCGACACGGTGCGCGTACGCGGCGTCAAGCCGCGTGGCGCGGACATGATCGCCGCTGTCTCGCTCACGTCGAAGACAGGCAAGGTCATTCTCGACGAAGGCCCGCATCGCGACGGCGAGAAACATCATCACCCGGACGCTGAGCGCACACCCATGGAAGCGAGCGGCGAAGTGCTGCTGTCACTGTTCGGTCCGAAGGGCGAGTTGCGCGGCGCGCTGCTGGACGATGGCACGTCGTTGCGCATGCCGCCGCATGCCGCCGCCGAGCTGGCGTCGTACCTGGCGCCTGGGGCGCATGTCCATGCGTGGGGACGTGGCATCAGGAACCGGCACGGGCGAACCGTTGAAGTGGACGAGATCGCCGAACTCGTCGATGCGCAAACCCAACAGGAATAGCCACCGAGGGTGATCGAACCATGAATCCCCAGTACGCGCTCGAAGGACTCAACTTCTTCATGGCCGATGTCCAGGCAGGCATCGGGCCGTTTCTCGGCGTCTTTCTGCAGGCGCAGGGCTGGCACCCCGACGCGATCGGCACGGTGATGACGCTCGGTGGCATAGCGGGCATGCTCGCGACTTCGCCGGCCGGCGCGCTCGTCGATGCGACCCGTCACAAGCGCGGCGTGATTGTCGCGGCGGGTGTGTTGACGACGCTCGCCTCGCTTGTGCTATGGGTGGCACATACGTACTGGATGGTCGCCGCCTCGCAGATCCTCACGGCAGTGACAGGCGCCGCGCTCGGGCCGGCCGTGGCGGGCGTGACGCTCGGCATGGTCCACGAGCGCGGCTTCGACCGGCAGTTTGGCCGCAACCAGGTGGCCAATCACGCGGGCAACGTGGTTGGCGCGGCGCTGTCGGGCTGGCTTGGCTGGCGCTATGGTTTCGGCGCGGTGTTCGCGCTCGCGGGCGTCTTCGGCGCGCTGTCGGTCGTCTCGACGTTGCTGATCCGGCCTGATTCCATCGATCACGACCGCGCACGGGGCCTTGCCGCCGCCTCTACGAAGGAGCACGAACAGGCGAGCGGCTTTCGCGTGCTGCTGACGTGCCGCCCGCTGCTGCTGCTGTCCGCCGCGCTCGCGATGTTTCACCTCGGTAATGCCGCGATGCTGCCGCTCTACGGCCTCGCGGTTGTCGCCGCGCATAAAGGCGACCCGAGCGGGTTCACCGCGCAGACAATCGTGGTCGCGCAACTGGTGATGGTCTTCGCGGCGTGCTTTGCCAACCGCTTGATCCAGCGCGTCGGCTACTGGGGTGTGATCCTCATCACCTTTCTTGCGTTGCCGCTGCGCGGGCTGGTCGCGGCGCTGTTCATCTCGGCCTGGGGGGTATGGCCCGTGCAGGCACTCGATGGCATTGGCGCGGGGCTGCAAAGCGTGGCTGTTCCCGCGCTCATCGTGCGGCTTCTGCAAGGCACGGGGCGTGTCAACGTCGGACAGGGCGTGGTGATGACCGTGCAGGGTGCGGGTGCAGCGCTCAGTCCTGCACTCGGCGGTGTCCTCGCGCAGCACTTCGGCTATGCGGCGGCCTTTCTCGTGCTGGGCGCCGTGTCGATGGGCTCGCTTGCGCTGTGGCTGCTGTTCGGCACCTCCCTGAAAAAGGCCTGTGGCATTCACAACGATCTCGCTAACCAGAATCCTCTTGTTACATGAATCCGATTTTCCTCTCCTGGGGTATCGCGTTTGCCGCTACCGCCGGCGTTATCCTGCGTCCCTTCCGATGGCCGGAAGCGATCTGGGCAGTGACAGGCGCGGTGCTACTCGTCGTGCTCGGGCTGCTTCCGGTCGGCCTCGCGCTGCAGGCGGTCGCCAAAGGCACCGACGTCTATCTGTTTCTCATCGGCATGATGCTGCTCTCGGAGCTGGGTCGCCGTGAAGGACTGTTCGACTGGATCGCAGTGCTTGCCGTGAATCACGCGAAGGGTTCGCCGCGCAGGCTCTTTCTGCTGGTGTACCTGGTCGGCGTCGTCGTGACGACGTTTCTGTCGAACGATGCCGCTGCCGTCGTATTGACGCCCGCCGTGTTCGCCGCAGCGAAGAAGGCGAATACGAAGCCGTTGCCTCTGTTGTTCGTCTGCGCGTTCATCGCCAATGCGGCGAGTTTCGTACTGCCAATCTCGAATCCCGCCAATCTCGTGCTTTACGCGAATCACACACCGGCGTTGGACTTGTGGGTGGCGCGCTTCGCCGTGCCGTCGGTCCTGTCGATCCTCGTGACATTCTTCATGCTGCGCTGGACGCAACGTCGGGATCTGCAAGGGGCGTGCGCCTCTGGTCTGCCGGTGGACAGGCTCAGCGCGAGCGGCAAGGTAGCGCTCGCGGGCATCGGCGTGACGGCCATCGCGTTGCTTGTCGTCTCCGCTCTCGATCTACAGCTTGGCTTGCCGACCGCCGGGCTCGGCATCCTCACCACACTGGTGGTGCTCGTCAAGGAACGCAAGTCGCCGGTGGAACTGGTGAGCGGCATCTCATGGAGCGTGCTGCCGCTGGTGGCGGGACTTTTCGTGCTGGTGGAGATGCTCGCGCACACGGGCGTCGTCACCCAACTGTCGCAACTGCTCGCGCAGGCGACTCAGCAGAGCCAACTCGCTGCGGCCGCGACATCGGGGTTCATCGTCGCGCTGGGCAGCAACGCGATCAACAATCTTCCGGCAGGGCTGATCGCCAGCGCGACCGCATGGCAGGCGCATAGCCCCGAGCGGGTCATCGACGCCATGCTGATCGGCGTGGACCTTGGTCCGAACCTGTCGATTACCGGCTCGCTCGCGACCATTCTGTGGCTGCTTTCAATCCGCCGCGAAGGCGAAGAGGTGAGCTTCATGCAGTTTTGCAGGATCGGCATGGTCGTGATGCTGCCTGCGCTCGTGCTCGCGATGGCCGCACGGCTTTTGAGCGGACATTGATAGAACCTTACGGAGGAGCGTGATGAACGCGCGCGGCGCAGCAGGAAAATTGCCCATCGAATGGACCCGAGGGTCCATTTTTTCTGGATGCTGCCGTTAACCGGGTCATCGGCGATCCGCGAAACCCAGGTAACTCTTCGCCGCTGAATCCGTGTACCCCAACCTCACTCCACCGCTGCGACCGCGGGATAGCGTTGTGAGGACCGGGTGCAACCATTAAAGCCTTACCGTGTCTCTTTCCATGACCACCGGAAAACTGGCTGTTCTCGCCGGCCGTCATCCTTTGATCGTCGGCATGCTCGGTAGTTTGATGTCATTGGGCGTGTTGGCGATCAGTCTGATCACGCTTCTGGCCTCCCGTGAGGCCGCCGTCGAACATGCCCATGAAACGTCCAGAAACGTCACTGCCGTGTTGGTCAGCAATATCGCGAGGACGATTGAAACGTCAAATAACTCGCTTCTCGCCTTGATTTCGGCGCTGGATAAGCCTGTGGTCCAAAGCATGGATCCTGACCTGCGTCACGAATTGCTGTTTGACCGCACCGCGGCCATGTACGTCACGGGGATGGGAGTGACGGACGATCGAGGTCGCGTTGTCGACGGCTGCTGTTCCAGCTCCCATACATGGGATTTCAGCGATCGGGACTATTTCATCGTTCATCGCCAGTCGGCGAATGTCGGGCTCTATGTGTCATCAGTCTATCGGGCGCGGTCGCGGCCAGGCGCGCAGTCAATCGCGATCTCGAGAAGGATGAACCGGCCCGACGGGTCATTCGGCGGGGTAGCGATTGTCGCTATAGACGTCGAGTATTTCAGGCAACTCCTTACAAAACTGGACGTGGGGCCCAAGGGTGTCACGGCGATCGTACGGACGGACGGCAGCCTGGTGGCCAGAAATCCCCCAAGCAGCCGGGCTGGGCAGGTCAATGTGGGTACATCTGCGGTGTTTCCGCGGATGGTGAATCAGGATTCCGGGTTCTATGCCGCCCGATCGATCTCGGACGGCGTACTTCGTCTGTATACATTCCAGCGCATTCCCGGCACGCCACTCATCGCCGTCGTCGCACCGGCGGAAAGCGACGTACTGGGCTCCTGGAAGCAGTTGTCATGGATAGTCGGGATTGCCGCATCGTCCGTTAGCCTGGCGTTCTGTGCAGCGGTCTGGTTGCTTGCGTTTGCACTGCGGGACCAGGTAAAGACTCAGGTGCTGCTTACAGAGCTGACGCAAACCGACGCGTTGACAGGGCTCAAGAACCGCCGTGCCCTCGACGAAGTGCTCGAAAACGAGTGGAGCAGACTTCAGCGCCATGATGGCTACCTGTCACTGCTGTTCGTCGATGCGGATAACTTCAAGAAATACAATGACAGCCACGGCCATGCTCAGGGCGATATGGCATTACAACATCTCGCGGCGTGCATCAATCGTCACGTGCGTCGTCGCGGCGACGTCGCCGCACGATATGGCGGCGAAGAATTTGTCGTGGTGTTACCCGACACGGACGAAACGGGCGCGGTTCAGATTGCTGAAGCCATACGTCGTGAAGTCGAGCATGGGCGACATGCTGTAGCCTCCGCGAAAATTTCGCCCTTCACAGTGAGCATTGGATGTGCGACCGGTCGACGCTCACGTCCCTCGTCACTTGATGAATTGACTAATTCAGCCGACGCAGCGCTGTATGCGGCCAAAAGAAGTGGAAGGAACGCTGTCGTCTCCGCGGGTGATATTGCCGCTGACTCAGCCGCATAATTGATTGCATTCCTTGGCCGGGCCGTCTCGTTCTGACATCGCAGCGGCCGGTCGGCTTATCACCGGGACGATGCGTGATTAAATGCGTTCGTGAGAATGGGGATTGTCAGGAGAGGGGTGCGGGAGCAGTGGGTAGGGTAATGGTGCAAATTACGGGCGAGAACGAAAAACGGCGTAATCACCGTTCAATAGGGTTTAGCCGTTCATGACTCCAGCCGGTGCCAGCCGTGCCGGGCGATCATTAGTTCTTCGTTGGTCGGAATGACCCACACGTCGACGGCGCTTTGCGGATCGCTGATGCGCGGTCCGTGCTGCGCATTCGCCTGCGCATCGAGCGAGACGCCCAGCCACGCGGCCGCGCGGCACACCCGTTCGCGCACGGGCGCCGCATATTCGCCGATCCCCGCCGTGAAGACGATCGCGTTTAGACGATGGCGGCGGAAGGCTTCTCGCGCCGCGCGAGCGCGACGAGCGAGGCGACCGCGCACGACGCGAGCCGCGTCATCACCGAATCGGCGCGACTGGTCAGGATGATCGGCACCTTCGCGCCCAGCACGATGCCGGCGGCATCGGCACCGGCGAGAAACGACAGGCTTTTGGCGAGCAGATTGCCGGCTTCGAGATCCGGTACGACCAGCACGTTGGCATGACCGGCAACAGGCGACGAGATGCCCTTGATTTTCGCGGCCTCTTCGCTGATCGCGTTGTCGAGCGCGAGCGGGCCGTCCAGAATCCCTCCCGTAATCTGCTTGCGGTCGGCCATTTTGCACAGCGCGGCGGCGTCGAGCGTGGACGGCACTTTGGAGTTGACGGTTTCCATGGCGGAGAGGATCGCCACTCTCGCGGCCGGAAAACGCAAGGCGTGCGCGAGGTCGATGGCGTTCTGCACGATATCGCGTTTCTCGTCGAGTGTCGGTGAGATGTTCACGGCCGCGTCGGTGATGATCAAGGCATCCTCGCGGCCGGGCACGTCCATCACGAAGCAATGGCTGACGCGCCGCTCGGTGCGCAGCCCCGTGCCTCGCGCGACGACCGCGGCCATCAGTTCGTCCGTGTGCAGCGAGCCTTTCATCAGCGCCTCGGCCTTGCCTTCATGCACCAACTGCACGGCCATTTCCGCCGCCGCATGACTGTGGGGCACGTCGACGACAGGCAGATCGCCGAGCTCAAGTTTTCCTTCTCGCGCGAGAGCCTCGAGCCTCGCGCGCGGCGCCACGAGGATCGGCGCAATCAGGCCGAGGCGGGCGGCTTCGATCACCGAGGACAGGGAGTCGTGATCGCATGGATGCGCGACAGCGGTTGGCAATGGCGGTAGCGTCGCGGCGAAAGCGACCAGCCGCTCGTATTTTTCGCGTTTATGTTCCATCCTGTATGCCTCCGGCTAGCTGGGTTGCAGTTTAGGTGGTGACGATGGGGCTGGCAATTGGAATCGGTGGGAATCGGTGGCAATCGGTGTGAATCGGAGCGCTTTCGATCATGCACCGGCAGTCGATGCCATTAAGGCACGCCTGCTCTCCTGCATGAGGCTCACAGGCGAAATTTTTCTGGCCACGATGAGACCGTCGATGTGAGGACTACGATGCATATCGATTCAATCCGGCATCGTCATGCGGATGTGATGCGCGCCTTGTCTGGCGTGCGAGTTCATCGGCATAACGCCGCTCATTCCACCGGAGAGGCCAGCAGCGACACCGGCACACCGTGGCAACTCACTCTGGCCACAAGCGCCGCGCCAAGTCCGGCGCTCGCTTTTGCGGGAGCGTTGAATGACGACACTTCCCTGTCGACCCGCAGAATGTTGAGCGGCCACGATGCCCGGGAGAGCCGTTCGTGCGCGAAAGCCCCGACCCATAGCGGGGCGCTCGACGCACCGTTATCCACGGCATAGCCGGTCGGCCAGAAGCGCAGGACGTCGCGTTCGTCGCGCGCGTTGCCGGGACGCATGAAAACCAGCGACGAAGGCACGCCGTTGTTCAGCTTCGGCAAGACCGGCAGCGATACCGCGGCGACGTTCGGCGAGGCGAGCGAGAGAAGGCTGTGCGCGGACACGTCGGTACCCTCGATCCATCCCTGCGCGCGCAATTGTCCTTTGATCGAATCGAGGTTCGACACCCATTGCAGCGTGAGCGGTTCCTTGCGGTCGCCGCCCATGTCGGAGCGATAGCATGGCAGCATCTTCCATAGCGAGCCCGTCCACTGCGCTTGCGTGACGAGCACGGGCGGCGGGCGCGGCGCATTGTCCGGCGGCGGCGCCGGCGGATTGACGCCCAGTTGCACGCCCACGCTCACCAGCATCACCACCAGAACCACGAGCGGCATGAGGCCGCGTGAGGGCGGCACCTCCGGGTGACGCAACATCGCCGTCAGTGCGACGATGGCCACCCAGATGTACGCAAGCGCGGCGCCGCCGATCGCATCGGAAACCCAGTACCTGCCGAAGTAAAGGCCCGCCAACGCGACCACGAACACGACGACCGTACTCACGGTCGTCACGAGCAGGCCTTCGAGCATGCCGACCCGTCGCGCCAGCAGAAACGCGAGGAACCCGTAGACGATCACCGTCGCGGCAACATGGTTGCTCGGAAACACGTAGGCGTCGGACAGCAGTTCGTTGGGCGGCGCGCGGTGCATGGCGAACTGCAGCGCGAAGATCAGCAATTGCGAAAACACGACTGCGGCGAGCCAGTAACCGATGGTGCGCCAGCGCCGTTCCACCAGCATCCACAGCACCACCGTCACGACCAGTGCGGTCAGCGTGAAGACGCTGCCGAGCGTGGCGAGCCCCGCAAGGACGGTGTCGCTCCATGGCGTGCGCACCGATTGCAGGAAGTGATAGACGGAAAGATCGACGCCGACCAGCGGGTCGCCGCTGATGACGTCTTCGAGGACGCCAAAGAACAGTGCGCCCGACGCCAGCACGATCAGCGACGTCACTACGATGCTGCTGGCGTCCGGCTGCTCGGGGTCCAGCAGCCGCCGCGCGAGCCGGCCGAAAGGCCCGGGGTGGCGGCAAGCCCAACTGCCCAGATAGCGGCCCGCCGCGCTCGACCAGGCACTGGCATGCGAAAGCAGGAAACCCATCGCGCGAAAGCTCAGCCAGACGATGCCCACCAGTAACACGATGACAACGACGAGCCGGAACGACACCGCGCCGGCGAGCAGCATCGAGGCGCCGAAAACCACGCCCGGCAGGATGTGCGCGGGAGCCCATAACAGCGCCGACAGCACATTCATCGCGTAGAAGCGCGTCGGCGTCATGCCCAGCATGCCTGCCACCACCGGCACGATGGCCCGCAATGGTCCTATAAAGCGGGCGAACACGACGCTTTTGGCGCCGTGTTTCTGAAAGAAGCGGTGGCCGGCGTCGAGTACCTGGGGATGAGTGCGGAACGGCCAGAGCTGGACGATTCTGGCCTTATAGCGCTTGCCGATCCAGAAGCTGATGCCGTCCCCGGCGATGGCGCCGGCGATCGCCGACAGTAACGCCCAGCCAAGGCTCAGCGACCCGGTGCCGACCAGCGCGCCGGCGAGGAACATGGCCGTACTGCCCGGAACAAAGGTGCCGATGACGGCAATGGCCTCCAGAAAGGCCGCAAGGCAGATGACCGTGAGAGTCCATGCCGGATGGCCGGCAAGCAGATGCAAGAGGTGGATGTAGGCGTGCTCCATCGTGCGCGATCAGCCGTTCTGGACTAACGGTTGATCATAACGCGCACGACGTTTCCTCACATTCTTGCTGACAGGCAGCCGGTGCAATACCGGCTGCACGACCTCACGAAGCCGTCAGCGAATCGCCGGATACGTGAACCCGCTCGCCGATCTGAACGTCCGGCTGAGTCGGGTAGCTGAAGTTGCGATAGCTGCCGTCCTGCATGCGCACCTGGACCTGATAGGTGGTCTGCTTGCGCACGGCGTGCTCGATGCCGTTGCCGGCCAGGCCGCCGCCGACCACACCCGCGATGGTGGTGAGAATCTTGCCGCGTCCACCGCCGATCTGATTGCCGACGAGGCCGCCCGCGACCGCGCCACCCAGTGCGCCGAGGCCGGTAGTGGGCTCAGGCGCCTGAACCGTATTGATGGCGACGACTTCACCCGCATAAGGATCGGCAAGCGGTCTTGCCGGCGCGGCCTGATACGGTGCCTGGTAGCCCTGATTGTTTGCGTACCTTGGGGCGTCCCCGGTGGGTGCGCTGTGCGTGTGATGGACGCGCGGATGTGCCGGCGCGGTCTGCTGGACGGTTTGCTGAACCGGTTGCTGGGCCGTTTGCTGAAGCGCGGACGGCTGGGGCACGGCAACCGGAGCGCTGGCCACCTGCGCCGCGGCCGTAGTGACTGGCTGTGCGGGCTCGGTGACGGCGTGCGAGGTGGGCAGGAGGCCGGTCATTGCCGCGATGCCCGTGGCACTCGCAAGGATGACGGCTACCGCTGCGCCGGCGACCAGGGGGTGAATGCGATTGCGTTGCGGATTGCTGGGGGTGAGATTGGTGTTCATTGCGGGCTCCGCGGGTAGATGCTTGCAATAACGCGGCAGCAGCGTGGGCGGTGTACGCCGATCGCATGCTGCTTTGTAAGCATTTGTACAGCTTGCCGATTTGCCGACTTGCCGGTTTGCCCACAAAAGCGGGCGTGCTCAGATCTCGTCGGTAAATTCGTCGAGGAAACGCTGCAGACGATCGTGGCGAATTCTGGCCAGACGCGCGCCGGTCGGCGTCTGGAAACCGGATGCCAGTTTCAGCAGCTTCGTGTGGAAATGGTCGAGCGTGTACGCCGTGTCGTCCAGGGGACGCGCTGTCGCGTGCGGGTCGGCGGGATCGTACAGGGCACGGCCCATCCGGCCGGCCACGTAAAAGCAACGCGCGACACCTAGCATGCCGATCGCGTCGAGCCGGTCGGCGTCCTGCAGCGTTTTTGCTTCCAGCGTGGTCGGTGCGATGCCGGCCGAAAAACTATGTGCTTCGACCGCGTGCGCCGCGGCCTGAACTTTCGCTTCCGGCCAGCCGAGCGATGCAAGAACGCGCGCCGCCTTTTCTGCCGACAGACGCGAAGCCTGCGCGCGCAGCGGCGAATTCTTTTCTACCGCGACGCAGTCATGTAGCAGCGTCGACGCGAACAGCACCTGTGCGTCGCCACCTTCTTCCGCGTGGATGGTGGCCGCGTTTTTCCAGACGCGCTGCAGGTGCGAGGTGTCATGCGAGCCGTCGCCGTTATCGTCGTTCGCGTGGGGCAACAGGATCGCTGCCAGTTCCTGAAAGGGGGCGAAGGCGCGTTGGGTCATTATGGTGCCGGGTGAGAAAACAGGGCCGTGGATTATCGCCGATCGTCCGTCAATTCTTAAGTTTCAGCGATGAACAAAGGTGGCCGGCGGCCGGTCTTACTATTTGATCTGGCTTCTTCATGAGCGTCGTTGGCGAGTGGGAGGCGTTCGGTGGGTAATTCAATGGCATCACGGAGTGGGCTATGAAAATCGCGACAAAGGGTGTTTTAACGTCGGTGTTGATGATGGGGCTGATGAGCGTAGCTTATGCCCAGTCGGCGAACCTCGGCGTCAACGGGGCGAATGGGTTGAACGGGTTGAATGGAACGGGCGGTTTGCAGGCCGGTGGGGCCAATGGTGCAGGGCAGACCATGAACCCGGGGACGGGCTCAGCAAACCCGAGCCCGACGCCGGGACTGGGTACGGCGGGCAGTCCGCCGGCAATCGGAGGAACCGGCGGCGTGGGGTCGGGTCCCGTGCTCAACAACATGCGGGCGAACGGCACCAGCCTGAACATGAGCCCGAATCCCCGGGCGCCGAATGTGACAGGAAGAGCGTTCGGACAGTAGCCCTTACTCAACCATCATTCAACCATCATTCAACCATCATTCAGCCATAACCAGTTGCAGAACGACACGCTTTGCCGAAGCGAGATGTTCCACCGTCATCGATCGCGCGAGGCGTGCGTTCCCGGCCTCGCATGCTTCGAGAATCTTCAGATGCTCGTCCTGGAAGGCAGCGGTATCGGCGAGCAAGGTGCTTTGCAGGCGTTCGTAACGCTCAACCTGGGCGCGCAACTCGCGGATCGCTTTCAACTGCCGCCCGTTCGCGCACGGGCGGTATAGCAGTTCATGAAACTCGCGATTCAGTTCGCCCTGTTTTTGTGCGGTGTCCGCGTCTCCCAAAAGCCGGTGAACGAGTTCGGCGCGCGATAGCGTCTCACTGTCCATACGTTTGACCGCATGGAAAATGGCGTCTCCTTCAAGCAACATTCGCAGGCTGTAGATCTCGTTCAGGTCTGACTGGGTCAAGGTTCGCACGACGGCGCCGCGATTGCGCATGAGCTCGACCAGCCCCTCGCCCTCGAGCTTTTGTATGGCCTCTCGCATCGGCACCCGGCTCACTCCGAATCGATCGGCGAGCTCGCGCTCGACCAGCCGCGCGCCGTCCTCCAGGTCGCCGGCTGCGATCAGTTCGCGCAGTGAGACGGCGATGGCGTCGGCCGTCGAATCCAGTTTGTGATCCATGTGCGTTGAGTCCTTGTCATCTGGAATAATGGTATACCAAATTGGCCGTGCACATATAAAATGCGTGTGTTGCGAATTCAGTTTCGGCTCAACAGCAAAGGAGAGCGGCATGACGCACGGCGAGCACAAGTACACGGTATCGGTGCAATGGACCGGCAACCGCGGCAGCGGCACTGCGGGATATCGTGAGTATGGTCGGGATCACATCATTGCCTCGGGGAACAAGCCAGACATTGCTGGATCTTCCGATGCTGCGTTTTTGGGCGACGCGAAGCGGTGGAATCCGGAAGATCTGCTGGTCGCCTCGGCGTCCGCCTGCCACAAGCTCTGGTATCTACATCTTTGCTCGGATGCGGGCGTTGTTGTTCTGAGTTATCGCGACAATGCCGAGGGTACGATGCTCGACAGTCCGGAGCAGGGGCGTTTTTCGCAGATCGTTTTACGTCCGCAGGTTGTGATTCAGGCCGGTGGCGATCTCGAACTGGCGAAGCATTTGCATCATGTGGCGCATCAGAAATGCTACATCGCGAACTCGGTCAATTTTCCGATTGTGTGCGAGCCGGAAATTTCGACGGAACGGGCGTGACAGACGCTCAGGCGTGGGCGTGACCGTCGAGATCGTATAGCGCGACTACAACGCAGTTGATCGGGCTGTGGAGGGTGGGTTCGGCTTTGCGGGATTCTCGTATCCCGAACCTCAATACGCAACTAACGGTCGAGTCCGCCTCGCGACTCCAGATAACGCGATGGCCGTCCCAGCGGAAACTGAAGACGGCCATCGCCCGCGTGTTACGCCGCAGCTACGCAGTGAACAGACCGGCTATGTCACTCAACGATTGCCGTCAAGCAGATCGCCGAGAATTTCGTCGAATGCTGCCTGCGCGTCTTCAAGCTCCTGCAGCGCGGCGTCGAAGGTTTGCAGCGCAAACTGCGAAGGCTGGCCGCTGCCGGCCGGCGGGAATTGCGTTTGCAGCGACGCGAACGCCGCCTGCACCCGTTTGGTCGCGATCAATACACGCTCCATCGCGGCGGTTTCTTCGGCTCTCGCCTTTTCGTGATCCATGAGAACTCCGTGCTCGTCTGGTCGGCTCGCACCGTATCAAATGGGTGACTATGCCACGTCCGCGTTCAGGACAGCGGCAAGCCGCCGTTAGCCTTGATTTCCCGTAGCGACAAGGCCGATTCCACCGACGTCACGCCCGGCAGGCTACGCATCTCGTCGCGCATGAACGTGCCGTAGTCGTCGAGATCGCGCGCGACCACCTGCAAGATGTAGTCGGCGCTGCCCGACACGTTGTGGCACGCAAGAATCCGCGGAATAGCCTGCACCTCGCACTCGAAACGGGTCGCCACCGCGCGGTCGTGCACGGCGAAACGCACGTAGACGAACGCGACCACACCGAGGCCGAGGGCGGCGCGCGACAGCATCGCGCGGTATTGGTCGATATAACCGTCGTTTTCGAGGCGCTTAAGGCGCCGCGCGCAAGGCGTCTCACTTAGGCCGACCGTCTCGGCCAGCCGCGCGTTCGACATGCGGCCGTCGTTCTGCAGCGCGGCGAGGATCGCGCGGTCTGTCTTGTCGAGCTCAGGTGTCATGGTTTTAGGCCATTTACGGTGCGTTAGCGGAAAACATGATTGGAGACGCAGATGTTAGCGCATTCCGCCAAAATTTCATCCTGCACCTCTGTATTTCGCCAGAAAACTCTCCGTCGGTGATAGCAAGATAGAGCCCTTAAAACAAGAGGTTTCTATGATTTCCGCACACCTTCTGATCGTCTATATCGCTGCGCTGGCCGTCGTCTACGCGATTCCCGGACCTGATATGGCGCTGATTCTGCAAACCAGCATCGGACGTGGCGCGCGCAGTGGCTTCGCGGCGGCCGGCGGGCTGGGTGTGGCGCGGGCAACGCACGTCACGCTATCGGCATGCGGGGTGGCCGCACTGTTGCGCAGCGCGCCCTGGCTGTATGACGTGGTGCGCTACGGCGGCGCGGTTTATCTCGCGTGGGTCGGCGTCCAGATTTTCCGCTCGCCCGTATTCGCGTTGCCTGAAGGTGGTGTGGCGGGTGGCGAATCGCAGCCGTTGCGGGCCGCTTTCGTAAAGGGCCTGCTGACGAATCTGCTGAACCCGAAAGCGCTGCTGTTCTGCTCGGTGCTCCTGCCGCAGTTCGTGCGTCCTGAGGCCGGACCGGTTGCGCTGCAGATGGTTGAGCTGGGTTTGGTGCTGCTCGCGATCGGCATATGTTTCGACGCCATCTATGCGATCGGCGCGGCGCGCATCGCCAACTGGATGCGGGCTCATCCTCTCGCGCAGACACTGCAGCGTTGGACTTTCTCAGCGGCGTTGATCGGCTTTGCGTTGCGGCTCTCGCTGGACTGATTGATTGCCGGATTGCCGACGCCGACGTAGATGCCGATGCGGGACGGCGCGATATTTACGACCGGTAGCGAACAGGTATCTGCTGCGCGGCGCGTCGCACGCGTCATGCCCGTGCGCAAAATGGTTGTGTTAATAAAGTTTATAAAAGTCGATAATCTGCCGCGCATCGTCTCGCGGCAACACAACTATTTGCTTCTACCCGTTCGATGAAAACTTTTCTGCTTTATGCCGTGACCGCCGTTGCCGAAATCGTTGGGTGCTATTTGCCGTGGCGTTGGCTGAAGGAGGGGGGCTCCATCTGGCTGCTGGTTCCCGGCGCACTTAGCCTGGCCCTGTTCGCCTGGCTGCTGACGCTGCACGGCACCGCCGCAGGCCGTGTGTATGCGGCTTACGGCGGCGTGTACGTGGCGGTGGCGATTGCGTGGCTATGGTGCATCGACAAAGTGCGCCCCACGCTGTGGGACGCGGCCGGCGTGGCATTCACCCTGGCCGGCATGGCGATCATCGCTTTCCAGCCGCGTGTTTGACCCGCTTCCTGCGGCGCTCACACGTGGGTCCTGTTTTGCCGACGCGTGACCGCGCGCGACCTGTCTGGAAGACGCGCGGCGTTCATCCAATGGCCGATTCGCTCGTATTACCTGATGCCGCCCAGATAGTCGAGCTTGCCAAGTTCGACACCGTTGTGACGCAGAATGTCGTACGCCGTGGTGACGTGAAAGAAGAAATTCGGCAACACGAAACCGAGCAGATATGACAAGCCCGTGAACTCGATCGGGCCATTACGCATTTTCAGCGTGACCGGACGTTCTTCCGACCCGTCGATCTGTTCGGCATTGAATTCCTTCAGATAATCAATCGTCTTTTGAAGGCGGGCATCGAGTTCGTCGAAAGTCTGCTCGACGTCGTCGTACTTCGGCGCTTCGACGCCGGCGAGACGCGCGGCGCAACCCTTCGCCGTGTCGCTCACGATATAGACCTGGCGCACCAGCGGCAGCATGTCCGGTGCGAGCCGGGCGCTCAGGAACACGGACGGGTCGATCTGTTTCTCGGCAGCGTGCGCCTCGGCCTTGCCGAGGATGACTTGCAGGTTAGTCATGCCGCGCACCAGCACGGGCAATGAGGCTTGATACATCGAAATTGACATGGGTTCCTCTGATTCTTCGATCGTGCGCGCGCGTGGCGTGCGAGGCGTTGCGACGGCTGGATTGCCGCTTCAGCATCATAGCGCGGGTGCCGCACGATGCGCATTGATCCAGCCCGGCGTTAGCCATTCGGACAACTGCCACGGATGCCGGAACTGTGGTCGAATGCATAGGTCGGACGTTTGGCGAAGTCCTTGAAACAGCGATCCGCTGCCGGTCGCCAGGCGGTGGATTCGTGCAGACGCGTGCCGTGCATGGGGCTGCCTTGCGGCCCACGCCGTCACGCTAACAGGAGAATCGACACCATGGTCAATAGACAACCTCTGCCGGGAAGCGAGCGCACGGCAGTGCAAGGTTCGACGGTTGTTGGGCAATGCAATCCGGCTGAACGGATCGAAGTTTTCGTAATACTGCGCCGTCAGCGGCAGGCGCAGTTCGACGCACTGATGAGCAGGATCGAAGCGGGTGACCCAGGCGTCAAGCCGCTCTCACGTGAGGCGTTTGCAAAAGAATACGGCGCCGCGCCGGACGACATCGCCAAGGTCAAAGCTTTTGCCGTCGCACACGGCTTGACGGTAGTGCGGGAAGATCCGGCGGCGCGCCAGGTATTGCTGAGCGGCACGATCGCTCAATTCCAGACCGCGTTCGGCGTCAAGCTGGAACATTACGAGCACCACACGGCGGGCCAGTTCCGCGGCCGCACCGGCACGATCAGCGTGCCGGACGATCTGCATGGCATCGTGCAAGCCGTGCTCGGGCTCGATAACCGGCCCCAGGCCCGGCCGCACTTTCGCATCCGGCCGCCGTTTCAACCGGCTAAAGGGCATCAGGTTTCTTTTACGCCGCCGCAGCTCGCCTCGCTGTATCAGTTTCCGCAGGGCGACGGCAGCGGCGAATGCGTCGGCATTATCGAACTCGGCGGCGGGTACAGCACATCCGACCTCAAGAGTTACTTTGCCAACCTTGGCGTGGCTTCACCGAAGGTGACATCGGTCGGTGTCGACGAGGGCAGCAATCAGCCGAGCGGCGACCCGAACGGACCCGACGGCGAAGTCACGCTCGACATCGAAATTGTCGGTGCGATCGTGCCGGGCGCCAGGATCGCGGTCTATTTCACACAGAACAGCGACGCCGGCTTCATCGACGCGGTGAGCACCGCGGTGCATGACACCACCAACAAACCCTCGGTCATCTCGATCAGTTGGGGCGGCCCGGAGTCGAGCTGGACCAGCCAGTCGTTGCAGGCATTCAACAACCTGCTGCAAACGGCGGCGGCTTTGGGTGTGACCGTTTGCGCGGCGTCGGGCGATAGCGGTTCGAGCGACGGGTCGGGCGGCGATCAGGTCGACTTTCCGGCCGCGAGCCCCTACGTGCTGGCATGCGGCGGCACGAACCTGACCGCGTCGGGCACCTCGATTGCGCATGAGGTGGTGTGGAACGACGGCGCGCAAGGCGGCGCGAGCGGCGGCGGCGTGAGCCGGGCGTTTCCGGTCCCCGTGTGGCAGCGGGGCTTGTCGGCCACTTCGTCGCGCGGCGCCAAAACGGCGCTCAGCGGGCGCGGCGTGCCGGACGTGGCCGGCGATGCATCGCCCGTCACCGGCTATAGCGTGCTGATCGACGGCACGCAAACGGTGGTCGGCGGCACCAGCGCGGTGGCACCGCTATGGGCGGCGTTGGTTGCGCGGATCAATGCTGCGAAAGGGCAGCCGGCGGGTTTCATCAACCCGAAGCTTTACAAGGCGCCGGGCGCGCTCAATGACATTACTCAGGGCAACAACGGCAGCTTCGCCGCGTCGCCGGGCTGGGATGCGTGCACGGGACTTGGCAGCCCCAATGGTCAGAAGGTGGCGGCCGCACTATAGTCTGAAGACTCGCGGATTGTTGCGGATGGCGCCCGGTGGATTATCGGCCCGGGTGCTCGTCGGCTATCCGCGTCGGTTTCGCGGTGCGCCGCGGTCAGGCCGCTGGCAGTACGGTCGGGACTTGAGGAGACGCTGGCCAAGCTGGATACAGCAGGGACATCAGGGCAGCCAGGACGCATCAGGAAAAACAGAGACAGCGAGAAAATTCAAGTCGCATCGAGACGCATCGAGACAGATCAAGAGGTTAACGAACCCATGGAGCGATCATGACGAACACCGAGTCAGCTTCCGTTAGTCCGCAGTCGTCACACAGCACTCACGCTTCGCCCGCAACGGCCACCGGCGCGTCGCACAAAACAGCCGATCAGCCGTTCTTCGATCCGGTTGCTTATGGCAACGGGCCGGACGATTCGGTCACCGATACCACTGAAGCCGCCGCGATTACGCATCATTCGACGACGATCGGTGGCCAGAAGATCAACTACACGGCGACGGTGGGTCACCTCGTGATCGTCGACCCGAGCAGCTCGCAGCCCGAAGCCAAAATGTTCTACGTCGCGTTCACGCAGGACAACCAGAAGGAAGAGACCCGCCCGGTGACGTTCTTCTACAACGGCGGCCCGGGTTCGTCTTCGGTGTTCGTGCTGCTTGGCTCATTCGCGCCGCGCCGCATCAAGACCTCGATGCCGGGCTTTACGCCGCCCGCGCCGTATTCGATGGAAGACAATCCGGACAGTCTGCTCGACAAGAGCGACCTCGTGTTCATCAATCCGGTCGGCACGGGCTACTCGGCGGCCATCGCGCCGAAGACGAACCGGGCCTTCTGGGGCGTCGACCAGGACGCGGACTCGATCAAACAGTTCATCAAACGGTTTCTCACCAAGAACAATCGCTGGAATTCGCCGAAGTATCTGTTCGGCGAGTCCTACGGCACGGCGCGCAGTTGCGTACTGGCCTACCGGCTGCATGAAGACGGTGTCGATCTGAATGGCATCACGCTGCAATCGTCGATTCTCGATTACACGCAATCCGGCAACCCGGTCGGCGTATTACCCACGGCCGCTGCGGACGCGTGGTATCACAAGAAACTCGGCATCGCGCCGCGGCCGACCGACCTCGGCACGTTTGCCGAAGAAGTCGCCCAATTCGCTCGCACCGACTATCTGGCAGCGTTGCGTAAATTCCCGACTACGGATTCCGCAACCGTCGAAAAGCTCAGCGAATACACCGGTATCGACAAAACTACGCTGCTCGCCTGGAGCCTCGATATCGCGTCGTACGACAGTCGCGGCAATTCGCTGTTTCTGACCAGCTTGCTGAAAGCGCAAGGTCTCGCGCTCGGCGAATATGATGGGCGTGTGACGGCGATCAATACCGGTATCGCCGGCAAGATCGACCCGAACTCGGGCGGCAACGATCCGACCATGACGGCGGTGACCGGCGTCTATACGACGATGTGGAACGTGTATCTGAACGAGCAGTTGAAGTACACGTCGAATTCGGCGTTTACGGACCTCAACGATCAGGCATTCCAGTATTGGGACTTCAGCCATATCGATCCGACTGGCGCGCAGAAGGGGCTCGATGCGAAGGGCAACGTGATTCTGTACACCGCCGGCGATCTGGCCGCCGTGATGGCGCTGAACCCCGATCTGAAGGTGCTGTCGGCGAATGGTTTCTTCGACTATGTCACGCCGTTCTATCAGACCGTGATCGATCTGCAGCAAATGCCGCTGGTCAGTCAGCAGGTACGGCAGAATCTGTCGGCGCGTTTTTATCCGTCGGGGCATATGGTCTATCTCGACGGCGGGTCGCGTACCGCGCTCAAAGCGGATCTCGCCAAAATGTATGACGCAACCGTGTCCAATACGCAGGCGATCGGGCGGATCCGTGCCTTGCAGGCTCGGGTGGCGAGGCCTGGTTGACCTTGCTTGCCGCCGGCGCCGCGCGTGAGCGGTGTGCAGGCGGAGGCGGTGTATTCGCCTGGTGATTCGGCGCTGTCTTGCAGTGTGTATCAACGCGTATTCGTGCACGGCAAGACAGCGTCGGCAGACGGCTGCGAACGCAACGGAACGCCTCTTTACCCTGTTGCGCCTGTGCACCTTTTCACACTCGAATATTGAATGTGTTTTAATTAGTCTGCGAATTGAACTATTGCGCGCCGCTCCCGGCGCGCCGACGAATGAACGCAGGCATTGCAGACAGGCGTTGCATCACTCTTTACAGCGACGCAACCAGCAGGACATATCAGGCGACTCTGTCGGCGCTCACGCGCCGGTGTGGCGCCGCGCGTCCCGCCCGCAAGGTGCGTTTTGCGATTCTCTTCGGCTGTGCCGCCGTCCTCGCACTGCGCGCCAGTCAGGTATGGGCTCAGGACGCGGGGATGCTCGACGAGCGCGTTACGCAGGAGTCAATCGGCGAAACCATTTGCCGACCCGGCTACGCCGACATGGTCGCTCCGCCGTTCGCCGATTTGATGGCTCACAAGGACCGCATGCTTGCCGCGCGCGGCATCGAGGCTGACAACGGCCCGGCCTTTGCACTCGACAGGCGCGTGCCGGTTGTCCTTGGCGGCTCGCCGAACGCCCCCGCCAATCTCGATCTCCTGCCGTGGGCGGGCCCGCAGGGCGAGCGTCGCAAGGCACGCGCCGCGGTCATGCTCAAACGTTGCGTTTGCGAAGGGAAGCTGGGTCTCGCGGAGGCGCAAGCGGCGATTGTCGGTAACTGGTCGGTGATCTACTCGGGCTTCAGCCAGACGTCTTGCGACGTGAGCCGTCTCGACGTCGCGACCGGCGACAGCAACGGCCGGAGCGAAGGTCGCGACAGCGCGCCATGAGGTTGTCTGCCTCCGCGAGTTCCGGTCTGATTGTTCATTCCGTTCATTCCGTGCATTCCGTTCATTCAGGCGTATTCAGTCGTGCCATCAGCCGCGCGCTGTCCCAACTTATTCTCGGAGAATCACCATGACCTACTCACGCCTTACCGTACTGGCGCTGGCTTTCGGCTGTCTGTCCGGCAGCGCCGCGGCGTTCGCTGCAGAACCCGCGCACTGCGGCAAAGCTGAGTCACTGCAGATTCGCGGCGATGTACCCGCGGCCATCAGTTTCGACGTGTACCGGCAACTGCGGCCGTTGAACGCGCAGCGCGTCGCGCTGTTCCAGGCGGCGGGCGAAGTGAAGCACCTGCCGGACGGCCTCGCGGTGTGTGAAATCGCCGACGATGGCGTTGACGATCCTTCCGCCGTGCTGGTTCACGTGCCGCAGGGCAAAAATGCATGGTGGGTGAGCGCGGCCAACGTGCAAGCGGCGGACTGATCTCGACGACCAGCCCGCCCTTTGCACACGTCCCCCGCAGGATGCCGGCGGCGATGCGTGTCGCGGCCCGGTTTTTGCGTCCACTGTCCGCTACTGGCGCTTACCGGGCTTGCACCACTGAATGAACATGTGTTTTGCTACTTTTATCTCTGCTTATTCAGGTACAGTGCATTAACGGACGTTTTAAAGTCCGTTTTTTACGACATCGTGTCGCATCGCTTTTGTCGTCGATTGTGGCTATCCTGAAAACAGGACGAAATTCGAAGGGGAGATTTAAATGATTGCCTTCTATCTGTCATTGGCTGCTTTGGCCGCGGCCGGCGCTGCATTGATCCGCCAACTCGCGGCGGCTCAGGCGAAACAGCGCGCGGCGCTGCGTCCGGTGCGGGTGCATGCCGCGGATCGTAACGCGCGTCGAGGGTAGGCGGCATGAACCTGATCGTGCGCAATATCGCGGAATCGTGCAGCGCGCAGGAAGTGCAGGAGTTCCTCAAACGTGAACTCGGGCATTACGCGAAAAGCGTCGAGGTGGTCGACGCCGGCAAACCCGGCGCCTACGCCACTGTCGAACTGGACGCGAACGTGCCGTATGTGGGCGATGTAATCGCCCGGCAGATTCACGGCAAGCATCTGGGTGGCCTCGCACTCGAGGCGAGTGCGGATCTGTTCAGCGACGACACGTCGCCGCCTGCGCACTGAACCTGTCGCCACTGCGCCGCGCTTACTGAACGCTTCAAACGCTTCGAACGGCTCCAGGGGAAGAGAATGCGCTGCATCTTGCGCATTTTTAACGCGCATTCTCGCCGCATAGCCGGTTTTTACATCGCTTCTGTCATTCCCCGCCTGTCTTCACCGGCCAATCGAACGGCGTGTAGGGCAACGCCCGCTTGTGCCGCGTGACATCGTAGAAACGCAGGATCGTCTCGCGCGCGGCGGCGCTTACCGGTTTGCCTTCCAGAAAGTCGTCGATATCGTCGTACGGGATGCCATATGCGTCCTCGTCCGGCCGTAGTGGGCGCAACATTTCGAGGTCGGCGGTCGGCACCTTGTGCGCGAGCGCTTCCGGCGCGCCCAACGCTTTGGAGAGTGCCCGCACTCGGCGCTTGTTCAGCCCGGTGAGCGGCAACACATCGGCGCCGCCGTCACCGAACTTCGTGAAAAATCCCATCACCGACTCAGCCGCGTGATCCGTGCCGATCACCACGCCGGCACGCGCGCCGGCCACCGCATATTGCGCGATCATTCGCTGCCGCGCCTTGATATTGCCGTGGATAAAATCCTGTTGGGCGTCGTCGTTGAATCGCAGGCCGCTGGTATCCAGCGCGGCGAGCATTGCGTCGGCGGCGGGTTTGATATCGATGGTGAGATTTTCATCCGCGCGAATGAAATTCAAGGCCTGCTGCGCGTCGGCCTCGTCTTTCTGCACGCCGTACGGCAAACGGATCGCGATGAAGCGCGCGTCATAATGCTCGGCCCGCAGCCGTTCGACCGCGAGTTGTGCCAGCCGCCCGGAAGTTGTCGAATCGACGCCGCCGCTAATGCCGAGCACGTAGGTTTTCAGGCCGCTGGTGCGCAAATAGTTCGCCAGAAAGGCGACCCGGCGCTCGATTTCCTGTGCGGCGTCGAATTCGGCAGCAACGTGCATTTCCGCTGCGATACTTGCCTGGCGTGCGCCTGAATCGTGTTGCGTCATAGTCCTCGTTCCTCGGTATACGGTAGCGCGAGTGTCGACGATGGACGCTCGCGCGGATTGCACAAGTCATCACCCGCGCACGGCACGGCCGTGCGGGCATGGTGTGACAAATCGGTCTCGCGGTTAAATCGCGAATATCGGCGTTAAATTTACATTACGCAGCTTTTAAACCGCTACGCGAATTGCTGAATATTGACGGTCAATACAGTGATATTGATGAATCGGCCGATTCTTCATCGACAGTTGCCGGTGTGCTTAGTAACATCCTGGTTCCGAGCGCCGCATGAGCCGGCGAGCAGTCAATAATAATCAGGTTTGCTCAAATACGCGATGAACTACTCCAATCGGCCTGGCCAGTCTGCAACGGACCGTAGCACTTCCACATCGGCAGATCGTCTAACTCTAATGGTGTGTAAGCCGGATTTAGTCTCTGTGCCGCGTTTCGCGCGCGCAGTTCTTTCCGTGCGCTATTTGACGCGTACGTTGGGCGCCGCTTTTTGCGCGCTGTCATGTAGCGTCGCTCTCGCGGCGTCCGGTACGGCCTCGACTCCGGCTTCAGGCGCGGCATCCGCCCGGGCACCGGCATCCGTGGCGGCGAAGCGCCCGGCACCCGCTGTTGACGCGTCGGCCGTCGCCGCGCCCGACGCGGGCGGCGTGGTTGATCCGCGTCGGGCGTTGCTGCTGCGGGAGGTATTCGCGCAAGACGTAACACGCCGGTTGAAAGTGCCGGCTGCTGAGCAGCGCGCCTACGCCGAGCGCCTGCAAACGGCATTGAACGAGCACACGCTCGGCAATCTGTCGGGTGAGTATGTCGTGATGGTGGACCGCAATGCCAACGTTCAGGCGCTGTTCATCTATTTCCGGGCCACCCCGGCGGATAGCTGGCAAATGATCGGCGCGTCGCCGGTCTCAACGGGCCGGCCGGGCGAGTACGACCACTTCATCACGCCGCTCGGCGTGTTCGAGCATACGCCGTCCAACATGGATTTCCGCTCGGAAGGCACGCTGAACGAGAACCACATCCGTGGCTACGGCAAGCGCGACATGCGAATCTTCGACCTGGGTTGGGCCCAGGGCGAGCGGGGCTGGGGCAAGGGCGGCATGTCGCAGATGCGTTTCCAGATGCATGCCACCGACCCGGACCGGCTCGAGCCGCTACTCGGTATTCGCCATTCGAAGGGCTGCGTGAGGATTCCCGCGTCGCTCAATGCCTTTATCGACCACTACGGCATTCTCGACGCCGAATATGCCGCGCTGGTCGAGTCCGGCAAATCGCTGTGGGTGTTGAAGAGCGACCGCCAGGTGACGCCATGGGCGGGGCGCTACATCGTCGTGGTGGATTCGGAGCGCAAGAGCCGTCCGGGCTGGGCTCCGGCGCCGGGCAGCAAGGTACGCGCAAAAGTGCCGGCCGGCGCCGACACGGCGGATTGAGCCGCGGGCGTGCCGCTCGAACCTTCACGAACGCGCCAGCAGCACGCCCACCAACGCCACCCCGAATCCGGCGATCTGTACCGGTAGCAGTGTTTCGCCGAAGCCGACATACCCTTCGAGCGCGGCGAGCGGCGGCGCGAGAAACATCAGGGCGGTGGCGCGCGCCGCGTCGCCGCGCCTGACCATCCACACCAGTAAGGTGACGCTGATTCCCGACAGCATCACGATGCCCCACGCAAGCGACCCCCACAAAGTAGCCGATGCAATCCAGCGATGCTCGCCGAGCGCCAGCGCAAGAATCGCCGCAACCACCGCCGCGCCGAAATTCTGCACGGCACTCGCACTGCGGATGTCGGCCTTCGCCAGCGAAGTCTTCTGAAACAACGTGCCGGCTGTGATTGCGCCGACTGCGACGATCGAGATGAGCACGACCAGCCAGGGCGGCGCGTCGCCATGCGGGGTGGCCGGCGCAGCCGCGGCGAGTTTCGGTTCGAGGACCAGCACGACGCCGACGAGTCCCAGCGCCATGCCGGCCCAGCCGCGCCGCGACAGGCGCTCGCCAAACAGTGGCGCTGCGACGGCAGCCGTTGCGAGCGGCTGCAGCGCGCCGAGCAAGGCCATCACACCGGCGCTCAAGCCCTGCGCGACGGCCCAGTAACCCGCGCCGAGGTAGACGCCTTGCAGCAGCGCGCCCGCCAGCAGATGCTTGCCGAGATCGCGTCCAGTCGGCCACGCGGCGCGTGCGGCGAACGCGGCAAGCGCGAATATCAGCGCGGTGCCGCCAAAGCGCGCAAGCAGGAACAGATTGGGATCGGCATAAGGGGTGATCGCCCGGGCGACCACGAAACCGGTCGACCACAACACGACGAATAAGGCGGCGATTGCGGAAACAAGCATCGGAGAGAGGTGACGTTAAAAACCGCCATCTTGCCGCGTCACGCGAGGCGCGTCTTGTTCGAAGCTGCAATCACGGGACGAGGCTCAGTGGCGGATTGCCCCCGACCATGCGCCGGCAGGTCCACCGCTACCGCCGCCGCAATGTCACCACATCAACAATACGGTTCCCGCGCCGAGCAAGCCGCCGCAAACCACGCATGCCCACAGCAGCACACGCGTACGCCGATATTCGCGGCCGATGTCCTGCAACAGTTGTGCATTCTGCTGCGGAGTGCGGGTGCGATCGTGCTCATGCTGCAGGTAGCGCACGGCCAGTTGCGGCAGGCGCGGCAGCATATGGGCCAGATGCGGCAGTTCGCGCGAGATGCGTTTGATCCAGCCGCGGTGGTCCACGTCGCGACGGGCAATCTCCGTCAGCACACCGCGCGCGACATTCCACGTATCGACGCCCGGATGCAGCGCGCGCGCCAGCATCTCCGCCTGCTGGAACGAGCGTTGTGCGGTGGCAAGCCGGCCGGACACGGCGCCATCGAACGGCTGCACTGCGTGTAGCAAATGATGCAGCAGCGAACCCGCCGACCGTTCTTCCGGCTCGGCGGCGAAGTGCGCCTCAGCTCGTGTGCGCAACTCGGCTTCGAGCATTTCGGCCCGCGTGTCGTGCGGTACGTGCCCGGCTTCCCGATGCAGTTCGGCAAGCCGGCCGTAGTCCTGGTTGAACAGCGCGGTGGCGCCATGCACGAAGAATTCGCGCTCGCCGGTCGACAGACTCGACATGATCGAAAACTCCGCGAGCACGAGACGCCCGAGCGTGTCCGCTTCGATGCTGACACGCACTCGCCGTGCATCGAGCGTGGCATGAAAGAAGCCATGCTCGAACGCCTGTTCAGTCACCACTTCGACGATATGGGCGGCCAGCGGCGCGAGCTTGATGTGATGCGCGTGCAGGCCGGGCAGGTCGCTGGCGGGCAGGGTGCTGACGCGCTGCATGGTCAGCGTGTGATTGGTGCACAGGTCCCAGATCACGGTCGGCACGACGATGCGCCTGTCGCCGTCGAAGTGATGACCCGTCTGGCTCAGATTGGCGGCTTCGGCGCGCAGATCGAAGCGGCGCTGGATGTCGTCGGTGAAGCTTTGCGCCAGCGCACGCAATTGCAGGCGGCGGGCCGAACCGGACAGCTTCTCCAGCCAGCGCGCAACCCAGCGCAGCAGCGCGAGTTCGTCGCCGATCTGTTGCAACTGATCGGCGCGCACCAGCTTGATGGCCACCTCGCTATGGCCGTTGACCGGCACGACGAGCCGCGCGAAGTGGGTCTGTTCGGCAAAGCCGCTGCGTACCGGCACCAGATCGACCGCGCTGAAGAGGGTGGCGAGCGGCCGGCCGAATGCGCGTGCCAGCGCTCGTTCGGATTCGTCGGGCGGCAGCGGGGCTTCGAGATGATCGATCGCGTCGATGGCGTCGTGCAGCGTGCCGGTGGCGAGTTCGGGCCGTTCAGCCAGAGTCTGCGCGAAGCGGCTGGCGATCGGTCCGAGCGCCGGCAGCACGCCGTACAGGCGTTCGCCGCCGCCTCCGGACGCATGCACGCGGCCGATCAGCTCGATCATCCAGTGGAGTTTGTGCCCGGCCGGCGCGGCAAGCCAGATCAGGCGCGCGCCGTAACGCAACGCGTGGAACAACAGCAGTAAGCGGCGAAACAGTGGCGGCATCGGTCGTTCGGTTGACGGACTGCTATGCGGCACCGACAGGTGTCGGCGCGCGGCGAGACCAGTCAGGTTAGCAGGTAAGCGCGCAACGGGGAGCATCCCCGCGCCGCGCGTAATACAATACGCCGGCCTTCCACCCGTGGCGAAACCCAAGCGTGCCGGCTTCCGGCCCTCAATAGATGCTCGCAGAACAACGTCACCAATACATCCTGGCGCAAGTCGCCAAAACAGGCGCGCTCTCGGTTGCTGAACTGGTGCGTGAACTGAACGTGTCGCGCGAGACGATCCGCCGCGATCTGAATGCACTGGCCGGGCGCGGTCTGCTTGTCACGACCCACGGCGGCGCGCTGTCGAGCGACCGGCGCGAGCCCGACCTCGATACGCGCGAAGCCGCCAATGCCGGCGCCAAGCGGGCGATCGGCGAGCGCGCGGCCGAGTTCGTGCCGGACGGCGCCTCGCTAATCATCGATTCGGGCAGTACCACCCAGGCGGTGGCGCGAGCCTTGCTCGACCGGCATCGTCTGTCGGTCTATACGAACGACTGGCGTATCGCGCTGCTGCTCGGCCGTCGCAACGACAATCGCGTCACGCTGCTCGGCGGCGAACTGTCGGATATCGAAGACGCCACTTTCGGCCTTGACACGGTCCACCAGTTGACGCAGTACCACGCCGACTTCGCCTTTATCGGCGCGGGCGGCATTTCGCCGGACGGCTACCTGACCGACTACAGCCGCATGGCCGCCGAAGTGCGCAGCCGCATGATTGCCGCCGCCGATACGGTGGTGGTTGTCGCCGACCACTCGAAGTTCGGGCGCGTGACGCCGGTGCGCATCAACGGCATCGAATCGGCCCGTTATCTGGTCACCGAACTGGCGCCGGAGAAGGCGCTCGGCAGGGCGATCACCGCCCATGGGCCGCAAATCCTGATCGCCTGATCGCCTGAGCCGCCTGAGCCGCCTGAGCCGCCTGAGCGCGGGCACGCTGAGGGCATGAGAGCGAAAGCCTCATGCGCGTCAGCGCATCAGGCGCTGCGTGGTACTCCACGTCACTTCACGCGAATCCCAAGCCGTTTCAGCGTACGGTCGATCGCCGCCACCGCGTTATGCAGTTCGTTCGCATCGATCGCGCCGATGCAACCGACGCGGAACGTTTCCACTTGCGTGAGTTTGCCCGGATACAGTACGTAGCCGGCCTCGCGCACCGCAGCGTAAAAGTCAGGAAAATTCCACGCGGGGTCGCGCGGCGCGTGAAACGTGACGATCACCGGCGCCTGCACCTCGGGCTTCAGAAACGGCTCGAAGCCGAGCGTTTTCATGTCGCTCACCAGTGCAGCGTAGTTCTGCTGGTAGCGCGCACCGCGCGCCGCTTGTCCGCCTTGCGCGACGAACTGGTCGAGAGCCTCACGCAGAGCCGCGACCACGTGAGTGGGCGGCGTGAAGCGCCACTGCGTGGTCTTCTCCATATAGACGTATTGATCGTGTAAATCCAGCGCGAGCGACGGCGAGCGTCCCTCGCTCTGCTCCAGCACGCTGCGCCGCACAATCACAAAACCCATCCCCGGCACGCCTTCCAGGCATTTGCCGCTTGCCGAAATCAGTGCGTCGATGCCGCCGCGCCGCAAATCGATCGGCAACGCGCCGAATGAACTCATGGCGTCGACGATCAGACTTTTGCCGTGCCGCTGACACACCGCGGCGATATCGTCGAGTGGATTGAGCAAGCCGGTGCTCGTTTCCAGATGGACCTGCGCGACGTGACTGATACGCGAATTGCGATTGAAGGCGTCTTCGATGGCGGCCGCGCTGACCGGCTCGTCCTCGCGCAGCGCCAGTTCGACATAGGCAATTCCCATACGCTGCAATATCCGGATCAGACGGGCACAATACGCGCCGTTGTTCGGGACCAGCACGCAGCCTTGACGCGGCACCAGGGTGCCGAGCGCCGCTTCGACCGCGAAGGTGCCGCTGCCTTGAAGCGGCACGCAGACATAGTCGTTTTCGCCTCGCGCGATCGTCACGAGTTCGGCGCACACACTGTGAGTCATGCGGTTGAACGCGGCGTCCCACGAACCCCAGTCGCGCAGCATGGCCTCGCGGGTTTGCGGCGAGGTGGAGAGTGGCCCCGGGGTCAGCAGGATCGGGTCGTTTCCAGGAATCACACAAGCCTCCGTCAGCAGATGAATTTCCGTCGCCCGGACCGGGTGACGAAAAAAGATTGACTTGGATATTATTGGCGAATTGTGTCAATTTTTGGAATTCGACAGAATAGTCATGGCGTTGTCATGGAAACCTGCAATCCTTGCCGTGCCCGTTCAGGCATGGCAGGCAGCGCGAGTGTCGTAGGTGGGCTGTAGGTCAGGCTGGAGAAGAAGCAGCAAAGTTGTCAGCAATCTGCAATCTGTACGAAACTGCATGACGACTGGCTGCGGGCAACACGCAAGCGGCACGGCGCGCACCGCCGTTCAATCACAACAGGTATCGGGTTATCCCGACCGTCTGGTTTTTTTGCCTTTCGGAGAGAGCGACATGACAAAGACGAATTCCCTTCACGCCACGGCTGGCCTCGCACGCAAACTGTTGCCGGCGCTGATCGCCGCGGCAGCATTCGGCGGCATGGCGATGCAGGCTCACGCGGCTGACGCCGTGGTGCTGTACACCGCCGACGGCCTCGAAAACCTCTATAAGGATGTGCTGCCGGCCTTCGAAAAGAAGGAAGGTGTGAAGGTCAACATCGTCACGGCAGGCAGCGGTGAAGTGGTGAACCGCGCCACCATCGAGAAGGACCAGCCGAAGGCCGACGTGCTCGTCACGTTGCCGCCGTTCATCCAGCAAGCCGATCAGTCCGGCCTGCTGCAGGCTTATCAGAGCGCCAACTACAAGAACGTGCCGGCGATCGCCAAGGCGCCGAACGGTGCATGGGCGACCTTCGTGAACAACTATTTCTCGTTCGCGATCAACCCGGACGTCACCAGGAACCAGCCGAAGACGTTCGCCGACCTGCTGCACCCGGATTACACCGGCAAGATCGCCTACTCGAACCCGGCCACGGCTGGCGACGGTATGGCCGTGATCATCCTGACCACGTCGCTGATGGGCGAAGACAAGGCGTTCGACTATCTGAAGAAGCTCGAGGAGAGCGCCAAGTTCCACACCAAGGGCACCGGCTACCTCGACGTGCTGCTCTCGCGTAACGAAATCGCGTTCGCCAACGGCGACCTGCAGATGGATCTGGACGATGCCGCTAATGGCGGCCTGTCGCTCAAGCCGATCTTCCTCGCGGCCAGCGCCGACGGCAAGCCGACCACCTTCCAGTTGCCGTACGCGATCGGCCTGATCAAGAACGGCCCGAATCAGGCAGCCGGCAAGAAGCTGATCGACTATCTGATGTCGACTGACGTGCAGGCCAAGGTGCCGGACATCTTCGGTATCCCGGGCCGCACCGACGTGCCGCTCGCCGGCAAGAACGGCGAAGCCGTCAAGAAAGCGATCGCGGGCGTGCACCTGATCCCGGTGGACTGGACCCAGGTGATGGCGAAGAAGGCTGACTGGACGGCACGCTGGAAGAGCGACGTGATCGGCTCGTCGGGCAAGCAACTCGAAGTCGTCAAGCCCAAGTAAGCAGGACAGGTTCGTAGTCGAATCAGGCGGCGTTTCCCGCATGCGTGCGGGACGCCGTATCAGCATTAATCCAGTTGGAGGATGAACCCGGTGAATACGGCCAGTCTTGCTCACCCAGGCGCGCTCGGCGCCACACCGGACGCGCTCGACGCCGCGCGTTCGAACACGCCGGGCGGCGTGCAGATCGACCATCTGACCGTGCGCTTCGGTTCGCGCACCGTGCTCGACGATCTGTCGCTGACCATTGAGCGCGGCGAATTGCTCACCGTGCTCGGCCGCAGCGGTTGCGGCAAGACCACGCTGTTGCGCTTTATCGCCGGGTTCATTGAAGCGGATGGACTGTCGGGTACCTTGACCGTTGCCGGTCACGACCTGACGCATGTGCCGCCGCATAAGCGCAATCTCGGCCTGCTGTTTCAGAGTTACGCGCTGTTTCCGCATCTGTCGGTGTTCGACAACGTGGCTTTCGGATTGCGCGCGCGCCGCACGCCTTCCAAAGATGTCGCGCGGCGGGTTGCAGACGCGTTGAAACTCGTGCAACTGGGCGACGCCGGGCATCACATGCCCGCGCAATTGTCGGGCGGCATGCAGCAGCGTGTGGCGCTGGCACGTGCGCTCGTGATCGAGCCGGACGTGCTGCTGCTCGACGAACCGCTTTCCGCGCTCGACGCCAATCTGCGCGCCTCGGTGCGTTCCGAATTGAAGGCATTGCATGAGCGTCTGCCGAATCTGACGATCGTCTGCGTGACGCACGATCAGGACGACGCGCTGGTGCTGTCCGACCGCACGCTGCTGATGCGCGAAGGTCGCATCGCGCAACTCGGCACGCCGCAGCAGTTGTACGACACGCCGAACGACGGGTTCGTCGCGCGTTATCTGGGCGCGGCCAATCTGCTGCCGCCGCAGGTCGCATTCCCCATGGACGACGTGCGCTACAACGAGCGCGAGCGGGTGGCCTGCCTGCGTCCTGAAGCGCTGCGTATCGCGCCGCTCGGCGAAGGGCAGTTGCACGGCGCGATTACGTCGGTCGAATGGTATGGCGCGGTGTTGTCGGTGTCGGTCGTTCTGGACGCGATGCCGAACGAGCCGGTGCTCGTCACCATGCAGCGCGGCCAAGGCATGATGCCCGAGAAGGGCGCGCGTGTTTCCCTGCGTTATGAGGCTGACGATGTCGTCCTTATCAACCCCTGATACCCCCAATCCGCTCAACGCGGCTGCAGACGCCCGCCGCAGCGCGAGCGCGGCCTCGCACACGGCGGCGGTCAAGCGGCGCGAACGCGCGGCGCAATGGCACCTGCTGTTCCTGGCAGTCGTAGTGCTAGGGCCGCTGGTGATCTACCCGCTTGTGCGTCTGGTGTTGCTGAGTTTCACCGGACCGCACGGTTTGAGCCTGCAGGCTTACTCGACGTTTTTCAGCAATCCGGAAACGAGCGGCGTGGTCGGCACGACGTTGTGGATTCTGTTCGTGAGTGCCGGGCTCGCATCGCTGCTCGGCATTGGCCTCGCGGCGTTGCTGTTCTTCAAGCCGTTTCCCGGCGCGCGCATGGTCACCCGTTTTCTGGAATTGTTCGTCGCGTTCCCGTCGTTTCTGGTCGCCTTCACGCTGATCTTTCTGTACGGCTCGCAGGGCTCGGTCAGCATCGCCTTGCAGCGGCTGTTGCATCTTGAAGCGCCGCCGCTCAATTTCCTGTTCGGCGTGGGCGGCGTGATTCTCGCGGAAGTGGTCTTTTACGCGCCGTTTGTCGTGCGTCCGACGCTGGCCTCGTTCGCCACGCTCGACATGCGTCTGATCGAAGCCGCCCGCAGTCTAGGCGCAAGCGGCTGGATGGTGGCGTTCAAGGTGATCCTGCCGCTCGCGTGGCCGGGCATTGCCGCGGGCACGATCCTGTGTTTTCTGCTGACGCTGAACGAGTTCGGCATTCTGCTCGTGCTCGGCAGCGCGCATCTGATCACGCTGCCGGTCGCGATCTACAGCTCCGCGACCGTCGATCTCGATCTGCCCACTGCCGCCGCCGGCGCGGTGGTGATGCTGATCATGTCTTTGTCCCTGTACGCGTTGTACCGCCAGGTCAACCGTCGCAAGGTGAAAGGAGCGGGCCATGGCCGTTGAACTCGACCCGACCGTTTTGCCGGTCATGCATAAGAAGGCGCGGCCGGTGCGCCGCAGTCTGCCCGTGCGCATGCTCGGCGGTCTGTTTCTCGGTTTTGCCGCGTTGCTGTGTTTCTGGCTGTTCGTCTTGCCGGTGCTGGTGGTCGCGCTCTCGAGCGTGGCCGGGCACTGGTCCGGCACCATTCTGCCGGACAGTCTCAGCATGCGCTGGTTCGAACGGCTCGGCTCCAGCGACTTCGACGCGCTGACGACCAGTCTCGAGGTCGGCATGGGTGTCGCCGTGCTCGGCACGATCCTCGGGTTGTGGCTGGCGCTGGCGCTCGAAGGCCGCGACCGGCGCGGTCTCGGCGCGCTGGTCGACACCATCGCGATGATGCCCAACGGCGTGCCGAGCGTGGTGCTCGGGCTGGCCGTGCTGATCGCGTATCACAAGCGTCCGCTCGACCTGTCGAGCTCGGCGGCGATCGTCGTGTTCGTGCAGCTCGCGCTGGTGTTGCCGTTCTGTTACCGCTGCGCGGCCGCTGCGCTGCGTCCGGAGCTGACCATTCTGCGCGAAGCGGCCGCCAGTCTGGGGGCGCCGCCCTCGATGGTCCTGCGCCGCGTCGTGTTGCCGCAACTGGTGCCGGCGATCCGCGCGAGTCTCGCGCTCGGCTTCGCACTTTCGCTCGGTGAACTCGGCGCCACGCTTACCGTGTACCCGCCGGGCTTCGCGACGGTGCCGATCGTCGTGGTCGGGCAGGTGGAGCGCGGTTACTACCTGCCGGCCTCCGCCTTGTCGCTGATTCTGCTGATTGTTTCGCTCGCCGCGCTGCTGCTGATTGCCGCGCGTGTGCCGCGCCGTCGAGTGGATTGACGAGCACCCTTTGATCCTTGTGTTTGTCTGCGCGTGCCGGGCGGCGGCGCGCAAACACATAGCGGTGTGGTGAAATTTGTCAAAATGACCGAATATATGCAAACTGCTGCCGTCGATCCGATCGATGTCGTGCGCAGGCATTCGCTGACGGCGCTGGTTCGTGACGAAATCGAACGGCACATCATCGAAGGTGCGCTCGCGCCTGGCGACAAGCTCAACGAAGCCGATTGGGCCACACGTTTGCAGGTCTCGCGCGGGCCGGTGCGGGAGGCGTTCCGCGCGCTCGAGCAGGCGGGCCTCGTGCGTACCGAGAAAAACCGCGGCGTGTTCGTGCGGACGGTGTCGCTGGCGGAAGCGGACGAGATTTATGCGGTGCGTGCGGTGCTCGAAGAGGCGGCGTGCCGGATGCTAGCTTCGCGTATCGACGCACGCAAGCTTGCCGGATTGCGCGAGTGGCTCGACTCGATGCGCGCGGCGCTCGATGCCCACGATCACGATGCCTACGCGCGCGCCAACGTGGCGTTTCACGACGCGATCGTGGCGGCATCGGGCAACGGCAAACTGTATGAGACGTATCGAAGGCTGGTGGGCGAGTTGAGCCTGTTTCGCCGCGCCGCGCTGGTGGTGCATGCGGACGCGATGGAGCGCTCGCTCGCCGAGCATCGCGCGATCCTGACCGCGTTGGGTTCGCGCGACGCCGAGCAGGCCGCCGCGCTGATGCATGCTCATGTGAACGGCGGCTTGCAGCGCGCGCGTGAAGCCTGCGAGGCGGCGGGGCCGCTGGGCGCGGTCCAGACCTTGGCGGCATCGAACGATTGAGGCCGGCTGCAACGAATTGACTGGAGCACGCGTGCTCTTAACGGATGGAAGGTAATGATGGAAAACGCAAGCGAACGTACGATTGAAGTCAATGGCCGCGACTACCGGCTGCCCGAGCAACCGACCGTCGTGGTGTGCGTCGACGGCTGCGAATACGATTACCTCGAAGCAGCGGTCGCGGCGGGCGTCGCGCCATTCATCGGCAAGATGCTCAAAGGCGGTGCGGCCTTCAAAGCCGATTGCGTGATTCCGTCGTTCACGAACCCGAATAACCTGTCGATCGTGTGCGGCGTGCCGCCCTCGGTGCACGGTATTTGCGGCAACTACTTCTGGGATCCGGACGCAAACGGCGGCGAAGGCGCGGAAGTGATGATGAACGACCCGGCTTATCTGCGCGCGGGGACCTTGCTGGCCGCTGCTGCTGACGCCGGCGCGGCGGTTGCCGTGGTCACTGCGAAAGACAAGCTGCGCCGTTTGCTCGGCTGGCAATTGAAGGGCATCTGTTTCTCAGCGGAAAAAGCCGACAAGGTGACGCGCGAAGAAAACGGCATCGACGAAGTGCTCGATCTGGTCGGCTTGCCGGTGCCTGATGTCTATAGCGCGGGTCTGTCCGAATTTGTGTTCGCCGCCGGCGTGCGGCTGGCTGAGACCCGCAAGCTCGACCTGATGTATCTGTCGACCACCGATTACATCCAGCACAAATGGGCACCGGGCACCGAAGGCGCGAACGCGTTCTACGCAATGATGGATGGCTACCTCGCGAGGCTCGATGCGCTCGGCTGGGTGATCGGCCTGACCGCCGACCATGGCATGAACGCCAAGCACGAGCCAAAGACCGGCGAGCCGAATGTGATCTATCTGCAGGACGTGCTGGACGATTGGCTTGGGCACGGCAAAGCGCGCGTGATCTTGCCGATTACCGATCCGTATGTCGTGCATCACGGCGCGCTCGGTTCGTTCGCGACGATTTACCTGCCGCACGATGTGAACGTCGCGCAGGTGATCGAACGGATCGGCGGTTTGCCGGGTATCGAAGTCGTGCTCGACAATCGCGCCGCATGCGAGCGCTTCGAACTGCCGAACGACCGCGTGGGCGATATCGTCGTGGTCAGCACCCGGCATGTGGTGCTCGGCACGCGTCGCGACGAGCACGATCTGTCCGGACTGACCGTGCCGTTGCGCTCGCACGGCGGGATCTCCGAGCAGGAAGTGCCGCTGCTGTTCAATCGCCGCGTCGAGGAACTGGCCGCCGTCAAAGCAGGCAAGCGTCTGCGCAACTTCGATATCTTCGACGTTGCCCTGAATCACGTGGAGGCATCATGAACGCCGTGCTGCGGGACCATCCAGCATTCCGGGCCGAAGCGCTGCGGCTCAAGGGCGAGCGCGCGACGCGCTCGCGCACGCTCGACGTGTTCGATCCTTTTAGCGGGACGCGGGTGGGTACGGTCCCGTTGGCGAGCATCGACGACGTGCGCGCGGCGTTCGAATACGCCGCCGCATACCAGGCGAAGCTCACCCGCTACGAGCGCTCGCAGATTCTCGAACGCGCCGCGGTGTTGCTGCGGGAGCGCACCGAGGAAGCCTCGGATCTGATTTCGCTCGAGTCGGGGTTGTCGAAGCAGGATTCGCGCTACGAGATCGGCCGCGTCGCCGACGTGCTGAAGTTCGCCTCGATCGAGGCCTTGCGCGACGATGGGCAGAGTTTTTCCTGCGATCTCACCCCGCATGGCAAGCAGCGCCGGGTGTTTTCGCAGCGTGAGCCGCTGGCGGGCGTGATCGTGGCGATCACGCCGTTCAACCATCCGATGAACCAGGTCGCGCACAAGATTGCGCCAGCGATCGCGACGAATAATCGGGTGCTGCTCAAGCCGTCGGAGAAGGTGCCTTTGTCGGCGTTCTATCTGGCGGACATTCTTTATGAAGCGGGTTTGCCGGCGCCCATGCTGCAGGTGCTGACCGGCGATCCGCGCGAAATCGCCGACGAACTGATCACGCATCCTCTGGCCGAACTCGTGACGTTCACGGGCGGCGTGGCGATCGGCAAATATATCGCCTCGAAGGCGGCCTACCGGCGCGTCGTACTGGAGCTGGGCGGCAACGATCCGCTGATCGTGCTCGAAGACGCTGATCTCGAGCGTGCCGCGACGCTCGCTGTGCAGGGCTCGTATAAGAACTCCGGGCAGCGGTGCACGGCGGTCAAGCGGATGCTGGTGCAAAAGAGCATCGCGGCGGACTTCACCGATCTGGTCGTAGAGAAGACGCGCGCATGGACCTATGGCGACCCGTTCGACGCAGGCAATCAGATGGGCACCGTGATCGACGTCGCCGCCGCGCAGCTGTTCGAAGCGCGTGTGAACGAAGCGGTGGCGGCCGGTGCGCGCTTGCGGATCGGCAACCAGCGCGACGGCGCGCTTTATTCGCCGACCGTGCTGGACGGCGTCGATCCGTCGATGGCACTGGTGCGCGAGGAAACATTCGGGCCGGTGTCGCCGATCATCACGTTCGATACGCTCGACGACGCTATTCGTATCAGCAACGGCACGCCGTTCGGCTTGTCGTCCGGGGTGTGCACGAACCGGCAGGACGCGATTACGCGCTTCATCAATGAATTGCGTGTGGGAACAGTCAACGTGTGGGAAGTGCCGGGTTATCGGATCGAGTTGACGCCGTTCGGTGGCATCAAGGATTCCGGGCTCGGCTATAAGGAAGGCGTTCAGGAAGCGATGAAGAGCTTCACCAATCTGAAGACCTTTTCATTACCGTGGGAGTAAGAGCGTGGCATTGAGTCTGAACGACATCCGCTCGTTGTTCGAGCAATACGGCAAGCTCGCCTATAGCGGCGAGCCGGTGACGCAGCTTGAACATGCGCTGCAAAGCGGCGCGTTGGCGGAAGAGGGGGGCGCTGACGATGAGCTCGTTGCCGCGGCGTTTTTGCACGACCTCGGTCATCTGCTGAATTTACAAGGCGAAACGCCGACGCAGCGGGGCATCGACGATCTGCATCAGTATTTCGCGCTGCCGTTCTTACGGCCGGTGTTGTCGGATGCGGTGTTGGAACCGATCCGTCTGCACGTCGACGCCAAGCGCTGCCTCTGCGCAATCGACGACGCTTACTTCGGCCAGCTTTCCGCCGATTCGGTGCGCAGCCTGGAACTGCAAGGCGGGATCTTCAGTAAAGAAGAGGCCGACGCGTTCCTGCGGAAGCCCTATGCGCAAGATGCCTTGCGTCTGCGCAAATGGGACGATCGCGCCAAGGAAGAGAACCGCGCGACGCCGGACCTGGATCATTATCTGGGTGTTGTCGAACGTGCGATGCAGAAGCGCGCGACCGCCTGAACGAGGTGATTTTCGACTGATCCTGAGGTGGGCTTGGCAGGCCACTTGTTGTGCCGATCATTCTTCTTTATTGCGCCAGTTCCGGCGCAATTCATGCGTATCAAAATAACGCTTGCAAGGCGGTGCCCGGCTCGCTAGAATCTCGCTCTTTCGTGCTCCGGACGCCGGGGCACGGGGAAGCGGGAGAGCCAGTCGTGGCAAGGGTTTGAGCGACGTGAGCGGGTTGAGAAAGTGATAAAAACCTGTTGACGATGTAGCGAAAGTTCTTCATAATCTCGTTTCTCTGCTGCTGATGCAGCGACGCAGAACGAAGCGGTGCCGGTGGTTGCGCAGGTGGGCGACACGGTGCGGGTTCGGTAGTGAATGCGGACTCGATCTTTAAAAATTAACAGCCGATAAGTGTGGGCGCTTGATGCGCGACGCGCGGCGGACTCTTCGGAGTCTGCCGGAAGCGAAAGTATCAAGTCTCACACGAGTATTAAAGGAAGGTTTTCCTGTCGGGGTGGATTCACACCGGCAGGTTAATCATTCGTCAGTACGTTGAGTGAGCGACCGGTTTCGAAAGAG